>Ga0209788_1000068_pt1 | contig 28334 bp, 22 predicted proteins | sample WorMetLIZISLAND1_2_FD_187415 | JGI IMG/M metagenome (GOLD analysis project Ga0209788, IMG submission 187415) | Marine gutless worms symbiont microbial communities from Max Planck institute for Marine Microbiology, Germany - Olavius clavatus LIZARD... ...
CGTCGTCGAGCCTGACGTCGGGACAGCTACCCGAGACGACCGCGCTGAACCAGATCACCACATGCTCCTCGAAGTCGACCTCGGGCACGGGAGCGGCCAAGCCGATCTCGGCCCACAGGCCCTCGAAACTTGCCGAGTCGGTCGCCAACCCGACCCTCCAAGGCTCACCCGCCTCCGCCTCGTCCGCCAGAAGCCGCCAACCCTCGCCCCCCTCCGGCTGCGGCCCCGGCGGCGGGAGGCTCGCCGGGTCCGAGCCGTCGACGCAGAGAGGCTCACCGGAGAACCGCCTCTCGATCTCGCCGCGGAGCTGCTCCGTCAAGGCGAACACCTCCAGATACGCCACCCCCTTGGAGCCGTCCACCCCGACGCCGTGCGCGTCCGGCTCGAGGAACGGCGCCAACTCGCTGTGGACCCGATCCGCCAAGGCCTCGAGCCGCTCCCTCGTGTGCTCAACCGCCACGGCCACCACCCCGACACCGGGGAACTCCTCCTCGAGGTCTTCCTGCCGGGCGGCGGCGTCGCGGCTGAAAGCCACCGTTATCCAACCGTTGCGCTCGCGGTCGAGCCAAAGCCCCTCATAACCGGGCTGCCTCTGCGCCCAAGCCGCGACTTCGTCCTTGGGCATCTCGTTGGCCACATAGACCGGCGAATCTCGATACGCCTCAGGCGGGGCCGTCAGCTCCGGAACATCCTCGCACGCCGGGAACCCCCACGAGTCGTCCCGAGACACCCGAGGGCCGCCCCCATCAACATCAACCGTGGAGACAGTCGTCGACGACGCCTCCGACCCCGCCGACGTGGCAGGCCCCTTACCGCACCCGACGACGGCGACCGCCGCGGCCAACAACACCCACCGGGAACGGGCTATGCACCCGGCGGGACCCGCCGTGATCCAGTCAGGCGAACATCTCATCAGGGTTGCTCACATCCCGGGATCTCCTCGTCGGTCGGCCTGTATACGACCGTCGCGCCGTTGATGTCGGCTTCGATCAACGGCTCCGGCCCGGCCCGAATCGCGATCATCACCTCGATGGTCCCGTACGGCTCGACGGCGCTCTCCCACCTCTCCGGCATAGGCTCATCGGTGCGCCAGACGACACCGTTCACCTCGCCGAGCCACTCGATCCCGCAACGCTGGTCGAATCGGTAGGCGGCGATGACACCCGGCTCGACGCCCTCAGCCCCTGATCGGATCGGCCGCGTGAATCTGCCGTCGTGGACAGCGCGGGGATCGGCGACGGCGCCCGGCTCTGAGAGGTCCGCGTCGACCATCAACCGCTCCGCCAACTCGCCGCCCGACGACCACCAATGGTCCGGCAATTCGATCGTGAACGGCCCGGACCGTAGACGCGACCTCTCCAAAGCCACGACAAAAGCGTGAGGGACGGCGTCTTCGGTACATTCAAACTGCGGGACGGGGTCGATCAACTTGGCGCGGACGACGAAACCCTCAACAACCACGTCGTCGAGTCTGACGTCGGGACAGCTCGACGAGACGATGGCCACGAACGAGATCACCACATTCTTCTCGAAGTCGACCTGGGGCACAGGGGCGTCCCGACTCGCCCAGCGCTCCGCGAAGCTCGCCGCGTCGGTGACCAAGCTGATCCGCCCGGGACCGTCAAGCCCCCTACCTTCGGACAGGAGTCGCCAACCGTCGCCGCCGGAAGGCTGCGGCCCCAACGCCGGGACCGTCGCCGGGTCCAGGCCGTCGACGCAGAGAGGCTCACCGGAGAACCGCCTCTCGATCTCGCCTCTGAGATCTTCGGTCAGGACAACCGCCGTCAGGAACACCGTCCGCTTGTGCATGTACACCCCGGCCATGTGGGCGTCGAAGCCGTGGGACTCGAGGAGCGGCGGCAACTCCTTGTCGACCCGATCCACCAACGCATCGAGCTCCGCCGTCGTGCGGCCAACTGGGACGGCCACCACCCCCGCTCCGGGGAACGCCTCCTCGAGGTCTCGCTGCCGGGCTTCGGCGTCCTGGGTGAAAGCGACCGTTATCCAGCCGTTGCGCTTGTAGTCGATCACAATCCCCCCGTAACCGGGTTGATCCTTCGCCCAGGCCTCGACCTCGTCGATAGGCGCCTCGTCCCAGTCGTAGACCGGCTCATCCCGATACGCCTCGGGCGGAGCGGCGAGATCCGGCACGTCCTCGCACAACGGGAACCCCCACGACTCATCCCGAAAGACCCGAGGGCCGCTCCCATCAACCGTGCTCCCGGGCGTCGACGAAGGCGCCGCCGAAGTCCCCGCCGTCTCGCTGCACCCGGCGACAGTCATCGCCGCGGCGGTCAACAGGCATGTCAATCGGGGCGCCCGACCGCGCATCACTCCGTTCCTCGCTTCCCCGTCACATCTCTTAGACGCACACCGACGCGTCGCGGTTCCGCGGGTCTCACACCTGGGCGCGACCCGTCACCGGGACAATCGAGTCCATGCGTGTGCAGCAACGCGGCTCTCGTCGGCACTACTGCACACGCTCAGCGATGCGTGTGCAGTTTCGCGGCTCTCATCGCCACTACTGCACACGCTGAAGTTGGACTCGCCGTTTTCGGCGACTCGCTACTGGTCGTCGACGACTTCGGCGCCCAGCTCGGCGGCGAGCAGAGCCGCCGGGTCCGTCTCCGCGTGCGGCCGCTCCTCGAGCTGGGTGAGATCGACCTTGTCGTCGGACCCCGCGGCGCTCGGCCCGCCGTCCTTGAGCCTGAACCGCACCTTCACCGGGGCGCCGAACAGGTCCGACGCCTTGGTCTCGACGATCTTGGTGACCGCGCCGTCCTGTTGCAGAGAGCTGAGATGGAAGTCGTGGGCGATCTCAAGGATGATCGTGTTCCCGTCCACCCCGGCGGGAACCGCCTCCCTGAAGAGGGCCCAGCGCCTGGCCCCGAGCAAATCGCGCAACCCGCCGAAAAGCCCCGGCCAGATCTTCTGGAGCTGCTCCAAAGAGATGTCGATGGCAGCCGCCGCCGGCCCATCGCCCGCCGCCGGCCCATCGCCCGCCGCCGCCTCGGACGGGGAGACGGACAGGGACTCGGTCGGCGCCCCAGACGGAGGCTCGTCGGCGGGCTCGTCAGCGGATACCTCCCCAGGAGCGGGCGCCGCCCCAGCAGCGGGCGCCGCCACGTCCGACGGCTTCCCCAAACGGCGCTCAATCCGATCCATGCGCGCGATGAGCGCTTCGGGGTCGGCCGCCGTCTCCGGCCGGGTGAGCTTGATGAAGGCGAGCTCGGTCATCAGACGCTCCTCGCGCCCCTCCCGAATCCTCACCAGCGTCTCACCAAGGAGATCGACGCCTCGCAGGACGTCGCCGGCCGGGATCAGCTCGGCCGCCTTCACCCACGACTCGTAGACCTCGGCCGGCTCATCGGACACCTCCGCCAGGTTCGGCGCGTAGTGAGCCAAGAAGACGCCCCGGAAGAACCCGACGCACTCGCCGACGAACCTCCTCAGGTCGACGCCGTCGGCCGACAACTCCGCTGCCAGCTCCAGCGCCGCCTTTGCGTCCTGGCCCGCCACGGCCTCAGCAAGGCGCATGAACGCGACCGAGTCGGCAAGGCCGAGCGCCCGACGCACCCCCGCGGCGCCCACCTCGCCTGCCCCCAACGCGGAGACCTGCTCAAGCAGAGAGAGCGAGTCGCGCGCCGACCCGGCGGCGTGCCGGGAGATGGCGATGAGAGCGGCCGGATCGGCCTTGTACGACTCCTTGTCTGCGATGGCGCTCAGATACCCGGCGAGGTCGTCGGTAGCAAGAGGGCGGAAGTCGAACCGCTGCGCCCGGCTGCGGATCGTGTCGAGCAGCTTGTACGGCTCCGTCGTGGCCAAGACGAAGTGGACATGGTCGGGCGGCTCCTCCAACGTCTTCAGCAACGCGTTGCCTGCGGCCCTCGACAGCATGTGCGCCTCGTCGAGGACGAAGACCCGTTTCGAGGTCGGCGCCGACGCCACGGTGGCGACGCTGACCTTGATGTCCCTGATGTCGTCCACCGAGTTGTGAGAGGCCGCGTCCAACTCAAGGACGTCGAGCGAGGTCCCCTCCGTCACCGCCAGGCAGCTCGGGCAGGTGTTGTCGGGCGATCCGTCGGCGTTCCGGTCCCGGCAGTTGAGCGCCTTGGCGAGGATGCGGGCCGTCGAGGTCTTCCCGACGCCTCGCGGGCCCGCGAACAAGTAGGCGTGCGCCACGCGCCCCTCCGCCACCTCGCGCGCCAGGGTCGTGGTCACATGCCCCTGGCCGATCACCTCGTCGAAGGTCTGCGGCCGGTACTTGCGGTAGAGGGCCTGATACTCCAAGACGTCGACAAGTCTACCGGCCCCCGAGGCCCATTTGAGCCCGACCCGCCGCCGGCCCGACGGTTCACTCAACCGGGTTTACGGTCGATACACCCACTCGTGACCTGCCATCTCACCGCGGCCGCGGCGGCCGAGCGCGCAGACCCGCCGCCCGCGGTGTGGGCCCGCGGCCTGACAAGGAGGTTCGGGAAGACGGTCGCCGTCGACAACGTCGACTTGAGCGTGGCCGCAGGCGAGTTCTACGGCCTGCTCGGCCAGAACGGGGCCGGCAAGACCACCGCCATCAGGACCATCGTCGGGCTTCTCAGGCCCGACGCCGGCTCGGCGGGGGTCGGCGAGTTCGACACCTGGGAAAGCCCCACCGAAGTCAAGGCACGCATCGGGGTCCTCCCCGAGGAGTTCAACCTCTACGAGCGCCTGACCGGCGCCGAGCTGCTCGACTTCACCGCGGCCATGCACGGCTTGACCAAGGCCGAGGCCGTCGCCCGTCGCACCCATCTCCTCGACCTGCTCGACCTCGTCTCGGCCGGCTCGAAGCTCATCGGCGACTACTCGCGCGGCATGAGGAAGAAGGTGGCTCTCGGCGCGGCCATCATCCACCGCCCGCCCGTGCTCTTCCTGGACGAGCCGTTTGAGGGGGTTGACGCCGTCTCCGCCCGCCTCATCCGCAACCTCCTCCGACAGGCGGCGGCCGGGGGGACCACAATCATCTTCTCCTCCCACGAGATGCACCTCGTCGAGAAACTCTGCACCCGGATCGGGATCATGGACGAGGGCAGCCTCATCGTCGAGGAGACGCCCCAAGGCCTCTGCCGGGCCACCGGCGAGGACACCGTTGAAGATGCGTTCATCGCCGCGGTCGGCGGCGACCTGTCCGACGACTCCTCGTGGTACGACGCCTCGTAGGGCTCAAGGCCCGTCTCCTCTGGAACGGGGCCCGCCACGACCTTCAGCGTCGGTTCGGGCTTCCCGTCGCCGCGATCGGGCTCACCTGGCTGGCGTTGTGGCTCGCCCGCAAGCACCTGGGCGCCCTCGACGCCCTCGCCGGCGACCAAGCGGCCTGGGAGCACTATCTCGGATGGGCCGCCCTGTTCCTGTACCTGGCGTGGGTGAGCCTCCCCGTCGTCATCTTCCCGCTGGACGAGAACCTCGACCCGCAGCAGCTCGCCACCCTGCCCGTGAGCAGGACCGAGATGGTGACGGGGCTCACTGCCGCCTCGTTCGTCGCCCCGGCGACGATCGCGCCGATCATCCTGCTGACGGTCAACGGCGCCCGGCTGGCCGCGGGATGGTGGATGGCGGTCCCCGCGTCGCTCCTGTTCATGGTGATGTTGTCGATCGGGGGCCAACTCTTCTCGGCGGCCATGTCGGCGATCCTGCGCACGCGGAGGGGCCGAGACATCGCCACCTTCCTGATCCTTGCCATGGCCGCCGGCTCTTTCTTCCTCTATCGAGCCGTCGCCGAGAAGATCAACAGCTTCGGACTCGCCGAGGCCGCCGTCAGCCTGCCGATACTGAGCTGGGCGCCGCTCCTCCCCCCGGTTGCGGCCCAGAGGGCCGTGGTCGAAGCCGCCGCGGGAGAGCCGGCGGCGGCCCTCGCCTTCCTCGCCGCCGCCGCGCTCGGGACCGCGCTGATGGCCGTCGGCCTGCGCGCGCTGCTCGGCTGGATGCTCACCACGCCGCAGGAGGGAGGGAAACCCGCCTCCAGGGCGCGCCGTTCCGGCATGGCCGAAGGCCTCTGGGGCGTAATCCCCACCCTGGCCAGGAAGGAGCTTCGGTTCTACGTCCGCGACCCCAGGCAGAGGCTCGTGTGGACCGGGACCGTGATCTTCGTCGGGCTCGCCGCCGCCGGGAGCATCATGGAGGTGACCGGCCTCTTCGACGTGCGGGGCGCCGACTGGGCCCCTCTGGCCGCTCCCGTCCTGGTGATGTTCGTCGGCCTGCCCATAGCGCTGAACCTCTTCGGGTGGGAGCGCAACGCCGCCAGCTACCTGTTTGTGCTCCCCGTCGCCCCCCGCCGCCTCCTGGCGGGGAAGAACGTCGCCGTGTCGATCGGCCTCATGCTTGAGGCTCTGGTCATAGCCGTCGCTTTGTCTTTCTTCTCCGGCTTCTGGAAGTGGACCTGGATGGTCCTCCCCCTGATGGTCGCCGCCGTCGGGAGCCAACTCGCCGTGGGCAACATGGTCTCCGTCCTGGCCCCGCTCCGCCTCCCTCGCGAGGGAACCGACGTCTTCGCCCAATCGACCGAGCAGGGCTGCCTCGCCATCGCCAGCCAGCTTGTGTCGTTCTTCGTCATCGGGCTTCTCCTCGTCCCCCCGGCGTCGATCGTGGTGCTCACGGTCGACTTTGGCCGGCCGATCCCCCCCTGGCTCGCCGCCTGCTTCGCGGTCGCCTACGGGCTGATCGTCTACGGCGCGTCCCTGTTCGTCTCCTCCAGGATCCTCAAACGAAGGCTCCCCGAGGTCATGGCTTGGGTGCAGGTGGTCTGAACCCAGTCGATGCGTGTGCAGTTTCGCGGCTCTCATCGGCACTACTGCACACGCTCAGAGATGCGTGTGCAGTTTCGCGGCTCTCATCGGCACTACTGCACACGCTCAGAGATGGGTGTGGCGGGTCAGGCGCCTGCCGCGGGCGCCCGCCTCCGGCCCTCGTCGCCGTTGGCCGCCTCCACCAAGTCCACCACCTCATGTTGGAAGACGAACTCCGGGTAGGCGTAGTTGCCGTGCTCGGAGATGTCGAGGCCGGTGGCTTCCTCCTCGCGGCTCACCCTGAGGCCCGCCGTGAGGTCGATCGCCTTGAACACGATGAAGGAGAGAGCGAACGCCCATGCGATGATGGCGGCCGCTCCGACGAGCTGCGGGCCGAGAGAGGCGTCGTCCGAGAAGAGGGCGACAGCGACGACGCCCCAGACGCCCACCGTGCCGTGGACCGAGATCGCCCCCACGGGGTCGTCGACCCCGACCCTCTCCAAGAAGATCACCGAGCCCACCATGAGGGCCCCTCCGATCAGGCCTATCAGGATCGAAGCCCCGAACGAGACCGACGCCGTCCCGGCGGTGACGCCCACCAACCCGGCCAGGACCCCGTTGATCGTGAACCCGACGTCGGGCTTCCCGGTGATCGCCCAGGCGACGAACATGGCCCCGATGGCCCCTGCGGCCGCCGCCAGGGTCGTGGTGACCGCGGGGACGGCGATGTTCTGGCCTACGGCGGCGAGCGTCGACCCGGCGTTGAACCCGTACCAACCGAACCAGAGGATGAACACGCCGAGCGCGCCGTGGGTCAACGAGTGGCCCGGGATGGCCCGGGGTTTGCCGTTCTCGTCGTACTTGCCGACCCGGGGGCCGACCACCAGCACGGCGGCCAACGCGGCGACCCCGCCCAGCATGTGCACCACGCCGGACCCGGCGAAGTCGAAGAACCCCAGCTCAGCCAGCCATCCGCCGCCCCACACCCAATGGGTCACGATCGGGTAGATGAGGCCCGTGATGAACGGCGTGTAGAGCAGATAGGAGCTGAACTTGACGCGACCCGCGATGGCGCCCGAGATGATCGTTGCGGCGGTGGCGGCGAACACGACCTGGAAGAACCACTCCGACGCCCGGCTCGGGTCGTTGAACCAGAAGACCTCGCCCCAGGCGAGGAAGCCGCCGAGGCTTGAGCTCCCGTAGGCGAGGGCGAAGCCGAACGCCCAGTAGGTGACGGCGCCCACCGAGAAGTCCATGAAGTTCTTCATGATGATGTTGCCCGCGTTCCTCGCGCTGGTGAAGCCCGCCTCGACGAGGGCGAACCCCGCCTGCATGAACATCACCAGGACCGCGGCGACGACGAGCCATACCTCGTTGACCGCCAAACTCACTTGATCCATCTACGCCTCCGTTGGTGTCGATTTGCCCAAAGCAAGGTATGCGCCGCCCGTTTCGTCGCCGTGGCCGGGTCGTTACGAGTCTGTTTCGATGCGGCCCGGCCGGCCCCGGGGGCACGGCGGCTCAGGACCCCCGGCCGCCGAAGGCACCCAACCGCCCAAGGCCCTCATGCCGCGGTTATGCTCCGAATCCTGTACATCGTCTTCGCTCGTCGCAGGGGCAGCCTTGTGACGAGCCGGGAACAAAGGGAGTGAACATGAGAAGACGCGCCGCACTGGCGTTGACGACCGCTTTGGCGCTGGCGCTTGCGGCCTGCGGTCAGGCCGAGGACGAGCCGGCGGACACGACGGAGGCCCCGCCCGCCGCCACAACCACCGAGGCGCCCGGCGACACCGAAGCGCCCGGCGACACCGAAGCGCAGGGCGAGATCGGCAGCGAGGCCAACCCGATCCAGGTGTTGTTCGTCCCGTCGGTCTCCGCCGAGGAGATCATCGCCGGCGGCGAAGTCCTCAAAGCGGCCCTGGAGGCCGAGACCGGCTTGTTCTTCGACGTGGCGGTGGGATCGTCCTATGCGGCCGTGCTTGAGGAGATGTGCGCATCGCCCACCAACGTTATGGGGTTCATCCCCGCCCAGGCCTACGTCCTCGGCAACGACCTCTGCGACATAGAGGTGGCCCTCAAGTCGATCCGGTTCGGGTTCGACGTTTATTGGACTCAGTTCATCGTCCCCCGCGACTCCGACATCGAGACGCTCGACGACCTGGCGGGCAAGACATGGGCCTACCCGGAGACCACGTCGACGTCGGGTTTCCTGGTCCCGAGCGGGCTCTTCGCCTCATTGGGGATCGAGCCCTCCGACTCGTTCGAAGCCGGCGGCCACTCGGCGACGGCCCAGGCGGTCTACGACGGCTCCGCCGACTTCGGCACCACCTTCTTCTCGCCCGCGGTCGACGCCGAGAGGAAGGTCGTATGGGACGGCGACCCCGCCAACGCCGACGTCCCCGACGACCTCGTCGAGGCGTGCGCTCTCGACGCCGACGGGGAGATCCTCTGCGGCGACGACTACTACCCGAGGGACGCCCGGCGCAACATCCGCGAGGACGCCCCCGACGTGATCCAGAAGGTCAGGATCATCGGCCTCTCCGAGGAGATCCCGAACGACACCCTCTCGTACTCGCCGGAGTTCCCCGAGGACGTGCGCGACACCGTCAACAACGCTCTGAAGTCCTTCGCCGAGAACGACCCGGACGCTTTCGAGACGGCGTTCGCCGCCTACAGCTGGAGCGGCGTCGCCGACACGAGTGACGAGGAGTTCGACTACATCCGGGCCCTGCTCGCCAGCCTCGGGTTCACCATCGACCAGCTCTGACGGGCCGGGAGGTCGGCCGGACCGAGAGGGCGAATGCTCAAGGTCGAGCACCTCACCAAGGTCTACGACGACGGGACGGTCGGCATAGAAGACGTCAGCTTCGAGGTCGGCGCCGACCGGTTCCTCGCGGTCATCGGCCTGTCCGGGTCGGGGAAGTCGACGCTGCTCCGCTGCATCAACAGGCTCATCGAGCCGACCGAGGGCGCAATCCTGTGGGACGACGTGGACATCACCGCAGCCGGTCAGGAGGAGTTGCGCCGGATCAGGCGCCGCATCGGCATGGTGTTCCAACACTTCAACCTGGTCAGCCGGTCGAAGGTGTCCACCAACGTCTTGGCGGGCCGTCTCGGTTACGCCAACCCCGCGTTGAGCCTCCTCAACCACTTCACCGAGGAGGATCTCGATCACGGGCGCCGGGCGCTGGAGAGAGTCGGCCTTGAGGACAAGATCGGCGCGTTGGCCTCGGACCTGTCGGGAGGCCAGCAGCAGCGGGTGGGCATCGCCAGGGCGTTGACCCAGGGCCCGGAGATGCTCCTCGCCGACGAGCCCGTCGCCAGCCTCGACCCCGTCCTCGCCCACTCGATCATGACGCACCTCGAGTCGATCAACGACGACGGGGTGATGGTCCTGTGCTCGTTGCACTTCCTCGACCTGGTGCAGCAGTACTCGGACAGGGCGATCGCCCTCTACGACGGGAAGCTCGTCTTCGACGGCGCCCCCGACGAGATCGACGACGCCAAATTCAAGGAGATCTACGGCAAGGAGGCCGAGCGCGTTGGCTGAGGGCAGGAAGCAGCGTCGCCGCCTCCGCCTCATCCTCGGCGCCGTGGCCGTCGTCGTCGTCTACGGCCTCGCCGCCGACCGGACCGGGGTCAGCCTCGACGAGATCACCTCGGAGTCGAGGCAAACGCAGTTGGTGAGGATCATCAGGGCCCTGGCCCGGCCCGACCTCGTCACCTACGACCACGACGACGACACAACCGACATCGACTTCCACATCCCGTGCCGGGGAGACGACGCTCCCGCCGTCGGCGGAGGCGTCGCCGTGGACCCCGGCTGCGCCGAGCCGGGGGCCGTCGTCACGGTGTCCGGGAACGGCTTCGAGCCCTACGCCGAGGGCCGCATCCGGTTCATCCCCGAGTCGGAGCACGACGTCACCCTCCCGCTCGGCATCTTCGCCGCCGACCGCGACGGCGACTGGTCGGCCGAGGTCGAGCTGCCGAGCGACAGGATCTCCGACGGCGCCCAGCAGATCCAGGTCTCGGTTCCCGTCCGCCTCGGGACGTGGGGCGATCGTCGCGAGGTGTGGACCGACACCAACGAGAACGGAACCCGGGACGACGGGGTGATCGGCCCCGACGGGCTGGAGCTGACCGTCCAGGGGGCGAGGACCGAGGCCCCGGCGGCCGCCCTCCTCGACCCGACCAACCAGGTCGCCGAGTTTGTGTCCGTCAGCGACCCGGTTCTCGCGGCGGACGGGCCCGCCAACGGCGCCGTCTCCGCGCCCCTTGGCGAGAGCCGGGGGGACATCTCGATCGCCGAGCTGAGATCGGCGCCAGCCGGGACGGTGGCCGTCATCTCCGGGCCGGAGGGCGCCGACGCCTCCCGATGGCGGGTGGCCGTCTACGACGGTTTGTCCGGCGAGGTTCTGGCGACGGCACCGCTCGGAGACCGGATCGAGTTGTCGCCGCGCATCTCCGAGCAGACGAAGTTGACCGCCGAGAAGATCATCGACACGGTGTTCCTGGCCTTGGTGGCCACCACGGTCGGCCTGGTGGTCGCCCTGCCGCTCAGCTTCGTCTCGGCCCGGAACCTGATGAGGGACGTGTCGACCAGCGTCGTCGGCCTCGGCTTCGGCCTGCCCGCCGTCCCCGTCGGCGCCGCCCTCGGGGTCGCCTACCTCAACATGCAGAGATGGGCGCTGGGCGACCTCATCGACCGGAACCTCGTCAGGCTGATTCTCGCCGCGGCCGGGCTCGCGGCCGTCTTCTTCTTGGGGCGGCGGATCTTCTTCGGCGAGGAGTTGCGCTCAACCTGGCTGCGGACGGCGCGCTCGGCGGCGACGCTCGTCGCGCTCGCCCTCTCGCTGGAGAGCCTCTTCGCGCTGCTCACGGCTGGCGGGAAAGCCCTGATGGAGCCGTTCGGCGCCTTCGACTTCGTCCCTGGGTTGTTCGCCGCCGTCGGCGAGGTCGGGACCGTCCTCCTGCCGTTTGTCGTCGCCGTGACGGGCGCCGCGATAGCCCTCGGCGTCGCCAGGAGAGCGGCGTTCCGGCTCACCGAGCGCGGGCCCGGGGCGTTGCAGGCGGTTGTCGGGCATGTCGCCATGGCCGTCGGCGGCGCGCTTACGGCGGCCCTGATCGGCGCGGGAGTCGACTGGGTCTATCAGATCGCCGACCCCGCCGTCACGCTGATGATCCCCGGGGCGGCGGGGGCCGTCCTCGGGTTGTGGATCGCCCACAGGGGGAGGAGGCGGGGCGAAGTCAGGATCGGGCTGACCATCTACTACGTCGCCCGGACGATCTTCAACACCCTGCGCTCGATCGAGCCGCTGGTCATGGTGATCGTCTTCGTGGTGTGGGTCGGGTTCGGCGAGTTCGCAGGCTCGCTGGCCCTCGCCCTGCACACTGCGGCCGCCCTCTCCAAGCTCTACTCCGAGCAGGTCGAGTCCATCTCGGAGGGCCCGATGGAAGCCGTCCGGGCCACGGGGGCCAACCGCCTCCAGACGATCATCTACGCGGTGGTCCCACAGATCGTCCCGCCGTACATCTCGTTCACCATGTACCGCTGGGACATCAACGTGCGCATGTCCACGATTCTCGGCTTCGCCGGCGGCGGCGGCATCGGGTTCCTGCTCCAACAGAACGTGCGGCTGGGCGACTACCGGGCGGCTTCGGTGCAGATGCTCGCCATCGCCGTGGTGGTGGCCACGATGGACTACATCTCCTCCCGCCTCCGCGAGCGCTTCACCTGACCTGGCGACAGATGCGTGTGCAGAAATGCGGCTCTCGTCGGCACTACTGCACACGCTGAGAGATGCGTGTGCAGAAATGCGGCTCTCGTCGGCACTACTGCACACGCTGAGAGATGCGTGTGCAGAAATGCGGCTCTCGTCGGCACTACTGCACACGCTTGAGCCGGGCCGGGGCCGCCCTATGCTCCCCGCCGTGCTCACCATCAGGGATCTCCACAAGTCGTTCGGCGAGGTCGTCGCGCTTGCCGGGTGCAACCTCTCCGTCGATCGGGGTCGCATGCTCGGCTTCCTCGGTCCCAACGGCGCGGGCAAGACCACGGCGATGCGGAGCGTCTTCGGCCTCATCCGCCCCGACTCGGGCGGCGTCACATGGGAGGGCCGGGAGATCACACACGAAGATCTGCTCACTTTCGGGTACATGCCCGAGGAGCGGGGCCTCTACCCGAAGATGAAGAATCACGACCAACTCGCCTACATGGGCCGCCTGCACGGCATGTCGAGCCGCGAGGCAGCGAAGACGGCCGACCATTGGCTTGAGGTGTTCGACCTCGCCGACCGCCGCATGGACACGCTCGAGACCTTGTCCCACGGCAACCAGCAGAGAGTCCAACTGGCGGCCGCGCTGATCCACGACCCCGACCTCCTCGTGCTAGACGAGCCTTTCGCCGGCCTCGACCCGATCGCCGTCGAGACAATGGCGGACGTGCTCACCCAGGAGGCGGCGAAGGGGAAGGCCGTCGTCTTCAGCTCGCATCAACTCGATCTCGTCGAGGACCTCTGCGAAGACGTGGCGATCATCAACGAAGGCGCCGTCGTCATGGAAGGCGCCGTCAGCCGACTCAAGGGCGCCGCCCCGCTCCGCCACTTGGAGCTTGAGGTCGAGGGCGACGCCTCAGGCCTCCTCGCCGAGTTGGACGGCATTCACAGCGTCGAGGTCGTCGGCGCCCGCCACACCGTCGTCATCGACGCCGACACCGACGTGAGGGGTTTCATCGTCAAGACCCAGGAAGCCGGCCGACTGCGCCACTTCACCTACACCACCCCCTCTCTCTCCGACCTGTTCCGGGAGGCGGTCGGGTGAGCGGCGCCTGGCAGGTCGCCGCCCGGGAGCTTCGCGAGCGAGGCAAGTCCAAGGCCTACCTGATCACGTCGGGGCTGATCCTCCTGATCGTCGTCGCCTTGGTCGTGGTCCCCCGCTTCCTCGACAAGGGGACCGACGTGTACGCGTTCGGCTTGGTCGGAGAGGGCAACGGGCCGATCCTCGCCGCCGTCGAGCAGCTCGCCAACGCCTCCGACCTCCCCGACGAGCCGCCGTCGGTGGCCGTCGAGATCACCGAATACGAGACCCGGGCGGCCGCCGAGGCCGACCTGAGCGACGGGGCCCTCGACGCCGTCCTCGTCGACGGCGACGAGGTGATCACCAAGCGGGCTGCGGGATTCGGCGGCTCGCCTCTCATCGGCCTCCTCCAGCGCGGCGCCGCCTCCGTCGACCTGAACCGGATCGTCGCCGAGGAAGGCGAGGCCGCCACCGATGTGATCGAGGTGATGACCTCCGACCCCCTGACGACGACCACTCTCACAGGCGAGGACGCCGACGACGAGAGCGGCGGCGTCGCGGCCTATGCGGGGCTGCTCCTCCTATACTTGGCGATTCTGGTGTACGGGACGTGGATCCTCACCGGGGTCACGGAGGAGAAGTCGAACCGGGTCGTGGAGGTCCTTCTCTCCAGCCTCCGCCCTCGGCAGCTCCTCGTGGGCAAGATCCTGGGCATCGGCGTCCTCGGCATCAGCCAGTTCGCAGGCACCGTCATCGTCGCCGTCGCGGCCATCGAGTTGTCGGGCGCCTACGACATCCCCGCGATCGGGGCCCGGACCGTCTTCAACCTCATCCTCTGGTTCGTCCTGGGTTTCGCCATCTTCGCCTGCATGTTCGGCGCCGCCGGGTCGCTGGTCAGCCGACAGGAGGATGCGCAGAGCATCGCCATGCCGATGACCCTCTCCGCCGTGGCCGGGTTCTTCCTCTCAACGGCGGCGCTGACCGACCCCGAGGGTCTGCCCGCCCTCATCGGAACGTTCATCCCGATCACGGCGCCCTTCGTAGTGCCGGTGAGGGCTTCGCTGAACGCCCTTCCCTTGTGGCAGCACGCTGTGTCGGCGGCGGCGGCTGTCGCCGCCGTCGTCGCCTTGGCGTCCATCGGGGGCCGGATCTACGCGGGCGGCGTGCTGCGCTACGGCAAGAAGGTCCGAGTGCGGGAGGCTTGGCGGTCGGCCGATGAGTAGGGCCGGACGCTCCCGGGGGCGGGGCCCCGCCTCGTTCAGGGCCGGTTCGAGGTGAACACGACCGACTCGCCGTCCGGCGACCAGTCCGGGAGAGCGTCGACCCACCGACTCTCCACAAGCAGCTCCTCCGACCCGCTGACCAGGTCCAACGTCAACAGGTTGACCACGCCGTCGTCCTCCTCGCGATCGAAGACGATCGAGTCGCCGTCGGGCGACCACGAGAGGTGACCTCCGAGCGCCGTCTCCTCAGGGCTCGACCCGTCCGCCTGCGCGACCCACACGGAGAAGGGGTCGCCCTGGTTGTGGAAGGCGAGGAGCGACCCGCTCGGCGACCACTTCGGCGCCGCCAGAAGCGAGTCGAAGTCGGTCAACGCCTCCGGGGCCCCTCCCTCTTCCGAGACGACGTGCAACTCGTGGATCGACCCCGGCCCGGCCGGCGACTGCCCGCCTGAGAACGCGATGAGGCCGCCGCCCGGAGACCAGTCCGGGTAGTTGTGAATCAACCCTCCGTCCGTCAACAGCGTTCTCTCGCCGGTCGCCGCGTCGATCACAACCAGGTCGGCGCCGCCCGCCTCATTGCTGGCGACGACGATCCGCTCGCCGTCGGGCGACCAGGAAGGGTGAACCTCGTCGAACTCGGTCCGGGTCACGTTGACCGGGCTCGACCCGTCGGCGCCCATCACATAGATCTCGCAGTTGCCGTCGCGGCTCGACACGAAGGCGATTCGCTCCCCGTCGGGAGACCATCTCGGGAAGGTGTCGGCGCCTGCGGTGTCGGTGAGGCGGACGACGCCGCCGTCGGCCGAGACCCACAAGTCGAAGTCGTCGAGTTGGCCGGTGCAGGTCGGGGACCGCACCGCCTCACCCGAGCACGCCGCCGCCAAGGTCGCGGCGGCGACGGCGGCGGCGATGCGAAGTGGGCCGCAGGCCTTGGCGCCCATCCGCCGGTTGTACCCGGCGACCGCCCTATCCGCCAACCCGGGGGCGAGGCGCCGGGTCAAGACAAGCGGCCGAGGCGCCGATATATCCGCCATGACGACTCGCCAACCAGCAAACAGCGAGTGGGGCGTGAGCAAGGCGGCGCGTATCGCAGTGGCGGCCGTCGGGTTGACCACCGCGACTCTGGTCCTGCTGTCGGCGTCGATAGTGGAGAACGGGGTTTGGCTCTTGATCGGGGCCGGTGTCGCCCTCGCGGCAACTTCGGTCGGGGCGGCCGAGTACCCCACTCCGGCGCGCCTCAGCTCGATGGTCGCCAGCCTGGCCGCCATCCCGATAATGGTTCAGATCATCTGACAGCCTTCAGGGACCCAGGCGCCAGACGGGTTTCTGTCCCCTGGCCGGGGTTGAAGACGATCTGAGTGAAGCGGCGCACGGGTAGCAACCTGAGACGGCGGCGGGCAAACCTCTAGTGGTGCGTCGCACACACCACTAGTCGGGCGCGTCGGCGAACGGGCCTGGCTCGTCGGCTTGGTCGCGGGCGTCGGTGATCTCGGCCCAAGCCGCGGACAACAGGGGTCCTCTGACGTAGGACCGGCCACGCCGTTCGCCGCGCGCCTCCAACGCGTCAGCATCGACGAGTTTCGCCAAGTCGCGCGACGCTGTGGCGTCGGTGATGCTCTCGACCTCCTCGACGATCGCTCGATAGGTCGCGTTCCTCAACCGGAGACCGACAACGGCGTCGAGCAGCGCCGGCAACGACCGCTCGGGAAGGCGGCGCTCCTCGGCGATCCTCTCCAGCATGTCCCACAGCCTCTCGCTCTCTCGGGCGCGGCGAAGCACCCTCCTGGCTTGAAGCCAATGCGCCGCGAGGGTGAATCGGAGCCAGGGCCGGGCGTCGTTCCCCGGGTTCCACGAACCCCCGCCAACCAGGGCGAGCACGTCGTAGTAGGCCTGAGTGTTGCGGCCAAGGTGCTCCTCGATGCTCATGAAGACTGGTGAGAGGAATCCCTCGCGGGCGAGCACAAGGCTCTGGAGGGCCCTGGCCATTCGCCCGTTCCCGTCTCGAAACGGGTGGATCATCACCAAGTTCAGGTGGCTCATGCCGGCTCTGACGATCGCCGGGACGGCGATGTCGCCGTTCAAGCCGTCGACCAGCTCGCGCATCAGGGCCGGCGCCAGGTCGACGTCGGGCCCTTCATAGACGACCTCGCCGGCTTCGCTGTTGTAGACGAGCGCAGGACCGACGCGATACGCGCCGGGGCGCGTCTCGAGGTCGTAGCCGGAGATCATGAAGTGCAGGCTCTTGAGAAGCCGCTCGTCGTAGCTGAAGTCGGGCTCGGTCGAGAGTTGGAGCACATAGGTCATGGCGTCTCGATACCCCTGCAGCGCCCGGCGGGTGTCGGCGCCCGCGTCCAACGGGTCTTCTCCTGCGGCGACAGCCGCCGCGTCGTCGAGAGAGGCGACATAACCCTCGATGGTGTTCGACCCCTGGATGGCGCGCGCGAACGACAACCTCCGCAACGACCCCGCCCATCGGCGAGGCTCGTGGAGTTGATGGCGAAGGCGCCTCTTGAGATCCTCGATCTCGAGGAGCACGCGCTCCTCGGCGACCTGCAGTTCGGGAGTTCGGAACAACATGTCAGTAACTCACATACATTCTACAACTCTGTCGCTTTGAATCTGCGCGAGTGTACGATTGTATCCAACGTTACCGGGTGGAACCCGACGGGGCGCGGAGTCGCACCCCGGAACCGGCGAGCGGGCCATCACGCCCCCGTCGCACTACTCTAAGAACCTTATAGTAGCATAGAGTCCCCCAATGCGAGCCGAAGTTGCCCAAGCCCTCGGAACCGGCGGGGCCATTACGCCCTCCGGCGCACTACTCTAAGAACCTTGGAGTAGTATAGAGTCCCCATGCGAACCGAAGTTGCCCAGGCCCTCAGCAAGAGGCCCGCAGATGTCGGTCGGGCCCTTCTCGCCGTGCCCGAGAGCCAGTGGTTCGACCGCAAGAGCGCCCGCACAGCCCCGCGCGACCTGGCCAACGCCGAGATCGCATTCGCTAACGCCGAGGGGGGAACGATCGTCGTGGGACTCAGCAGGCAAGGAGTCGAAGGAGTCGACACGGCAAAAGCGAACGACCTGCGGCAGGCCGCCATGGACTTCTCCACACCCCCGGTTCGCGCCCACGCCAGCGAGATCGAGTGCGTCAACGAGAACGGCGCCGCCGACCACCTCTTGGTGATCGAGGTCGAACCGTCGGATGCGGTCCACAGCAACCCGAGGGACGAGGTCTATCTGCGGGTCGGCGACGAGACGCGGCGACTGTCCTTCGCTCAACGTCAGGAACTCGTCTACGACAAGGGGCAGAGCGTCTTCGACGGCTCACCCGCGCCCGACGCGTCCGAGGACCTGGACTGGGAGAGAGTCCGCGGATGGGCGGAGTCGCTGGGCGCGGCCGACCCGAAGCGTCCGCTGCGCCGCCGCGGGCTTCTGCGCCGTGAGGGTCTGACGGCCGCTTCCGTCCTGCTCTTCGGCGTCAACCCACAGATCGCCTTCCCCAATGCCTATGTACGCGTCCTCAGGCATCGAGGCGCGGAACGTCAGACCGGCGAGCGGCAGCAGCTCGGCGAGGACCAATCATTCGACGGTGCAATCGACGAGATCCTCAGCCGCTCGACCGAAGCGGTCCGAACGCTGCAGCCGACCGCGCGCCGCCTCACCGCATACGGCCGTTTCGCCAATGTGCCGCTGATACCCGAGGTGGCCTGGGTTGAAGCGATTGTCAACGCCGTCATCCACCGCTCCTACTCGCTCGGAGGCGACCACATCCGGGTCGAGATCTTCGACAATCGCATCGAGGTCTCCAATCCCGGGCGATTCCCCGGGCTATTCGAGGAGCGCGACCCGAGAGAGGTGATGCGATTCGCCCGCAACCCGCGCATCGCGCGCGTCTGCGCGGAACTGGGCTGGGCCCAGGAGCTGGGAGAGGGCATACGACGCATGTTCGATGAGATGGCGGCCGCCGGCCTCCCGGCCCCCTCGTACCGTCAGACCGCCCGGGCGGTCCAAGTGGTTCTCATGGCCGTGCCGGTCGACGAAGAGACGGCCGAGGCTCTTCCCGCCGGTTGGCAAGACGTCGTGGCGGCGTTGCATCAAGCCGGCGGCCTCAAGACGGGTGAGGTCGAGGAGTTGCTCGGCGTCTCAAGGCCCACGGCGATCAAACGGCTCCGCCTGATGCAGGAGCTTGGCGTGATCCGGCGGCACGGGCAGAGCGACAGGGACCCCGTCGCCTTCTGGGCCCTCGCGGATCACACGCGCTAGCCCGGCTCCCGTCGGCAACACCGCACACGCTCGGCACGGCTCACTCGGCGGGCCTGCACACCACCACCGGCCTTCTCGACCGGGCGACGACCGCGTGAGCCACGCTCCCGGAGAACAGGCGGCTGAGCCCTGAGCGACCGTGAGTGCTCATCACCACGGTCCCCTCATGGCCTGTGAAGTCGAGTATCGCCTCGGCGGTGTCCTCGATGTGAAGCACCTCATACCCGGTTCTGATCCCGTGCCTGTCGGCCAGCTCCCCGGCCAGCCCGCGCACATAACCGGACTCGACGACTTGGGGGATCGCCCCAAGCTGTTGGCCCGCGGCCGCCGCCGTCTTGCGATTGATCACCGACACCACCCAGAGGTCCACCCCCAACGCCGCGGCCAGGTCGCCGGCGACGTCGAGAGACCCCTCCGACAGGTCCGAGCCGTCGACAGGGACCACGACCCGACTCGAGGGCGGGCCGGGGTCGATGTCGGCTTTGGGGCCCAGAAGGATGACCGGTCGGCCCACCTCTCGCACCACCGCCTCGGCGACGGAGCCGATGTGGCCTTGATGAGGCAGGAGCGTCGCCGCGGTGGCCATGCAGACAAGCCCGTCGTCGCCGGCCTCGCCGGTTATGACCTCGACGGGGTCGCCCGAAGCCGACCCGACGGCCGCGTCGATCCCGGGGAGAAGCCGATCGGCCTGCTCCCTGAGCCAAGCCTCGGTCGCCGCCGGGTCTTCCGACGCGCTGATGAGCCGGACGGGAAGCCCCAGACGGCCGGCGATCCTCCCTGCGACCGGGACCGACCGGAGGCCGGCCTGGCGGCCGTCGAGCGGGACCAGCATCTGAGACATGCCGCTGATCAACTGTGCGCTCGCGTCGGGCTCCGCGACCGCAACCGCGGCGTTGCCGCCTCTCCCACGGGCGAGTCGGCCTGCTTGCTGAGCGTCTCGGTGTTTGGTTGTCATCCTCATCCTTCGGCCCCCGCCGCGGCGGTCTGAAGTCGGCGCCGCGGCCCGACGACAACCCAAAGCCTCGTGCGACGACGGCTGATCGGGGGCGCAGCCGTCCCCGTCGCGCCCGGTCGCCCAGCCACATGGCAGGGCCGTCGTCACAGCCGGCGGGTGGCCGCCGATCCGCTACTGTGACCGCCGTGGCGAGAGTGCATCATGGCTGAGCCGAACGAACGATCCGGGACGGCTCGGCTGCGGCCGCGGGCGCGCCTCGTCGGCCTCCTGGGCGAGGACCTGACAAGCGACGAGCCGGTCGCTGTCGTCGAGCTCGTCAAGAACGCCTACGACGCCGACGCCTCCAAGGTGTGTGTCAGCTTTGACTCAGCGCAGTCCCGAATCGTCGTGGAGGACGACGGCCACGGGATGGATCTCGACACCGTCCGCACCGCTTGATTTGAACTCGGAACCGTCCAGAAGCTGGACGCTCGCCGATCACCGGGAGGCCGCATCTGCCAAGGCGCCAAGGGTATCGGTCGACTCGCCAGCGCCCGCCTCGCCGAGAGCCTCCTCCTCGAGGCTCGCACCCACCCGGGCGCCGACGGCGTGAGTGTGCTGTTCGAGTGGGGGCGGTTCGATGGCGCCGCCTACCTGGATGAGATCGAGATCGCATGGGAGGTGGCGGAGATACCCGACCTCTTGCAGGGTACGCGCCTCACGCTGAACCGCCTGCGCAAGGACTGGTCCGACGACGATTTCGAGGCTCTGTACTCACGCCTCTCGAGGCTCATCTCTCCGTTCGACGATGTAGGCGACTTCGGGATCGACCTGCTGATCCCGGCACACACCGACTGGTCGGGTCCCGTGCAACCACCGCAACTCTTGGAAGAGCCCGGTATCTGCTGCGGGGTGACGTCGACGAGCGCGGGCAGTTCAACGGCGAGATCCAACATGGTCGCGAGCACGTTAGTTTCCAGAGCTTGCGCCTGGGAGGCGTTGGCGAAATATTCGACTGCGGACCCTTCTCCGTTGAGATCCGAGCATGCGACGGCGACCGGGCTGGACTCGACCTCCTGCTGGCTAGACGCACGATGGGCATTCGCGAGATCAGGCGGATTCTTGACACCTACTCGGGCGTGAGTATCTACCGCGACGGCTTCCGCGTCTACCCATACGGCCAACGGGGCACCGACTGGCTCAACCTAGACCACCGCAGTCGGCAGCTTCCCGTGAAACGCCTGGCCAACAACCAAGTCGTAGCCGTTATCCGGATCTCACGCGAGTCGACTCCCGGCCTCCGCGACCGCAGCAATCGCGAGGGCATGGTGCTCAACTCCGAGCACGCGACGCTTGAGCGCTCCTTCAAGGAGATTCTCTCCCTGTTGGAGGAGCGAGCGTCAACCCCGGGAAGAGGCTTGCGTACGTCTGCAGGGCGACTGGGTCGTCATCGACACCGACTATCACGTCAAATCCCGCCGCTTGGAGGCCGAGACTGAGGCCGCCGGCACCGCAGAAGAGGTCGGCCGCCCGCGGCCTCTTGAAGGACTCGAGCGCGCTCACCAGCTTCGCGCCGTCCTCAACCGCGTCTTTGTGCGGCTCAAGGTTCAGGACCGGCCCCCGAACGACTTTCACTCCGTAGGTTCTGTGAGCGCCCTTCACCATTACACCGGCCTTGCTCGGATGCGAGGCTAACCGGCCGTCGGGACAAGAACTCGAATGCGCCGCCCGCGGGCTCCGGGATCGCTGCACGGGCGCGACCTCCCCGGAGTCCAGACGTCGCCTTCGCGACTGGAGGTCAAGACCGAAGCCGTCGGATGCGAGCTTGGGTGGGGCCGGAGGCTCGACGAGATCCGCTGCGCCCGCGCCGTCTTCCGCGCCCTGGCTCGCGGGAAGCCGGTCGGCGCGCTCGGGAGGACTCGAACCCCCAACCTTCTGATCCGTAGTCAGACGCTCTATCCAATTGAGCTACGAGCGCGGGGATCGCCAATTATCGCAGAGAGGCCGAATCGGCGGAAGCCCGAGGCGATCCGGGCCTCAGCCCACGGGCTCGAACCGAGCCAGGAAGAAGCGCAACTCCTCCGGCTCGTAGGTGAACCGCAGGCCGGTGACCGACTCGGGACGCTCGAGGAGGTCGACGACCGCCTCGGCCGTCACGTCCATGTGGGCCTGCGTGTAGACCCGCCGCGGGACGGCCAGGCGGACAAGCTCCAGCTTCGGGTAGTGATGGTCTCCCGTGGCCTTGTCGCGCCCCGCGGAGACGACGCCTCGCTCCATGCCGCGCACCCCCGACTCGACGTAGAGGGCCGCGGTGAGGGCCTGGGCCGGGAACTCGTCGCGGGGGATGTGGGGAACGATCGCCTTCGCGTCGAGGAACACTCCGTGCCCACCGACGGGCCGGACGAGAGGGACGCCCGCCCCGATCAGCGCGTCGCCAAGGTACTCGACCTGACCGACGCGAGCGCGGACATGGTCGTCGGTGACCACCATCTCCCTGATTCCCGTGGCCAGCGCTTCCATGTCGCGCCCGGACATGCCGCCGTAGGTGTGCAGCCCCTCGAAGGCGACCAGGAGGGATCTGGCCTCACGGGCCAGCTCGCGATCGCGCAGGGCGAGAAACCCGCCGATGTTCACCAGGTTGTCCTTTTTCGAGGAGACCGTGGCGCCGTCGGAGTAGGAGCAGATCTCCAGCAGGATCTCCGCAACGCTCTTGTCCTCGTACCCGGCCTCGCGCTGCTTGATGAACCAGGCGTTCTCGACGGCCCGCGTCGCGTCGAGCATCACCAGGATGTCGTTGGCGCGGCAGAGCTCGTAGACGGCCTTGAGGTTGGCCATCGCCAGCGGCTGGCCGCCGGCCATGTTCACGTTGGTCTCCACCGAGATGTACGGGATGCGGTCGGCGCCCACTTCGTCGATCAGCCGTCGGAGTTTGCCGAGATCGACGTTGCCCTTGAAGGGGTGGGTGCTCGCGGGGTCGTGGGCCTCGTCGATTATGACGTCCACAAACGTGCCGCCGGCGTGCTCCTGATGGAAACGCGTGGTGGTGAAGTACATGTTGCCCGGCACATAGTCGCCTTCGTTGATGAGGATCCGGCTCAAGATGTGCTCAGCGCCCCGACCCTGGTGGGTGGGCGCCAGCTCCTCGTAGCCGTACACCTCGCGCACCGCCTCCTCGAGGCGGCGGTAGCTCCTCGATCCTGCGTAGGCCTCGTCGCCGACCATGATCCCGGCCCACTGGCGGTCCGACATCGCCGATGTGCCCGAGTCGGTGAGGAGGTCGATGTAGACGTCGTCGGAGAGGAGGAGGAAGGTGTTGTGCCCGGCCTCATCCGCCGCGGCCGCGCGCTGCTCGCGGGTGGTCATGCGGATCGGTTCCACAACCTTGATCTTGAAGGGCTCCGCCCAACTCCGCCGGCTCATGCGTTCCTCTCGCTTGTCGCTGATCGTCCGGCTTGCGAAGGCGACCTTCCCCGGCAATCAACCCATGATGGCGCCGGGCGCCTGAGGAGCGGGGGCGAATCCGCCGCCTCCCCGGCGGCGGCGCGGCCGGAGTCCCCGCTCCACCGGGGCCAGCGCGACCGGGCCGATCGGCGCGGAGAGGGAGGGATTTGAACCCTCGAAGAGGTTTGAGCCCCTTACTCGCTTAGCAGGCGAGCGCCTTAGACCGCTCGGCCACCTCTCCATGACTTACCGGTCAACGGTACTCGCAGCCCAGCTCCTCCAGGAACCGCCGGCGCGAGCCGGCCGCAGCTCGATGGGGTCCCAGGTCTCCGATCGATCCCGGCGAAGCCGCCCGACCCGGGAGCGGAGGGGGTGGGATTCGAACCCACGAGACCCATCAGGGCCCAACGGTGTTCAAGACCGTCTCCTTCGACCGCTCGGACACCCCTCCAGGCCCCATTCTCGCGGGCGCCGGGGGCCGCGGGCAGACATCGCCCGTAGCCCCCTCGCCCGGGGCCGGGATAAGAGCGGAGGGGGTGGGATTCGAACCCACGAGGAGACGTCAGCCCCCTACGGCATTTCGAGTGCCGCGCACTAGACCAGACTATGCGACCCCTCCAAGAGTGCATGTGTTGTCGGCGCGGAGGGAGAGGGATTTGAACCCTCGAGGGGGCGCAAACCCCCAACGGCATTTCCAGTGCCGCGCACTAGGCCAGACTATGCGATCCCTCCGGAGGCGCCTGCGGGCCCGCCCGGCGACGGAGTCAGAGGATAATGCCGTCCCATGACTGGGCCCACTCCCGACTACGAGTCCGCGATGAGGGCGGCCATCGACGCCGCGCGCCAAGCGGCCGAAGCCGGCGACGCTCCGGTCGGCGCCGTCCTCCTCGACCGCGACGGCGCCGCGGCGGCGACCGACCGCAACCGCCGCGAGGAGCTGACCGACCCCACCGCCCACGCCGAGATGCTGGTGATATCCGCCAGGGCGAGGGAGCTCGGGGATTGGAGGCTCAACGGCCACACCCTCGTCGTCACACTCGAGCCGTGCCCCATGTGCGCAGGCGCCGCCGTGTGGGCCAGGCTCGACCGGATCGTCTACGGCGCGGCCGACCCGAAGGCGGGAGCGGCTCGGTCTCTCTACAACATCGCCCAGGATCGCCGTCTCAACCACCGCGTCGACCTCGTGGACGGCGTCTTGGCCGAAGAGTGCGGCCTGCTACTCGAGCGCTTTTTCAGCGACAAGCGGGGCTGAGCTGGCCGTAAGCCGACGATCCCACCCGCCGTAGACGAGCGCCCCGAAGACGATCCCGACCCCGGCTACGGAGAAAGCCGTCGTGTAGTCGGCGCCGTCTATGAGGAACCCGACCGCCGGGACCCCGATCAGCAAGGCGATGTCGAACAGAGACGTGAACGCCGCCATCGCCGACCCGCGCTCGGAGACACGGGCCCGGTTCACCACCTCGCTCGACAGCAACGGGAAGCAGGCGCCGTGGGCGGTCCCCATGACCGCCGCCGCGCCGTAGAGCCAGAACTCGGCCCCCGCAACCGCCATCACACCCAACCCGGCGCCGAACGCGGCGATCGACGAGACCAACAGAGGCCGATGTGAGATTCGGTCGTACCGTCGACCTCCGGCAAGCCGAGTGACCACGGCGGCGGCGCCGTAGACGGCGAAGAACACACCTGCGTTCCCGAGGCCGCGGTCGTCGACGTAGGTCCGGGTGAACGTGAACAACGACTCGATGCCGACGGCGAAGAGCAGCGAGACGAACCACAAGGGCAGCAGGTTCCGCTGGACCAAGGGCGCCCAGAAGCTCCGCCTCGGTTGGGCCCCCCTCACCGGCAACTCGGGGAGCGCCCACACGACGAGCCACGATGCGGCCGCGATCGCGGCCGCCGTCGCGAACAGCCCGTCGAAACCGAGGACCTCGATGACAACGTCGCCGATGTATCCGCCTACGCCGATGGGGATGAGGCCGGACAAGCCGAAGAGCGCCAAACCCTGGGTGCGCCGCTCGATCGGGATCGAGTCGGCCCCGTAGGTGAGCATGGCGGTGAACAACGTGATCTGGGCGACTCGCCAAACGAGGAACAACAACCACAGGGGCCACCCCCAGGCCGACGTGGCGGTCAGCGCCAGCACGACCGCGATGTTGACGGCGCCCCCGATCAGGATCACGGTGCGGCGGCGGGTCAAGTCGATCATCCGCCCCATCAGCGGGCGCAGCGCCAAGGACAGGCCGGCCGACGCCGCGTAGAGGACGCCGATCACCGACTCCTCGGCGCCGAGGCCCGTCAGGTAACCGGGAAGGTGGATCATCAACGCGAACGGCGTCTCCTGGAGGATCGCCGCGGCGAACAGGCGCGGGAAGGCGGGGCCGAAGCGGCGAGTCTTCACTGGTCGCTCGAAGGTAACAGGGGCCGGCTTCCGCGGCCCCTGAGCCGCATACGCGGCCCGGCGGGCCGCCGACCGGCGGGCGCTTCGGGTTGGGGTCCCCGCCCGGGCCCGGTAACCTTCCCACCGATCGTGTAGGCGGGGCGCTAGGGGTGCCCTGAACCCGAAACCCTCTCCATGCGGGGCCGAGCTCCCCGCCCGAGGGGCGCGACGCGTCGGGGTGTCACACCCGGGCGCCGGACACGCGGCGACGACGGCCGGGTCCTGCGCGGCGGGGCCCCATGAACCGGGTCAGGTCCGGAAGGAAGCAGCCCTAAGTGGATCGCCCCGGGCGCCGCAGGGGCGCCTGGCTCGAGCAGGCGGCCGGCGCCGACGGCGCTCACCGCGCTTCGACGGCGGGGTCACGATCAGCGACTTTGATCAGCGACTTCGCCCCGACGCGTTTAGGCCGAAGGACCTGTCTTGACCAGCGTCGCCCCGTAGACGAAGCCGAACAACCCCATCCGCCACGTCGCCGCGAGCTGGAGGGAACGGCCCTCGAGCATCTCCTCCGGCGGGGGGAGAGAGTCGAGGCTCTTGTGCAGGTACCAGTACTCCCGCGGGGCGCCCGCCGCGATCAGCCCCGTCAGCGGAAGAGCGATCGCGGTGCCGACCCGGTGGATCAGCCGGAGGGCGGGGTTGACCGGCCGGGACAGGCCTATCACCACAAACACGGCCCCCGGCTTGAGGACGCGGGCCGCCTCGTCGAAGGTGCGGTCGATCGAGGCGAGGTTCCGCAGAACGAACGCGCTGAACACGCCGTCGAACGAGTCGTCGCGAAACGGCAACTCCTCCCCCACTCCGGCGACCCGCCGAGCCGCCGGGCTCAGGGTGAGCATCTCCACAACCGGGTCGAGACCGACCGCTTCGCGGCCCTCGAAGTCGGCGGCGCCGGTGCCGCACCCGAGGTCGAGGACCAGCCCGGGGGGCAACCGCCGCACGCCGGAGGCTCGCCACTTACGCTCCCGCCCGAGGGAGAGGATGCGGTTGATCAGGTCGTAGCGACCCGCGACCCTGGCGAAGACCAAGCCGGAGGGCCCGCTCAAGGCTCGACGCGACCCGCTTGCGGCTCGATGACGTCGAACCCGGTGTATGGCCGGAGCGCCTCGGGGATGACAACCGACCCGTCGGGCCGCTGATGGTTCTCCAAGATCGCCAGGATCGTCCGGCCGATGGCGCACGCCGTGCCGTTGAGCGTGTGGGCGATGCGATTCCCCTTCTCGCCCCTCACCCGGATCTTCAGGCGGCGAGCCTGGAAGTCGGTGGTGTTGGAGCACGACGTTATCTCGCGGAAGCTCTGCTCGCCCGGGAACCACGCCTCGATGTCGTACTTCATCGCGGCCGAGGCGCCCAGGTCTCCGGCGACGACATTCACCACCCGATAGGGGATCTCGAGACGGCGGACGAGGGACTCCTCGACCTCGACGAGACGGGCGTGCTCCTCCCGCGAGCGCTCGGGGGCTGAGAAGACGAACATCTCCACCTTCTCAAACTGGTGGACGCGGAAGATCCCCGCCGTGTCCTTGCCGTAGGTCCCCGCCTCACGCCGGAAACACGTCGAGAAGCCGGCGTATCTCATCGGCAGGTCGTCGGCCTCGAGGATCTCGTCGCCGTGATAGGCCGCCAACGGGACCTCCGACGTGCCGACAAGGAAAAGCTCGTCCTTCTCGACCGCGTAGACCTGCTCCCGCGCCTCGGGGAAGAAACCCGTTCCCTCGAGGGCGGCTTCGCGCACAAGCACCGGCGGGATCATCGGGACGAACCCCGCCTCGGCCAGGTGGTCCATGGCCCAGCGAGCCAGAGACAACCCGAGCAACGCCCCCTTGCCCTTCAGGTAGCCGAAGCGGCTGCCCGACACCTTCGCGGCGCGCGTCGTGTCGATTATGTCGAGCGACTCGCCCAGGGCGGCGTGGCCGGGCCCTCCCGCAGCGATCTCCCCCACCCTCCTGATCTCCGCGTTGTCCTCCTCCGTGTAGCCCTCCGCGGCGGCGGGGTCCACCAGGTTTGGCAACTCAAGGAGCGCCATGTTGAGCTCATCGCCCGAGGCGGCCGCCTTCTGCGCCGCCGCCTTCTGCGCCGCCGCCAACTCCGAGGCCTCGTCGATGGCGGCCCGCTTCTCGTCACCTCCCAGGCAGGCGATCCGCTTCCCCGCCTCGTTCTGCCGGGCCCTCAACTCCTCCGCTTCCCGCAGCGCCGAGCGATGCGACGCCTCCAGTGCGATGAGCGCGTCGAGGTCGATGCTCGAGCCGCGGCGGCCCAAGGCCTCACGGATCGAGTCGGGGTCGTCGCGGAGCAGTCTTGGGTCGATCATGGGTCGGGTGATGGTACGGCGCCCGACCCCCCGGCGCCGGGGGGTCGGGCGGCGCCCCGAGACAGCCGCCTCTCAACACACGAGCCTCGCCCGGGCGATTCTCAATGCACAAACTGCGGTATGCCGAATCCACAGCATCACGAAACCGGGGGTGGTCAAGGGGAGGCGACGGTGAACT
>Ga0209788_1000069_pt1 | contig 28117 bp, 9 predicted proteins | sample WorMetLIZISLAND1_2_FD_187415 | JGI IMG/M metagenome (GOLD analysis project Ga0209788, IMG submission 187415) | Marine gutless worms symbiont microbial communities from Max Planck institute for Marine Microbiology, Germany - Olavius clavatus LIZARD... ...
ACCTAAATTTGACTTTATATGATTACAAAAATTAAGGGGGTCTAGGGGCCTAGGGGCGCCATCCCCCCTTAAATTTTTTTGGACTTTTGGACTCGGTTGAACTTAGTGTATATTATGCATGAGTTGAGACATGTGTTGGTCCTCTGGACGTGATCAGAGTCGAGTTTAGAAGTCAGGGAACTGGAGGCAACTCACCAGCAAAACTTCGGTGCCACTTTGCAGCCGAACGTGCCGTCATGTCGATGCGGGACTTCCATATTCCTGTAGACCCATGCCCCTCTCCAGCCCCATGCGTCGTCCCCCACTTTATCACCTCATATGTGACAACTAGGGGGCTCCAAAGTTTTAGATCGACGTCAAATATCTCGGCCGTCTCTGCAGATATGAGGGAGATCTCTCTGCCATATTATGGGGACCCTCGAGGGACGTTAACCCCTGAGTTTCCCCCACCTCAGATGTGACAATTTGGGGACAGACCCCAAAAACTGAAATTTTGCCGGGCACGTAATATTTTTTTCCTAATTAGATTTTTTAAAACTTACCTTAACGACCCTAGGGGACACCCCCTACCATGTGCCAAAATATGGGGAAAATCGGTTCGTCGGAACAGTGTCAAATCGGGGATTTTCCTATTTATGGACAGTTTTTTTGCCAGATTTGGCCTCAGCATTGGCACTCTCCCCTGGTAGCACCCCTTAGACGTCACCGTAGCTCCCTAAAAGTGTCATAGTGATAGGCAATGTGGGTATGAGAAATTGCTGGGGTGGTTATTTTGGAGGTAGGGGGAGGGGGTACCCCACCCCCAGAAATTTTTTTGGACAAAAAATGTTATTTTTCACATATTTCAACTAAATTCGAGTTCATAGGAGTAAAAAAAATTGGGGGGTCGGTACCCCCTCCCCTAGGGGCGCCATCCCCCCTTAAAATTTTTTTTTGTGTTCTAAACTCGGGCTGGCTAGATGCTTTCACAGGCACTTTGCCATGGCTGGACTTGGTCGTTTTGGGCCAGATTTTGGCCTTTAACAATAGCACTCTCCCCTGGTAGCACCCCTTAGACGTCACCGTAGCTCCCTAAAAGTGTCATAGTGAATAGGCAATGTGGGTACGGGAAATTGTTGGGGGTGGTTATTTTGGGGTAGGGGTAGAGGGTACTCCGCCCCCAGAAATTTTTTTGACAAAAAGTGTTATTTTTGACTTATATAACAAAAATTTGACTATATATGACTGAAAAATTTTTGGGGTCAGTACCCCCTACCTAGGGGCGCCATCCCCCCTTAAACTTTTTTTGGACTTTTGGACTCGGTGGGACTTAGTGTATATTATGCACGAGTTTGAGACGTGTTTTGGTCTCTGGACGTGATCGGAGTCGAGTTTGGGCGTCGGGAACACATCTGCAGCAGCTAGAAGACGTAAACTACGTTGTTGCTTACAAGTTACAACATCGTTTGCTACGCAAGCACGCATTTTTTTCCTAGTAACGATGTCGTTTTTCATAATCCAGATTTTTGCCTTTTAAATTCTACAGTTTGATTTTCGAAATCTATAATTTGAGCATGGCTATGCCTTGCTTTTAGCACAAGGCAAAGGTATTATTGTATCACTTACTTTTTTCGCTTACTGTTACAAAAGACCGTAGAATTCACCAAAATACACATTTCAAGACCCAAAAATTTTGGCGTTGTTGTGTGATGGATATGCAGAAGAGCGTTTTGTTTTGCAATGTAGTATCAACATTAATTAGTTGAGGTGGACTTTCATTGCACTGTTAGTTTCTCCTTACCTTCGCGATATTGCTTGGCAAAAATTACGACAATGCCTTTTAATTTTCTAAAGTTATTAGACAGAATATTGTTGTACCTTTTCCAGAGGTGGTCCGTGATAACGTCGTTTCTAATGACGTCACGATCGCGTCATCACTAGCATCCATGTGATTAGAAAACAATTTATCTATTATCTTAGTAAAATGAGTCATCGTGATGGTTCATGCCAAAAATTACGAAACTGTGTCTACATTAATTTGTTAAAGTTATTTAGAGAAAACTATTAGTACTTTTGGCTTCTTTTTTTCCCGGACACGGTATAGTTAGGCAAATAGGCCTACTTATAACCACAGTGTTGGAGACTAGCCCAAGTTTTGCTCTAATCGGTGTAACGTAGTAGTGACTGAAGTTTCAGTCGAAAATAATAATGTAGGACTAACAAGTAACAACGTCACAGAAAACAATAACAGTACACAACACTGAAATGCATTGTTCTGTTTTTAATGAGATGTCAGCAACATCAGTTTGTCCATGTGTTCAGGATCCAGTGCGCCCATAATGCCCCCTTTCTCCAAATTTTTTTATGGATTTTTTTTCCGGATGGACGCTGCGAATGTACCGGCCAAATCTGAAGTATGTAACTTAACCTGTTCCTGAGAAGATAGCGATTGCTTTTTGGGGTTGGGGTTGTGAACTGCAGTCTTGGGATATGGGAGGCCGTATAGGGGGTCAAGGACCGTTTGAAAATGCGTTGGTGAGATTCTATAGGCCCACCGTGGCAACTTTCATGTATCTTTACGTTTTTTTACAGATATTGTTCCTTTTGTGCACACTGCTTTTCGCAACCTATGTGATCCTGATTCACCAACATTATAGACGAACAGACAGACGAGATGCAATCGCAATACCGCGCTTTGCACTATAGTGCGTCGTGAGGCAAAAATTACAATAAATCAGATGCAGTTGCAATCGCTGTTCGATGTTGGCTTCCTAATATTACGTACAGGACTGTTAAAAACTCGAGACAAGTAGTCTTTAAGTAAGTAAGTAAGTAAGAGTGCTTATACCCGGCGCCATTATAACAAAGAAGTCACAATGCGTCGAGTCTCAGCGAAACAAAAATGTCTTAAGTAGTCGCCTAAACTCGGTGAGGCAAATGTCTTGCTGTCGCAGTTCAATGGGCAGACTGTTCCACAGCCGTGGTCCGGCGACCTGAAAACTTCTATCGCCGAGCCTTGACTGTGTTCGGGGGACCGTACATGTGTGGACATCAGCTGATCGAAGGAGCCGACGTCCTACGTCGGTGACGAGTTGGCAGTCGTTGGAAAGGTACGGCGGGGTGAGGTGGTGGAGCGACTTAAATAACAAGAAAGCCTAGCTAACGCAAGGGAAGCGCGCGACAGCCTTGGTATATAGTACGCAACTCACTAAATCGGCCCCACTTAGGATCGCCTAGCAATATCAACGTAAACTATACATCGTTAAAAAGTACTTTTAGTGCGCAACAATTCCCTTGCTGACAATATGGGTCTATCTTCATTCGTTTTGCCATTGTAGCCTCTCAAACATGCCAACTAGCGCAAAATTCCGCGAAAATTTGAACGTACAGCAGTTCAAGGCAGGGCCGTAGCCAGGATGTGAAAATCGAGGAGGCAGTATAGGGGGTCTGGGGACAGAGTCCCCCAGCGGGGTCCAGGGGCGGAACCCCGGTGGGGGTCTAGGGGCGAAGCCCCCAGAAGCTGCAAAGCTTTCAGAATTTACTTAGCTGAAACTCTTGTTTTGTGATACACATGCTTGACACTGAAGGCTTCCTTTCCGTGTTCATCTGCATCCGGCTACAGGCAATCGTAATTCTGTTTGCAGTCAGGTAACAATGCGAGTACAACGCAAAAGGAAAGCATACATTGGGTCTGAGAACGAGGAGGCAAGTGCCTCCTCGTGCCTATATGTAGCTACGGCCCTGCAAGGTCATCCAAGGTCGATGATTTTGGTACCAATCGAAAGGGCATATGTCATTTCCTGTTAGTCATCAATAGTAACTTTGGTCCTATCTTGCACCGTTTCTGAGATACGGCGACTTATTGGCTGAAAATTGCACATTTTTCATACCCGTCTCTTATTCGGCGCCCCCGGTCCCTATCTTCCCTTTCGAATTTCATCACGGCGAGGTTAAGCGTCAGGAAACTAGAGTCATGGGGCTACTTGTGGTGAAGGTTGCGTGATCCTAACTTTAACGGTCTTTGATTGATCCACCCGTGTGACGGACAGACAGACGGACGGACGGGCGATGGCATATAGCGCGCTATAGCATATATGCTGTCGCGCGGTAAAAAGCAATGACAATCGCACTGCATGTAAATACACATATAAGAAGAATAAAAAGAAAAGTAAAAATAACAAAAATACAATGTCCAGAGAGATAGGTTTCAATGCCAGCTCATTACCACGCGATGCACTAGTGCATAGCGCGGTATTGAGATTGCATGTCGTCCGTCCGTCTGTCTGTCCGTCTGTAACGTTGGTGGATCAGGATCACATAGGCTGGAAATCTTGGAAAGTAATTGCACGTTCAATTAGAACAACACCTTCGCTCTTCGTAGCCCAAAGGCCATCCACCTAATCCCAGGGGAACATGTGGAAATTTGGGGAGATTATGGGTGGGGTGGCGTGCTGGAGAATAAAAGCGGCAATATCTCTGAAACGAGTAAAGATAGAGTTAAAGTTACTATGGAGAGCCTATAGGAAGTCAACAACGCTCTTTCGAACGGTGCCATCCCCGACCCCTACGGCCTCTCCTGTCCCAAGATTGGGGTTCACAACCCAATCCCAAAACTGTAATCACTATTATCTCAAGAACGGGTAAAACTACGAACCTCAAACTTGGCAGGTATATTCACAGGGTCCATGCGAACAAAAGCCCTTTAAAAATTTGAGAGAATAGGGAGGGTGGGCGAATCCAGAGACTCCCCAAATTTTTGAAGTAGCCCCTATTATCTCAAGAATGGATAAAGCTAGGAACGTCAAACTTGGCAGATATATTCAGATGGTCCATGCGAACAAAAGCAAAATTTGCGAGAAAATGGAGCGTGGGCATATACAGGGACTGCCCAAATTTTTTGAGTACCCCCTATTATATCAGAAACGGGTAAAGCTATGAACTTCAAATTTTGTACCCACATTCTTGGTATCGATCTGAACAAAAGTCCATTACAAATTTCTGGAAAAGTAGCCGGGTGCGTAGTGAGGACTCTCAAATATTTTCAGGGCACCCATATATTAGGCGCATCGCGCGGTCTTCTTTGCGATAGCTCTGCTGTCTTGTTTTAACTTTACTCGTTGCTCTGATTCAGTGTCGTAATTTGCGGACTTTCGTGCAACCAGGCGCGTCATTTTCAGGTCCAGCAAACTCAGCGCCCCCGCCGTGTGGCCATGGCCGTGCAGAGACCATTGCTCATTTCAACGGCAGTGAAGTCCGGCATCAGTTGCGGCTGCTGCGCTGTCTCTCGGTTGAGTCAAGCAGGCAGTGACGAATAGGAGGGAGGAGAGCATGACTGCCGCTAGGTAGCCACTACAGAAGAAGATGCGAGGACGAGCGTGTAGTATTGCCCCTAGCGGCTGCGGCGACTGGCACGCAGATTCAGTGGGCCTACTTTGACATGTCTCACTAACTTGGCCACGGCCGGCCGACGGACGACATCGACCATCTGTTCGCAATCAAGTGACGAGCGTATGTTTGAGTACATCATGTATACATCTAGATGTACATGACTACATGTGCATGTCCTCCCAGAATCACTCGTCCATATGTGACTTCTCCACCTCCATTGACTGTCATAGTAAACATTGATCCCAGGCTCTCACTGGCAGTGGTAATCGGCTAATGCAGATAAAAGTGAAGTACTGCACGATGAAAGTGTGGCTGAAGCCTAAAATATATGAAACAAGAAAGCTGAACTGTCGCAAAGATGACCGTGCGATGCGGGCCGCGGCCTATACATGGGTACCCTGAAAATTGTCGACAGTATATCTGTTTACGCCCATGGCTAATTTTCCTGATATTTTAATGGGTTTTTTTCGGATGAACCCTATGACTATACCGGCTCAAATTTGAAGTCCGTAGCTTTATCTGTCCTGAGACAATATTGTAGTTTTGCGTTGGGGTTGCGAATCCAGTCTTGGGTAAAAGAAGGGTAAAGGTACTGCATATGGGGAAAGGTTGGCGTAAGGGGACGGGGATGGTACCGTTCGAAAGAGCTGACTTCCTATAGGCTCTTCATTAGCAACTTTTCCACTATCTTTACGCCTTTCAGAGATATTGTTGGTATTCTGCTCCTGCACATCACTTTTCATCACCCCACCTCTAATCTCCCGAAAATTTTTCCATCTTCCCCTGGGATTGGGTGGATAAGCAGGATAACCTTTGGGGCACCAAGAGCGTTGGAGAAAAAGGAAGCGTGGGCGTATCCCGGGTCTGCCGAAATTTTTCCAGAACCCCCTATTATGTAAGGAACGGCAGAAGCTACGAACTTCCATTTTTGTACGCACATTCTTATTATCGATCTGAACAAAAGCCCATTACAAATTCCAGGAAAAGTAGCCATTTGCTAGTCAGGACCCTCGAAAGTTTTCAGGGCACCTACATATTGGGCGCATCGCGCGGTCGTCTTTGCGATAGCTCAGCTGTCTTGTCTTTCTTTAATGATGAGCTGCAATGAGGGGGATTTTGTCCGTTTCCCGTTGAACCAACCGGTCTGATCGTTTTACCTCAACGACCTGCCGCCTGCTGTGCTGCTGACTTGTAGAGCGATCACTGTTTGGCCTGGTAAGATTCCGTTGTCGCTTGCCAGTTCTCTTCTGGCGCATTCCGATTCGCGATTCGAATCGATTCTCTTTCCCAAAAAATCGGACAGTTGTATTCAATCACAACGTGCATGGAGTCTGTATGCAATATTTGACAACCCTGTATATATTCTCGACGCTAGATGATGCACTTAAAAACATTCGCCATTGTTATTATTATTATTATTGTTATTAAGTCATCAGCAACAGGTGGAAAGGCAGGAAAAATGAGTAACGTTAACCATGGCAGTGTCTGTTAGTGTACCCACCCATGCTAGCCTGCATGACAACTTATATGCTATAGCGCGCTATATGCCATCGTCCCTCTGTCCGTCCATCACACGGGTAGATCAGTCAAATACGGTTGAAGGTAGGATGATGTGACTTTCACCACCACAGAGTGTATGGCCCTGTGTCTCTAGTTTCCTTGCGGTTAACTTCATCGTCGGGCAATATTTCCCAAACATCGGGAAACAATTTCCAATAGTGACCTCAACACCTGTCACTATCTGTATAGTAATAGGAAGTCGCATATTCGCTTTTAATTGGTACCAAAATCATTGACCTTGGATGACCTTGAAGTGCTGTAGTTCAAATTTTCTCGGAATTTTGTGCAACTTTAAATGTCTGGGAGGCAACAACGGCTAAACGAAAGCAGATGGGCCCATACTCTCCGGGTAAAAATGTAGCGCAATGATTGTAGTTTCCGGAGAGTATGTGGATATTCGCGGTCTTCTCTGGGCGGCGGCGTCGATGACGGCAATTTTGGGCAATTTAGATGACAACACCTCAGAAACACAGTAACACACACACATCTTTATTTCACCATAAATGGTAGCCAGATATTTGTTTAAACAACGACAAAAACAGAAAGACAGATAAGAGAGACACAAGTCACAAAGTTAGAGAAAAGGCAAGCAGTATAATGTATAGCTATATGCTACGCTTTATCGGCCCGTAATTGAGTTCAAAATGAATGACTTGAGTGGCTATTTCATGTCAAAATCCGTTTTCGGCCAGCACGTACGGCTGTCGCGCGCTTGCCTTTGCGTTAGCTGTGATTTCTTCCTTTATCTGTAGTGTATTTGCGCGGCTGCAGGGTGTTGTACTGGGGGCTAAAATGAATTCAGCGGTGAGAGAATTCTGGCTGAAGCAGAATAATATTAGTATTAATGTTATCCAAATTGTACTTCTGCTTAACACATTCTGTTGCAGGGGTGCTCTATTAGATAATCGTCAACAATAGATGTACCAAGTTATTCATAAAACACAAAATTACACAGGAAAGTAGGCCTACTCTTCCACGACGACAAAACATTCATTCATCATTCAAGTGGACTGAACAGTAGGGCTAACTGTTGATTTGAATTGATTCGAGTCGCAGTTATTTTTGGCGAATTGGAATGCAGTAATCTCTACCGCCATTCCACCGCGATGTGGTGTGGGCCGACCCGACGCTGAAATGGATGAATCAAGGTCGCATTTTCTCCCACGACCGACCGGGGCGCGACCCTGAGTGAGACGGACCGGCGTACAGCCATTTCCTCCTATACAGGGTGAGCCAAACAAAACTCCTGCATTTCATAACTTCTGATGCATGTACACTATACGGAGCATATAGTTAGCCCACCTACCGTGATTTGTGTAACTACACTACGTCGTAGAATCTTGATCACGACTTTGTTGATCTTCAAGTTCAATTATATCAAAGACTCAACCTATTACTTTGGCAGGCCTAGTACTAATTGTCAATTGTTGTCGAAATGTCATGAACGTAATTTTTAAAAATCGTACCTGCGGAATAATACTTATTTATAAGTAGTGGATAGGCCTGGCGCTCTGGAGATTATCGCTATGGCAGCAGATAATGTTAACGGTCGTTTCAGTCATGATAGCTGTGGATTGTTATGTAGCAAAGAATCATTTATGACCGTGGACAACAGTTTAGTAATGGGTCGCATAGTTTTTGTTAGGCTATGTCATTACTGACATTAATCTGAACTAAACTAGAGATTTTTTTTTACCATTTCCTATGTATTTGTGGCAGTAAACGTGTAAAAAACGCATAAAGTCGTGATCAAGATTTTTCAACGTAGACTTTGCTAACGATATATCCTCCAGTTGCAAATTTCCTACAGTGTATATGTGACAGTTGCCAAAATTATGAAAATTGGTTGGTTAAAAAAAGACAATGTTATTGCAAATAAAACCGCGTGCAGTTTTTTGGCCCACCCCCGGAATACTGACAGGATTGCACGGCGCGGACAGGACGTGAGTCATCAGCTATTCAGTTGATCCGACCTGTACCACGGTCGTCTGTATCTGGAGACAGGCGAGCTTGTACGCTGCCTGTCGCTGTAGCCGTGTGTGTCGTTATCTGTGGCCTACTGCACACAGCCACCTAGATGCAAAGTTTGGCATGCACATGCAGCATAGCTTTGCTTTGTGTCTCTGAGAGTTGATTTCTTCACCATTGCGCATGGTCTTGCGTTGGATCTACTTACTCAATCCAATCCAATCCAATCCATACAAGGTACCAGAGCAGATGTACAGTTTGTAGAATAGCGGCCAATGTAACACTATCAAAGGCTTTAGAACAAGAAGCTCAGCTACCTCAGAGAAACAGCGCGTCAGCTGGCCACATGGAGGAAAGGCTAAGCCCTCCAGCCCACTCCCTCTCCCGCTCTTTCTGGCTACACCTATGCATATGGTCGAATCCTAAAAACCGCAAGGTCCACAGAGAAAAACTAAAGCAAAATAGAAGGGTATGACTGCCTAAACAGAAATGTTCTAAGTTCTCGACGGAAACGAGGAAGTGTGTCACATGAAACAATGTCAGCTGGCAGACTGTTCCACAACCGAGCACCGGCAGTAGCAAACGTTCGGTCTCCAACAGTTGCACACTGCGACTGGCGGACGTCCAGCTGATGGGTCAGTGATGACCGCAGAGTCGCAGACGCCGCCTAGACGGCGTCTATAGCTACCTCAGAGAAACAGCGCGTCAGCTGCCCAAATGGAGGGAAGGCTAGGCCGTCCACTAAGCGCACTTTTGGATGAATCGGACATTCAAGGTCATTCAAGGTCATCATTATTGGTGCGGGTGCCCGCAGGAATCCAGAACGGTGTGTTGTCGTAATGTGCAATTAATGCCGACATTATTTCTGAAACTTACGAAGATACGCCAACGGGAAAACGGCAAATTCGTCGATTTCAATGACGTCACGCTGGTTTGAAGACGTCCCAGCAAGAAACGCCTTCGAATATCTACAAATGATTTATACTGCCAGAAACTAGAGTTATTGACCTACATTTTTAGCTGCTGATAGTATGGGTCTATATTCATTAGATTTCACATACTTATGCTTTAAAGTCGAACCCTCTGAAGCTAAAACTGCTAGTGCAAAAACCGAGTTTTACGTGAAATAGCCACTCAAGGTCATTCTAGGTCATTCATTTTGCAATCAATCACAAGCCAATAAGGGGTAGCATATCGTCATATAATATTGCTGGTCTTATCTCTGAAGTTTCCGAGTAAGTAGCCACTCTAATCGCCAAAAATTGCCGTCGTCAACAACCCCGCTCTCATTTGAGGTCTCCGCTAAGAGGAACCCCTGCGAGTATCCGCATACACCTTATAGTTCCAGAAACTAGAGTCATTGGCCTTTGCTACATTTTTGCTACCCTTCTCTCCTTCAGCGCCGTCGCTCCCTATGTTCTCTTTGGAATTTTGCGGCGAAGTAAACCATGAAGAAAGTAGAGTCTTGGGGCTATCCTAAGTGAAGACCGCATGATCGTAGCGGGAGTCGTTTTGGCATGATACCAGCGTGTGACAGACGGTCGGACGGTCAGACAGAATCTATCATGGTAGCAAGCTATGCTGACGCGCTGTAAAAATCTACAAAACATGAGAATACAATCCACACAATATACGGCTGCCGTTACGTCGGTAATAAACAGTATTTTTATACATAAATGTATAGTGAGATGTTGAACGATCCTTCTTCGTAACAAATTGAAAGTTGTCGGTATCGTGACGGTTCATAATATGACATCGATCATCGTAGCTTTTATTGGTCGTGTGCTGTGATTTTCAGCTAACGCCGTGTTTTCGCTTTAAGGCTGTATGTGAAAATCAACGTACTTTTGTGTGATTTCAGCATTTGAACGGTCACTTATGTAGGGCACTGTAGCCCTATACAAGAGTGCCGTGATGTGGCTGAGAAATCGCACGATGCAGCTGTAATCTTCGATACCCTACGTACCAAAATTTACAGCGGCATCACGCGGTCCTGTCGTCGATAGCACGGCATCTTGTCTATTCATATTTTTGGTAACCAGCTACACCACAGTCAGTTTGCTGAATAAAGATCAATATTAATACAAGGTTGAACAGCACTAGTTAGGCCTAGTTAGTTAGGCAGTACATTACTGTGGTGCCAAGTGCCGAGGCAGTCAGACAAATATATGGGATTTATGTCATCAAGCTAGGCCTATAAGGCGCTCTACGTCACGGGCCACGGCACCGACGTGCATGTGTGACCGCTGAGCTGTACAACCATCAGCGATAAGCTTAGTCATCGAACCCTATACAGTATCATATGCTACTATATAGGGTTCCATAGGACGCATAGGTTACTGTTGTTGCCAAATGGCCATTTGCGGCATATACGGCGATCTGCACGACGTGCACGTTCAGCATCAGTCTGTTATCGGCACATTATTCAACCCCTCCCATCGCTGTCGTGGTACAACCACGGAACTTTCGCACACGAGTCTACGACCCCTGGCGAGAGATGAGACGCTGAGACACGCACTACCACAGCATCCGAGGAGGGGGTATGCTGGTGGAGGGGAGGTGCGGAGGTTGACGTAGCCAGCTGCCAGCCACTGGAGCTATACATTACTGTTTGGAGGCAACTTTATCTTGGAGGCCATGGCGCAGCACAGCGGATACACACGATCTGGCTTGCTGCAGTGAAGTTGCTTAGGCAGTAGGCTGTAGCAGTTGGAGTAGAGCCGACACACTGAATGCATGTGAGTATGCTACGCTGCCGTCCTTTATAGATTGAAATAGAGCATTTTGTTTTATCTACAGTACAGTAGTCTCACAGCCGTTGCAATACAATATATTATATTAAGAACACGTACTGCTAGATTCGTTTAACTGTTTGCCTGCTGCACATACTAAAAAGTCTAAAATGTTCCCAAGGTTATTTGAGGGTGGAGTTATTACTGTGCCATGCGATGTATACAGCGCCCTTATGCCACATAAAGTCGTCTGTCCGTCAGTCCGTCCGTTCGTGACGTTCAGGTATGTTTTTAACACAGGTTGGAATAATTCGAAAATAACTTCACGCTGGAAAAGCTTTAGGTAAGATTTCACGGCTGCTTAGCTAAACGTTTCTGCTCGGGCTGACGACAACATGGGCGGTCTTACTAATCACCTCATACATACCTCCGAGTCAGGCGGTGGGACTGGGTGACTAGATTTAGCACATAGGCCTATTTTTCGGGTGCGATACATTACGTACAATTATTTTGCACACAGTGTATTTTGTATACGTAAAACAAGAGACAGACTGTGCATAGGCTACGTTCAACTATGTAGTGCATAGTTGTAATAAACGTGTATAAACGTTTGCCATTTTCTTGGGGTGACACCAGTCCTATGAGGTGATTACGGTTCGTTGAGGTCCGACGAGGTCCGAGGTCAGATGAGGTGATTAGTACGAACCCAACATGGGCGATCTGGAGGGACGGGAACACCCCCAAAATTAACATGGAATAAGGGTGGGGTCATGAGCACAAAAATTGCAATATGGATGTAAAGCGTCAATTACAATAAATGATATAGCTACGTCCACAACTTTGAGCATGAACACATGTTTACTTACTTATAAGCTGTTGCATTATTCGTGGTATCGTTCGTCAGCCTGAGATAGAGCAGTTTCGTGGTCTTGCATCTGGCTGCATTGCGGTTTCTTTCAATATGAAGTGATCCCAGTTGTAAGTTATAGCATGTTTTTGATATCTATCTACCTAGGCTGACTTACGGAGACACTGATAGGAAAATGAATATACTTATCTCATCACAATGTCTCATCTTGTCTATTGTGTTTTTCACAGGAATGAAATTTCGTCTTGCTGACGTCTGAGAGGTATTCCCCGTCGCCATCTCTTCAGTCCAGTCGTCGTCTGCATCCGAACTGTAAGTCTGGTGGCTATGTCTTCTATAGCGCGTCGGTAATCAGTAGGTATGATAGACTGTGTCCGTCTGTCTGTCTGTCCGCCTGTCCGTCGCAGTCTGGTAGCAGGTCAAAATGCTTCAATCTACGATCATGCGGTCTTCACTATAGCACCATGACTCTAGTTTCCCCGTGGTTAACTTCACCGGCAAATTCCAAACAATCCAAAGGGAACATAGAGAGCGAGGGCGCCAAATGAGAGAGGGGTAGGAAAATAGGCAATTTTTAGCCGATAAGTCGCCGTATCTCAGAAAGGGTGCAAGGTAGGCCTACAGTTACATCACGGATTAATTGAAGTCGCATACGCGCTTTCGATTGGTACCGAAATCGTCGCCATTTAATGACCTTGGACGGCCAAAACGCACTCTATTTTAATAATACTCTGCAATGCAAGCTGGAAGAATTGTCAGATCTACACTCCGCATCTACAGTGCTCTTTAGGATATATGCTGTCGCACTTGAAATCAGGCGTTTCCTGATGTAGCAGCGCTACTGTGACTTTGGCTGCATCAGCCTGTATACGCACTACGCAGTCTACGCTTGGTACTTTGTAGCCGAAATTGCTAAAGTTGTAGTTATTTTTGGGTACCCCAGTTATCTTACGAAGTGTGTAAATATTTTACACACGTAAAGTATTCGTAGCATCCATCAGCAGAAAAGCACATTTAAAATTTCTGAAAAGGTAACCATCAGCGTACTCGGTGCCTCTTGAGATTTTTCGGGGCACTCATATATTGGGCGCATCGCGCGGGCATCTTTGCGATAGCTCAGTTTTTACCGCGCGATGCTAGCGCAGAGCGCGGTAATGCGACAGTAAGTCGTCTGTCTGTCTGTCTGTCTGTCTGTCCGTGACGTTTAGGTATCAGCAACACATAGGTTGGAATTCTTCGAAAATAATTTCACGGCCGAATAGCTTAAGGCCTCTGCTCTGGCTGAGGCCCAACATGGGCGATCTGGTGCAACGGCAACACCCCCAAAATTAGGGTTGAATAGGGGTGGGGTAAGTAGCACCAAAGTTACTATTACGTACTAATAGGAAGTCGACCCCGCGCTTTCGATTGGCACCAAATTTATTGACCTTGGATGACCTTGAACGGCCAAAACGCCCCCTCGACGAAATAGAATCGTCTTACGGAGCTCACCAGAAAAATTTGAATGAAAACAGACACAAAATCTCTGCGGCAAAATGTAGTTCAATGAGTCTACTTTCCTGTAACATAAGGTTTGTGTGAATATTCGCAGGGGTTACCTAGACAGGAGGCGCCCAATGACAGTACCCCCTATAATCTCAGGATTGGGTAAAGCTACGAGCTTCAAATTTGGCAGGTATATTCACAGGGTCCATCCGAACAAAAGCCCTTTAAAAATTTGAGAGAAAATGGAGCGTGGGCGTATCGACTATCGAGGGACTGCCCAATTTTTTGAGTACCCCTTATTATCTCAGGAACGGATAAAGCTACGAACTTCAAATTTTGTATGCACATTCTTAGTATCGATCGCAACAAAAGCCCTTTACAAATTTCGGTAAAAGTAGCCGTCGGCGTTTGTGAGGACTCTCGAAACTTTTCAGGGCACCCATATATTGGGCGCATCGCGCGGTCGTCTTTGCGATAGCAAGGCTTTCTTGTCTTGTTTTCTGAGACACGGTGTAGTTTAGGTTGCTTGGCGCTATCCGAGACTTTAAGTTGACCTGCTCAGTGCGATCAAGGACGATTTAGCTCCTGTGGGTTTCTCAGTCTGTCACGTCCACCGGACATTTAGCCCCGGACATTTCACCACCCCTCCCATAGCAGGTCTGGAAAAGCTAACTTTGGTGAAAAGTTTTTAAGCTTGTAGGTGTTTTATGAAGGAAATATAGGCCTTTCTGCATGTGATTGCAGTTCATTCAGTTGCACTTTAAGTTTAAGTATTTGTCATGTTAAAACAACTTTTTTAGACATTTATTATTTTGTCTTGCAAATATTTTTTATAGTCGTTAACATCCAGGTTAACAGGAACAATTTGAAATGTTTATAGAAAGTTATTTTACATACGCAAGGACTCGCCGACTTCATGACTTGTATGGTTAGAACTAACAGAACTAATCTCAAACGTTACGTTACAAAGCTTACATAGTTTGTAGTTGTAAATATTTTACACACGTAAAGTGGCATATACATGGACACCAAAATATACTTAAAGTTGAAAAACAAATGTGGAGAGCTCGGGCTACAGGAACCGCGGGGGGGGGTGAATGTGCTGCATTCTGTCTCCAACACTCCAACCGACATCCACAGAATGGCGGTCTGGCTCTAATCAGTCGCGACTGGCTGATAGTGAAGCCACCGACGGTCGGCCAGCTATAACTGACGTCGCTTGCTTGAGCTGTTTCTGGCATGAGTCATTTCGGTCAAGCATTGAGTTACCATCGCCAGTCGTCTACCGACTGCCTAACAACAGCTGTAGGCTTATCTCAGTTCATTACCGAGCTCTCTGACGTGCTGGGTCTGGGCATAGCTATAGGGTTCCATGGTCTGGGTCAAGTCGTAGCGGCCAACTGGCCGACACCGATATGAATAGCACACCCGGCGCTGTGAATGCGACCTGGTTGAGTCTGTACCGCGCGATGTTAGCGCAGAGCGCGGTAATGCGACAGTAAGTCGTCCGTCCGTCCGTCTGTGACGTTTAGGTATCAGCAACACATAGGTTGGAATTCTTCGAAAATAATTTCACGGCCGAATAGCTTAAGGCCTCTGCTCTGGCTGAGGCCCAACATGGGCGATCTGGTGCAACGGGAACACCCCCAAAATTGGGGTTGAATAGGGGTGGGGTAAGTAGCACATAAAACGTGTTCTAGCTCGGAAACGGTGCAAGATAGGACCAAATTTACTATTACCGACTAATAGGAAGTCATATCCGCGCTTTCGATTGGCACCAATATCGGTGACCTTGGATGACCTTGAACGGCTGAAACGCCCCCTCGCCGAAATAAAATCGTCTTACGGAGCTCACCAGAAAAATTTGAATGAAGACAGACACAAACTGTCTGCGGCAAAATGTAGCTCAATGAGTCTACTTTATGTCGTATAAGGTTTGTGTGAATATTTGTAGCGGTTACCTAGACAGGAGGTGCCCAATGACAGTACCCCCTATAATCTCAGGATTGGGTAAAGCTACGAACTTCGAATTTTGTATGCACATTCTTAGTATCGATCGGAACAAAAGCCCTTTACAAATTTCGGGAAAAGTAGCCGGGGCATTTGCGAGGACTCTCGAAACTTTTCAGGGCACGCGTATATTGGGCGCATCGCGCGGTCGTCTTTGCGATAGCAAGGCTTTCTTGTTTTGGCATGATACCAGCGTGTGACAGATGACGGTCGGACGGTCAGACAGAATCTATCATAGCTAACACAGCGCTCTGCATAGCAAGCTATGTTGACGCGCTCTAAAAAATCACTTGACAAAAATTGGTAATTATTACTAAGTTTGTGATACAGAGTAGATTCTGTGTGACTATAATTACCGTTGTTTTGTGCTGTTGTAGACGTTCGGATACTTGTGACCGTTGAGGGTTACTGTTTGTCTGTCGCATCGACATTCTCGTCTACATTGCTTGGTGAGATTAGCTTCTAGTTCTGTGTGTGTGTGTGTGTGTCCAGCAATTCAGTGTTCGAGAATACGTATTTTTCGTTTTTTTCAGATTTAAAAAAACATGACTTTTTACGTTTTTTGGAAAGGAGTCTGAAAAAACGTAAAAAGTCGGCAGCAGAAATTTTGTCCTCAATGATGCTAACATTGTTACAAAAAAAGAAAAAAGTTTGTTGAATGTCTATTGAAATTTTGGCCTCAAAAATCCCGGATGTTATGGGTACGTATAGGCGTTTATCACACACAGTTCTCAGTTGCATACTTTCTTGTGTCCACACTTCTGAGCAAGATGTTTGATGTTGGTGACCGTGACTTACGGGTACTGACTTCCGGTAATTGAGTAATTAAAGGCTGAGTGATTAAGAGGCCTGTGAATCTATACGTACGTCTTTTTACGTTTTTGACGTTTTTTTCAAAATCCAAAAAACATGACTTTTTACGTTTTTTGAGTGGCTGACCACGTTTTTGCGAACACTGCAGCAATTTACTGGTACCGTATAGTCATAACAAGAAAGCTGAGCTATCGCAAAGATGACCGCGCAATGCTTCGAAATGTATGATGCCCCGAAAATTTTTGAGACTCGCTGATTAAGCCCACGGCCACTTTTGCCGAAATTCTTAATGGGCTTTTCTTCAGATTGATCCTATGAATGTGCGTACAAAATTTGAACTTCGTAGCTTTTCCCATTCATGAGTCAATAGGGGTACTGCAAAAATTAAGGCAGTCCCCAGATAGGCCCACTCTCCCTTTTCTCCCAAATTTTTAACTGCCATTTGTCGTATGGACCCTGTGAATGTAGCTGCCAAATTTGAAGTACGTAGCTTTACCAATTCCTGTGATAATATAGCGATTCCAATTTTACGTTGGTGTTGCGCAAGCCCAACTTTGGGGAAGGGAAGGCCGTAGGTCACGGAATGTACCGTTCGAAAGAGCGTTGGTGAGTTCCTAGTAACATTTCATCTATCTTTACGCGTTTACCAGATATTGCCGCTTATGTGCTCCAACACGCCACTTTTCCCCACCCACCTCTTTATCTCCCCCAAAGTATACGCCATGTTCATGTAGGAGTAGGTGGATGGACTTGGCTACAAAGAGCGAAGATGTTGAGCTAATTGTGCGTGCAATTAGTTTCCAAGATTTCCAACCTATGTGATCCTGATCCATCAACGTCATAGACGAGCAGACAGACGGACAGATGACATGCTGTGTCAATACCGCGCTTTGCACTAAAGTGCATCGTACGGTAAAAATATTAACGGCTGTAATTTAAAAATGTAAAACAAACTGTAGTTTATATACATCTTAATGGCGAAACGCAGTGACTCATACGTCCAAAATAGCCAAAATCAGAACAAGAAAGCTGATCTACCGCAAAGATAACCACGCGATGCACCCAGTATATGGTTGCCCTGGAAATTTCCCAGAGTCCCTGAGTACGTCCACGGCTACTTTTTCCAAAACTTTTAATGGTTTTTGTTACGATCGATCCTCTGAATGTGCGTTCAGAATTTGAAGTTCGTAGCTTTACCTATTGCTGAGCTAATAGGGGGTACTCTAAAAATTTGGGCAGTCCCCGGATACGCCCACGCTCCCTTTTCTCCCAGCGTTTTCATGGGCTTTTACTCGGATGGACCCTGTGAATGTAGGTGCCAAATTTGAACTTCGTATCTTTAAGCGTTCCCGAGATAATAGCGATTGCAGTTTTGGTTTGGGGTTGTGAACCCTAATCTAGGGAAGGGGAGGCCGTAGGGGGTCGGGGACGGTGGTGAGTTTCTATAGGCTCTCCATAGTAACTTTTCATCTATCTTTACCCGTTTCAAAGATATTGCCGCTTTTGCGCTCCTGCACGCCACTTTTCCGCACCCCACCTCTAGTCTCCCCAAAATCTCTGCATGTTCCCCAAGGAGTAGGTGGATGATCTTTGGGCTACGAAGATCGAAAGAGTTGGGCTAATTGTCCGAGCACTTAGTTTCCAAGATTTCCAACCTATGTGATCCTGACCCACCAACGTTACAGACAGACAGACAGGCGGACAGACAGACGACATGCAATCTCAATTCCGCGCTCTGCACTAAAGTGCGTTGCGTGGTAAAAATAGCATCATGACATCGCCGAAGATTTAATGTGCTGCTGTGTACTATCACAATTTCCTCTTTGCTCTTTTATTAAAACAGAAGTTTGTAGCTTATGCATTGTGGGCAGGATTACTGGTTATTTTACCTATCTGAACAAGAAAGCCTTGCTATCACAAAGATGACGGCGCGATGCGCCCTATATATTACCTATTCACCCTAATTTTGTTCACGCTTACGGCCACTGTAGGTCTACTTTGCGCAGATTTTGATTCTGAACGAATTTAAGCTAAAAATGAATACTTACAGCGTCAATGACTGACGCTGAGAAAATGACTAACTTTTGGTGCCTGTAATGAGTAAAGTCATCTGGAATGTGTATAAACGTATAAAAGGATCAGTATATAAATTTGGAGGTACATGTATTACGTAGGCTTACATACTTAAGTGAAGCTATGAACTTCACATTTGGCACGAACATTCACAGTGTCAATGCGATCAAAAAACATTACAAATTTCTGAGAAAAGGCAGCGTGGGCGTATTCATGGACTGCTCAAATTTTTGCAGTACCCCCTATTATCTCATGAACGGGTAATTTCAAATTTTGTACGCATATTCACAGCATCAGTCGGAACAAAAGCACATTAAAAATTTCCAGAAAAGTAGCCGTGGGTGTACTCCGGGACTCTCGAAAATTTCTAGCGCACCCACATATAGGGCGCATCGCGCGGTAGTCTTTGTGAAAGATCAGTTTACTTGTTAAACTTAAAATATTAATAATGCCGTTTCCATATTATTTTTATCGCGCGATACTAGCGCAGAGCGCGGTTATGAGATTGTATATCGTCCCTCCGAAACGTCTGTCTGTCCGTCTGTCTGTCTGTCCGTCCGTCTGTGACGTTGGTGTATCACGACCACATAGGATGAAAATCTTAGAAACTAATTGCACGCACAATTAGCGAACACCTTCGCTCTTCGTAGTCCAAAAGCCATCCACCTACTTCCAGGGGAACATGGGGAAATTTGGGGGAGACAACTGGTGGGAAAAAGTAGCGTGCTGGTGCACAAAAGCGGCAATATCTCTGAAACGCGTAAAAATAGAGGAAAAGTTACTATGGAGGGCCTATGGGAAATCACGAACGATCTTCGGAACGGTATCATCCCTCAGGAAGAGGTAAAGCTACGGATTTCAAATTTGGCTGGTACATTCGCAGGGTCCATCCGAACAAAAGCCCATTCAAAACCTTGGGCGTATCCAGGGACTGCCCAAATTTTTTGAGTACCCCTTATTATGTCAGGAACGGATAACACTACGAAGTTAAAATTTTGTACGCCCATTAATAATTTCTGGAAAGGGAGTCTGGAAAATTTTCAGAATTTTTTAATTTTGCATCGAGCCGTCAACTTTGCAATAGCTCAGCCTTCTTGTATGTAATACTTATCTTGTTAGCACGGTAACAAATTTTTATTCTATGGGCTGTTTTGCCTGAGTCAAATAAATGATTGATGATTGATTGATTGTTTTTGGTCATTCGAACACAAAATTTCCTATAACTCGGCTTTTATTATAGATATCTCCAAGATCTTTGCATCAAAGAGGACGTTTACAAGGTCACACATATAAATGCTGGCATTTAAATTTTTACCATTGAGCCTACTTTTGTTGCCATAGTGATGAATTTTGGAGAACTTGAACACAAAAGTTGCCATAACTCGGCTTGTATAAGATGCATGCATCTCTAAGATGTTAGTATCAAACAGGATATGACAGTGACACGAGTTGTGCGGAGGAGGTGTTGAGAACGTCTCAATAGCAGCGCCCCCTATCGGCATAAACATGAACTAAGTGTCACAAATTAAAGCCAATACAAAATCATTAAAAGTCACGAAATTTGGTTTACTTATTATGTTAAAACCATTTTTCATTATTAAACAATTTATAGGGTTTAGGGTCAATCTGACCCCGGCTTCCTGTCGAAGGAATATTCAGATTTCATGCCATTTTATAGTACTGTATATGTTCTGTCTAAGGATGTTCGTGATTATTAACAGCTGTTTGTTGTATTGTTTGTCATTATAGACGTCGACGTTCATCTGACCTTTGAGAATAGTATCATCTGCTGTCAACGTACAGAACACTGAAGTGAGACGTTGTCGACGGTGATCTTTGAGAACAGTAGCCTATCATCTGCTGTCAACGTACAGAACACTGAAGTGAGACGTTGTCGACGGTGATCTTTGAGAACAGTAGCCTATCATCTGCTGTCAACGTACAGAACACTGAAGTGAGACGTTGTCGACGGTGATCTTTGAGAACAGTAGCCTATCATCTGCTGTCAACGTACAGAATATTCTCTACTTCCCTCATCTGAGACATTGTTGTCGGTGTTTACTCGTAAGTTTCTGAGATTCTTTCTATATTTGTGTATGACAAACTGGTCGAACTAAAATCGGGCTTTTTCCTTCTATGTACTATCATTAACATGGATGTGTGCATTACTATAATTAATAACCGTATTTTGATGGTGCATACTTACAACATGGCAATAACAATAATCTTGATTCATCACAGCAATGTAACTTTTGACTAGTTTTCTTAAATTATCAGAGAATAATCTTCAGAGATTAATTTGGAATAACAAACTAGTGTCATATGTACTGGAACGTAGTATGAAGGGGGTACTGCAACTTGTTACAAAAGTACTGATTGTTTCTCTTTCAAGTGAATTACTGACTTCAGCATTTACTTTCCACTCATCTTCCACTCATGTTCAGTTTGTGGGGTATTATGGTGGAGTGTCAGTATAGTTAAGCACAGAGCCCGAGCCGAGCACGGAAAAATTACGCAGGAAATTTCCGGAAATTTCCCAACTTATAACCTTTAAACTAGCAGAAATCATATGATGATGCATAGTGTTCGTACATATAATATGTCATCTTGATTCACCACACAGGTAGTGCAATAAGCAGAAAAACCTTAACTAAAAATAAAGACAATAAATTTAATTAACAAACAATATATCACATTTGGATTCAATTTTTAATAATCTTTTCTTAATTATATCACTAGCTCTACATGAAACATTTGCTGACAACAGGTAACAACAAACATATCTTTTGTACAAACTATTAAAAGTAAAATGAAGAGACTGTAGGTCTCTTTTTGACATTACAAACTTCCAGGCTATACAATAACAGGGATGCGTTACGACTTCAGCAGTTGTATGACAACGTCCTCAGAAGCTATTCGGCCGATTTTTCCAGAAATGCCATTTGCCACTCAAAAGAAAGAACGCTTAGCGTGGTCCAGTGAGATCCTAAAGCAGCGAGTGCAAACAATAAATATGCCCAAGTAACGTCTGGCTAATACGACAGATTAAATGTATAAGCTATACAGATACGTTCATCCTTATAAAATGATTTTTGCTGTTTTAGAGCGTCGGCTTATACAACTGTTAACAAGAAAGCTTAGCTATTGCAGAAATGACGATGCGCCCTATATAGAGTGGTCCAAAAAAGTGATGCCCCAGTTTTACGAACAAAGAAAAAATGGGGGCCAAACGCCTAATAAAAAGTTTCCTAACAAGAGATGGTCTGTGGTAAGTATGAATCGTTTGACTAAAAATATTGACATCTGCGGGTCAACTGAACGGACGTCAGCAGTGGCCGTCCGAGGTCTCTAAGGACAGCTGATAACGTTCAATGATTCAGGACATGATATGCAGTCAGGATGATGCTCCTTGCAGTCATAATACCCTCGTAAAATACAAGAACATAATGAACACTGCAACCTCGCTTCAATATTGTTTAGGGCGCATTACAGTTACTTTTGTGGTTACTGAGTGGCCATTAACATCAATTAATCAAACATGTGCGTCGATATTAGCAGTAGTGTAACAGCATTAAAATATACTTCCCCTCCTGAAATTGAATCTTATGCTGATGCTGCCATTGGTGTCGTTAGTAGTTCTTGTAGACCAACTACTTGGTTGTCTTGGTGGTTGCATTGGTTGGGCGCTGGACTCGTGATCGAAAGGTCCCGGGTTCAACTCTCGACCGGGGCGCTATCAACTCAACTAGGTCAATTCAACCTTCCATCCCTCCAGGGTAGGTAAATCGAGTACCAGACTGCATGGCTGGGGTTAAGGCGGGGTGTGTTCACTTGTGTCGGGTAGCAGGTAACACTGTGTGATCCCCATATGGCAAGTGACACTCCGTAGCTGTGCCATGGAATACTTCCATTAACGGCTATACAGTACCATTACCGTTTTACCATTTAACAGCAAAAATAAAAGCAACAACACCAGTTACTACTAGTTACTATTACTAGTATTACTAGTACTACTACTACTACTACTGTTACAGCGACGGTGAATTAACTCATTGTGTTTGTTTTGTTGCAGGTTTTTAGTTCTTTCAGTTATTTTACAGAGAGATATACAGAGAATATACAGAGATTATACAAAAGTTATCAGGCTATGCTCAAAGTTTCTCAGGCTATGCTCAAAGTTGAAAGAAATAAAGAGTTCATACAAACCGTGTTTCTGTGTTGTTATTGACATCTTCTAGATAGATTGTCTTACTAACTTGCATCACTGCTTTCCCATAATTTACTTTTTTTATCGTATTTTCTTTTAATTTTCCTATTTGTATTACTCAGTTGCGTTCTGTCAGCTGTATATCACAATAAAGATTAGATTAGATTAGAATAGACTGGGATTCATTGACAAAAATTAACAAACCGATCCTTTCATAGATTTATACGTAGGCCTATTTGACGTTAATTTCGTACTTAAAGAAGCTAATTTCACCCTAAAGTCTGTTTAGTTTCGCAGTTTGTCAGTGCTATCTCTTGGTCGTAAATTGAAAGTTTTCCCCATAGGTGATAGGCATACAATACGAATTTCTACTAAATCAATTTTCCTGAAGTTCTTATTACCTGCGACTAACTCGGTGCGAAAGTTGAGATAGTTCTAAAGATATTTTCATAGGCCTTTGTAACGGTGATAGGTAAGCCTGTAATAGGCGAGATTGGTTAAAGACCCTATAAGCAGTACTGTCTGTTTAACAGCTAATCACTCGTAACACTAATTGGTCTTCATCATAAGCAAGGTGATAACGTGATAACAGATTAAGTTGACAGTAAAAGTTGATAGTGCCAGGTTTTATTTCAGTTAACAGGCTGTATAAATTACCTAATTACTTACTTAATTCCGACAGTTGAGTATACGATTAACTTGAAAGCTAACTCGTGAAAGGAAAGAGTGAATTTCCTCGTATTTCCTACTATACAAATTTTGCTGTAGTTTTATTAGCTGCGACTAACTCGACAGGAACGTTGAGATAACGTTCAAAAGAGGTATATTCATACGCTGATAGATATTATAAGTGAGGTTATTGGTAAAAAGACTATTAAAGGTGCATAGTCTGTCAAGTTCTTGGCTATAGTCACTGGTAAAGGTAAGGTATAATTAGTGCGTCTTCGTCAACAGCAGGGTGATAACAGTAGGCCACGTGTTATTCCAGTTAACAAGCTATAGCCTATAAAGTATTTACCTAATTACTTACATAGTTAATTCCGGCAGTTGAGTATATAGGATTAAGTTGAAAGTTAAATCGTAAAAGGTGACACAGAGGATCCTCATTGTTCCTACACCTCGCGAATTTTGCTGTTGCTCTTTTTCTTATTACCTCCGAATCTTAACCACAGCCTGCCACATTCAACTACGACAGACACGATTGTATTCAGAGTTAAGTGATACAAGTTTATAAACAATTTTGACTGTTTCTCACCTTTACTCAATCGTAACAGTAGTTAACTTTAAGATAAGAATGAGTCTCTTTACTCGTTTTCCAAGAGACACAGTAACTGTGAGAGATTGCTTTGGTAACCAATACGGCATTCAGCCAATGGCAGGAACGGGCATGTGTGGATTTCACTGTCTTTCTCAGTGTTTGACTGGCAATCAGGGGTCTTACCACGATATAATCGAAGACTGCATCAGAGTATTCCAGAATATTCCCCAGTTGTTCCGCCTTCGTACAAATTTTGGATCACGACATGACTCGTCATTGACTCTAGAGGACTACAGATCGTTCATGAATGACGCAGTTAGTCGTGTAGAAGCCGGTTTGGAGATCTCAACAGACGCTTGGTGTGAAGATGGTCACTTTGCTGCCATCGCCCTTCTATATGACATCGCGATATTTACGTACTCTCTCGTGAACAAACAGTGGCAAGTTTTCAACGAGAGTGCAAGAGGAGGGTACGTAACGTTGTTGAGTTTGCCAGGACATTTCGACTTACTGACTGGGTTGAACGGAGCACCTGAAATCCCACGTGGAGCGCATACGCACGGTGTGACTCGTGACACATATGATTCGTCAGACGCTGTATGGCAGAGTTTACAGCGTAATTATTCGTTCACATATGTCTATGAACTGCCTGATGAATTTACTGGTATTGACGTACTTAATCGACCAGTAGTTTCAGCGAAGGTAACAGAGAACTACTCTACCATATCAGGCACGCCTAACAAAAGTGTAACTGAACAACAAGAACAGAGTGTTTACAAGTGTGATTTTGCAGGCTGTAACTATGTCACTAACAATGCTACGTCTGTCTGTATGCACCGACTGAGGTGTCATCGAACCACACATTCATTAGCAACAGGTGTCACAGGCAAGTTGACAAAGTACAGTCGCAGTCACCTTATTGAGAGCGTCGAACGTCTTTCATCTGAAAATGTGAGATCAGCTTCAACAGACACAGAGTGGAAGACCGTTGTAACAAAAAAGAAAGGACTGTATGAATGTGACTTTCCCAGATGCACGTACTCTAGCAACAAAGTTACTGCATTGAATATGCACAAAGTAAAATGTCACAGTTTGAAACCATCCCCACGTAGGCTACCTCAAATGCAGTCTAAGACTGACACGGAATCCGTTAGAAATGAAAACAATGGTGAAACTGATGTAGACATAACGGAGATGGTCAGAATCATGTGTGACAGAAAGAGAAAGTTATCGATAAGTTCTACTGAAACTGTATTAAATCACACAACCAGTAATGGAAAAGCAGCAAAAAGGAAAAATAGAAAAACAGTTCACAACAGTGTTCAATGTTGTAGTCGAAGCTCTGTGTGTTGCGAGTCAGAAACAGACGTCAGTTCGATACGAAGTGTACAAAGCAGTGGTTCAAGAAGAAGTGAACGTATCGCTCAAAGGCCACTTGTATCGTATGCAGAAAATGTTCATGCACGCTCAGCGTCTAAGAGTAAATACGTATGTGACCTCGTTGATTGTGACGCAGCATATGGTACCGAGAGAGGACTTAATATACATAAAGCGAGACTTCATCATACGAATACTCGAAAAAGCACAAAAAAGTACAATCAGAAAAGAACGTGCTCTGTACTAGATGCAGAAAATGAATCGAAGCAAACTAAGTGCATCAGAGTGCAAAGAACAGCGCATAGGCCTACGTCACAGGAACAAACCACAGAATACACCGAAGCTATGGTAGAAAACCGTACACGTCTCGATAAGACGTACAACACAAAAAGTGGAAAACTGTTTGACTCAGATAAAACAAAACACCTTACAAAGCGCACATTTTCAGCTGAAATTGCAAAGCTTGAGAAACAATTTCTTCCACGCAAGAATGTTGAGCAGGAGATTGATCCTCTGTATGATAAACTTAAAATGTATCATGACAGACTGCTCAACTCAGTAAGTAACACAACGACGCAGAAACTCTCAGCAGAGGTCATTGATGTAATTAAGAACACAGTAGTGATAGACGACTGTGATAGGCAGTTTCTTTGGTCTGATGAGGATGCAAGCAGGCTAACTGAATTGAACAAAACATGCAAGTTGTTACAGCCACGAAATGATTGGACATGGGGTGCTGCAGACGATTCCGAACAAGGTCAGTACAATGATGCACGTATGCAGCTCTGTCTCACAAGAGAATGTATATGGAAAATAGTTGAGTGTGATGACTGTCAATCAACTGGTTTATTGGTGGGCGATCAGACAAATTCAGAATTGTGTTACGACTGCCTTCAACTGAGAAAACGAAATGAACAGCATAGACAGGAGAAGCAGCAAGCATGGAACAAGGTACGACCAGCCTCAAAGGATTTTCCAAAAACAGCTGATTTTCGAGACTTGCCAGAGTTACAACCGGGTGATAAAGCGGTGATTGCAGTTGTACATCCTGTGGTCACTGTTAAGAAGAACTTCTACGCAGATAAAAGATTACGTCAAGAAAGTATATCTCTTCTACAAGATCCTGTACCTACATGGTCCAAATTTTTGCCAAGAACATGTCTTGCGGATCGTTTTATGGTCATTGAGAGACGCGTAAAAGATGCTGACAAATACATTGTTGCAAATGCAGATCGTGTCAGACAGTGGCTGAGATATCTGTTTCTAAATCACAAACATTTCATACGCATGCAGCGGGAGAAAGAGTTATTTATTGATGAAGATGCAATTGAAAAACTCCGTCCAAATTTAGAACTTGCAGAAGTAGATTCTAGTTTAGCTGAGCACACAGTAGCACAAGCTAATGAAGTCGAACAACAGATTAGGAGTGCAGATGACGGGCTTACAGATGCAACAGCAACATCTGGTCTTTCAGAAAATCACATCTTTAGTTTTGACCGATACGAAAACCTGTACATCAAACCGAAAGATGTACTCCGTATAAGAAAGGAGGGTAAACTTGAAATTGTCAAAGACCCCACAGTTCGCAAGCCAACATATAGTGCTTCTGCAAATCTGGCATTTCCACATCTCTATCCACATGGTGAGATGTCACCATTAGATTTTTCAGACAATAAACTTGCACGCTACTTGCTCAAGAAACAGGCATTGTATGCACACAGAATGAGTGACGGGAGACTGCAGTGGACCTTTGCTGCAGATGACATTCATATGGCACACCAATACAGCCGACTGAGTGAACAGACTGTTCGAGCAAAAGTTGGGTATTACTTGAGCTCACATCCGAGTGTTGCACATGTTCCATTCAGCAGTATTATTACAGCTTTCAGAGATGGCATTGATAAGGACTCAGGTCTGCTTGATTCCCATCTACCTGATCTAACAGCTGTCATGTCAAAGCTTCCGAATTCAAGACAAAAATGGTTTTCTGAGCGTCTTGGTATTGAGGCTATTTCTCGTGATATTGGGTCTCCAAACTTATTTGTTACAATCAATCTCGAGGCAAGGGCATCACCAGACGTACGTCGTTTGATCTACAAATTAGAATATGGTGAAGATATGGACCGCGAAGAGCCTTTTGTGAAAAACACAGCAGAGTTCACATGCTTGATTAACAAGTATGCTCCACAGATCGCCATCTATCTATATCGAAAGGTGAAGATACTGATGCATGTCTTCTTCACTAAAATTTGCGGCATACCAGAGAAAGAGCCAAAGTGTGATTGGACACAACAGGACATCACTGAGACAGGTTGGTTTTGGGGCCGTGTTGAATTCACAGAAACACGTGGGCTGCCTCATTTTCATTTCTTAGCAAAACTACCACACGTACTTGATAC
>Ga0209788_1000070_pt1 | contig 28030 bp, 27 predicted proteins | sample WorMetLIZISLAND1_2_FD_187415 | JGI IMG/M metagenome (GOLD analysis project Ga0209788, IMG submission 187415) | Marine gutless worms symbiont microbial communities from Max Planck institute for Marine Microbiology, Germany - Olavius clavatus LIZARD... ...
CCGCCCGCTCCGGCCCCCAGCGGGCCGCTCGAGCGGTACGCCGTCGCCGAAACCCGCCCGCCGCGTCGCCCTAAACCCCCTTATCCGGCTTATGCGGCGAGAAGTCCCCCGTAGCCGGCCGAGCCCGGCTATGGTCGGCGCGGTGAACGAGGACGAACGGGCGCCATCGGACCCACCGCGGCGAGCCGCCTGGACGGGGCGGCCTCGACAGCTCCGCGATCGTCCGCCGGGCTATAGAAAGGACATTCAATGAGCCGTCGGATCACGTTGGTCGTCGCACTTGTGCTGGTTGTGGCCGCCGCCGGAGGGGGGTGGCTCGCCGGGTCGCGAATCAAGTCGTCCGCGCAGATCGCCAACGAGGCGGAGCCGCCCGAGCCGTCGCTCATCACCGTGGAGGTCGCCCGCACGGTCATATCCAACGATGTGATCACGCGGGGCACGGTCCGCTTCGACGAGCCCGTGAAGGTGAACGCGCCGACGCTGGCCGTGTCCGACATGGCGTCGGTCGTCACATGGGCGCCCAACGTCGGCGACGAGCTGGCTGAGGGCTCGGTGCTGGTTGAGATCGCCGGGCGGCCGACATTCGCCTTGCAGGGCGACCTACCCCTGTTCCGCACGGTCAAGCCCGGCGACACCGGCGAGGACATCGAGCAGTTTCAGACCGCCCTGGAGCGACTCGGCTTCGACCCGGGCGAAATCGACGGGAAGTACGGCAAGAGCACCGAGGAGGCGGTGGAGAAGTTCTACGAGTCGCACGAGTACGAGCCGATCCCCCCGGCCGAGACCCTGCTCAACCAGGTCGAGACCCAGAAGGGGACCGTCGAGACCGCCAAGACCGCCTACGACGCGGCGGTGAAGCAACGCGCCGATGCGACCGCCGCGCAGAAGGACGAGGCCGCCAAGAAGAAGAACGTCGACACCGCCAAGGCGGCGCTCACCGCGGCGCAGAAGCGTCAGCAACAGGCCGAGGGGGGGACCCATCCCGACACCGGCAAACCCCCGACGGACGAGGAGACGGCCGCTCTGAACGCAGCGGTCGCCGACGCCGAGGGCAAGGTGAGCAGCGCGGAGGCCGCCCATCGGGAGGCGAGCGAGAAGGCCGCCGGCCTCGGCGCGCCCCGGGCCGCCGATGCGGAGAAGAAGACCCTCGACGGCGCCCGGGAGGAGCTGGCCAAGCTCCAAGCCCAGGTCGGCACGCCCGTGCCCAGCGGCGAGTTCATGTTCTTCAAGGCTTTCCCGATCCGGGTTGACGTCGTCAACGTCAACCGCGGCGGCGTCGCCTCCGGCGAGCTGATGACGGTGTCCGGGTCGAGGCTCGCCGTCGACTCGTCGGTCACCGTCGAAGAGGCCGGGTTGCTCAAGGAGGGTGACCCGGTCACCATCGAGTTGAGCCGGATCGACGTCGAGATCGGGGGGACGATCTCGAAGATCGCCGACCGCCCCGGGACCAACAACGTCGCCGCCCATGAGGTGTACATCGAGATCCTGCCCGACGAGATACGCAGCGAGCTGAACAACGCCAACGTGAAGATCACCATCCCGGTGGCCGCCCGCTCAACCGAAGGGGACGTTCTCGCCGTGCCGGTGTCGGCTCTGTCGGCTACAGCGGGCGGCGATACGATTGTGACCGTGGAGGCCGACGACAAGACGGTGCGGACCGTGAAGGTCAAACCCGGGTTGACGGCGAGCGGCCTGGTTGAGGTGACGCCGACGGAAGGGGAGCTGACCGAGGGGGAGCGGGTCGTCGTCGGGTTCCAGCAGGGCTCTGCGACCACGACCACGACCACCGAGGCCGAGAAGTGAGCGTGGTCGTCGAGTTGGACGCGGTGTCCCGGACCTTCGACGGGTCGCCGCCGGTCGAGGCCGTCAAGGACGCCCACCTCTCGGTGCTCGAAGGCGACTACATGGCGATCGCCGGGCCCTCCGGCTCGGGCAAGTCGACGCTGCTGCACATCCTCGGCTGCCTGGACACGCCGACCAGCGGGGCCTACCGCCTGCTCGGCCTCGACGTCGGGGGGTTGAGCGACAAGATGAGGACTTCTCTGCGCGGCGCCGAGATCGGCTTCGTCTTCCAGGCCTTCCACCTGTTGTCCTATCGCACGGCGCTGGAGAACGTGATGACCGGCCTCGTGTACAACAGGACTCCCCGGCGGGTGCGCAGGCAGCGGGCGAGAGACGCCTTGGAGAGGGTCGGCCTCGGCCATCGCCTCGACTTCCTCCCGGGTCAGCTCTCCGGCGGCGAGCGTCAGCGGGTGGCCATAGCTCGGGCCATCGCCCCCCAACCGAGTCTCCTTCTCTGCGACGAGCCGACCGGCAACTTGGACAGCAAGACGACCCAGTCGATCCTCGGCTTGTTCGACGACTTGCGCAGCGCCGAGGGGTTGACGCTGATCGTCATCACCCACGACGAGGCGGTGAGCGGCCGGGCCCAGCGGCGGGTCGGCATCACCGACGGCCACCTCGCCGAGGCGGGATGATGCGCTGGGTGCGCAGGATGCGGATGGGCGGGAGGCGCAGGAGGCGGCTGAGACCCGACATAGCGGTGTCGAAGCTCGACCTGCGGGATCTCGTCGCGGAGTCGGTGTCGGGTATGTTGGCCCGGCCGGGGCGGACGGTGCTGACGGTCCTCGGCACCGTGCTCGGCGTGGCCGCGTTGGTGGCCACGCTCGGTTTGGCGAGGACGGCGGGGAACCAGATCGTCACCCGGTTCGACGCGCTGGCCGCCACGTCGGTCGAGGTGAAGAACCGGTCCGAGTCGATGGGCGGCGGCGGGTCGGGCCGTGAGGGGGTCTCGGCGATTCCCTGGGACTCGGAGGAGAGGCTGACGCGCCTCAACGGGGTGGTGGCGGCGGGGACGCTCACCCTGGTCGACACGGGGGCGGACCTGGTCAGCTCGGTCCCGATCAACGACCCGTTGGGGCAGAACGACCATGCGATGAGCGTCTATGCGGCGTCGCCGGGGTTGTTCCCGGCGGTGGCCGCCGAGCTGGGCACGGGGAGGCTCTTCGACTCCGGCCACGGGGAGCGGAAGGACCCGGTGGCGGTGCTCGGCCCCGCCGCCGCGGTGAAGCTCAACATCAACCGGGTCGATCAGCAACCTGCGATCTTCATCGGCGACAAGACCCTCTTGGTCGTCGGGATCTTGAGCGAGGTCGCAGGCGAGTCGTCGTTGTTGGACGCCGTGGTCATCCCGGACGGCACGGCCCGCTCGGTGTTCAGGACCCTCGCCCCCGCCGAGGTCCACATCAGGACCGAGATCGGCGCGGCCTACCTGATCGGCGACCAGGCCGCCACGGCGCTCAGCCCGAACGACCCGTCTCGGCTCCGGGTGGAGGTCCCGCCGGAGCCGCGGGCGGTGAGGTCGGGGGTCGAGTCCGACGTCAACACCTTGTTCCTGGTGTTGGGGGGCGTCTCGCTGCTGGTGGGCGCTATCGGCATCGCCAACGTCACGTTGGTGTCGGTGCTGGAGCGGGTCGGCGAGATCGGCCTGCGGCGCGCGGTCGGGGCGAAGCGCCGCAACATAGCGGCGCAGTTCCTCGTCGAGTCGGCGGCGATGGGTTTCGTGGGGGGCATCGTCGGGGCGGCGACGGGTGTGCTGGTGATCGTCGGGGTGTCGGCGACCAAGCAGTGGACGCCGGTGTTGTCCCCGGCGGTCCCGGGGGCCGCCCCGTTGGCGGGGGCCCTGGTCGGTTTGATCGCGGGCCTGTACCCGTCGTGGCGGGCGAGCAGGCTTGAGCCGGTCGATGCGCTTCGCAGCGGCACCTGAGAAAGAGGCGGGCCCGCAGGGCCGGTCGGCCCTGTCGGGCCGAGCTGCCTCGACCCGATTGTCGTCTCACCCATGACCGCTGTGCGCGACCTGCTCGGCCGACCGTTGCGTGATCTGCGGATCTCGGTCACCGACCGATGCAACTTCCGCTGCACCTACTGCATGCCGAGGGAGGCGTTCGGCCCCGGCCACAGATACATCCCCAACGACGAGCTTCTGAGCTTCGATGAGATCGTCTCGGTGGCGGCGGCCTTCACGGCCCTGGGCGCCCGCAAGATCCGGATCACCGGGGGCGAGCCCCTGTTGCGGGAGGGCGTCGTCGACCTGGTGGCGCGAATCGCCGCGGTCCCTGGGGTGGAGGACCTCACGATGAGCACCAACGGCGCACTGTTGGCGGGCAAGGCGGCGGCGTTGGCCGAGGCGGGGCTGGGTCGGGTGACGGTGAGCCTCGACGCGTTGGACGACCCCACCTTCCGGGCCATGAGCGACGTCGGGCTTCCGGCGGCGACTGTGTTGGAGGCGATCGAGGCGGCGGCGGCCGCCGGGCTGGGGCCGGTCAAGGTCAACGCGGTGGTGCGACGCGGGGTGAACGAGCACGCCGTGTTGGAGTTGGCCGACCGTTTCCGGGGCACCGGGCACATCCTCCGGTTCATCGAGTACATGGACGTGGGCGCCACCAACGGCTGGCGCCTCGACGACGTGGCGACGGCGGAGGAGGTCCTCGCCGCCGTCCATGAGGTGTTCCCGTTGCAGGCGGTCGAGCCGAACTACCCGGGGGAGGCGGCGGGCCGTTTCCGGTATGTGGACGGTCAGGGCGAGATCGGGGTGATCGCCTCGGTCACCAAGCCGTTCTGCGGGTCGTGCACCCGGGCACGGGTCTCGGCCGAAGGTGTTCTCTACACCTGCCTTTTCGCCTCCGAGGGCGCCGACCTCCGAGCTGCGATGCGGTCGGGGGAGGACGTTGCTGAGGTCGTCGCGGGTGTTTGGGCCTCGCGGGGCGACCGTTACTCCGAGTTGCGCTCGGCGGCCGCCCCCCGGCTTGCCGTCCCCGTTGAGATGTCTTACATCGGCGGCTGAGACGGCCCCGCGGCCGCACCGGACGGGGGTTGGCGCCGTAGCGGTCCGTCGCGGATGTGGTGATGCGGTCGAGGGTGCCCGGCCGATGCGTGTGCAGTTTCACGGCTCTCGTCGGCACTTCTGCACACGCTGGGCGATGCGTGTGCAGTTTCACTGCTCTCATCGGTACTACTGCACACGCTCAGCAGTGTGTGTGCGACAGCAGCCCGGTCGGGCGACGCGTCGGCGCCCTAGCTGACTCCCCATCTTGAGAACGGACCGTTAGTCTCCGGGAGGTGAGGCCGGTCACCGTTCAGTCCTTCAAGAACCCCGACGTCCCCCATTGGGGGTACGAGGGCCTGTACTTGGGCGAGGACGAGTGGGGGGCCTGGGTCTCGGTCCCCGCGGGGTCGGCGCGGCGCCGACTCGGGGCGGATGTCGACCCCACCGATGCGGATGCGGTCTTCTGCGCCCCGCGCGACGGTTGGTGGCATCTCCACTACGAGGGGCCTGCCGCCCGCAAGTATGTGGCTTTCGTCGACATCACGACTCCCCCGGTTTGGGTGTCGGAGAACCGATACGAGGCGATCGACCTCGACCTCGACGTGGCTCTCTACGGGGACGGGACCATCGAGGTGCAGGATGAGGACGAGTTTGAGGAGCATCAGGTCGTCTACGGCTACACGCAGGAGATGATCGACCGGGCGTTGGCCGAGACCGGCCGGATCGTCGAGGCGTTCCGCTCGCGTCAGGAGCCGTTCTTCGAGGTCGCCGCGGAGTGGCTCGCCGCCGCCGTCGCTGCGAACGACCCCACCTCCGCGGGCGCCAGTCGCCGATGACGCCGGCCGGGCTGCGAGCCCGGGCCCCGCGCGTCGAGGGGGCGGCTCCGCCGAGTCACCTCGGCTCGGTGATCTCGTCCTGTTTGCCGATGGCCACCACGCCGCCGTCGGACACCTGGAAACGCTCGCGGTCGCGCTCGGGGCTCACCCCGATCTCAGTGCCGGGAGGGACGATCACGGACTTGTCGATGATGGCGTTGCGGATGACCGACCCGGCGCCGACGCGCACGCCGCGCATGAGGATCGACCGGTCCACCCGGGAGTCGCCCTCGATGTGCACGGCCGGGCCCATGACCGTCTCCGACACCTTGGACCCCGAGATGATGACGCCCTTGCTGAAGATGGCGTCCTTCACCCTCGACCCCTGACCGCCTTCGGCCACGATCTTCGCCGGCGCCAGCGTGCGGGTGATCGTGTAGACGGGCCACTCCATGTTGTAGAGGTTGAACACCGGCTCGGGGTGGACCAGGTCCATGTGGGCGTCGAAGTAGGAGTCGATGGTCCCCACATCGCGCCAGTAGCCCCGGTCCCGGTCGAGCGAGCCCGGCACGACGTTGTCGGCGAAGTCGTAGACGTGGGCCTCGTCTGCGCTCACCGCCGCCGGTATCAGGTCGCCGCCGATGTCGTGGCTTGAGGAGTCGTCCCGGGCGTCGGCCTCCACCAGGTCGAGGAGGTACTCGCAGTTGAAGACGTAGAGGCCCATCGAGGCCAGGACCTGTCCGGGGTCGTCGGGCAACGGCTTCGGGTCGGACGGCTTCTCCCGGAAGGCCTCTATGTGTGATGTCTCGCCCTTCTCGATCACCCCGAACTGGCTGGCCTCCTCGATGGGAGTGCGGATCCCGGCCACGGTGACCCCGGCGCCCGACTCCATGTGTCGCTCCAACATCTGGGCGGGGTCCATCCTGTAGATGTGGTCGGCCCCGAACACGAAGACATGCTCGGGTCGCTCGTCGTGGAGCAGGTTGAAGTTCTGGTAGATGGCGTCGGCCGACCCGAGGAACCAACGCTCCCCCACCCGCATCTGGGCGGGCACCGACGTCACATAGTCGCCGATCAGGCTGGACATCCGCCATGTGAAGGACAAGTGGCGGTTGAGGCTGTCGCTCTTGTACTGGGTGAGGACGACGATCCGACGGAAGCCCCCGTTGACGAGGTTGGAGAGGGCGAAGTCGATCAGGCGGTAGTGGCCGGCGAAGGGGACGGCCGGCTTGGCCCGGTCCCTGGTGAGCGGCATCAGGCGGTTGCCCACGCCTCCCGCCAGGACCATCGACATGAAGCGGGTTCGTCTGGCGACCATGGGAGGAGAAACTAGCGCCGTTTCCCCACATGGCGTTGCCGACGCACACGGCCCCGGCGGGGCGACTCTCTACGCGCAGACTGGGGGCGGGGCGATTCTCAATGCACACATCTCGGCATCCCGATCACGAGACCGAGGTGAGGGAGCGGTAGAGCCTGAGGTAGCGTCTCGCCGGGCCGTCCCAGGACCAGTCGGTCTCCATGCCCCTCCGGCGGATCGCCCCCCGCCGCCGAGTCGACCGCCACGCCCCCACGGCGCGGCGGAGCGCGTCGGCGACCGACTCCGCCGTCGGCACGGGAGCGACGAAGCCGGCGCCCTCGTCGGGGTCGGCGTCGGCATCGATCACCGTGTCGGCCAACCCCCCCACCGCGGTGACGACCGGGATGGCGCCGTACCTCATCGCCTGCATCTGGGCCAACCCGCAGGGCTCGAACCGGCTCGGCATCAAGAACAGGTCCGACCCGGCGAAGATCCGATGCGACAGCGCCTCGGAGTAGCCGAACCGGAAGGCGAACCGCCCCGGCATGGCGGACTGCACAGCCCTCGCCGCATCGGCCAAGGCGGGCTCGCCCGACCCGAGCAGGACCATGCGGGCCCCCAGGTCGGGCAACGTCGCCGCCGCCTCCAGGGCGATGTCCACCCCCTTCTGGCCGGTGAGGCGGGTCACCATGCCAACGATGGGCCCCGACCCCGCCGCCAAACCGACCTCGGCCGCCAGCCGCCGCCCCAGGCCCCTCTTCCTCGAGACCGTCTCGGCGCCGTACCCGACGTCGAGATGAGGGTCGGCGGCCGGGTCCCACACGTCGGTCTCAATCCCGTTGATGATCCCCATGTAGCTGCCGCCCCTGGCGGCCAAGGCGTCGTGCAGGCCGAACCCCGTCGCCGGGAGCAACGTCTCGGCGGCGAACCCTGCGCTCACCGCCACGACCCTGTCGGCCAGCGCGATCGCCCCGGAGAGAGGGTTGACCCCGCCGTGCCACTCGTAGGCCTCCGCCCTGTTCGGGAGGTGCTGGAGCCACCAGCCCGAGGCGGTCCCCTGGTAGGCGAGGTTGTGCACCGTGAGCACCGACGGCGGCGGGGAGGTCGTCAGGCCGAGCGCCGCCCCGGTGTGCCAGTCGTTGAGATGGAGAACATCGGGCCTGCCCTCGTCGGTCAGGGCGGCCACGGCCGCGGAGAAGGTGAAGAAGCGGTAGTCGTTGTCGGGCCAGCCCTCGCCGCTCTCGTCGACGTAGGGGTGGGGCCGCCGCATGCTCGGCGCGTCGAGCAGAGTCACCCGGTCGAGCCCGTCGAGCGACCCGCGGCGAGCCGTCGCAGGCCCGGCCCAGGGGGGAAGCGTCAGCGGCTCGGCGCTCTCCTCGCGGAAGTCGAGGCCGCCGTAGTCGGGGAGGATCAGGCGGACCTCGGCCCCGAGCCGGCCAAGGGCGGCCACCAGCCCCGCCGCGGCGTCGGCGAGCCCGCCCACCTTGACGTGGGGGGCCGCCTCGGCGGAGGCGAAGTAGACCCTCATCGAGTCCCGACGAGGAGGGGGATCTCGACCTCCGCCCGGCTCAGCCCGCCGTGATAACAACGGAGCCTCCCGTCGAACCCCCGGGGGATCACCGCCACGTCGTCGGGCGGCATCAACACCCGTTCCCCGAGACGGCGCCTGGCGACCTCGCCGGGACCCGGGCCGACCAGCTTCGCCGGGTCGGCCAGGCGACCGCCCGCGATCGACGCCATTGCGCTCATCAGCGCCCGGTCGCCCCACATCTGAACGCCCCGGGGGTCGCCCGCCAGCCGCAGCTCGCGAAAACGAGGGTCCCGGACCCGCACCTTACGGCGCTCGCTGAACTCGACCAGACCGTGGTCGGCGGTCCCCACCAACCCGGCGCCGGGCGGCAGCCGCCTCGCCAGCCCCTCCCACACCCCCGCCGCCAGGCTCATCGCGTCGGCCAGCTCCTCGCTCCCCAAGCCGTGCACATGGCCTGCGACGTCGACCTGGTTCATGTACACGAAGATGAGCCTCCCCGGCACGGAGGCGAGATCGACCGCGGCGTCGACCATCTCGCCGGCGCTCGACGCCCCCTCGAAACGGCAACCCCGGTACAGGGCGCGGCTGAGCGGCGTGCCCGAGAACTCGGCCGGCTGCACGGTGATCGGCTCGGCGCCCGCCGACCTGAGCCTCTCCCAGAGGTTGGGCCGGGGGAGGTGGGCGCCGTGGTCGTATTCCACGGGACCGCCCCCGAGGCTCGTCCACCGCAGCGAGTTGACCACCTCCCCCACCTCGGGCATCCAGGTGAGGTGCGCCACCTGGCCGTGGCGCGAGGGGGGCAGACCCGTCGCCACCGTCGCCAGGGAGACCGACGTCGTCGTCGGGAAAGGCGCCTCCAGCGTCCCGGCCGCCGAAGAGCGGAAGACGGCGGCGCCCCGATGGTCGAGCTGGGCCGTCCCCAGCCCGTCGAACAAGGCGAAGACGTAGGTGTCGGCGGCGGGGACGGCGGAGGAGTCGGCGAGCCGCGGCGACGGCGAGGCGCCGGTGAGGCGATGCTCCAGCTCGGCCGCGAGATTGACCAACCCGGCGCCGTCGTAGGAGGGGCCCTGCGGCATGTCCGACAGCGTAGAGGCCCCGAGTTCGACCTCGGCGGGGACGGGCATATACTCGCCCCCGTTCCAGCGGGCTGGCCGCGAGAGGGATGAACAAGTACTTCCAGGACTACATGACGGTGGGGGCCTTCCTCGCCGTGGGCGCCGCGCTCGTGTTGGTGATGCTCGGCGTCGCCTCGGTCATCCGCCCGGCCAACCCGACCAAGGCCAAGAAGCTGACCTACGAGTGCGGCGTCGACCCCGTCGGGTCGGGGTGGGCGCAGAGCTACGTCCGCTACTACGTCTTCGGCCTCCTGTTCGTCATCTTCGACGTCGAGGCGGTGTTCATCTTCCCCTGGGCCGTCATCGCCGAGAAGCTCGGCGTGTTCGGGCTGGTCGAGATGCTCATCTTCATCGCCGTCCTCGTGCTCGGCCTCGTCTACGCCATACGCAAGGGGGTCCTCAAGTGGGAGTAGTGCAGAGGCTCGGGGCGCCCAAGCCCGTCTCGTGGCTCCTCAACTGGTCCCGGCGGTACAGCCTGTGGATGTTCCAGTTCGGCCTCGCCTGCTGCTCGGTCGAGATGCTCGCCGCCGCCAGCCCTCGCTACGACATGATGCGGTTCGGCATCATCCCGCTGCCCGCCTCGCCGCGGCAGGCCGACCTCATGGTCGTGGCGGGCACCCTGACCGACAAGATGGCCCCGGCGGTGCGCCGCCTCTACGACCAGATGCCCGACCCCAAGTACGTCATCTCCATGGGCTCGTGCGCCAACTGCGGCGGCCCCTACTGGGATTCCTACTCGGTCACCAAAGGCGTCGACCAGATCATCCCCGTCGACGTCTACGTGCCCGGCTGCCCTCCCCGCCCCGAGGCGCTGATGGAGGGGATCGTGCAGCTTCAGAAGATCATCAAGGAAGAAGACATCAAAGAGAAGTGGAACCGGCGTGACCTCGAGCCCGTCTGACGCAGAGGCCCACCCGCTCCGGGGGTACGCCGACGACGTCGCCCGGGCGGTCGGCGGCGAGGCCTCGATCGACGGCGACACCGTCAAGGTGCGCGTCCCCGCCGACGCGTGGGTCTCCGCCCACGAGACGGCGCGGGACGAGCTTGGCCTCGTCTTCTTCTCCTTCCTCTCCGCCATCGACTGGGCGAACGATCCCGCCGCCGGCGAGTCCCTGTCCGACGAGGTCGAGGAGCGTTACGAGCTGATCACGACCGTCGCCGACCTCGCCGAGGGCAGGCGGGTGACGTTCTCCGTCGACCTGCCCAAGGACGACCCCTCCATCCCCACCCTCACCGGCGTCTACGCGGGCGCCGACTGGCACGAGCGGGAGACCGCCGAGATGTTCGCTATCGACTTCATCGGTCACCCCGGCCTCGACGTCCTCTACCTGCCGGAGGACTTCTCCGGCCACCCCCTCCAGAAGAGCTACCCGCTGCTCAGCCGCGAGGTGAAACCCTGGCCGGGCTCGGTCGACGTCGAGCCGATGCCCGAGGCCGAGAAGTCGGCCGAGAAGTCGGCCGAGAGCGCGGAGGCGCGATGACCGTCGATCAGCACACCGCCAGGTTGCGTCTCGCCGACGCCCAGGTCTCCGTCGAGCTCGAGACCGAGGACATGACCCTCAACATCGGGCCGCAACACCCCTCGACCCACGGCGTGCTCCGGCTCGTCGCCCAGGTCTCCGGCGAGAGGGTGTACGACGTCAAACCCGTGATCGGCTACATGCACCGGGGTTACGAGAAGCTCTCCGAGGTCCGCACCTACCCGCAGATCACCGCCCTGATCAACCGGATCGACTGGGTCTCGGGGTACGCCAACGAGATCCCCTTCATCGTCGCCGCCGAGAAGCTCATGGAGATGGAGGTCCCCGAGAGGGCGCAACACATCAGGCTGATGCTCACCGAGATGTTCCGGATCTCGTCGCACCTGATGTTCCTGGCCGCCTACCCGCTGGAGCTGGGGGCGGGCACGCCCCTGTTCTTCGCCCTGCGCGAGCGCGAGCGGGTGCTCGACCTCGTCGAAGGCGTCACCGGGGGGCGGTTCCACCCCAACTTCAACAGGATCGGCGGGGTCAAGCCCGCGGCCGGGGCGGGCTCGACCACCCGGAAGCTCGTCCAAGACCTTCCCGTCGCCTTCCTCGCAGGCGCCCGGGAGGCGATGGGCAAGGTGCTCGCCGTCTGCGACGAGATCGAGGCCCTGGTGGCCGGGAACGAGATCATCCTGGCCCGGACCAAAGGCGTCGGGACGCTCCCGGCGGAGGTGGGCGCCGCCTACGGCGTGTCCGGCCCCAACCTGCGGGGCTCGGGGGTCGAGTTCGACCTCCGCCGGGTGGAGCGATACCTGCCCTACGACAAGTACGACTTCAACATCTGCGTCGGCGAGAACGGCGACTGCTGGGACCGGTGGCGGGTCCGGTTCGACGAGACCCGGGAGTCGGCCAAGATCGTCCTGCAGGCGATCGACGGCCTCCCCTCCGGCCCGCTCCAAGCCAAGGTCCCCAAGATCGTCAAGGTGCCCAAGGGCGAGACCTACGTCCGCGCCGAGAACCCGAAGGGGGAGATGGGCTACTACCTGGTCTCCGACGGCGGCGTCGGCCCGTACCGGCTCAAGATCCGCTCGGCCAGCTTCTCCAACATCTCGACGTTGCCCTGGCTGCTCGAAGGCGCCCTCGTCCCCGACATAATCGCAATCATGGGCAGCCTCGACTTCGTGCTGGGAGACGTGGACCGATGACCCGGTCGCGACTTCGTGGCGGGAGACGCGGGCCGATGACCCGGTCGCGACCTCGTATCGGGAGACGCGGGCCGATGACCCGGTCGCGGCGGCGCCGGGCGCATGTCGGAGAGGGTCGCTGATGGGCGGCTTGGCCGACTTCTTCGCCAACCCGTGGGCGGCGCTGGCGGGCAAGGTGGTCATCGCCGCCGCCCTGGTTCCCGCCGTCGCCCTGGTCCTCGGGTTCGCCGAGCTGAAGCTCTCGGCCAAGATGCAGGCCCGGGTCGGCCCCTACTTCGCAGGCGGCCGTTGGGGCTGGGCCCAGCTCATCGCCGACGGCGTCAAGTTCTTCCAGAAGGAGGACCTCGTCCCCGAAGGCGCCGACAAGCCGGTCTTCAAGGCGGCGCCCATCCTGGTGCTCATGGGCACGGTCGCCCTACTCGTTGTGATCCCCTTCGGCCCCGACCTCATCTTCGAGGACCTCTCCGTGGGAGTCTTCTACGCCCTGGCCATCTCCTCGCTGAGCACCATCGGCGTCCTCATGGCCGGGTGGTCGTCGGCCAACAAGTACTCGCTGATGGGGGGTCTTCGGGCCGCCGGGCAGCTCATCGCCTACGAGCTTCCCCTCGTCCTCGCCGTGGTCGGCGCAGTCATCATGGCCGGCACGATGAGCATGAGCGGCATCGTCGAGGCCCAGATCGAGGCGGGTTTTCCCTATGTGGTCGTCCAGTTCGTCGGGTTCGCCGTCTTCATGACGGCCGCCCTGGCCGAGCTGACCAGGATCCCCTTCGACATGCCCATCGCCGAGTCGGAGCTGGTCATGGGTTTCGTCACCGAGTACTCCGGTTTCCGGTTCCTGTTCTTCTTCCTCGCCGAGTACGCCAACATGTTCACCATGTCGGCGATCGCCGCCACGCTGTTCCTCGGCGGCTGGCACCTGCCCGGCGTGCCCGAGTCGACGCTCGCGTACATCGGCCCGCTGGTGCTCGCCGCCAAGGTGGCGCTGCTCGTGTTCGTGATGATCTGGTTCCGCTGGACCTTCCCCCGCTTCCGCGAGGACCAGCTCCAGTCTCTCGCCTGGAAGTGGCTCGTCCCCCTCGCCCTGGCCAACATCGCGGTCACGGCCTTCTTCAAGGTGGCGCTCTGATGGCGCCGGTCAACGGGCGCAGGCAGGCGCCGGGCGCCGGGCTGGTCAAAGGCCTCTCCGTGACCTTCGCGCAGATGCTGAAGACCGTCTTTCTGCCGAAGAAGCACCTGGCCACGGTCAACTACCCCAAGGTCAAGGAGGTGCCCGCTCCCCGGGCCCGCGGGGTGATCGCCCTCGACCAGGAGGCTTGCACCGTGTGCATGCTCTGCGCCAGGTCGTGCCCCGACTGGTGCATCTACATCGAGGGCCACAAGGAGGAGCTGCCGCCCGCCAAGCCGGGAGGCCGGGTCAAGGTCCGCTCCAAGCTCGACCGGTTCGACATCGACTACGCCCTGTGCATGTACTGCGGGATCTGCGTGGAGGTCTGCCCCTTCGACGCCCTCTTCTGGAGTCCCGACTATGAGTACTCCGAGCCCGCCATGGGCGACATGCTCCACGACATGGGCCGTCTCCAAGACTGGTTGGCGACGGTCCCCGAGCCCCCGGAGCTGGAGCGATGACGTTCGGCGACTGGGCGGGCGAGTCCGTCAACTGGGTGTTCACCGCCATCGGCCTCGCCGCCCTCTACTGCGGCTGGCGCGTGGTGACCTCCCGCAACGTGGTGCACGCCGCCCTCTTCCTGGTGGGGGCGCTGGCCTGCTCGGCGGGGTTGTTCCTGCTGCTCTCGGCGGAGTTCGTCGCCTGGGCCCTCGTCCTCGTCTACATCGGGGCGGTGATAGTCCTGCTCCTGTTCGGGATCATGATCACGAGGGCCCCGACCGGGCTCGACGAGAGCCTCGCCTCCGACAAGAAGGCATGGCCCGCCGTCCTGGCCGCGACGACGTTCGCCCTGACGGCCTGGGCCTCCGTAGACGCCTTCGGGGCCACCCTCGTCGCTCGCGTCGGCGAGCCGGCGGGCGCCGAGGCGATCGGCGAGTCGCTGCTCGGGCGGTTCGTCATCGCCTTCGAGGCCGTCTCCTTCGTGCTGCTGGCCGCCCTCATCGGCGGGATCACCCTCGCCCGGCGGGACCTCACTCCCGCCGAGGAGGAGGAGAGGGCGACGGTCTGATGTTGCTCACCCAGTTCCTCGTCCTCGGCGCCGCTCTCTTCTCCCTCGGCGTCTACGGCCTGCTGGTGCGGCGCAACATCGTGCTGATCCTGCTGTCGGTCGAGTTGATGCTCAACGCGGTCAACATCAACCTGGTGGCTTTCGAGTCGGTCCTCGTCACCTCCGACGTCATCGGCCAGGTGTTCGCCGTCTTCGTCATCACCGTCGCCGCCGCCGAGGTGGGGATCGGCCTCGCCATCGTCCTGATGATCTTCCGGAACCGTAAGTCGGCCGCCGTCGACGACCTGAGCCTGATGAGGTGGTAGGCGTGAGAGCTGCCATCGGTAACCTGGCCGCCCTGGCCGTCGAGGAGGGCGAGCACGCCATAGACGCCGGCGACGGCGGTTGGTGGGCCGACACCGCCGGGATCATGTTGATCCTGCCCTTCGTCGCGATGGCGGCGATCATGGTCTTCGGCAAGCGGATGAAGAGCGGGGGCGGGTGGCTCGCCGTCGCCGCGCTGGCGGTCAACACCGTGTGGGCCTCGGTCCTCATGTGGCTCAACATGACCGAGGGTGTGCTCGATCAGACCGTCTTCGAGATCGGCCGGATCGGCGCCGACATGGTCTTCGAGCTGGGCTGGGTGGTCGACGGCCTCTCCATCATGATGTACTTCCTGGTCAGCTTTGTCGGCCTGGTCGTGTTCATCTACGCCGTCGGGTACATGCACGGCGACGTCAGGGTGCCTTGGTTCTTCGCCGCCTTCTCGTTGTTCGCCGGGGCGATGCTCGTCCTGGTGGGCGCACCCAACCTGGTGCAGCTCATCATCGGCTGGGAGGGCGTCGGCCTCGCCTCTTACTTCCTGATCGGCTTCTACTGGGAGGACATCGACAACGTCAAGGCGGGAAACAAGGCTTTCCTCACCAACAAGGTGGCCGACGTCGGGCTGATCTTGGGGGCGATCATGGTCGCCGTCGCGTTGGGAAGCTGGGACTTCGGCGACCTGGCCCACGCCGCGGTCGAGCACTCCGGCGAGCTGGGGGCGGTGGCGTTGGCGGGCGGCCTCCTCCTCTTCTTCGGGGCGATGGGCAAGAGCGCCCAGTTCCCGCTGCACATCTGGCTCCCCGACGCCATGGCTGGGCCGACCCCGGTGTCGGCCCTCATGCACGCCGCCACCATGGTCACCGCCGGCGTCTACTTGATGGCCCGGGTGTTCCCGCTGTTCCAGAACCTCGCCCAGGACGCTCGGCTTCTCATGGTGGTCATCGGGGCGATCACGCTGCTCGCCGTCGGCCTCCTCGCCCTGGTCGCCGACGACATCAAGAAGGTCCTGGCCTACTCCACCGTCTCCCAGTTGGGTTACATGATGACGGCCGTCGCCGCCGGCGGGTACACCGCGGGCGTCTTCCACCTCTTCACCCACGCCTTCTTCAAGGCCCTCCTCTTCCTCGGGGCGGGGTCGGTGATCCACGCCGCCCACTCCAACAACATGAGCGACATGGGCGGCCTGCGGGAGCACATGCCGACCACCTACCGGACGTTCGTCGTCGGCTCGCTCGCCCTCGCCGGGATCATCCCCTTCGCAGGCTTCTGGTCGAAAGACGAGATCCTGGCGACGCTCGGTTACGAGGGATACACACAGGTGATGTGGATCGCCGTGGCCGGCGCCTTCGTGACCGCCTTCTACATGACCCGGGTGGTCGCTCTCACCTTCTACGGCCCCTACCAGGGCGAAGGCGAGCCGCACGAGTCGCCCCCGGTGATGACTCGCCCCCTCGTCGCGCTGGCGATCCCCTCGGTCTTCGTCGGCCTGCTCAACGTCCCAGGGGTCAAGTGGCCGGTCATCGGCGCCTTCACCGACTGGTTGGCGGTGCGGGCGGTCCCCATGGGCGACCACCACGCCGAGAGCGTCGACTACGCCCTCGCCGCAGTCGGCCTCGCCGCCGCCCTCCTCGGGATCGTCGTCGGCCGCGTCGTCTATGGGCCGGGCCGGGGCGCCAGGGCGGAGCGGGACGGCTTCGAGATCCCCCTGCTGTATCCCCTCCTCCGCAACAAGTACCACGTCGACGACGCCGCCGACGGCTTGGTGTACCTGATCTCGAGGCCGATCGCCCGGTTCGTCGACTGGACCAACACCTACATCATCGACGGCGTGGTCAACGGCGTCGGCGCGATTGTGAAGGGCCTCGGCGGGTTGGTGTACGACACCGTCGACCAGAAAGGTGTCGACGGCGCCGTCCACGGCTTGGCGGCCGTCGCCGACGGGACCGGGTCGGCCGTCCGCAAGTTGCAGACGGGGCGGGTCCAGCAGTACGCCGCCGCCTTCGTCGGCGGCGCCCTGATTCTCGTGATCGTTTTCGTTCTACTGTTCTAGACAAGTGAGAGGCTGATAACAATGGAGTGGTTCGATAGCTGGGGCTTGACGGTGATCGTCTTCCTGCCCTTGGTCGGCGCCCTTCTCCTCGGGCTGGTCCCCAAGGAGAGGGAAGGCGCCCTGAAGACGACGGGGCTGGCGGCGGCGTCGCTGGCGTTCGTCGCCTCGCTGGTCCTCGTGGGCCGGTTCGACTTCGCCGCGGGCGGTTACAACACCTACCAGCTCGAGGTGTCCGAGACCTGGATCGGGGCGATCAACGCCAACTACCACGTCGGCGTGGACGGGATCAGCCTGCCTCTCCTCGTCCTCTCCACGTTTGTGGTCGTGCTCGCCGTGATCTACTCCTGGAACCACTGGGACGAGCCGAGGAACCCCAAGGCCTTCCTCATCCTGATGATGATCCTGGCGACCGGGATGAACGGCACCTTCGTCGCCCTCGACCTGGTGCTCTTCTTCATCTTCTTCGAGGTGGTCCTGCTCCCGATGTACTTCATGATCGGGATCTGGGGCGACAAGTCCCCCCGCAAGGTCCCGGGCTTCGCCAAGCCGACCGAGACCCGGCTCTACGCCTCCATCAAGTTCTTCCTGTTCACGTTGTTCGGGTCGGCGTTCATGCTCCTCGGCTTCCTCGCCCTCTACTTCGAGTCGGGGAACCACGGCGCCCGCACGTTCGACATCCCGGCGTTGACCGAGCTGGGGGCGGGCGGCGCCTTCACCGGCGCCTTCGCCTTCCTCGTCTTCGGGGCCATGTTCTTGGGTTTCGCCGTGAAGGTCCCGATGTGGCCGCTCCACACCTGGCTGCCCGACGCCCACACGGCGGCGCCCACCGTGGGCTCGGTGCTGCTGGCGGCCATCCTGCTGAAGCTCGGCGCATACGGCTTCGTCCGCATCTCCCTGCCGATCCTGCCCGGCGAGGCGGTGCGGTGGGCGCCGTTCATCGCTGTCCTGTCGGTGATCGGCATCATCTACGGCTCGTTGGCCTGCCTGGCGCAGAGCGACATGAAACGGCTCATCGCCTTCTCGTCGGTGGGTCACATGGGTTTTGTGATGCTCGGCATCGCCACCATGACCGACGTCGGCATCAACGCCGCCGTCATCGGCATGGTCGCCCACGGCCTCATCACCGGCCTCCTCTTCTTCTTGGCGGGCTCGATGCACCACCGCTACCACACCCGCGAGATGGCCCGTCTCGGGGGCAACATCAAGCTGATGCCGGTGATGGGCGGTATACTCGCCTTCACCGCGATGGCGTCGCTGGGCCTCCCGGGCCTCGCCGGCTTCTGGGGCGAGTTCCTGTCCCTGGTCGGCGCGTACAACCCCCTCGACGGCCTTCCCCTCGGCTTGTTCCGCACCGCCATGGTGGCGGGCGCCGTCGGCACGGTGTTGACCGCCGGCTACATGTTGTGGATGCTCCAAAAGGTCAACCTGGGCGAGCCGAGCGAGGAGTGGGCGGGGCGCGAGCTGGGCGACGCCGACCGCTTCGAGCTGGCCGCCTGGGTCCCGCTGATGATCCTCATCGTGATCATCGGCTTCTTCCCGAAACTCATCCTCAACTCCACGGCCGGCGCCGTGACCTCGTTGGTCGACATGGCGTTCGGGTCGGGGGCGACTGCCTCCATCGGCTCACCCCTCGGAGGCTGACGCTTGCAGCTCGAGATCGACTACCTAGCCCTGGCGCCGGAGCTGATCGTCGCGGCGACCATGTTGGTCGTGCTGGCGCTCGACCTGACCCTGCGGCGGCCGCGGAAGCACCTGACCGCGACGGCCGCCGTGGCGGGCACGGCTCTCGCGCTGGTCCCGTTGGCCGTGTCGGCCGTCGGGGGCGAGACCGTCTCGATGTTCGGCGGCGCATACGCGGTGGACGAGTTCTCCTTGGTGCTCAAGGCGGTGTTCCTGATCGCCGCCTACATCGTGTTCCTGATGTCCCACAACTACATCGAGTCCGACCGCTACTACCAAGGCGAGTACTACTTCCTGTTGTTGGCCTCGGTCCTCGGCTCGCTGGTCATGGCGTCCGCCCGCGACCTGATCATCTTGTTCATCGGCGTCGAGCTGGTCACCGGCCCGCTCTACCTGCTCGCCGGGTGGCGTAAGGGCGACGCCAAGTCGAACGAGGCCTCGATGAAGTACTTCATCCTCGGCGTCTTGTCGTCGGCGATCCTGTTGTACGGCATGTCGCTGTTGTTCGGCCTGACCGGGGAGGTGACCTTCGCCGGCCTGGCCGCGGCCACCGCGGACATGGGGAACACCCCGGCGCTGACCCTGGCGGTGCTGTTCGTCATCGTCGGCTTCTCGTTCAAGGTCGCCGCGGCGCCGTTCCACTTCTGGGCGCCCGACACCTACGAAGGCGCCCCCACGCCGATCACCGCCTATCTCTCGGTGAGCTCCAAAGCGGCGGGGTTGGCGGCGATGTTGCTGGTCATGTACCTGGCGTTGCCCGGGGCGTCGGAGATCTGGGCGCCCGCCCTGTGGGTGATCGCCGCCCTGTCGATGACAGTCGCCAACCTCTCGGCCCTCCGCCAGACCAACGTCGTCCGGCTGCTCGCCTACTCGTCGGTGGCCCAGGCCGGGTTCATGCTCGTCCCCTTCGCCGCCGCCGCCGTGGACGGCGCCGACCTCGCGGAGGCCTTCGCGGCGACCGTCGTCTACCTGGTCATCTACGCCGTGATGAACCTCGGCGCCTTCGCCGTGGTCATCGCCGCGGCGAGGAGGGCCGAGTCGGGTGAGCTGGCCGCCTGGTCGGGCCTGGCCAAGGTCGACCCGAGGCTCGGCGTGCTGACCGCGGTGTTCTTCTTCAGCCTCGCCGGCATCCCGCCGTTGGCCGGGTGGTTCGCCAAGTTCGCCATGTTTCGCTCGGTGATGATCACGGGGGGCGGCTGGCCGGTGACGTTGGCGGTCGTCGCCGCGGTCAACTCGGTCATCGCCCTCTACTACTACGCGAGGGTGATCAAGAGCGTCTGGCTCGACGAGGCCGTCGAGCTGCGCGGAGACGTCGACTCGCCGCCCGCCGGGTCGTTGCGGCTCGCCCTGGGGGTCACGGCCGCGCTCACCGCGGCCATCGGCTTCTACCCGGCGATCGCCGTGTTCGTCGGCGAGGCCTCAAGAGTGATCGCCTCCCCCTGAATCCGGTTTCCTAATGCTCTGGATTCGCCTATACCGTAGTTTGTGCATTGAGAATTGCCCCGGCTGTCGGCGGTAGGCGCCAGCCCGGTTCATTATTATGGCGACAGACCGCTGGGGACACACGGGTTGGGGTTGAGCACATGCGCCGTCTCGCTGTGGGTCAGGTCGATGGATTCGCCGAATATCGAGCCGATGAACGGCGTCAGCAGCCTGAAGCGGTGGGTGACGGTGACGGTCACCTGGTCATTCGCCGGGCAGGTCACGGTTATCGACCCCGTGAAGTCGATGTCGGCGATGGCCTCCTCGGCCCGGCGCACGGCCATATCCGGCTCGCCGGGTCGTATGGAGGCGAACACGGCGCCCTCCTGAGCGGCCTCTTGGACCATGGCGGCGTCGAGGTAGGCCCTGGCCAGGTCCATCACACCGAGCGCGAGAAGGAGGAGGAAAGGGACGATGACGGCGGTCTCCACCAGCGAAGCGCCCCGGTCGTTTCGTCTCATCAGGCGCCGTCTCATTCGACCAGGACCAACTGGGTGGGGCCGTCGTCGCCGCCCAGGGAGCTGAACTGCAGCCGTGACCCGGCGATCTTGATGTCGTGGGCGAGGATGCTGCCCCCGAAGTCGACGTCTCTGGCGCCCGTGATGCTGACCATGCCGCGGGCGGCGTAGAGGAGACCCTCCCAGGTGGTGTCGGCGGTGGCGATCTTGATGGCGGCTGAGCCGCATCTCGGAGGGGCATAGTCCCGGATGTAGGGGTAACCCGAGCCGCCTTTGTGGTGCTCGGAGAAGGCAAGGATGTTCTTGTAGTAGGGTTCCAAGCGGAGTTTGGCGCCGGTGATGTCGATTGTTCCCGCGCCGTCGCGGGTGGGGAGCGTCACGAGCGTCAATCTGGCCGTGGTGTAGGACGCATTTAGTGCGATCTTCTCCCTGGCGACGTAGACCCCGCCCCGCCTGATGTCGTCCCTTGTCAGGTGCCACTCGTCGGCGTAGTGGTAATTGGACGAGCCGACTCTCTGCTCCACGATCCCGCCGGGCTCGAAGTCCTCCGGTCTCAAGATCATGGGCCAAGGGCGCCAGTCGACTTGGTCGGGTCCTTCGCCGAAGTCGTGCCCATGCCCGTTGACCTTCGCCTCCGTCACATAGGTGGCCCTGCCCGTCACGACGTTTTGCCCGCCGCCCCATTGGATATCGAAGTTGCTGTGGACGTCGCCGTGCACCGTGTTGCTCTCGCCGAACATAGTCAGAGCCGGGCGCCCTTGACATATTCCCGAGGTGTACAGCGTGGGCATTTGGCCGCCTCGGATGCAGCGGACGACGGCTTCGGCGGCGATGTTGACGATGTCAGCGCCGAGGATCCTTGAGAAGTAGCGGTCGGCCTCGGCGGAGACCTCGACCCGCCAGCCGTCAGGTTCTTCAGCGACGTGCACGTTGACCCCTGGGTCGTCGTCGTCGAAGCCGTTGGCCCTGGCTTGCGCCCTGGCAGTCTCAAGGGGGTCCGATCCTCCGGTGCAGGCGTCGTAGGCGGCGGCGTACGCGGCCAGGTCGGCCGCGTTCTGCGCGTCGCCTCGCTCCCGGTAGAGGTTCGACCCGTCGATGGCGAGGGCGGCCATGCCGAGGAGCACCAGCAAAGAGATGGCGACCGTGACGAAGGCGATGCCCTCGTCCCGGCCTCCGGGCCGGGATAGGTTGATGAGCCAGGCGTGACGGCGCTTGTCGTCGGTGCCTCTATTTGCCTGGCACATGGATGACTCTCCTCGTTGATGCTTCGGGCGCTCTGTCCCTATCGGTGCGCTTAGCCACATTCTTGAGATCGCCTGGTTCGGCTCGGCGGGGCCGAGCCGACGCGCTCAGACTCAGGGCGGGCGTCTTCCCGAGACGGCGGCTCGGCCCGCCTCATCTGACCAGCTCCAATTGGTTCTCGCCGTGCCCGCCGCCGGCCTTTCCGCTCAGCATGAGCTCCGACCCGCCGAGCTTGACGGCCCAGCCGATGGTGCCGCCTGCGAGCTGGGTGTTGTTGTGCATGTGTATGTTGATTGTGGAACGGGGCGCTACGAGGAGGCCGTTCCACCGGTTCAAGCCTCCGTCGAAGATGATCCCCTCGCCGGCGCAGTCCGGCTTGCTCGAATAGGGACCGGGCGCATACGGATAGTCGGAACCGCCCTCGTAGTAGTCGGAGAAGACTACGACGTCTTTCCAGAACGGCTCGAGCCGCATTAGGTTCCCCGAGATGCGAACCAATCCCTTGCCTTCCTCCGTCGGCAGCGTCACCAGCGTGACGTTGGCGGAGTACTCTCGGCCGGAGATCTTGATCTCCTCGGTGGCAATGTACACGCCGCCCTGTTGGAGGTTGGCTTCGTTGAGATCGAACTTGGCGCCGCGGTGGACGTGCTCGGCGGCGACCTCCTGGTCCACCCGGCCGCCGGGGAGGAAGTCTTCAGTCCGGTATTTCACAGGCCAATCGGCCCAGCTCTCTTGCAGGGGTCTCCCGCCCTGGAAGTCGATCTGTGGTCCACTGGCGTATGAGCTTGTCACATAGCTGACCTTTCCCGTGATAGTGTTGTGGCCGGCCATCTTGAAGTCGTCGTTGCTGTGGACGTTGCCGTCGACGTAGTTTCCGTTGCCCGACCAGTTCAGAGCCTTCTTCCCGTTGCAGTCGCCGCCTGCGAAGATGGCGTAGCCGCCCGACGTATCGCCTTTGACGCAACGGACGACGGCTACGGCGTTGACCTTGAGGGAGTTCGCTTCGAGGATCCTCGAGAAGTAGCGGTCGGCGTTGGCGGTGATTTCCGCCCGCCAGCCGGCGGGCTCCTTGGTGATACCCACCGCGATGTCGGGGTCGGAGTCGTCGAATCCGTTGGCGGCGGCCTGGGCCCGACCCTTCTCGACGGGCCTCGATCCCCCGGTGCACGCCTCGTTGGCGGCGGCGTACGCGGCCAGGTCGGCCGCGTTCTGAGCGTCGCCTCGCTCCCGATAGAGGTTCGACCCGTCTATGGCGAGGGCGGCAAAACCCAAGAGAACCACTATGGAGACGGCGGCCGTTATGGTGGAGATGCCCTCGTCGCGGCCTCTCGACCGGGTGGGGTCGATGAGCCGGCGGGGGCGGTCTCGCCCCGACTCGGCGTCGGGCCGCTTCATCTGATCAGCACCAGTCGGCTCTCTCCCTGCCCGCCGCCGGGCCCTCCGCTCAGCCTCAGTTGCGACCCGGTGAGCTTGACCCCCCAGCCGATGGTGCCGCCCGCGAACTCGGTGTTGTTGCTGCCGGATATCGCGGCCGTGGACCGGGGCGCTATGAGGAGGCCTCTCCACTCGCTGTTGCTGCCGGAGACGATGATCCCGTTGCCGTTGCAGTCCGGCTTGCTCGAGTACGGGCCCGGCGTGTACGGGTAGTCGGAGCCGCCCTTGTAGTAGTCGGAGAAGATCAGGACGTCTTCCCAGAACGGCTCGAGCCTCACGCTGGACCCCGAGATACGAACCAGTCCCTTGCCTTCCTGCGTTGGGAGCGTCACCAGCGTCAGCTTGCCGGCGACGCTGCCGACGGAGATCTTGATCTCCTCGGTGGCGATGTACACGCCGCCCTTTTGCACGTCGGCTTTGCTGAGACTGAACTTGACGCCGCGATGGATGTGCTCGGCGGCGACTTCCCGGTCAATCCGCCCGCCGGGGAGGAAATCCTCCGTGCGGTATCCCACCGGCCAGCCGGCCCAGCTCTCTTGTAGAGGCGTCCCGCCTTGCTGGAAGTCGTTCTTCGACCCGCTGATGTGTGTGCTGGTCACGTAACTGGTCTTGCCCGCTATCGTGTTGCCGCCTCCGCTCATGTGGATGTCGTCGTTGCTGAGGACGTCGCCGTCGACGTGGGTGTTCGAGCTCGACCAGTTCAGGGCCTTCTTCTCGTTGCAGTCGCCGCCTGCGAACACGGCGTGACCGCCGCCCGGCGCGGCGCCCCCCTCGACGCAGCGGACGACGGCGTCGGCGTTGACTCTGAGCAGGTCGGCGCCGACGATCTTCGAGAAGAAGCGGTCGGCGTCGGAGGTGACTTCGGCCCGCCAGCCGTCGGTTTCCTTGGAGATGTCCACCGTGATGTCGGGGTCGGAGTCGTCGAAGCCGTTGGCGGCGGCCTGGGCCCGGCCCTCCGCGACGGGTCTCGATCCGCCGTTGCACGCCTCGTATGCGGCGGCGTACGCGGCCAGGTCGGCCGCGTTCTGGGCGTCCCCTCGCTCCCGGTAGAGGTTCGACCCGTCGATGGCGACGGCGGCCATGCCCAAGAGCACGATCAAGGAGATGGCGACCGTGATGGAGGCGACGCCGTTGTCCGGCTTCGCGGAGTCGAGCCTGCCCGGGCGCCGCCTGAGGTCGGGGCCCATTCTTGGCTGGTCCACAGTCAGTTCTCTTTGCTGATCGTCCGGATCGTGCGGGAGGAGATGGTCGTCGGCTCGATGAACTCGTTGATGAACGGCGCCACGGTCCTGAATGGGACCGAGACGGTCACCACGATGCGGTCGGTGTCGGTGATGAGGTCCGGCGCCAAGGTCTGGCCGTCGCAGGCCTCGAACACGGTTGAGCCGGGCCCGGAGTCGTACTCCAGGGTGATCTGCGCGTCGGAGGGTCTCCCCACGACGCCGTACTGCTGGGCGGCGCCTCTGATGCCGTCGCAGTCGGCGTAGCTGGGCACTGCGCTGGGGCCGTCGCCGGAGGCGGTGGCGAAGCGAGCGGCCTCCCGGCTGGCGTTGGCAACGGTGGATCCGGTGATGACGAACCGGCCGAACTCGACCAACCCGAAGGTGAGAAGCAAGACCATCGGGATGGCGATGGCCGCCTCGATGATGGCTGCCCCCTTGTCTCTGCTCATGCCCCAGCCCTATCGGCGCCGCATGGGCCATTCTTAAGCTGAGCGTGTGCAGAATTGCGGCCCAGAGCCACAATTCTGCACACGCATCGGCTAGCGTGTGCAATATTGCCGACAGGAGCGGCATTTCTGCACACGCATCGGCTAGCGTGTGCAATATTGCCGACAGGAGCGGCATTTCTGCACACGCATCGGCCAGCGTGTGCAATATTGCCGACAGGAGCCGCATTTCTGCACACGCATTGAGTCGGGACCCCCGCCCGGCGCGGCTAGCGGCCTGGCTCGCCCCGTCTCAAGGCACGGTACTCGCGGTCGATCAACGACCACAACGAGTGGTCAACCCAGTTCCCGCGGATCAGCAGCTCTTCCCGCAAGACGCCTTCCCGGGTGAAGCCGAGTTTGGAGGCCACACGGTCGGAGGCGTCGTTGCCGACGGCGATTCGCAGGATCGTCTTGTGGAACCCGAGCTCTCCGTAGGCCTCGTCGAGCACCCGGCCCACCGCTTCGGTGCAGATGCCGCCGTTCGTCTCGTCGCTGCGGATCCAGTAGCCGATCTCGCCGATCCTCCCCGGCTGCGAGACGTTCCACAACGACACGTTGCCCAGGTGGCGGCCTTGGTTGCCGCGGGGGCGGATCGAGTAGTCCCAGGCCCGGTCGTCCTTCCAGGCCTGTATCGACTCGCGGATGAACGCGGCGGTGTCTTCCGACCCGTAGTCCATGCGGGCCCAGGGGAGCCACTGGTTGAGGTCGGGCAGGGAGGCCCGGATGCCGTCGTCGAGGGACGCGGCGTCGCGGCGGGTGAACCGCCGCAGGATGAGTCGATCGGTCTCCAGTCGCGCCTTGGGCATCCACACAGGTTACGTCGGGACCTATCGTCGTCTGGGAGATGTGGGAGACGATCCGCCTTCTCGACGAGCCCCCGGACCCGGGCGACCGGCCCGCGGCCGCCGTGCTGGCCCCGCTGTTCGAGGACGAGAGCGGGGAGCTGCGAACGGTCCTCATGAAGCGGCCCGACACGATGCCCACCCACGCCGGGGACATCGCCTTCCCCGGCGGGAGGGCGGGCCCCGGCGACAAGGGCCCGGTCGACACCGCGCTCCGGGAGGCCCGCGAGGAGGTGGGAATCGCTCCCTCCCAGGTTGAGGTGCTCGGGTTCCTCCCACTCGTCGACACGGTCGAGCTGGGCCTGGTTGTGGCGCCGGTGGTTGGCCGGGTCGCCTCGCCCCTCAACCTCAGCCCGTCGCAGCGGGAGGTCGCCAAGGTGTACACACCCCTCGTCTCCCATCTCGCCGACGCCGATCGGTGGTCAAGCGCGCCCTGGGGCGGGTGGAGGATCTGGCGCTACGACCTCGACGGCGACACGTTGTGGGGGGCCACCGCCCGCATCGTCCGCCTCATGGTCGGCCTCGACTGACCCCGCCCCTGGTTTCCTGATGCTGTGGAGTCGGTATGCCGCAATGCGTGTATTGAGAAACGGCCCTTCGAGGCCGGCGGCTCAGCCGAGAACGGTCAGTCGAGGCCCGCGGCCTCGCGGACGACGGCGATCGTGTCGTCGGCCATCGCTCGGGCCCTCTCCGCGCCCGACGACATCGCCTCGGCCGTCTCGGCGTCAGACAACCCCTCGTAGGCCTCGCGTATCGGCCTGACCCCCTCGGCGACGGCCTCGGCCACCGCCGTCTTGAAGGCGCCGTACCCGCCCGACCTGTGCTCGTCGACCAGCTCGTCGATCGGTCGGCCGGAGAAAAAGGAGAGCATCTCAAGGAGGTTGGAGACGCCCGGCTTGGCCTCCCAGTCGTAGCCGACCTCGGTCCCGGCGTCGGTCACGGCCGACCTGATCTTCTTGACGATCTGATCGGGGCCGTCCGTCAGGAGGATGTACGACCTCTCGCCTGCGCCCGACTTGGACATCTTCGACGCGGGGTCGGTCAGCGACATGACCCTGGCGCCGATCTCCGGCGTGATCCTCTCCGGGATGGGGAACACCTCGCCGAACCGGCTGTTGAAGCTCTCGGCGAGGTCCCGGGTCAACTCGAGGTGCTGGGCCTGATCGTCGCCCACCGGGACGGCGTGCACCCTGTGGATCAGGATGTCGGCGGCCATCAGCACCGGGTAGGCGAGGAGGCTCAGGCTCTGCCCGGTCTTGTCGGCTTTGTCCTTGAACTGGGTCATTCGAGCCAGCTTGCCGAGGCCGGTCAGCGTCCCGAGGGCCCAGGACAACTCCACATGTTGGGGGACCTCCGACTGGTAGTACAGGAGGGAGCGGGCCGGGTCGATGCCCACGGCGATGAGCATCCTGGCGAGGCCCCGGCGCCGGGCGCGCATCTCGTCCGGGCGATAGGGGACGGTCATGGCGTGGAGGTCGACCACGCAGTAGATCGTCTCGTGCTCATCCTGCATGGACACCCAGTTGCCGAACGCGCCCATCAGGTTCCCGAGGTGGGGCTCGCCGGTTGGCTGCATCCCCGAGAACACCCTCTTCCGGTTTCTCAACGCGCAACACATGGTATACCGAATCCAGGGTATTGGGAAACCAGGCCGGAGCGTCAGGAAACCAGGTAGGCGAGGGCGGCGAGGAGGTTCCACCCCGAGTGCGCGAAGACCGCCGGGCCGAGGCGGCCCGTGCGGAAGGTCAGCCAGGCGAGGACAAGGGCGAACACGAAGATGGGCGGCAACGCCACCGCGGCCGACGCCCAGATGCGGTCCCCGCCCAGCCCGAGGATGTGCACTGCGGCGAAGACCAGGGCCGAGCCCGCCGCGGCGAGCCCTCGGCCGCGGCGCTCAAGGGCCTTGAGCAACACCCCCCTGAACATCAGCTCCTCGGCGACGGGAGCGAGCAGCGCCGCCGCGCAGACCAACACCAGCTTCAGCGTCGTCGAAGTCGCCGGGTCGCCGATCATCTCGGCCACTTCCTGGGGAGGGCGGCCGTCGGGGAACAGGAGCCGGGCCAAGGGCAGGAACAAGAGGGCGAGCGACACTTGGAGGGCCAACCCCAGGCCCACATAAGCGGCGTCGCGCGGCTCAACAATGAAGCGGAGGGCGCCTGCCGCCCTCCGCCTGCCGATCACCCACAGGGCGGCCAGGTTCCCGACGTACTGGCCGGCCAGGGAGAGCGCCAGGCCGGCCTCCCCGGTCCCGGCGCCGACGGCGTAGAAGGCGCCGGCGCCGAAGAGGCCGCAGAGCCAGACAACGGCGAAATCGGCGACCGTCCAAGGCCGCGGCGGCGCGGCGGTTCCTCTGTGATCGGGCTGGGCGGGCACCGGGGGGGAGCCTACATCCGCCCCGCC
>Ga0209788_1000072_pt1 | contig 27418 bp, 21 predicted proteins | sample WorMetLIZISLAND1_2_FD_187415 | JGI IMG/M metagenome (GOLD analysis project Ga0209788, IMG submission 187415) | Marine gutless worms symbiont microbial communities from Max Planck institute for Marine Microbiology, Germany - Olavius clavatus LIZARD... ...
CCCCCAAACGTCCCTCCCCTATCCCGAGGTGTTCTCACAATGACCGACAACGACCGCGACATAACCCAAATCCGCTCCGACATCGACCGGGTGGACGCCGAGATCATGCGTCTGCTCGCCGAGCGCAGGGGCCACAGCGTCCGCATAGCGCATGAGAAGGGCCGGGCCAGCCGGCCCTCCCGAGACCAGATCCGCGAGGAGGACCTGATCGCCGACCGCATAACCGTCGGTCACGACCACGACCTCGACTCCGGGCTGATCGTCAAGCTCTGGCGGGCCATCGTCAACGACTCCGTCCGCGTCCAGCAGGAGGCCCTGGGTCGCGGCGAGGCCGACGCCGACACCATCACCGTGGCGATCCAGGGGATCGAAGGGTCCTACAGCCACCTGGCGAGCCAGCAGTTCTTCGGGGCCAGGGGCCTCGAGGTCGAGGCGGTGCAGGCACCGACGTTCGCCAATGCGTTCGAGGCGGTCCGGGCCGGCGCCGCCGAGGCCGCGGTCCTGCCCATCGAGAACACGACGTCCGGAGCGATCTCAGAGGTCTACGACCTTCTCCTCGACAGCCCTCTCGCCCTCGTCGGGGACATCAAGTTCAGGGTCAGGCACCGCCTGCTCGGGCTTGAGGGGGCGTCGCTGTCGGGTATACGCAAGGTCTACTGCCACCCGCAGGCGATAGCCCAGTGCTCCGAGTTCCTGGCGTCGCTCCGCGACTGCGAGGTCGTGCACTTCTCCGACACAGCGCTGTCCGGCAAGCAGATCACCGACCTGGGCGACCCCAGCGTCGCCGCCATCGCCTCCGAGGACGCGGCCCGCATGTTCGGGCTGAGCGTCCTCAAGGCCCGGGTCGCCAACCGGGCCGAGAACTACACGCGGTTCGTGGTGGTGGCCGCCGAGCCGATCCCCATCCCCGAGGGGGTGCCCGCCAAGACGTCGGTGGTGATGGGGGTCGGCAACCACCCCGGCGCCCTCATGGACGCGTTGTCCGTGTTCAACGAAAGCGAGATCCAGCTCGTCAAGCTGGAGTCGAGGCCGATTCCGCACAACCCGCAGGAGGAGCTCTTCTACCTCGACTTCGAGGGAGACGCCGCCGACCCCGCCACGGCGAGCGCCCTCGACGAGCTCACCAGGCATGTGCGGTTCCTCAAGGTGTTGGGCAGCTACCCCTCCCGCGACCTCCGGGAGGCGCCCGCCGCCGACCGGGCGACGGCGACGGCGCCGACCGGCCGGGAGAAGCTGATCGCCCCCGAGCACCGCACCGAGGGCTCTTCGGGGTACCGGCTGGGGAGCAGGGGCCACAAGGCCGCCAACACCGTCGTCGAGGTGGGCGCCGCCCGGCTCGGCGAGGACGACCTGGTCATGATGGCCGGGCCGTGCGCGGTGGAGACCTGGGATCAGGTCCTCGACGCGGCCAGGGCCGTGAGAGACGCCGGCGGCGCCGTTCTGCGCGGCGGTTGCTTCAAGCCCAGGACCTCTCCCTACTCGTTCCAGGGACTCGGCTTCGAGGGCCTTGACATGCTCGCCGAGGCGGGCAAGACCTTCGGCCTCCCCATCGTCACCGAGGTCTTGTCGCCCGAGGACGTGGAGGGTGTGGCGCGCAAAGCCGACGTCCTCCAGATCGGCGCTCGCAACATGCAGAACTTCACCCTCCTCTCGGCCGTCGGGCGGACCCACCGGCCGGTGTTGCTCAAGCGGGGCATGAGCTCGTCGCTCGACGAGCTGCTACAAGCCGCCGAGTACATACTGCACGAGGGGAACCAGCAGGTGATCCTCTGCGAGCGCGGCATCAGGACCTTCGAGACCTCCACCCGGAACACCCTCGACCTGTCCGCGGTCCCCGTCTTGCGGAGCAGGACCCACCTGCCCGTGATCGTCGACCCGTCGCACGCCGCGGGGCAACGAGACCTTGTGGCGCCCCTGGCCTTGGCCGCCCAGGCCATCGGCGCCCACGGGATCATGGTGGAGATCCACCCCGACCCGGACAGCGCGCTGAGCGACGGGCCGCAGTCGCTCACGTTGGAGCAGTTCTCCGAGCTGACGGCGGCGTTGGGGATCCCTCGGGCGCGCTAACGGGCCGCCGCAGAGTTGGCGGGCCGGGTTGGGGCGGGCCTTCCGCCTGCGGTCCCGATTCTCAATGCACGAGCTTCGGCATGGGCGAATCCAGAGCGTCAGGGAACCAGGGTGGGGAGGGTCGGGTCCCGGCCCCGCTCGTACGCGGCGATGTCGTCGGAGCGCTCCAAGGTCATCGAGATGTCGTCGAGGCCGCGTCGCAGCCGTCGTTTGTGGAACGGGTCGATCTCGAATCGACGCTCCCAATCGCCGCCAGGCACGGACACCGTCTGCGCCTCCAGGTCGACCGCCACCTCGGTCCCCGGCGACTCGACGACGAGTCGCATCAGGGAGTCGACGTCCTCCTCCGTCAGCTCCACCGTCAACACGCCGCACTGCAGGCAGTTGCCTTTGAAGATGTCGGCGAACGAAGGGCCGATCAACGCCTCGATCCCCAGGCCCTGGATCGCCCACACGGCGTGCTCCCGGCTCGACCCCGAGCCGAAGCCGCCCCTGGTGACCATGACCCGGGCGCCGCGGTAGGCGGGGTTGTTGAGCGGGAACGTCGGGTCCCTGCGCCAGCGCTCGAAGGCGAACTCGCCGAAACCCGTACGCTCCACGCGCTTGAGGCGGCTCGCCGGGACTATCTGGTCGGTGTCCACGTTCTCCCGGTCGATAGGGACGGCCTTACCCCGCACGGTTGAGACCGCCTTCACGAGACCATCTCCCTGACGTCGACGAATCGCCCCGCCACCGCCGCGGCGGCGGCCATCTCCGGGCTGACCAGGTGGGTGCGGCCGCCCGGACCCTGCCGCCCCTCGAAGTTGCGGTTGGACGTCGAAGCGGCCCTCTCGCCGGGGAGCAGTATGTCGGGGTTCATGCCGAGGCACATCGAGCACCCGGCGTCCCGCCACTCGAACCCGGCCGACACGAAGACGTCGGCCAGCCCCTCCTCCTCGGCTTGGCGCCACACCAGGCCCGACCCGGGCACCACCATGGCGCCGACGCCGTCCGCCACCTTCCTCCCCTTGACGATCGCCGCGGCGGCCCTGAGATCTTCGATGCGGCCGTTGGTGCACGACCCGATGAACACCCTGTCGATCGGGATGTCGGCGACGGCGGTGCCCGGCGCCAAGCCCATGTAGGACAGGGCGCGGGTCGCCGCCTCGCGTTGGGACTCCGGCAGCTCGTCGACGGAGGGGACCCTCCCGTCGACAGTGACGCTCTGCGCCGGGCTCGTCCCCCATGTGACGTAGGGCTTGACCGTCGAGCCGTCGATCGCCGCCTCCCGGTCGAACGCCGCGCCGGGGTCGCCGGGCAAGGCAAGCCAACGCTCCGCCGCCCGCTCCCAGTCGTCGCCGGAGGGGGCGTGGGGGCGGCCCTTCACATACGCCAGCGTGGTCTCGTCGGGGGCGATCATCCCGGCCCTCGCCCCCGCCTCGATGGACATGTTGCACACCGTCATCCGGCCCTCCATGGAGAGGGAGCGGACGACCTCGCCCCGATACTCGATGACGTGCCCGGCGCCGCCGTTGGCGCCGAGGGCGCCGATGACGGCGAGGATGGCGTCCTTGGCCGTCACACCCGCGCCCAACTCCCCGCTGATCTCGACCGACATCGTCTTCGGCTTCGACTGGGGAAGGGTCTGGGTGGCGAGGACGTGCTCCACCTCGGAGGTCCCGATGCCGAAGGCGAGGGCGCCGAAGGCGCCGTGGGTGGACGTATGGCTGTCGCCGCAGACGATGGTCATGCCCGGCTGGGTCAGCCCCTGCTCCGGCCCGACGACGTGCACGATCCCCTGGCGCTCGTCGCCCATGTCGTAGAGAGTCACGCCGGAGGCCGCGGCGTTCTCGCGCAAGGTCTCGATCTGCTGGGCCGACAACGGGTCGGGGTTCGGCTTGTCGCGGTTGATCGTCGGCACGTTGTGGTCGACGACGGCGAGCGTCAGGTCGGGCCGTCGCACCGTGCGCCCGGCCTGTCGCAGGCCCTCAAACGCCTGGGGCGAGGTGACCTCGTGGATCAGGTGGAGGTCGATGTACAGAAGCTCGGGGCGGCCGTCGCCCGCCGCCTCCCCGCCGGGGCCGCCGACGACGTGGGCGTTCCACACCTTCTCGAACAGGGTCCGCCCGCTCATGAGGCGACGGCCTCGGCCACCATGTTGCCCACCTGAGACGTCGTTGCGCCCATCTCCCCGGCGCGCAGGGAGGGGAGCGAGCCGGCGACCGAGGCGACCGCGGCCTCGACGGCCGCCGCCGCCCGCCTCTCGCCGAGTGAGTCGAGAAGCATGGCGGCCGCGCCGATGGCGGCCAGGGGGTTGATGAGGCCCGTGCCCTCGAAGCCGGGCGCCGTGCCGCCGATGGGCTCGAACATCGACACCCCCTCCGGGTTGATGTTCCCCCCCGCGGCTATGCCGAGCCCGCCCTGGATGGCGGCCCCGAGGTCGGTGATGATGTCGCCGAACATGTTGTCGGTGACGATGACGTCGAACCGCGCCGGGTCCTCGACCATCCACAGGCAGGCCGCGTCGACGTGGGCGTAGTCGGTCTCCACGTCCGGGTACTCGTCGGCGACCTCCTCGAACACCCGGCGCCACAGGCCCCACGCGTAGGTGAGCACGTTGGTCTTGCCGCAAAGCGTCAGCCGCCTCCTGGGGCGGGCCCGCGCCAGGTCGAAGGCGTAACGGACGCACCTCTCCACGCCCGCCCTGGTGTTGATCGACTCTTGGATAGCCACTTCGCGGGCGGCCCCGGGGGCTGTGATCGACCCCCGGTTCACATAGAGGCCCTCGCTGTTCTCCCTCACCACGACGAAGTCGACGTCCTCCGGTCTCGCCGAGGCCAGGGGGCCCGACACGCCGGGGTGGAGCTTGACGGGCCTGACGTTCACATACTGGTCGAGCTCTCGCCTGACGGCGATGATTATCCCCTGCTCCAAGATCCCCGGCTTGACGTCGGGGTGGCCCACCGCGCCGAAGAGGATGGCGTCGCACGCCTTGAGCCCGTCGATGTCGGCTCGGGTCAGGGTCTCGCCGGTCCTCAGATAACGCTCGCCGCCCAAGTCGAAGGTGACGAGGTCCAACTTGATCCCGCGCCGCATCTCCGCGGCGCCCAACACCTTGACGGCCTCGGCGATCACCTCCGGCCCGGTCCCGTCGCCGGGGACCACGGCGATGCGGCGTCGGCTCATCTCAGCGGGTCGCCGGCCCTCATCCCGCGTTCGGCGCCGCCGGCCCGGGAGCGGTGACCGACGTCCTCTTGAGGGCGACCCTGCCCGACTTGACCAGCTCGACGATCCCGTAGGGCCTCATGTTGTCGAGGAAGTCGGCGAGCCGCCGCGGCGGCCCGAAAGCGGCGAAGCTGATGGAGTGGGGGCCGAGGTCGGTCATCTCGGCCGCGAAGAGGGCGGCGGTGTCGCCGACGGCCCCCCGGTCGGCCGGCTCGCAGGCGACGCGGACCAGGATCACCTCGCACTCCAGCGTCTCCTCCGGCTCCAGCTCTTGGACCTTGATCACGTTCACGAGCTTGTGGAGTTGCTTCTTGAGCTGCTCCAACTCGGGGGCGTCCACCACGAGAGTGATGCGGGACCGCCCCTCGACGTGGGTCGGGCCCACGGCCAGTGAGTGGATGTTGAAACCCCGGTTGGAGAACATGGCGGAGACCCGGGCCAGGACGCCGGGCCTGTCCTCGACCGTCACCGACAACGTGTGCTGCATCAGAGGTCGTCCCGGCTCATGGCGATCTCGTCGTTGGAGCCGCCCGCGGGCACCATCGGGAAACACATCTCGTCGGGGTCGACCACGACCTCGACGACCACGGGGCGGTCGTTGATCGCCAGGCTCTTCTCGATGGCGGCGTCGACCTCGCTGGGGCGGTCGACTCTAAGCCCGGCGCAGCCCATCGCCTCGGCCAGCTTCGGGAAGTCGGGGATCTTCGGGTGCAGCACGCTCGCCGAGAGCCTGCCCGCGTAGAACAGGTTCTGCCACTGTTGGACCATCCCGTACCCGGAGTTGTTGATGACGGCGAGCTTGATCGGGATGTCCTCGACGGCGGCCGTGATCAGCTCTTGGAGGGTCATCTGGAAGCACCCGTCGCCGTCGAGGGCGTAGACGAGGTCGTCGGGCCGCGCCGTCTTGGCGCCGATTGCCGCCGGGATGGCGAACCCCATGGTCCCCAGGCCGCCGGAGTTGACCCAGTTGCCCGGCTCGGAGAAAGCCCAGAACTGCGAGGCCCACATCTGGTGCTGGCCGACGCCCGAGACGATCACGGCGTCGCCCCCGGTCGCGGCGTGCAGCCGCTCGATGAAGTACTGGGCCTTGACGGGGCCGTCGGGCCGTTGCTCATAGGCGAGCGGGCGCTCCTCCCGCCATCGGGCCAGCTCGGCGAGCCACGCCTCCCGGGCGGGCGCCTCCGAGGCTTTGCGGACGGCCTCCACCCGTTTGATGAGGGAGCGGAGGACTCTCTTGGCGTCGCCGACGATGGGGATGTCGGCGCGGCGGACCTTGCCGATCTCGGCCGGGTCGGCGTCGACGTGGATCACCTTGGCGCCGGGGGCGAACGCGTCGACCTTGCCGGTGACGCGATCGTCGAAGCGGGCGCCCAGGGCGACCAGTACGTCGGCTCTCTGGATCGCCGTGGTTGCCGTGTAGGCGCCGTGCATGCCTGGCATGCCGAGGGCGAGCGGGTGCGAGTCGGGGAAAGCGCCCCTCGCCATCAGGGTCGTGGCGACGGGGGCGTTGACCATCTCAGCGAACCGGGCCAGCTCGGCGGCCGCCCCGGCGCGGATGACGCCGCCGCCGGCGTAGAGCACCGGGCGCTCGGCCGACTCGATCAGGTCGATCGCCGCCTTGACCTGCATCGGGTGGCCCTCCCGCGTGGGTTTGTAGCCGGGCAGGCCGGCCAGCGTCGGCTCACGCCAGACCGTCTCGCTGTTGAGCACGTCCTTGGGGAGGTCGACAAGCACCGGCCCGGGCCGCCCCGTGGCGGCGAGGTGGAACGCCTCGTGGATCACGTCTGCGATGTCGTCGGCGTCGGTGACCAGGTAGGAGTGCTTCGTGCAGTGCATCGCCAAGCCGGTCGTGTAGGCCTCCTGGAAAGCGTCGCTGCCGATGGCGCCCGCCCCGACTTGGCCCGTCACCGCGACCAGCGGGGTCGAGTCCATCTTGGCGTTCTGGAGGGGCGTCACCAGGTTGGTCGCCCCCGGCCCGGAGGTGGCCATCGCCACGCCCACCCGCCCGGTCGCCATTGCGTAGCCCTCGGCCATGTGGCCGGCGCCCTGCTCGTGCCTGGCCAGGATGTGCCTGATCGGGCTGTCGAGCAGCGGGTCGTAGGCGGGGAGGATCGCCCCGCCGGGCACGCCGAAGATGACTTCCACCCCCTCGTGCTCGAGCGAGCGGAGCAACGAGTGCGATCCTGTGAACGGTTTGTTGGTCGTTTCGGTGATTTTGGTCGTTTCGCTGGTCATCTTTCCGTGGTCAGCTTTCGGTGGTCATCTCTGTGGTCGTCTTTCGGTGGTCGTCTCGGTGCGGTCTGGCCGCCGGGGGGAGCGCTCCGGGGTCGGAGCATGTCCGAGGGAACATACCCGGCGCCGCTCAGGGGGCGGTCTTCCGGTCGAGGAAGGGCATCAACCCGCGCAGCTCGTCGCCCACCTCCTCGATCCGGTGGGCCCGGTCGGCCTCGCGCCGCTCAAGTAGGAACGGGGCGCCCTCGCGGGCCTGGGCCATCCACTCGGCGGCGAAGGCGCCGGATTGGATCTCGCCGAGGATCTCCTTCATCGCGGCTTTCGTCTCGTCGGTCACGATACGCGGTCCCCGGGTGTAGTCCCCGTACTCGGCGGTGTCCGAGACGGAGTGCCTCATCCACGACAACCCTCCCTCGTAGAGGAGGTCGACTATGAGCTTCAGCTCGTGGAGGGTCTCGAAGTAGGCCGACTCCGGCTGGTACCCCGCCTCGACGAGGGTCTCGAACGAAGCCTTGATGAGCGCGGCGACACCCCCGCAGAGGATCACCTGCTCGCCGAACAGGTCGGTCTCGGTCTCCTCCTTGAAGGTGGTCTCGAGTATCCCGGCGCGCCCGCCGCCGATGGCGGACGCGTAGGAGAGGCCGAGGTCGCGGGTCCCGCCCGACGGGTCCTGGTGGACCGCCAGCAGGCACGGCGTGCCCGAGCCCTGCTCGTAGGTGCGGCGGACCAGGTGGCCCGGTCCTTTGGGGGCGACCATGGCGACGTCGACGTCGGGGGGAGGGATGATCGCCCCGTAGTGGATGTTGAAGCCGTGAGCGAAGAGGAGGGTGTCGCCCGCCTTGAGGCCGGGCTCGATCGTCTCGGCGTAGATGTCGGCCATCAACTGGTCGGGCGTCAACATCACGATGACGTCGGCCTGCTCCGCCGCCTCCGCCGGCGTCAGGGCCGTCAGCCCCGCCGCCTCCGCCTCCGGCCGCCGGGACGAGTCCTCGCGCAGGCCGACGACCACGTCGACCCCGGAATCCTTGAGGTTCAGGGAGTGGGCGTGGCCCTGGCTGCCGTATCCGATGACCGCAGTCTTCTTCGCCCGGATCAGGCTCAGGTCGCAGTCCTTGTCGTAGTAGATGGTCGCCATGCCGCGAGATTGTGGGCCGTTTCGCCCCGACCTTCAAGCCGGGGCCCCGTCGCCTACACTCCCGGTCGCCGTGTCGTTGAAGATCAGGTCGCACGAAGTCACCGAAGGACCCGCCAAGGCGGGGGCCCGGGCGATGCTCCGCGCCGTGGGGCTAGACGACGACGACTTCGAGAAACCCCAGGTGGGGGTGGTGTCGGCGGGCAACGAGGTGACGCCCTGCAACCTCACCGGCCCCGAGCTGTCCGAGTGCGCCAAAGCCGGGGTGACCGAAGCCGGGGGAGTTGGCCTCGTGTTCGCCACCATCGCCGTGTCCGACGGGATCGCCATGGGCCATGAGGGGATGAGGGCGTCGTTGGCGTCTCGGGAGGTCATCGCCGACTCGGTTGAGCTGGTCATGCACGCGGAGCGGTTCGACGCCCTCGTGTCGATCGCCGGGTGCGACAAGTCGCTCCCCGGCATGCTCATGGCGGCGGCCCGCCTCGACCTCCCCGCGGTGTTTCTCTACGGGGGCGCCAGCCTCCCCGGCGCCTACAAGGGAAGGGACATATCCATCGTCGACGTCTTCGAGGGGATAGGGGCCGAGTCGGACGGCCGGATCACGGCCGAGGAGCTTTCTGAGATCGAGAAGGCCGCCTGCCCCGGCCCAGGGGCCTGCGCCGGCATGTTCACGGCCAACACCATGGCGTCGGTCGGCGAGGCCATCGGGATGTCCCTCCCCGGCGCCGCCTCGGCGCCCGCCGTCGACCCGAGGTTGCGCGACTACGCCCGGCGCTCGGGGGAGGCGGTGATTGGACTTCTCGAGGCCGGCGTCACGGCGCGGCAGGTCATGACCCGCCCCGCGTTCGAGAACGCCGTCACGGCCGTAATGGCCATGGGCGGGTCGACGAACGCGGTGCTTCACCTGATGGCGATCGCCCACGAGGCGGGCGTCGAGCTGGCCTTGGCCGACTTCGACAGAATCTCCCGTCGCACGCCGCACATCGGCGACCTGAAGCCCTTCGGCCGTTATCACATGGTCGACGTCGACCGCATCGGCGGAGTGCCGGTGGTGTTGAAGGCCCTTCTCGACGAGGGGCTGATCGACGGGGACGTCATGACCGTCACCGGGAGGTCGATGGCGGAGAACCTCGCCGACGTCGTCTTCGCATCCGATCAGGACGTCATCAGCAGGCCCTCCGCCCCGCTGGCCGCCGAGGGGGGCATCGCCGTCCTCCGGGGCAACCTCGCCGAGGAGGGGGCGGTGGTGAAGGTCGCCGGGATAGAGCTGGACGTGTTTGAGGGGCTGGCCCGGGTCTTCGACGGCGAGCAAGGCGCCCTCGACGCCCTCTTTCGTAATCAGATCCGGCGCGGCGACGTGGTGGTGATCCGGACGGAGGGGCCGAAGGGCGGGCCCGGCATGAGGGAGATGCTTCAGATCACGGCCGCCATCAAGGGGGCGGGTCTCGGCAAGGACGTGTTGCTGGTCACCGACGGCCGTTTCTCGGGCGGCACCACCGGGTTGTGCATAGGCCATGTGGCGCCCGAGTCCGAGGTCGGGGGGGTCATCGGGTTGGTCGAGTCGGGGGACCGCATCCGGGTCGACATCCCGAGCCGGAGACTCGACGCGCTGGTGGACGATGCCGTGCTGGCCGAGAGGCGGGCGGCTTGGGCGCCGCACCCGGCCCGGTACCCGACCGGCGCTCTGGCGAAATACGCCCGGCTTGTCGGCTCGGCCAGCTCGGGCGCCGTCACGGGCTGATCTCGGCACCGCCGCGGAGGCGCCTCCCCGACCGCTGTTGACGCGGCTGTGGGTCGCGCGACGTCTGTCAGGAGAGGTGGGTCACGCGGGAGCTGGGTCACGCGGGTCGCCGGTCACGGGACGACGATCACCCGTCCCGTGGCCTTGCGGTCCGCCACGAGCCGCAGCGCCTCTTTGGCGGCGCCCAGGCTGTAGGTCCTGCCGATCGGGGGCTCGAGTCGCCCGCTCTCCACCCACTCGACGATGGTGCGGGCGTTCTCGGAGCGTCGCTCGGGCTGCTCGGAGGCGAAGCCCTCCCAGCAGGCGCCGACGACGGCGACGCCTCTTGACAAGAGCAGATCCAGCGGGATCTCCGGGATCGACCCGCCGGCGAAGCCGATGACGAGAAGCCGGCCTCCGCGCCGGGTCGACCGCAAGGCCCGCTCGGTGATCTCCCCGCCCACCGGGTCGAAGACCACATCGACGCCTTCGCCGTTGGTCACGTCGTCCACGCCGTCCCGCAGGGGGGCGGCGTCGCATCGGATGATCTCGTCGGCGCCCGCCTCGGCGATGAAGCGCGCCTTCTCGTCGGAGGACACGGCGGCGACGACCAGCGCCCCGAGCGCCGCGCCGATCTGCACAGCGGCGGTCCCCATGCCGCCCGCCGCGCCCAACACCAACAGTGTCTCGCCTTCTTGAAGGGCGCCGCGGTCGGTCAGCGCGTGATAGGCGGCCCCGTAGGTCGCGGGCAGGACCGCGCCGACATCAAACGGCACCGCGTCGGGGAGACGGGTGACGTTCTCGGCATCGACGACGGCCTTCTCGGCCATGCCGCCGTGGGGGAGGAGGCCGCACACTCGGTCGCCGGGCGAGATCCCCTTCGCCTGGTTGACGACCACGACGGTCCCGGCGACCTCGCGTCCGGGGGCGAACGGCTCTGTCTGGTGGTCGTCGCAGGCCATGAGGGTGTCGGCGAAGGTCGCCGCCGCCGCCTCGACCTTGATCAGGACGGCGCCCGGCCCCGGCTCCGGCTCGACCAACTCACCGGTCCGCAGCCCTTCGATCCCCCCGCTGTGGTCACAGATCAGTGCGCGCATCCTGTCAGGTTACGGGTCGGGCGGCCGCTCCTGCAGATCGTCGGGCCGGAGCATGGGCAACGGCTCGTCGACCGGCTTGCCAGCCTCAAGCCCTCAGGGGGTCTTGGGCAGGTAGGCGCCGAGGGCGTCTTGGGTCGTCTTCGGCACCACGGCGGTCCCTCCGAGCACGATGATGCTCCTCGGCTTGAGTCGGGTCAGCTCAGCGGCCGTCGCCTTGGGGATCGTCCCTCCCGCGACGAGCAGGACGGGGCCGTCTTTGAACGCCCCGGCGGCTCCTCCGGCGAGTGCGTCGGGGAAGTTCGCGCCGGTGGCGACGTAGGCGACGGGCACGCCCGGCTTGAACGCGTCCTTGGAGATCGCCGCACCCGTGGAGTACCGGTCTGCGCCGGCGAGGCGAGACACCTCCCCGGTCGTGTAGCTCTTCAACGCGTCCTGGACCGCCTGGGAGACGACGCCCGTCCCCCCGACGACGACGATCTTCTTCGGCTTCAGCCGCTTCAGCTCGGAGATCGTGGCTGATGGGAGCTTGGCCTTCTGGGTGAGGAGGATCGGCCCGCCCAACGCCGCGGCGGCCGGACCCCCGGTCAACGCGTCGGGGAAGTCCTCGCCGGTGGCGACGAACGCCACGGCCGCCCCGGCGTCGAAGTGCTTCGCGGAGATCGCCGCCGCGGTGGAGTAACGGTCGGGACCGGACTGGCGGGCGGTCGTCGCCTCCTTCCGCAACGCCGACTCGACCGCCGCGGACACGACGCCGGTCCCTCCCAGGACGATGATCTTCTTCGGTTTGAGCCGTTTCAGCTCGGTCAACGTCGCTCCGGGTATGGAGTCTTTTGTTACGAGGAGGATGGGGCCGTCCCCGCCGGACGCGGCGGAGCCGGCGAGGGCGTCGGGGAAGTTGACGCCGGTGGCGATGTACACCGCGTCGACGCCCGGCGTGAACGTCTCCTTCGAGATCAGAGCGGCCGTCGAGTAGCGGTCCTTGCCCGCGATCCGATCAACCGTCGATTGGCCCGTGCCCGGGTCGAACGACACCGAGTCGGTAGCGGCGACCGTCTTCTTGTCCGGGGCCACCGCGGTCACCGTCGCCGTGTTCTTGACAACGCCCGCCGCGATGTCGGCCGAGGTCGCCGTATAGACGGCCGTGCAGGTCGTCTGCTTGCCCGGCGCCAACGTGGTCTCCGGGCAGGTCACCTTCCCGACCTTCGGGTCGGCGACCGACACTCCGCTCAACGTTACGTTGCCGGTGTTGGTGACGGCGAACGAGTAAGAGACCTTGTCGCCCGCGGCCACCTTCCCCGTAGGAGCGGTCTTCGCCTTGTCGAAGCCGACGCCAGGCGCCGCCGCGAACGTCACAGGAGGCAGAGTGTCGGTCTGCCTGTCGCCCCGCGCTGGGATCGCTGTCACCGTCGCCTCACCGGATCGAATCTGTCCCGCGTCGAGATGACCCTGAGTCAAAACGACCTCCGCCGTGCACCTCGTCGAGGCGCCCGGCCCGAGAGGGAAAGCGGGATCGCAGTCGACCGGCCTGCCGCCGGTCACCGCGACCGACGTCAACGACACGTTGCCCTTGTTCGTCACCCGGAACCCGTAGGAGGCCTTGTCGCCCGCGTCCACCCGCCCCTCCGGCGGCGCCGCGGTCTTCTCGTCGACCGTCATCGCAGGCGCCGCCGGAGTCGTGATCTCCTGCCTCGCGGTGGCGGAATGGCTCACCGACGGGGCATGCGTCTCCGGCTCCGCGTCGACCCGTTTGCTAGCGGCGGCGGCGTCTTGGCCACCCGCTGTCACCGCGCCCTCGGCGAACCCGGCGTCGAAGTCCTCCTGGGTGATCTGCCGGGCGCCTTCGCAGGTGACCGTCTCGGACGGCTTCAACAACGTCTCCGGCCTCACCGCCTCGTCCCCCTTCTTGCAGGTGACGTCGGGGCCGGCCGTCTCGGTGATCTCCAGGTTCTTGAGGGTCGCCGCCCCTTTCGCCGAAGCAGGGTCCGCCGCGTTGGTGACCACATAGGTGAACGTGACCACGTCGCCGACGTTGACTCCCGACGGGGCCTTGTCGTCAGTCACGGCGGCGGTCCCCGTCACCGCGATCTCACACCACAAGTCGAGCTTCACCCAGTCGAGATAGGCCGCCCCGCCCGAGTCCGCAGCGTTGATGGCCAACTCGGATGTCGCCGGGGTGCTGTGAGTCACCTCGTATGTGCTCGGCGTCTCCGGGTACTGCTTCCATGTTGTGCTGCTCATGCTCGCCAGTGTTGTCGGCGTCTCTCCGGGAGCCCCGATGGTGAGAGTATCGGTGCGGTCGCTTCTGAGGACATTATGGCGGGCGGCCCAGGCGATCCGATCGCCTTGCAGGGTGGGGAAAGACTGGCTCAGTTTGTGAGGCGTGTTGCGCTGCAAGCCGACGAATTGAAACTTGCCGCTTGCGGTTAGCGGCGTTAGCCGCCAAATCTCGATCTTGGTTCCGTCCTGAGTTGTGTACCAACCTATGACACCCGTGTTGTCCGTCGGGTTGTACTCCGATACCAACCGCCTATCGTTGGGATGGATGTTCGGTTCCTCGAAGGAGAGGTTCACGCCGCGGCCGCAGTCCGCTGTCGCCGGCGGCGTAGCGGCTGGGGCGGCGGGCGCGCCCGGCTCGGCGGCGTCGACTGGGCGAGGATCGTCGGTCAGCCCGGCCGCTCCGGCGGCGAGCAGGGCGACAACGAGCAGGGCTCCCCTCCTGCTGCCGCTCATCGACCGAGTGTGGGCCTGTCTCATCTTGTGCTCCTTCGTTGTCCGGTGGGTCTTCTCCGGTGGGCGCATCGCCTGGCGGGCGGCACACATCAGCATACCGCGATGGCGCCATACACACGGGTGGATCGGTGACCCGGCGGCGCCCGGGCCGTCTCAGCCATGGGGCTGGGGAGCCGGGCCCGAGAGGGGCCCCGGCCCCCGAGGGCTAGAGTCTCCCCGTGCTTTGTGACGTGGCGCCGTGCGGGCCGTCGTAGCCGGTGTAGACCTGACCACCACGGGTCGGCGAGTCGCCGACCGCGCTCGGATCGTGGCGGAGGGCCTTGGCGCCGCGCTCAACCTCGTCCATGTCGTCGAGCCGGTCGGCGAGGCGATGATCGGGCCCGGCCTCGCCAAGATCATGCACGAGCATCAGAGCCTCCGAGCCTCGGAGCTGGCCGAGTGGTGTCGAGAGCGGGCCGAGATCGACGTCACGCTCGACGTGGTCAAGGGCGCCCCGGCGTGGGAGCTGGCCTCGTCGGCGAAAGCGGCGCACATGGTCGTCGTCGGCTCATCGACCGTCGACGCCTTCACGGCCGGGCCGGTGGCCCGCCGCGTGGCGCGTAAGGCCCCGACGGACACCCTCATCGTCAAGCGGCAACCCCGGGTCCCCTACCGGCGCCTCGTCGCCGCCGTCGACTTCTCCGAGGCGTCGAAGGCGGCCCTGGAGAGGGCGATGAGCCTGTTCCCCGAGGCCGACCTCACCGTCCTCTACTCGTTGCCCTCCCGATTCGACCCGATACTCCGCGAGGCGGGGCTCTTCGACGAGGAGCTGGAGGCGTCGCGAGCCGACCGCCTGGAGGCGGCGAAAGACCGGATGGCCGAGTTCGCCCACCCCTGGGCGGGGGAGATCAGGACCGTGGTCGCCGACGGGAACCCGATCACCGCCGTCGAGGAGGTGGTCAGGCGCCGCAACGCCGACCTTGTCGTCGTCGGGAGCCGCGGGGCGTCCGCCACCCGGATGGTCCTTCTGGGGACCGTCGCCGAAGGCCTGGTCGGCCACGCCCCCTGCGACGTTTACGTCGCCCGGAGTCCCGCCGCCTTCCGCCGGCCCTAGCGGCGTGTCGCCGATATAGTGATACGGTCGAGGGTTGTCCGGCCGATGCGTGTGCAGTTTCGCGGCTCTCGTCGGCACTATTGCACACGCTCAGCCATGCGTGTGCAGTTTCGCGGCTCTCGTCGGCACTACTGCACACGCTCAGCCATGCGTGTGCAGTTTCGCGGCTCTCGTCGGCACTACTGCACACGCTCAGCCATGCGTGTGCAGTTTCGCGGCTCTCGTCGGCACTATTGCACACGCTCAGCGATGCGCGGGCGACAGTGCAACCGTGTCGGGCGACTCCTGGCCGCCTTGGCTGACCGGCCGTATTGACGACGCACCACTAGGCGCGGCCTGAGTCAGATGTTCGCCAACGCCTGTTTCACGGCCCGGGCCGCGTACACCTTGGCTAGGTGGCCCTTGTACTCCTCCGACCCGTAGAGGTCCTCGAGGAGGGTGATGTCGTCGACGGCCCGCTCGCACGCCGCCTTGATCGCAGCGTCGGAGCCGTCGGCGCCCACCAACGCCTCGCCCACGCCCTCGGCGAGCGACGGCTTGGCGCCGACGCCGGTCAAGGCGACGCGGGCCGCCTCGATCACCCCGTTGGACTTCCTGACCCAGGCCGCCGCCCCGGCGACGGCGTAGTCGGACCGGCCCCCTCGCCTGCCCAGCTTGTCGTAGGCCGAACCTTCCCCCGGGCCCGTCTTCGGCATGCGGATCTCGGTGAGGATCTCGTCCGCGGCCAACGCCGACGTGAGGGTGTCGACGCAGAACTCGCCTGCGCCGATCTCCCTCTCCCCGTCGGGCCCGCGGGCGATCATCGTGCCGCCCAGGGCGAGGACCGCCGCCGGGGTGTCCGCGGCGACGTCCACATGGGCCATGGCGCCGCATGTGGTGCCCCGGTTGCGCACTTGGACGTCGCCGGTGAGAGCCGCCGCCGTCGACAAGGCGGCGCCCACCAGCCCGCTCGCCGCGGTCTGGGAGTGCCGGGCCATCGCCCCTATCGAGACGTGGTCTCCCCTGTCCTCGATCGAGTCGAGGCCGGGGATGCGGGCGATGTCGACGAGGGTCTCGGGGGAGAACAGCCTCATCTTCATCAGGGGCAGGAGGCTCATCCCCCCTGCGATCACCTTGGCATCCTCGCCCAAGGCGCCGACCGCCTCCTCGAGGGTGGACGGCGCCGTGTAGTCGAACGTTCTCGGGTACATTTCAGGTCCTCGCTTCCTGGATGGCGGCCCAGACCCTCTTCGGCCTGAGCGGCATGTCGATGTGTTTGACCCCCAGCGGCGCCAAGGCGTCGACCACGGCGTTGACGATCGTCTGAGCCGAGCCGATGGTCCCGGCCTCGCCGATCCCCTTGGCCCCGGTGGGGTTGATGTTCGTCGGGGTGACCGTGCGGCTCGTCTCGAACAGCGGGATGTCGCCCGCCGCCGGGATCGGGTAGTCGAGCAGCGACCCCGTCAGCAGGTTGCCGTCCTCGTCGTGCACCGCCTCCTCGAGCAGCGCCTGGCCTATCCCCTGGACGATCCCGCCGTGGATCTGCCCGTCGACGATCATCGGGTTGATGACCGTGCCGCAGTCGTCCACGGTCACGTACTTGAGGATCTCGACGTTGCCGGTGTCGGCGTCCACCTCGACCATCGCCAGGTGAGACCCGAAGGGCCATGTGGCGTTGGGGGCGTCGAATATGACGTGAGACTCGAGCCCGCCCTCGATGTCGCCGTCGCCGAGACGGTGGGGGTGGTAGGCCGCGGCCGCGATCTCCCCCCACTCGATTGAGCTGTCCGGCGACCCCGCCACGCTCGCCCCCTCCGCTCCCAACTCGATGTCCTCAGCGGAGGCCTCAAGCAGGTGGGCGGCGATGCTCTTCGCCTTGGCGGCCACCCGGTCGGCGGCGTTGTAGGTCGCCGAGCCGTCCACCGCCATCGAGCGGCTGCCGAAGCTGCCGATGCCCATCGGCGACTCCTCGGTGTCGCCGTACAAGACCCTTATCCTCTCCATCGGGATGCCGAGGCGGTCCGACACGAGCTGCGCCCACGTCGTCTGGTGGCCCTGGCCGCTGGGGCCGGTGCCGGTGACGACCGTCACCGAGGCGTCCGGGTTGACCCTGACCAGGCTGGTCCCGTAGAAGCCGGCCGGCAACCCGTAGGCCGTCCACGAGAAGCCCAGCTCGGAGAGCGCCGTCGGGGCGAAGCCGCACACTTCGCAGTAGGCGGCGATCCCGATCCCCACATGTCTGCCATCCGCCCGGGCCGCGTCCCTCTCCGCCTTCAAGGCCTCATAACCGGACGCCTCCACGAGCTTGTCGAGGTTGGCGGCGTAGTCGCCGGTGTCGATCTGGAAGCCGATCGGCGAGACCACCGCCTCGTCGAACTTCGGGATGAAGTTCTTCTTGCGGACGTCGACCGGGTCGGCGCCGATCTCCCGGGCGTAGGCGTCGATCGCCCGCTCCAGGTAGAAGGAGGCCTCCGGCCGCCCGGCCCCCCGGTAGGCGTCCACGGTCATCGTGTTGGTGAACACACATGTCGCCTTCCAATGGGTGGGGAACCCGTACTGGCCGGAGCCGACGAACAAGCCGAGGAATGGGATGGCGGCGCTGAAGTTCTGCTCGTATGCGCCCATGTCGGCTATGGCGTCGAGCTCGAAGCCGAGGATCTTCCCGTCCCTGTCCCCGGTGACGGCCGCCGTCGCCTCCCAGCCGCGGCCGTTGATCGACGAGAACGGCGCCTCGCGGCGAGTCTCGGTCCACTTCACCGGCCTGCCCAGCCGGCGGGCGGCGAAGCAGACCAGGATCTCATCGTTGTAGATGTTGAGCTTCATGCCGAAGCCGCCGCCGACTTCGGGGGCCGTGACGTGCACCTGGTGGGACTCGAGGCCGAACGTGGTCTTGATGGCGCCCATCAGGGCGTGCGGCATCTGCGTGCTCGAGTGCACGCGGAACCGCTCGTAGCCGGCGCTCCACTCGGCGACCACCGACCTCGGCTCGATGGGAGTCGGGATCAGGCGCTGGTTGACCGCCTCAACCGACACAGTCACCGTGTCGTCGCGGGCCTTGGCCTCGGCGATCGCCTGTTTGGTGGCGGCTGTGCCCTCCTCGTCGCCCCAGGGACCCGCCTCCCAGACCACCAAGACGTTCGACTCGAGGTCGTCGTGGACGAGGGCCTCGTCGCCGGCCGCCTTCCTCATGTCGATGATCGGCTCGAGCGGCTCGTAGTCGACGTCGATGAGATCGGCTGCGTCTCTCGCCCGGCCGGGGCTGTCGGCGACCACCATCGCCACCGCCTCCCCGACGTGCTTGACCTGGCCGGTCGCCAGGAGCGGCCTGGCCTTGGCCACGACGACCTGGGCGATCAGGTCGCCGAGGTGGGCGACGTCGTCGTGGGTGTAGACGGCGAGGACGCCGTGGGCGGACTCGGCCGCGGCGGTGTCCACCGAGGCGATCTTGGCGTTGGCGTAGGGGCTTCGGGCGAAAGCGACGTGCGCCGTCCCCTGGGGGGCGAGGTCGTCGACGTAGGCGCCCATGCCCCGGATGAGGGCGGGGTCCTCACGGCGGCGGACGGCGCCGCCCAAAGCGCTGGTCGTGGCCATCAGAGCGCCTCCTCCCAGTCGGGGGCGGGCGGGGCCTCGCCGCGCAGCTTGGCCCCCGCGTACTCAACCGCCCGGACGATGTTGTGATAACCCGTGCACCGGCAGAGGTTGCCTTCGATGCCGTGCCGGATCTCGCTCTCGGAGGGGTTGTCGTTGTTCTCGAGCAACGACATCGAGCTCATGATCATGCCCGGGGTGCAGTAGCCGCACTGGAGGCCGTGGCGCTCCCAGAACCCCTCCTGCACAGCGTGGAGGTCGCCGTCGGGGGCGAGTCCCTCGATCGTGGTCACTTCGGCGCCCTCCGCCTGGGCCGCCAAGACCATGCACGACTTGACCGCTTCGCCGTCGAGGTGGATCGTGCAGGCCCCGCAGTAGCCGGTCTCACACCCGACGTGTGTGCCGGTGAGACGGAGGTTCTCCCGCAGGAAGTGGACCAGGAGGGTGCGCGGCTCGACGGCGCCGGAGACCTCCTTCCCGTTCACTTTCATCGACACTCTCACAACGTCTCCCTTCTTGTAGCTGGTTGATCTGAGCCGAACCTATCGCGTCGCGACGGGCGCGCGTCGGCCGGATCGGAAGTTTTTTTCTCGGCTGGGGAGATTCGGGCCCCTCCCCCCGGCGGGCCTGCCCGGGCCGGGTACCCTGCGGTGTGCCGGGCCCGTAGCTCAACCCGGTCAGAGCAGTGGACTCATAATCCATTGGTTGCAGGTTCAAATCCTGCCGGGCCCACGGAGACCGGCTGTTGTGACAACCACCGTCGCTGTTGATGAGCTCGTTCACATTCGGTAGAGCCACCCTTGTGAAGGCGGACTGCCTCGATTGGCTCGCCCAACGTGAGGAGCGCTCGATCCACGGGGTGGTCACCGACCCGCCGTACGGGCTGAAGGAGTACGAGCCGGACGAGCAGGAGCGTCTCCGCGCTGGGGCGGGCCACGGAGGGGTCTGGCGGATCCCGCCGACGATCGACGGCAAGACGCGCTCGCCGCTCCCGCGGTTCACGGTCCTCAAGCGGGCCGAGAAGGAGGAGCTGAAGTCCTTCTTCACGGCTTGGGGCGAGCTGCTTCTCCCGACTCTCACCCCCGGGGCGCATGTGATGGTCGCCGGGCACCCGCTTCTCATCCATCATGTCGCCTCGGCGCTCGAAGCCGCCGGATTGGAGCCTAGGGGGACGATCGTCAGGGTCACCCACACCCTGCGCGGCGGCGACCGGCCCAAGGGCGCTCACGAGAGGTACGAGGGCGTCACCGTGATGCCCAAGTCGGCTTGGGAGCCTTGGGTGCTGGTGCGGAGGCCGATATCGGAGCGTTCCGTCGCCGCCAACCTGGACCGATGGGGGACCGGGGGGCTGATGAGATGCCCCGACTGCCCGTTCTCGGACATGGTGCATGCAGGCCCCGCCAGGGACCGTGAGAAGGAGATGGCGCCGCACCCGACGCTGAAGCCGCAGAAGCTGATGCGCTATCTGGTCAGGGCGGTCCTGCCGCTCGGTTCGGGAGTCGTGTTGGACCCGTTCGCCGGGTCGGGGTCGACGCTGGCCGCGGCGGAGGCCGTGGGTTACCGGTCGATAGGCGTTGAGAGAGACCAAGCCTACTTCGAGATGGCCATGAAGGCGATCCCGAAGCTGGCGAAGCTGTCCGTGGCTGCGGTGACGCGGTCGAAGTGACCGGCGCGGCGCTCTCGGTAGGGTGGCAGCCCATGCGTGGAGGCGACGGGCCGTGATTCGGATCTCCCTTGTCCCCTTTGACCTCGGCTCATCGGATCGCGACGTGTGTCAGGAGAGCCTCGAAGCTTCGGGCTACACGCAGACCGGGCGATCGCCGATGGAGAAGCGCACCCTCGGGCCCCGGGTGGACAAGTACTCGCATCAGTCGCACGACTGGGATCTGTCTGTCGATGAGGGCGGGTTCGGGGTGGCGCGTCTTCGATATGTGCGGTCAGCCGAGTTGGGAGACGCGCACGCCGTCGCCGCTCACCTGCTCGCCAGGCGGCAGTGCCACAAGGATCATCGCCGGGGGACGGCCGAGCTCTGCAACGAGATCGAGCTGACCAGGCGCGAGGTCTTGAGTCGCGTCCAGCCGACGGCTCGCCAGGGGCTCTGGGAGGGTGTCCCCTATGTGTTCTCGTTCTTCCTTCTGGAACGGGCGCCGGGCGCGCTGACGGATGACGAGGAACGTTGTCTCCGCGCCCTCAGCGAGCCGTCGGTGGTCGACGAGGCGCGCCTGGACACAGGCGACGTCGGGCTGATCGCCGACGAGATCACATCTCTGCCCATCTCGGGCGCCGACGAGGTTCTCGCGGACATCGACCTGTCGCCGCGGGTGACGGCTCACGCCACATGGGCGGGTCTCGCCGTAATGCACGAGCCGGGTCAGGCGACGAAGACCGAGGAGATCTATGTGAGCCTGGAAGTGCGTGTCCAGCTCGCATGGTCCGCGGCGTTCTTCGCGCGACGTTGGTGTGAACGCTCGACGCAAGCGGGGGCCGTCAAGGTCGGGGAGGTCGAAGAGCTGAGACGGAGCGTCCTGTCCGCGGTTCGGAGGGCTGGGAGGATCTCCGATGCGGCGATCCCGACCCGCCTCCGAGCGATCCTCGCCAAGATGGCGGCGACCAGCGGCCTCGACGAGGAGGTCGAGCACGCCGAGGCCGCCTTGGTGAAGATAGCGAGATCGCTTGCCGCGGCCGAGCGGCTAGAGCACGAGAAACTTCCAATAGTCTTGGCGGCGGCTACGTTTCTCCTAGTCGCCAACGAGATCCTCCCACTGATCTCCAAACGGTTTCTCGTCAACCCCTTGACACCGGTTGTTGTCGCTGTGGCACTCGTAGCGGCGCTGCTCCTGACGATCCTGATCCGGTTTCGCGGCAAGGAGTAGGGCGGCCTGTTGATCCGCCGGATGCCCGGTCGGGCGGGTAGGCGGTCAGAGGCGCTCCTTGAGATCGTCCGATCTCACCAGTTGGTCGACGCCGATGAACCGGCCGGTGAGCAACAACCCCGCCTCGTGGATCTCCTCTCCGGCGTGGCTGGCGCACAGGTCGCTCAGAACATGGGGGGTCCACCCGACCTCGAACGCGTCAACCGCGGTCTTGAGGACACATCCGTCCGTGGCGATGCCGCAGATGAAGATCGCCCCGGAGAAGGGCTCCCCGACAAGATCTCTCAGCTCAGGCGTGAGGGAGGTGTAGGTCGTCTTCTCGATGACCACGGGGGAGAGAGAAGCGATCTGCGGCATCAGGTTGGTCTCGGGCGCCGAGCGGACCCTGGTCCAACGGACCAGCCGCTCGTACTGGCTGCCCGGGGGGTTGACGAACCGGGTGGCGACGACCCTGCGCCCGCTCGCCTCCCACTCCTTGGCGAACAGCTCGATCTTGTCGACGACGTGCTCGCTGCGTTCGTTCACGAAACCCTCTTGGACATCGACGATCACGAGAACAGCGTCCGCCGGGACGGCTGAGCCGAGTCGGCTTCTCATGGGGCCAATCTACCTCACGACCGCCGGGTCGGGGTCGACGCCGGCCGCGGCGGAGGCCGTGGGCTACGGGTCGATAGGCGCAGGGCGCTCTCGATAGGATGGCGGACCATGTGTAGAGGCGACGGGCCGTGATTCGGATCTCCCTTGTTCCCTTTGACCTCGGCTCATCGGATCGCGACGTGTGTCGGGCGAGCCTGGAAGACCTGGATTACTCGCTGGACGAGCTGTCGGCGATTGAGGCGCGCACCCTCGGCCCTGGGGTGGACAGGTTCTCGCATCAGTCGCACGACTGGATTCTGTATGTCGATGAGAGCGGGTTCGGGGTGGCGCGTCTCCGGCATGAGCAGCCGGCCGAGTTGGGAGACGCGCGCGCCGTCGCCGCCCACCTGGTCGCCAGGCGGAAGTGCCACAGAGATCGCCGCCGGGGGACGGCCGGGCTCTGCGAGGAGATCGATCGCATGAGGAGCGACGTCTTGAAACGTGTCCAGCCGGAGCCTCGCCAGGGGTTTTGGGACAAGATCAAGCCGATGAGCCGTAAGGTCCCGGAGCCCGCCCGGCCGACGGCTCGCCAGGGACTCTGGGAGGGTGTCCCCTATGTGTTCTCGTTCTTCCTTCTGGAAAGGGCGCCGGGCGCGCTGACGGATGACGAGAAACGTTGTCTGCGCGCCGTCACCGAGCCGTCTCTCATCGACGAGGCGCTCATTAACCAAGGTCGTGTCGAGCTGATCGCCGATAAGATCGCATCTCTGCGCATTTTGGGCGTCGACGATGCTCTCGCGGACATCGACCGGTCGCCGCGGGTGACGGCTCACGCCACATGGGCGGGTCTCGCCGTCATGTGTGAGCCGGATCAGGCGACCGAGACCGAGGAGACCTATGTGAGCCTGGAGGCGTGCGTCCAGCTCGCATGGTCTGCGGCGTTCTCTGCGCGACGATGGTGTGAGCGCCAGACGCAAGCGGGGGCCGTCAAGGTCGGGGAGGTCGAAGAGCTGAGACGGAGCGCCCTGTCGGCGGCTCGGAGGCCTCGGAGAGTCTCAGATGCGGCTATCCCGACCCGCCTCCGAGCGATCCTCGCCAAGATGGCGGCGACCAGCGGCCTCGACGAGGAGGTCGAGCACGCCGAGGCCTCCTTGGCGAAGATAGCGAGATCGCTTGCCGCGGCCGAGCGGCTACAGCAACGCATATTCCGGATATTCGCGTGGGTGCTGGTGGGTCTTCTGACCGCAACCCAGATCGTCCCGCTGATACACGAAGGGCCTCTGTTCAGCCTTCCAGCGGAAGAGGCAATCTGGTGGACATTGCGGATCATGACGGCTGTGCTCGTGTTGGGCCTTATTGGCCTCAAGGCTAGCCGACGTCATGGCAGGGAGCAGGGCGGGCTGATTGATCCGCCGGATGCCCGGCCGAGCGGGCGTCGCCGAGTCCGAGACGGGGACGGCCGTCGCCCGGTCTCGTAGGACGCTCTCGGTAGGGTGGCGGCCCATGTGCTCAGGGGCCGCGCCGTGATTCGGATCTCCCTTGTCCCCTTTGACCTCGGCGCATCGGACCGCGACGTGTGTCGGGCGAGCCTGGAAGACCTGGGTTACTCGCTGGCCGAGCAATCGGCGATGGAGGCGCGCACCCTCGGCCCTGGGGTGGACAGGTTCTCGCATCAGTCGCGCGACTGGGATCTGTCTGTCGATGAGGGCGGGTTCGGCGTGGCGCGCCTCAAACACGAACAGCCGGCCGAGTTGGGAGACGAGCGCGCCGTCGCCGCCCATCTGCTCGCCAGGCGGCAGTGCCACAGAGATCACCGCCGGGGGACGGCCGATCTCTGCAAGGAGATCGAGCTGATCAGGCGCGAGGTCTTGAGCCGCGTCCAGCCGACGGCTCGCCAGGGACTCTGGGAGGGTGTCCCCTATGTGTTCTCGTTCTTCCTTCTGGAACGGGCGCCGGGCGCGCTGACGGATGACGAGGAACGTTGTCTCCGCGTTCTCAGCGAGCCGTCGGTGGTCGACGAGGCGCGCCTGGACACAGGCGACGTCGGGTTGATCGCCGACGAGATCACATCTCTGCCCGTTTCGGGCGCCGATGAGGCGCTCGCGGACATCGACCTGTCGCCGCGGGTGACGGCTCACGCCACATGGGCGGGTCTCGCCGTCATGCACGAGCCGGGTCAGGCGACGAAGACCGAGGAGATCTACGTGAGCTTGGAGGCGCGCGTCCAGCTCGCATGGTCCGCGGCGTTCTTCGCGCGACGTTGGTGCGAGCGGTCGACGCAACGGGGTGTCGTCAAGGTCGGGGAGGTCGAGGAGCTGAGGCGGAGCGTCCTGTCCGCGGTTCGGAGGGCTGGGAGGATCTCCGATGCGGCGATCCCGACCCGTCTCCGAGGGATCCTCGCTGAGATGGTGGCGACCAGCGGCCTCGACGAGGAGGCCGAGCACGCTGATGCCGCCTTGGCGGAGGTGGAGAGATCGCTTGCAGCGGCCGAGCGGCGAGAGCGACGCCGCTACACGAGGATCATCGAGGGTTTGCTGGCTCTCGTGGCCGTCACACAGATCATCCCGCTGATACATGAAGGGCCTCTCGTGAGGGTTTCGACAACGGCGGCGGTCGCCGTCCTCGCGGCGCTCATCGCCACGTTGCTCCTGATGGCCCGGCTCCGCGGCAAGGAGTAGGGCGTCCTGATTGATCCGCCGGATGCCCTGCCGAGCGGGTCGGCGGTCAGAGGCGTTCCTTCAGGTCGTCCGACCCCACCAGTTGGCCGAGGCCGATGAACCGGCCGGTGAGCAACAACCCCGCTTCGTGGATCTCCTCTCCGGCGTGGCTGGCGCACAGGTCGCTCAGAACATGGGGTGTCCACCCGATCTCGAACGCGTCAACCGCAGTCTTGAGGACACATCCGTCCGTGGCAATGCCGCAGATGAAGATCGCCCCGGAGAAGGGCTCCCCGACAAGATCTCTCAGCTCAGGCGTGAGGGAGGTGTAGGTCGTCTTCTCGATGACCACGGGGGAGAGAGAAGCGATCTGCGGCATCAGGTTGGTCTCGGGCGCCGAGCGGACCCTGGTCCAACGGATCAGTCGTTCGTACTGGCTGCCCGGGGGGTTGACGAACCGGGTGGCGACGACCCTGCGCCCGCTCGCCTCCCACTCCTTGGCGAACAGCTCGATCTTGTCGACGACGTGCTCGCTGCGCTCGTTCACGAAACCCTCTTGGACATCGACGATCACGAGAACAGCGTCCACCGGGACGGCTGAGCCGAGTCGGCTTCTCATGGGGCCAATCTACCTCGCGACCGCCGGGTCGGGCGTGCCGAGGGATTCTCAATGCACAGACTTCGGTATGGGCCAATCCAGAGCGTTAGGAAACCGGGTGGTGGGCCTAGGCTGCTCGACGGTGAGCGCGCCCCGTCCTCTCCCGCCGTGGAAGCTCGTCGCCGTCGGGTTGGTTTCCGGGCTCGTCGGCGGCGGCCTCGGCGTCGGCGGGGGTTTTATCATGGTGCCGCTGTTGGTCGCCGCGGGGCTGGGTCAGCACCGCGCCCACGCCACGTCTCTGGCCGCCATCACCCTCATCGCCGCTTCCGGCGCCGCCGCGTTTGCGGCCTCAAATGAGATAGCCGTCGGCCTTGGCGTCGCCGCAGGCGCCGGGGGCGTCGTCGGGTCCGCCATCGGGGCCTCCGTCATGCACCGGATGCGGCCGAAGACGCTGACGGTCGTGTTCGCCGTCATCCTGCTGGCTGTCGCCGCCCGCATGATCACCGGCGCCGCCCCCCTGCCGGGCACGGCGGAGCTGAGCGGCGCCGCCCAGGCGCTCGTCCTCGTCGGGATCGGCCTCGTGGCCGGGTTCTTCGCCGGCCTGGCTGGGATCGGCGGGGGAGTGGTCATCGTCCCGGCAGGCGTCCTCCTCCTGGGGCTCGGTCAACACGAGGCGCAGGGGACCTCCCTGCTCGCCATCGTCTTCACCGCCGTCGCCGGCACGATCGTGAACCTGAGAAACAAGCGAGCCCGCCTCAAGGACGGGCTCGCTGCGGGCGCCGGCGGGGTTGTCGGCGCCGTGATCGGAGCGCAGGTCGCTTTGACGACCGAGGGGGGCGCCCTCACCGCCGCGTTCGGGGTGTTGGTGCTCTTCGTCGCCCTCCGGTCGCTCCACCGGGCCCTCCTGCGCCGAGGGCCTGCGGGTTGAGGGCGGGGCCGGGTTGAGGGCCGGCCCCGGCCGCTCAGTCGGCCGACGAGCCCGGCTCGGACTCTTTGGTCCCGGCCCGGATCAACGGCGGCGCCAACACAGCGACGCCGACAGCCAGCAGGACCGCCGGCCAGAACCAGCTCCCGACCCGGCCCAGGGCGTCAGCGACGTCCCAGGGGTGGCCGGCCACGAGAAAGGCCGCGCCCGTCGCGGCGATGACGAGCCCCGAGATGAACGAGACTGCGTCGAACTTGTGAACCTTCATTTTCCTCTCCTCCTTTCTTGAGTATCGAATCGGTCTTCCCTATCCCAAGCGTCGAATCCGTCTTCCTCTATCTGCACTCGGCCGACGTCGACGTGGGCGTCGAGGATGACCGTTCCCTCGTCGCTCCCCGTCTGGTGGAACGAGACGTGCGGGTCGAAGCCGCCCGACCCCTCGCTCGGCGACTGGACGCTGCCGAGGTCCGCCGACGCCTCGCCTTGGATGTCGATCTCGCTCGGGATCAGTATCACGAGGTCCCCGAGCTCGACGGAGGCCGCCAGGTCGACGGTCTCGCCGTCCCACGGCAGGTCGCTCAGGTCGATCACGAGGCGCCCCATCTCATTCACATACTCGTCCTCGAGCTCGTCGAAGTCGCTCGGCGACACCACGACCTCATGTCCCTCGGAGACCCACTTCCAGTCGCCGAGCGGCGAGACGAGCATCGCCGGGATGATGACCAGCGCCGGGATTATCAGCCAGCGCGCCCTTCCTGCGAAGCCGCCGACGAGAAGGCCCGCGCCGAGGATCGTCAAGGCCAGGGCCAAGTAGTGGTGAGGCTTGGCGGCGATCGGCACTCCCTCGATGTTGTCGAGGATCGCCAAGGCCCCCAGCCCCAGGAAGACCGCCCCGACGGTGAGCCGCCCGAGGATCGATTTCTCCTTCGGCTTGGAGGGGGGAGGGG
>Ga0209788_1000073_pt1 | contig 27351 bp, 14 predicted proteins | sample WorMetLIZISLAND1_2_FD_187415 | JGI IMG/M metagenome (GOLD analysis project Ga0209788, IMG submission 187415) | Marine gutless worms symbiont microbial communities from Max Planck institute for Marine Microbiology, Germany - Olavius clavatus LIZARD... ...
CCGGGGCGTTCAAAGACGGCCCGGTCCTGCTCGTGGCTGGAGGGACGATCCCGAAGGCGACGGCGGCGGAGCTGACCCGCCTCAAGCCGAGGAGCATCATCGTGTTAGGCGGGATGGCCGTGGTGCCGAAGACGGTCGAGACCGCCCTCGGCGCCTACATCCGCTGAAGGTTCCTCTTGCACCCGGCGAGATCCGCGTTATGCTGTCCGTCGAGTAGCGAACCGCTCGGAAGGAGCATGACATGGCACACATCCGCGACCGCTCGGCGACCCAGGGGGGGCGAGCCCTCCTCGCCGTCGCCCTGCTCGCCGCCGGGCTCGCCTGGCTGACCAAGGACCCCCCGACCGCCGACGCCGCCGAGCCCGGCCCCGAGGCGACGTGCAACCGCGGCAAGAACCCCAGCTTCGAGACACCCGACCTACAGAACTTAAAAAATTATGGGGTGCCTGTCGACAGCACTTCCGGCTTCTATTGGAAGACAACCCATACCTCCGGCAAGGTCTGGTTGTATCGGAATACTCCGCGGTATTCGCCACAGGCACATCACGGCACTCAGTATGCTCAGCTCGTTAGCGGCCTATATCAAGAGTTCCCCACCCTCCCCGGCGATCAAATCGCCTGGTCGGTCCGGTTTCATAGGCGCGATTATACCGCCAAAGTCTATTTTGACCGAACAGCGACCACGAAAGACAACCCCACGGAACTGAAGGGCGGATTCCCTGGCTGGGCCCAAACCGCGGGTGTCTATACTGTGACGCACAACGGCAAGACCTTTCAGTCCTTCACCGCGGAGTCCACATCGAACGAGGCAAGCAACGGAGTCGACAGTGTCTTGCTTAACTTGAAATGCAGCGTCGCCATCACGGCCAACGTCAGCTTCAGCGGAAACGGCGGCGTGGGCGACACCGCCACCTTCGAATATGTGGTGGAGAACTCCGCTATAGCGAGTGCTGCCCAGAAGACCGGCGCGGCGAGTCTCACCAACGTGAATGTGACCGACAGCCTCGGGTCGGTGATCGGCTGTGGACAAGACTCGGACGAGAAGGTGTTGAAACCGGCCGCTGCGGACGCCACCGACGACACGGACCATCAGATGACCTGCACCACCACCTACGAAGTGCAACAGAGCGACGTCGACCGCGGGTATGTCACCAGCACGGCGACAGTCACCGCGGACGACGCCGTGAGAGCCGCGGGAGAGGCCGACCCGAAGAAGCCGCTTGACCACCAGGTGAAGGCTTCCGCCTCCGCCAACTCGACGACGATCCCGGCCGACCCCAAGATCACGGTCGAGAGGAAGAAACCGGTAGTGGACATGGCTGCGGCAGGCCCCGCCGATCGGGTGGACGCGGGCGATGAGGTCTCCTACTCCTTCGTCGTGACCAACGATGGGAACGTGACGGTCGATTCGGTGTCGCTGAGCCTCCCCGGAGCGAAGACCGCGGCCTGCCCAGAGCCGACCTTGGCGCCGAAGGCGACGACGACGTGTGTCGCGGTGGTCGAGTTGACCCAACCCCAAGTCGACTCAGGTGAGCTGTCGAGAGCGGCGACGGTGACCGCGACCCCGAGACAGGGCGACGGCCAGCGGGAGCGTGTCGACGCCGAGGTAGTGACGCTCACCGCGGCGCCTGCGGTCGGCTTCGACAAGGCGAAGACCGCTCCTTCGGCGAAGGTCGCCGCTGGCGGCAAGGTCTCCTACTCGTTCGCCGTGACCAACACCGGCAATGTGACGTTGAGCGGGGTGTCGGTGGCCGACCCGAAGGCCGGGAAGGTGGCTTGCCCTGAGACGTCGTTGGCGCCGGGCAAGAAGACGACCTGCACGGCCGTCTACACCGCGACCTTGGCCGACATCGGGGCGGGTGTGATCAGCAACAGGGCGACGGTGACCGCCAAGGCGCCCGACAAGAAGACGGTGACCGCTACCGACTCGGAGTCGTTCGACCCGGGCACAGGCAAGACGACCGCGGGTCGGCACGCGGGCCCGGACAGGTATGCGACGGCTGTTGAGATCTCGAAGGCGACGTTCGCTCCCGGAGTCGAGGCGGTGTACGTCGCCACCGGCGTCAACTTCCCCGACGCCCTGGCGGGCTCGGCCGCCTCTGGTGGGGACGGCCCCATCCTCTTGGTCACCAAGGACGCCATACCCTCAGCGACATTGGCTGAGCTGAAGCGGCTGAAGCCGAAGAAGATCATCGTGCTGGGAGGGACGGGCGTCGTGTCGCAGTCGGTGGAGTCGGCGTTGCGGAAGGAGGCGACGACGACCCGCCAGTCAGGGTCCGACCGGTACTCCACCGCGGCGGCGATCTCGGCGAAGCACTTCGACGCCGGGGCGGCTGTGGCGTTCGTGGCCACCGGCGAGGACTTCCCCGACGCGTTAACCGGAGGCCCGGCCGCCGCGAAGCTGGGCGGTCCGATCCTCCTCACCCAGAAGGCCAAGCTCCCCTCAGCCACGGTGTCTGAGCTGAAGCGGTTGAAGCCGAAGAGCATCGTCGTGCTCGGAGGGACGGGCGTGGTCTCCGAGGCGGTCGAGAAGGCCTTGGCCTCCTACACGGCGGGGGAGGTGTCCCGCCTCGCGGGCGCCGACCGGTACTCCACCGGGGGGGCGATCTCGAAGGACGCGTTCAAGCCGGGGGTGCCCGTCGCGTACGTCGCCACCGGGGCCAACTTCCCCGACGCCCTGGCGGGAGGCGCGGCCGGGGCGTTCAAAGACGGCCCGGTCCTGCTCGTGGCTGGAGGGACGATCCCGAAGGCGACGGCGGCGGAGCTGACCCGCCTCAAGCCGAGGAGCATCATCGTGTTAGGCGGGATGGCCGTGGTGCCCAAGACGGTGCAGACCGCCCTCGGCGCCTACCTGCCCAAGACCCCCTGAGACCAGCGTCCGGGAACTCGCGGGGCGAGCCCGCGGAATCCACGGTTCAACCTCCGACGGACATGAGCCACGCGCCGCCGATCGCGTGGAGCCGGAATCTTGGGTCTTCGCGGAAGACGGTGGGTGAAGGTGGCTGAGCTCCCCTGAGGCTGGTTGTGTGAACCGTCTACGACAAAGGAGAGCTCAGATGAGCGATTACATCGCGTGCCTTGACCGGGCCTCGACGTGGTGTCGTCGTCCGTGGTGAGATGCGGTGTTGGAGGCGGAGGTCGTCTCCACACTCCCTCGGGCGTGCGTCCACTGCGGGTCGGTCGACGTGATCGGCCACGGCCGGTGCCGGCGCCGGCTCCGGCACCTGCGGTTCGGGTATCCGGTGGTTCTGGTCTCCGATCACGATCGTCACAAGCGCCCGGGACCTGGGGTAGGACCAGCCGGGAGCGGCACCCCGAGATCTTGGGCCGGAAACGGGTGACGGCCCGGTTCCGTGACCGGCTCGCCGAGGATGCCCGCAACCGGCCTTTCTCTGATGTGGCGGCTGAGGAGAGGGTGTCCTGACAGCGGGCGGCCGGAGGCTTTGTGATGCCCGGACCCGTCTTCACGACCCGTTCACAGGGGATCCACCCAAGGTGTTGTCGATCGACGAGTCGCCCTTCCCGGTCTCAGAGCCGCATGTCACACCGTCGGCTCCTGGGCAGCGTCGGGTCTTGGAGCCGGTCGAGGGCCACAGCCGGGGCTCGGCTCAACAGGTCCTGGGCCTGGTTCCCCAGGTCCCTGGCGGGAGGAAATCGAGACGGTGGTCGCGACATGTACTGGCCGTTCCGCAGAAGCCGTCGGCGCTTTTCCTGCCCCACGCACAGGTCGTGGCCGACAAGCCCCCTCGTCATCGCTTCCGGCGGCGCCGCCGCTCAGAGAGTCAGGACAGGGCCTGGCCGCAAAGTCACGGTCGTCGGCCGGGACGGGGGCCTCGCCCGTCAACACAACCCCCCGGTTCGACCCCGGGGTCCGGCGGGCCCTTGCGGGCTTCATGGGTAGACGGCACAGCCTCTCCCTGCAGATACGAGACTGCGACCCCGCCCTGGCCCAAGCCGCCGCAGGCCGGGTCGACTCCATCGCCCGCAACCTCAAGATGGCAGGCTCAACCCGGACCATCCCCCAACTCCGCGCCGACGTCGCCTTGGACCTGCTCACAGGCCGCCACACCGACCACCCCGACACAGGAAGCGGCAAGAAGGCAGGGTCGGTGAACCTCCACGTCGACCTCACCACCCTCGCCGGCCTCGACGACAACCCCGCCGAGCTTTCAGGCTACGGGCCCGTCGTGGCCGACATCGCCCGGAAAGTCGCCGCTGAACAACAGAAGAAGAGCACATGGGACGCGGTCGTCACGGACCCCGAGACCGGCGAGCCGCTCCACGTCGTCTCCGTCAAGAGAAGACCAACCAAGAAACAGACAGACATGATCCGCGCCCTGCACCCGGTCTGCGTCTTCCCGGGAGGAGCGCATGCCCGCGGTCAACTGCGACCTCGACCACCGCATCGACCACGCCCGAGGCGGCCCCACCACCGTCGCCAACCACGCCCCTGAAGGCGCCGCTCCGCGGGCGCCGCGCTGCAGACACCACCACAGAGCCAAACACGAAGCCGGATGGTCCTACACGAAAATCGGCAGAGTCACCGTCGAATGGGTCAGCCCAACCGGACTGAACTACCAAACCGGAGGAAACCACACCGGCAAAAACCGGACAGGCGGAAGAGCGCCGCCCTGACCCCCGCCGCACTTCCCCCTCCAGCCCGTCCACCACACAACCCGAACCCGAACCTTGATGAACGCCGCCCATACCGCCTGCCGCGGCGACGCGCTCAGAGTCGAAGGCGGCGGTGGCGCCGCACATTGACCTCGTGACCCGCCGCCGCGAGCACGGCCACGGCGGCCAGGCCGGCGGGCGCCCCGCCGGGCAGCTTCGTCAACAGGAAGAACACAGCCACTCCCAGGACCAGCGCGACCGCCCCCGGGAAGAGGGCCGAGAGAGGGACCTGCCGGTCGTAGGGGACAAGCACACCCGCGACTCGCATCGTCACAAGCATCGACAGCCCGAACGCCGTCGCGGCCAAGACCTCCCGGCCCGTCACCTGTCGGGCTGCTACCGACGCCAGCGCCATCAACACAGCGCCCGCAACGACGCACACCGCCCCCACCGTGAGATCGCCGCTCAACATGACAGCCCGATCGGAGATGGGGCTCACATCGGTCACCCAGCGGCTCCGAGCGACGAACCCGTACGACAGGAGCGCCAACCCGGGAGCGAGAAGCCAGGCGACGCTCATGGCCATCGAGCCGGCCGGCCCCAACGGCCGGAACAAGCAAGCCGCAGCGAGCGACGCGAAGCCCGCGAAGTAGAGGGCGAGGTGGGCCATCACCTCCGGCTCCCTCACAAACCGCATCGCACTCGACCAGGCGAGCGTGTGAGTGACCGCCGGATGACGGGCCGCGAAGCGCCGGAGCGGGCCGCGCGCTGAGACCTCCCCGCTGACCGGGCCCCGAGAGGAGACGGCGAATCCCAGGAGCCCGACGAGGGCGACGACCGAGACGATCAAGGCGAGCCACCCGAAGCGGCTCGCCGCCCCCGCCAAGTCGGCGCCGGCAAGAGGCCAGTTGAAAGGCGAGACGACCGGGCCGGAGGGGAGGTCCTCCGACGTCAACCGGCGAAGCTGGGCCAAGCTGGACGCGATAGCCGCCGCCATGACGAGCATCGACCCGGAAAGCCTGGCCAGCCTCACAGGCACAGCGAACACTGCCCCGACCAGCCTCTCCGCCGCGAGCATGGCGACGGCCGTCACGACCAGCAGGTACAGAAGAGAAGCCAACACCACGACCGAGACCCAGACGCGGTCCCCCGCCCCCCGCCACCCGGCGGAGACGACCACGAGGACGGGGCCGCCGAAGAGGCCCGCCGCCATCACGAGCGTCGCCGCTCCCCCGGGCAGCAACAGGCCCACGAAAGCGTCTCGGGCGGTGATCGGGGACATCGCCATCAACCGGCTCAGGCTCTCCGAGCTGGGGGACAAGACCAGCAACAAGGTCATGAGAAGCGTCAAGACGAGCGCCGCGTTGTCGGCGAGGCTCCCAAGAAGAAGGGGCGCCAGAACCGCTGGCGCCACGCCGACCGAATCGGACAACAGAGCCGCCGAGCTCACCCACAAGACGACGAACGCTGAGGCGAGGAGCAACCCGGCGATGACCAGAGGCCAGACGCGCCCACCGGTCAGCTTCATCACGCCGTGCCTCCAAGAGCGGAGCACCAAGGCCGAAACCGCCAGAGGCGACCTCATCGTCTTGGTCGTCGAGCCGTCGCGACCCCGGCCAACGCCAAGACGACGGCCAGAGCGGCGATCGGGACGACAATCCGCCCGTCAACCTCCAAGCCGAACGCATCCCCTCCCTCAAGGGTCACACCCGCCCAACCGAGCTCGACGGAGACCTCGAAAGCGGCCGCGAGGAACAGCCCGAGCGCAAGCACGACGAGCACAAGCAGGAGCGCCCCCGCCATAGACCCGAAGAGGATGCGCACAAGACGACCGACGGTCAGCCGTCGATCATCGGGCCCCGAGGCCCCCGCGAGCCGGCCTCCCGACGACGACATCACATGGCCCCCAGGATCTCATCGGCCCGGTCGAGGTCGTCCCCCATCCCGGAGACCCCGATGAAGAACCGCTCCAGATCCGCCTCCCCCGAAGCCTCCAGAAGCTCAGAAGGGCGCCCCTCCGCGACGAGGCGCCCGCCCGCGAGGATCAACACCCGGTCGCACAGCCGCTCAGCGGCAAGCAGGTCATGGGTCGCTATCAACGTCGCCCTCCCCTCAGGCGACGGCCACGCCGTGAGGACCCGGCGGACGACGATCGCCGCCACAGGGTCGAGTCCCCCGAAAGGCTCGTCAAGTATCAACAACGGCGGGCGATGCTGCAGAGCCGCCAACAGGAGAAGCTTGCGTCGCATCCCGTGGGAGTACCCGGCGACCAGCCGATCCATCGCAGAGTCGAGGTCGAGGACCGCGGCAAGCTCGGAGACATCCTCCGTCGTGTCGTGGAGACGGCTCAAGAACTGAAGGTACTCGCGGCCGGTGACGGTCTCGGGCAAGTCCAAGTCGTCGGGGACGAAGCCGAAACGCCGCTTCGCCTCCACCGTCTCCGCAGCCGCCCCGGCGATCTCAATGGCCCCGCTCGAAGGGGAGACAATGCCCGTGACGCAATGAAGCAGCGTGCTCTTGCCCGACCCGTTCGGCCCGAGGACACCCACCACCTCGCCCGCGCCGACATGCGCCGACACGTCGTCGACGCCGACGACTTCCCCGTATCGCTTGGAGAGCGAATCGATGTTGAGCACTTCAGGCCTCCTCGGGCGGGCGGCGCCCGGAGCGTAGCGAGGCGACCTCCGGCCCGCCCGGCATCCCCGTAGTCGCAGGGCGCGGCAAGCCGATTCCTTCCGCCCGAGGCGATCGCGCCCTATCGTGAGGCGCTTGAGCCGCCCCGACTACGTCTGCATACACGGCCACTTCTATCAGCCGGCCCGGGACGACCCCTTCACACAGGAAGTGAGGAACGAGCCGTCGGCCGCGCCGTTCGCCAACTGGAACGAGAGGGTCACGGCCGAGTGTTACGCCCCCAACCTCAGCGCACCCGTCCTCGCCGCCGACGGCGAGCCCCGGCGCCGGATCAACAACTTCGAGTGGATCAGCTTCGACCTCGGCCCCACGATCCTCGAGTGGCTCAAACACAACCGCAACAACGTCTACCAGGGGATCATCGACGCCGACCGGGCCTCGACGGCGAGGTTCGGCGGCCACGGCTCTGCCATGGCCCAGTCCTACAACCACACGATCCTCCCCCTCTCCAACAGCCGCGACCGCAAGACCCAGATCCGTTGGGGCGTGAGGGACTTCGAGCACCGCTTCGGGCGGGCGCCCGAGGGCATGTGGCTGCCGGAGACGGCCGTTGACGCGGAGACGCTCCGCCTTCTCGGCGAGGAGGCGATCTTGTTCACGGTCCTCGCGCCCCATCAGGCGGCGGCCGCGACGGGGGCCGACGGCCAGTGGCGCGACGCGGCCGACGGCGGGGTCGACACCCGAGTCCCCTATCGAGTCTCGATCGGCGACGGGAAGGAGATCGCCGTGTTCTTCTACAACGGCCCGCTGTCGCAGAAGATCGCCTTCGACGGCCTCCTCGACGACGGCCACCGTCTTGCGAACGCCCTCATCGGAGGGCTCGGCGCCGAGCGCGACGGGCCGAGACTGACCCACGCCGCCACCGACGGCGAGAGCTACGGCCACCACCACAGGTTCGGGGAGATGGCCCTCGCCGTCGCCATCGAGGAGATCGAGAAACGCTCCGACGCTCAGATGACCAACTACGCCGAGTTCCTCGCCCGCCACCCGCCCGACCGGGAGGCGACAATCGTCGAAGACTCATCTTGGAGTTGCGCACACGGCGTCGAGCGCTGGCGCTCCGACTGCGGCTGCAGCACAGGGGCCGAGCCGGGGTGGACGCAGAAGTGGCGCACCCCGCTCCGCGAGGGGCTCGACTGGCTGCGCGATCGGTTGGGAGGCGCATTCGAGTCCCTGCGAGGGACGACGCTCATCGACCCCTGGGAGGCGAGAGACGACTACATCTCGGTCCTGACCGGCACGTCGCACGACGAGTTCTTCCGCCGGCACGCCGCGCCGGGGCTCGGGGCCGCCAAACGGGAGGAGGCCCTCGCCTACCTGGAGATGCAGCAACGCCTGATGTTGATGTACACATCCTGCGGGTGGTTCTTCGGCGACGTGGCCGGGCTGGAGACCCTCATCGTGCTGCGCCAGGCCGCTCGCGCCATCGACCTGTCCCGACGGGTCGGCGGCCCCGACGTCGAGCAGGGGTTCCTCAACCGGCTGAGCCGCGCCGTGTCCAACGTCGACGGCAGGACAGCCGCCGAGATCTACGAAGCCGAGGTCTCGTCCCGCCCGGCAGAGGACAACAGCGGGGAGTAGAGCCTCTCGTCGTAGTCCCGCAACATCCTGGCGGCGGTGACCTGCGGCCCCAACGTCCGCATCGACCGACGGGCCCTCGACAGGAACTCGCCCGGCCGGTCGTGGTACTCGGCGGCGGCTTCGGCGATGACGTCCAAAGCCGAGGCGGCGTCGTCGTCGTCCCGCCCGTCGCCGGGACGGTCGCTGGCGGCGATGGCCCAGCCGTTGTCACCGTCGTACATCTCGGCCCACCACCCGTCGAGGATCGAAGCGTTGACGCCCCCGTTCAAGACGGCCTTCTCGCCGCTGGTCCCCGACGCCTCCCTGGGCCTGACGGGGGTGTTCAACCACACGTCGCACCCGCCGAACATCATGAGGGCCATCTCCATGTCGTAGCCGGGGAGGAAGGTGAACCGGCCGTTCGACTCGGGTGAGAGGCCGAAACCGACGATATCCGCGAGGAGACGCTTCCCGGGGTCGTCGCGAGGGTGGGCCGTGCCCCCGAAGATGAAGTGGACCGGCCGGTCGTCGCAGGCGAGCAGCTCCCGGAGCCGGTCCCTGTGACGGAGCACCAGCGTCGCTCGTTTGTAGGGGGCGAACCTCCGGGCGAACCCGATGATGAGCGAGTCCGGGTCCAGCTTGTGCCCGGCGACGTCAGCGACGACGCGCGCCAACCTCTCCGACCCGCCCCGCCTGAGCCCTCTCAGGGCCTCCTCGTCCATGGATGCCAGCTTCTCCCAGGCTTCCGGGTCGCCGTCGGCCCACCCCGGCCCGGCCGTCTCGTCGTAGACGTGCTGCGTCCACCTCCCCGTCCAGGTGCGGGCGTGCACGCCGTTGGTCACCGACGTGATGTCGTCGCCTATGCCGACTCCGCGGAACATCGCCCTGGCGGTCTCGCCGTGCAGCTTGGAGACGCCGTTCGCCGCTGCCGACACGTTGAGGCAGAGAGCCGCCATGTTGAACATGTGAGGGTCGTCGGGGTCTCGGCCCAGGTCCCAGACGAGGTCGGGGGATGCCCCCCAGTCCTCGGCCCATCGGTCGACGTACGCCCCGACGAGCGGCCCCTCGAAACGATCGATCCCCGCGGGCACCGGGGTGTGCGTAGTGAACATGAGCGTGGACCTGACCTTCTTGATGGCCGTGTCGAAGTCGTCGCCGTTGACCCTCCGGTTGACCAGCTCCAAGAAGGCGAAACCGGCGTGCCCCTCGTTGAGGTGGTACAGCTCGATGTTCCACCCCAGGGCGGCCAGGGCCCTAGCCCCCCCGACGCCCAACACCAGCTCCTGCTCCAGCCGGTGCCTCCGGTCGCCTGCGTAGAGGCGGTCGGTTATCTGGCGATCCTCAAGCTCGTTCCCGTCCATGTCGGTGTCGAGCAGGATGAGCGGCGTGCGCCCGACGTCGATCCTCCACAACCTGGCGAGCACGTCTCGGCCGGGGAAAGGCACGCTCACCACATAACCGGTGTCGATGGCGCCCACCTCAAGCGGCTCCATCGGGAAGTACATCTCCGACTGCTCCCCGTCGATGAGCATCTGACGGAAGAACCCCCTGCGATAGAGCAGGCCCACCCCGACGAGGGGGAGCGCCGCGTCGGAGGCGGCTTTAAGATGATCTCCGGCCAGGACGCCGAGACCGCCCGAGTACTGGCGCAGCCGGGCGCTCAGCGCGTACTCGGGGGAGAAGTAGGCGATGCGCGGCTCGGGCGCGTCGGCCATGAGAGCGTCGAGGTCGGCGACCTCGGCCCGCAGGCGGGCGATGAACACGTCGTCGCCGGTGAGCCGCACCAGGTCGTCCTCGGTGAGGAAGGCCACGGTCAGAGCCGGGTGCTGCAGCTCGGACCCGCCCGGCAGGGAAGCGAGAAGCTGCCGGCTCGACGGCGTCCAAGACCAGCGGTAGTTGGCCGCCAGCCGCTTCAGGTCACGATAGACGCTTGCTCGATCCAACAGGGCCCTCCCAGAGCCTCCCGGGCGCTCCCCGCCGGACGAGACGAGGAGACGCTCCGGAGACGACGGTCACTCCTCCTCGTAGGAAGACATCCCTCCCAACGAAGCCAGCCACTCGGCGGGGTCCTCGGGCAGCCCCTCGTCCTCGGCGACCGCGGCGCCCTCGCTCAGGAGGCCGAGGCTTGACACCGTGGTGGCGCCGGGCAACGACGGCTGAAGGACCTGGTACTCGACGGCCCCGGTGCCGGCCGGGATCAACTTGCCGATTATCACGTTCTCCTTGAGGCCCCTCATGAAATCGGAGCGGCTCTGGATCGCGGCGTCGGTCAACACCCTGGTCGTCTCTTGGAAGGAGGCCGCCGACAGCCACGAGTCCGTGGCCAACGACGCCTTGGTGATGCCCATCAGCTCGGGCCGGCCCTCGGCGGGTTGCTTCCCCTCGTCGACAAGCTCCTTGTTGGTGTCCCGGAACACCTGATCGTCGATCAAAGCGGCGGGCAGGAAAGGAGACTCGTTGGGGGCGACGATCCTCACCCTGCGCAGCATCTGCCGCACGATCATCTCGATGTGCTTGTCGTGGATCTCCACGCCTTGGGACCGGTACACCTCCTGCACCTGATCGACCAGGTACTGCTGGGCGGCCCGGACCCCGCGAATCTCCAAGACCTCTTTGGGGTCGAGCGGCCCCTCGGTGAGCTGCGCCCCGGCCTGCACCCGCTTCCCGTCCGCGAACCGGAGCTTGGCGAAGCGGGAGATCGGGTAGATGGCCTCCTCGTCGCGGACGGCGACCACGATACGGCGCCCCTCCTCGTCGTCGAAGTGCCGGGCGACGCCGGAAAGCTCGGACATGACGGCTTTACCCTTCGGGGCGCGGGCCTCGAACAGCTCCACCACGCGGGGCAGGCCGTGGGTGATGTCCTCGCCGGCCACGCCTCCCGTGTGGAACGTGCGCATCGTCAACTGGGTGCCCGGCTCGCCGATCGACTGAGCGGCCATGATGCCGACGGCCTCGCCCGACTCGACCATCCTGCCCGTCGCCAGGGAGAGCCCGTAACACGTCTGGCACACGCCGCCCCGGGTGTCGCAGGTAAGCGGCGAGCGGACCCGCACCGACTCGATGGCGGCGCCTTCGATGGCGTGCAGCTCAGCGGTGCCGACGACGACGCCTGCCCGGAGCTTGCGGTCGTCCTCGGTGGCCACGAAGGTGCGGCCCTCCCTGAGGTCGTCGGCGAGGGCGCGGCCGTAGATGCGGGAGCGGAGGTTCCTGATCTTGCCGCCGCGCTCGTCGATCACCCCGATGACGATGCCGCGGTCGGTCTCGCAGTCTTCCTCCAAGACGATCATCTCCTGGGAGACGTCGACGAGACGGCGAGTCAGGTAACCGGAGTCGGCGGTGCGGAGGGCGGTGTCGGCCAAGCCTTTCCGGGCGCCGTGGGTCGAGATGAAGTACTCCAACACCGAGAGGCCCTCGCGGAAGTTGGAGATGATCGGGCGGGGGATGATGTCGCCCTTCGGGTTGGCGACGAGGCCGCGCATGCCCGCGATCTGCCGGACCTGCATCATGTTCCCCCGGGCCCCCGAGCCCACCATCATGTCGAGCGAGTTGAACTGCTCGGCGCTGAGGCTCGCCTTCATCGCCTCGGTCACCTTCTCGGTGGCCTCCGTCCAGATCTCGATCAGCTCCTGCCGGCGCTCGTCGTCGGTCACCACCCCCTTGGCGAACAGGCTCTGCACCTTCTCGGCGCGCCCTTCGTACTCGGAGAGGATCTTGGCTTTGTCCCCCGGGGTGCGCACGTCGTCGAGTGCGATCGTCAAGCCGGCTTTGGTGGCGTAGCGGAAGCCGAGCTCTTTGATCGAGTCGAGGGTGGCGGCCACGGCGGAGCGGGGATAACGCTCGATGATCGTCTCGATCAGGAGCCTCATGTCAGCCTTGATGACTGCCGAGTCGATGAACGGGAAACCGTCGGGGAACGCGTCGTTGAGCAGGACTCGGCCCAGAGTCGTCTCCACCGGCTTGTCCGCGTCGAACGGCTCGTCGTCGAGCAGCTTGCCCAGCGTCTGCTTCAGCTCGTCGTGCATCTTCGGGTCGCCGGCCCGGTCGCCGAGGCGGATCTTGATCGGCGCGTGCAACGCCAACTCGCCGATCTCGTGGGCCATGTTGGCCTCCTCGAGGTCGGCGAAGCGGCGGCCCGCCCCCGCCGCGTCCTCGACGGCCTCCGACAGGTAGTAGATCCCGATGACCATGTCCTGGGACGGCGTGACGATGGGACGGCCCGACGCCGGGGACAGGACATTGTTCGACGACAACATGAGGACCCTGGCCTCGGCCTGAGCCTCGGCCGAGAGCGGCAGGTGCACGGCCATCTGGTCGCCGTCGAAGTCGGCGTTGAACGCCTCGCAGACAAGCGGGTGGATCTGGATCGCCTTACCCTCGACCAGGACCGGCTCGAACGCCTGGATGCCGAGGCGGTGCAGGGTCGGGGCGCGGTTGAGGAGCACCGGGTGCTCCTGGATGACGTCGCCGAGCACGTCCCAGACCTGGGGGCGCTGCCGCTCGACCATCCTCTTCGACGCCTTGATGTTCTGAGCCACGTCGAGGTCGACAAGGCGTTTCATGACGAAAGGCTTGAACAACTCGAGGGCCATGACCTTGGGCAGGCCGCACTGGTGAAGGGCGAGCTGAGGACCGACGACGATGACCGACCGGCCGGAGTAGTCGACCCGCTTCCCGAGCAGGTTCTGGCGGAACCGCCCTTGTTTTCCCTTGAGCATGTCGGAGAGCGACTTGAGGGCCCGGTTGCCCGGCCCGGTCACGGCGCGGCCGCGACGGCCGTTGTCGAGCAAGGCGTCGACCGCCTCTTGGAGCATTCGCTTCTCGTTGTTGACGATGATCTCGGGGGCGCCGAGGTCCAGCAGCCTCTTGAGGCGGTTGTTCCTGTTGATGACCCGTCGGTAGAGGTCGTTCAGGTCGGAGGTGGCGAACCGGCCGCCGTCCAACTGGACCATCGGGCGGAGGTCGGGGGGTATGATCGGGACGGTCTCCAAGATCATGTCTTCGGGGCGGTTCTGACCCTCCCAGAACGGCTTGACCACCTTCATCCGCTGGGTGGCTCGCTGACGGCGCTGTTGCGACTTGCCGTTGAGGTTCTCGTCGAGGCGCTCCATCACCTCGTCGAGATCCAAGTTGACCAGCAGGGACTTGACGGCCTCCGCCCCCATGCCGCCCTCGAAGTAGTCGGCGTAGCGGACCCAGATCTCGCGCCACAACTGCTCCGACTCGACGAGCTGCTTGGGGCCGAACCCGCGGAAGGTGTCGAAAGCCTCTTGGACCAGCTCGGCCTCGCGCTCGGAGCGCTCCTCGCGCTCTTCGACCTCCCTCTCGACCTCCTTGCGGCGGGTCCCGATCTCCTTGTTCTTGGCGCCGCCCTCCTCCATGGCGCTGAGCTCGCCCTCGAGGGCCTCGAGACGCACCGACCGCCACTCGTCGAAGTCCGACTTCACGACGGCGATCTCGTCGCCCAACGCGGCCTCAAGCTCGGGGAGGTCCTTCCGCCTCGCCTCCTCGTTGACCGAGGTGATGACGTAGCTGGCGAAGTAGATGACCTTCTCCAGCTCCTTCGGGGACATGTCGAGCAGATAGCCGAGACGGCTGGGAACACCCTTGAAGAACCAGATGTGGGTGACCGGCGCCGCCAGCTCGATGTGGCCCATCCGCTCGCGGCGCACCTTGGACCGCGCCACCTCGACCCCGCAGCGCTCACAGACGATCCCCTTGTAGCGGATCCTCTTGTACTTGCCGCAGTAACACTCCCAATCCCGTTGCGGGCCGAAGATGCGCTCGTCGAAGAGGCCCTCCTTCTCGGGGCGCAGGGTGCGGTAGTTGATCGTCTCCGGCTTCCTGACCTCCCCGAAGGACCAGGCGCGGACCTGGTCGCTGGAGGCCAAGCCGATCTTCAGCTCGTCGAACAGTTGTTGTGTCATGGTTTGTTGTGTCATGGGTTACCTCCCGCGGGTTAGTCGCTGTCCGGGCGCTCCGGCCGGCTGAGATCGATGCCCAGCGCCTCGACCGCCCGATAGGTGTCGTCCTCAAGCTCCTTGAGCTCGACCTCCTCGCCGGCCGAGAGCATCTCGACGTTGAGGCAGAGGCTCTGCATCTCCTTGACCAGCACCCGGAACGACTCGGGGATGCCGGGCTCGGGGATGTTGTCGCCCTTGACGATGGCCTCGTAGACCTTGACCCGCCCGGGCACGTCGTCGGACTTGATGGTCAACAGCTCTTGCAGGGCGTAGGCGGCGCCGTACGCCTCCAGCGCCCAAACCTCCATCTCGCCGAACCTCTGACCGCCGAACTGCGCCTTCCCGCCCAGCGGCTGCTGGGTGATCATCGAGTAAGGGCCGGTCGAGCGGCCGTGGATCTTCTCGTCGACCAGGTGAACCAGCTTCAACACATAGATGTACCCGACTGTGATCGGGGTGTCGAAGGGCTCGCCGGTCCGGCCGTCGTACAAGACCGCCTTGCCGTCTTTGCCCACAAGGCGCTCGTCGTCCCGGTTGGGGCGGGCGTTTGCGATCACCTTCATGATCTCGTCCTCGCGGGCGCCGTCGAACACCGGCGTGGCGGTGTTGGTCCACGGCTTCGCCCCGACCGCGGCGGGCGTCTTGCCTCTGAAGGGCTCCCAACCCTGGGCGGCGGCCCAGCCCAGGTGGGTCTCGAGGACCTGGCCGAGGTTCATCCGGCTGGGCACGCCGAGCGGCGACAGGATGACGTCGACCGGCGTCCCGTCGGCGAGGAACGGCATCTCCTCCTCGGGGAGAATCTTGGAGATGACGCCTTTGTTGCCGTGACGGCCGGCGAGTTTGTCGCCTTCGGAGATCTTGCGCTGGGTGGCGACGTGGATGCGGACAAGCTCGTTGACCCCGGGGGGGAGGTCGAACCCGTCGGCGCGCTTGAACACCTTGACGCCGATGACCTTGCCGGTCTCGCCGTGGGGCACCTTGAGCGAGGTGTCGCGCACCTCGCGGGCCTTCTCGCCGAAGATCGCCCGGAGCAGCCGCTCCTCGGGCGTCAACTCGGTCTCGCCTTTCGGCGTGACCTTCCCGACGAGGTAGTCGCCCGGGCCCACCTCGGCGCCGACGCGGATGATCCCGTCCCCATCGAGGTTGGCCAGGACCTCCTCGGGGACGTTGGGGATGTCCCGGGTGATCTCCTCAGCGCCCAGCTTGGTGTCGCGGGCGTCGACCTCGTGCTCCTCGATGTGGATGGAGGTGAGCACGTCGTCTCTGACGAGACGCTCGCTGATGATGATGGCGTCCTCGAAGTTGTGGCCCTGGAAAGGCACAAACGCCACGAGGAGGTTCCTGCCGAGGGCGAGCTCGCCGCGCTCGGTGGACGGGCCGTCGGCCAAGACCGAGCCGACCTTGACCTTGTCGCCCACCTGGACGACGGCCTTGTGGTTCATGCAGGTGCCCTGGTTGGAGCGGTGAAACTTGTCGAGGGCGAAGGTGTGCTTCTTGTTGGCCTTGGCCTCTTTGACGACGATCTCGTCGCCGCCGACCTCAGCCACCTCGCCCGCCACGGTCGAGAGGACCATGTCGCCGGAGTCCTGGGCGGCTCGCCCCTCGACGCCGGTGCCGACGAGCGGGGCCTCCGTCGTCAGGAGCGGGACCGCTTGACGCTGCATGTTCGAGCCCATGAGGGCGCGGTTGGCGTCGTCGTGCTCCAGGAACGGGATGAGGGAGGTGGAGACGGAGACGATCTGCTTCGGGGAGACGTCCATGTAGTCGACGCTCCTGGAGTCGACCTGCTCCACCTCGCCGCCCGCCAGTCGCACGAGAACCCGCCTTCGGGCGAACGAGCCGTCCTCCTTGAGGGGGGCGTTGGCCTGGGCGATGACGAAACGCTCCTCCTCGGTCGCCGTCAGGTACTCGACCTTCTTGGTGACCTTGCCTTTCTCCACCTTGCGATAGGGGGTCTCGATGAAACCGAAGTCGTTCACCCTGGCGTAGGAGGCGAGCGAGCCGATGAGGCCGATGTTGGGGCCCTCGGGGGTCTCGATCGGGCACATGCGGCCGTAGTGGGAGGGGTGCACGTCGCGAACCTCGAAACCGGCGCGCTCGCGCGACAGCCCGCCCGGGCCCAGCGCCGAGAGCCTGCGGCGGTGGGTGAGCCCGGCGAGCGGGTTGGGCTGGTCCATGAACTGGCTGAGCTGCGACGTCCCGAAGAACTCCTTGATGGCGGCGGTGACCGGGCGGATGTTGATCAGGCTCTGCGGGGTGATGGCGTCGGGGTCCTGGGTGGTCATCCGCTCGCGGACCACCCGCTCGAGCCGGGTGAGGCCGACCCGGACCTGGTTCTGCACCAGCTCGCCGACGGTGCGGATACGGCGGTTGCCGAAGTGATCGATGTCGTCGGTCTTGATGGCGATCTCGGCGCCTTTGTGGGTGGTCATCGTCTCGTCGCCTGAGTGCAGGGCGACGAGGTATCGGATGACGTCGACGATGTCGTCGTCGCGGAGCATCTGGAGGCCCTTCGCCCGGTAGTCCTTGGGCGCCTTCTCGGCGAACCTCTGGCTGACCTTGTAGCGGCCGACCCTGGTGAGGTCGTATCGCTTGGGGTTGCGGAACAGGGTCTGGATCAGGCCGCGCGCCGACTCGACCGTGGTCGGCTCGCCGGGGCGGAGCTTGCGGTAGAGGTCGAGGAGCGCCTCGTCCTTGTCGCCGGCGGTGTCCTTCTCGATGGTGTTCCTGATCGACTCGGCGCCCTCGAACATCTCCAAGATCTCCTCGTCGGTCTCGGCGATCCCCAGCGCCTTGAGGAAGGCGGACACGTACTGGCGGCGTTTGCGGTCGACGCGCACGCCGATGGTGTCCTTCTTGTCGGTGTCGAACTCGAGCCATGCGCCGCGGCCCGGGATGACCTTGCCCGTGTAGACCATCTTGTCGGAGGTCTTGTCCTTGGCGACGTCGAAGTAGGCGCCGGGCGACCGGACGAGCTGGGAGACGATCACCCGCTCGGTGCCGTTGATGACGAAGACCCCCTTGTCGGTCATGATCGGGAAGTCGCCCAAGAAGACCTGCTGCTCCTTGATCTCGCCGGTGCCCTTGTTCATGAACCTGGCGGTGATGAAGAACGGCCGGGCGTAGTTGGAGTCCCGCTCCTTGGCTTCCTCGAGGGTCAGCGGGGTCTCGCCGAACCGGTGGTCGGTCAGCTCGAGGGCGAGGGAGCCGGTGAAGTCCTCGATGGGCGAGATCTCGTCGAAGATCTCGCGAAGGCCCTGGTCGAGGAACCACTGGAACGACTCGTGCTGGACCGCCAACAGGTCGGGAAGGGCGAGCACTTCAGGGATCTTGCCGAATGAGAAACGCTTAGCCACGCGCGAAGCCAAGAGGAGCCTCCTTGAGGTGGTGGGGGGTTAGGTGTGACGCAACTGAGCACATGCTAGCAGACGCGCGAGCGCGTCGGCAAAATCGAGTCTAGCCGCTCGCCGGGTCGTCACGAGCTCCGGCGGGCGCCGATCGCAGCCGACTCGATGGAGGGGTCGTCCCCGAAGCCGAGCAGACCGAAGACCGCCAGCGCGACGAGGGCGACGGCGACGGCGACGATGAGGCCCATCAACCAGGGAGGGATCGGCTTCCTCCGTCTCGGCGCCTCCGCCGGCTCAGGCGCCCCGGCAGGCTTTCGCTCAGGCATCGGCTCATGTTGGCGCCCGACGGGAGCGGCCGCACTCCCGTCGGGCGCCGGAAGGCGCGGGTCAGCCCTCGATCGCAGCCGCGGCGGGGGCGGAGACCTCCACCTTGTGCGGCTTGGCGGCATCGGTGACCGGGATGGTCAACATGAGTACGCCGTCGACGTACTCGGCTGTGATCGCCTCGCCGTCGAGCCCCTCACCGAGACGGAAGCTCCGGGCGAAGGCGCCGGTGGGGCGGCCCCGCACGGTGTCGACGCGATCGTCGTCGACGATCTCCCGACGCTCGACCGCGACGGTGAGCGTCCTCTTCTCGACCTCCACGTCGATGTCGTCGAGATCGACGCCGGGGGCGTCGATCTCAAGGTGGAAGTTGTCCCCGCGCCGGTACGCGTCGGCGTTGAGAAGCTCGCGGCGGGGGCGGCGCCCCTCGCCGAAGAGCAGGTCGAAGTGATTGCATGTCATGGCGGTGAACCTCCTTTGGTATACCTGAATGCCATTTCCTCGATCATTATGACACAGGAAATCTGATATGTCAAATATCAGATTGATGGCCCGCGCCGCGATCGCGCCGCGGCCCGCGTACCCTTGGCCCCCAATGAAGATCGTCGTCCTCTCACGGAGCAACTCCCTGTACTCGACGTCGCGCCTCAGGGAGGCGGCCCTGCGAAGGGGCCACGAGGTGGCCGTCGTCGACTACCTGCGGTGTTACATGGACATCACCGCCCGCCGCCCCGTCGTGCTCTACGGGGGCGAGGAGGTGCGGCCCGCCGCGGTCATCCCCCGGATCGGGGCCACCTACACCTTCTACGGCGCCGCCGTGGTCCGCCAGTTCGAGCTGGCCGACGTGTTCACCGCCAACAGCGCCGACGGGATCAGCCGGTCGCGGGACAAGCTCAGGTCGATGCAGCTCCTGTCGCGGGCGGGCGTCGGGTTGCCCACCACGAGCTTCGCCCACGACAGCCAGGACATCGACGGCATCCTTGATGTCGTCGGCGGGCCGCCGGTGGTCGTCAAGCTCCTCGAAGGGACCCAGGGCATCGGCGTGGTGCTCGCCGAGACCAAGAAGGCCGCCGAGTCGGTGATCAACGCCTTCCGCCAGTTGGACGCCAACTTCCTGGTGCAGCAGTACATCGCCGAAGCGGGCGGCGCCGACATCCGCGCCTTCGTCGTGGGAGGCGAGGTGGTGGCGGCGATGAGGCGCCAGAGCCCGCCCGGCGACTTCAGGTCCAACCTGCACCGCGGCGGCGAGGCCGAGGCCGTCCGGCTCGGCCCCCATGAGCGGGCCATGGCGGTGCGGGCCGCCAAGACGATGGGGCTCAACGTAGCCGGCGTCGACCTGATCGGGTCCGACGAGGGGCCGATGGTCCTCGAGGTCAACTCCTCCCCCGGCCTGGAGGGGATCGAGGCGGCCAGCGGGACCGACATCGCCGACCTCATCGTCTCCTACATCGAGGACCACGCAGTTGGCTGAGGCGAGACGCAACGAGGACATCACGGTGGGCGCGATCAAGGTCATGCCCGGGCGGAAGAAGCGGATTGAGCTGCCCTTCGCCGCCCTCGCCACCGGCTCGACGGAAAACCTCCCGGTGGCGGTGATCAACGGCCGCGCCGCAGGGCCGCACGTCTGGTTGTCCGGGGCGATCCACGGAGACGAGCTCAACGGGGTGGAGATCGTCCGACGGGTGATCGGGGAGCTGGACGCCAAGACCCTCCGGGGCGCGGTCATCGCCGCGCCGATCGTCAACCCGCTGGGGTTCATGCTGGGGTCGCGTTACCTGCCCGACCGCCGCGACCTCAACCGGTCGTTCCCCGGCGCCAAACGAGGGTCGACGGCGTCGCGGCTCGCCCACCTCTTCATGGAGGAGGTCGTTTCCAAGTGCTCACACGGCATCGACCTGCACACCGCGAGCCACCACCGCACCAACCTTCCCCAGGTGCGGGCCGACCTCGACGACCCGGCGACCGTGGGGCTCGCCCGGGCCTTCGCCGCGCCGGTCAGCATCCACTCCCGGCTTCGCAGGGGCTCGCTGCGAAGCGCCGCCGTCAAGCTGGGCGCCAAGGTCCTGGTCTACGAGGCGGGGGAGGCGCACCGCTTCAACGACGACGCCATCAAGGCGGGATTCAACGGGGTCATGAGGTCGCTCCGCTCGTTGGGGATGATCGACGCCCGGCTTCCCCGGCCCAAGCCGACGAAGCTGATACGACGCACCCGCTGGGTCCGGGCGCGGCGGGGAGGCCTCGCCGAGATCCGGGTCAAGCTCGGCCAGCGGGTCGAGAAGGGGGCCGCGATCGCCGCCGTCTCGGACGCGTTCGGCCGCCGTCCCGCCGCGGTCAAGGCGAACGAGACCGGGTGGGTGATCGCCCGCACCCTCCAGCCGCTGGTCAACTCGGGCGACCCCCTCGCCCACATCGCCGTCGAACCGGTTTCCTGATGCTCTCGGTTCGCCTCTACCGTGATGTGTGCATTGAGAATGGCCCCCGATCATCCGAAGGAGCCAGACGTCACTCTCGGCGACCGCGTCGAGGCCGCCGACCAAAGGAGCTTTCATGCCCACAGAAGACCTCGACCTCCACCACATGGCCAAGGCGCAGTTCGACCGCGCCGCCCCGTTCGTCCACCCGCTCGACGGGTGGAAAGGAGTCGCCGAGTGGCTCTTCATCCCTGAGCAGACGATCAGGGTCTCCATCCCCGTCGTGCTCGACGACGGGTACGTCCACACCTTCTTCGGCTACCGGGTGTTGCACAGCAACGTCCGCGGGCCGGGCAAGGGCGGGTTCCGCTTCCACCCCAGGGTCGACGAGAGCGAGGTCAAGGCCCTCGCCACTTGGATGACCTGGAAGACCGCCCTCGCCGACATCCCTTTCGGCGGCGCCAAGGGAGGCGTCGCCTGCGACCCCAAGAAACTCTCCGAGCGCGAGAAACGGCAGATCACCCGCCGGTACATCGCCAGCCTCGGCGACAACCTGGGGCCGCACACCGACATCCCCGCCCCCGACCTCTACACCGACGCACAGACGATGGCGTGGGTGTACGACACCTACTCGATGATGCATCCCGGCCAGAACAACCTGCCCACGGTCACGGGGAAGCCCCTCGACCTGGGCGGGTCCGAGGGGCGGGCCGCCGCCACGGCGCAGGGCCTGTTCTACGTCTTCGAGCGCCTGCTCTCGGTCGGCGCGCTCGGCGAGCTGGGGCCGATGGAGGGCTTGGAGACGGCGGTGCAGGGGTTCGGGTCGGCCGGGCGGAACGCAGCGAGGATCTTCGCCGCCGCCGGGGCCAGGATCGTGGCCGTCAGCGACAGCCGGGGCGGCGTCCATGACCCCGACGGGCTCGACCTCGCCGCGGTGGAGGCGCACAAGGACGAGACCGGCTCGGTGGTCGACCTTCCCGGGACGGCGCCGCTCGGGCCCAAGGAGGTGTTGGAGGTCCCCTGCGACGTTCTCATCCCGGCCGCGCTGGAGCTGCAGATCACCACGGACAACGCGGCTCGCGTGCAGGCGCGGGTAGTAGTCGAGGCGGCGAACGGGCCGATCACCCCGGAGGCCGACGACATCCTCACCGAGCGCGGGGTCGTCGTCGTCCCCGACATCCTCAGCGCCTCGGGCGGTGTGGTCGTCTCCTATTTCGAGTGGGTGCAGAACCTCGCCAATGAGCACTGGCCCGAAGCCGAGGTCCAAGAGCGCCTGAAGAAGAAGATGACTCAGGCGGCCGACTCGGTGACGGCGGCGTTGGCCGAGATGGCGGACCGGCTCGACGACTACAGGGCCGACTGGAGCGAGGCGCAGCCGCAAGCGCCTCCGGTGCCGAACCCCACCCTGCGGACCGCGGCCCACGCCGCGGCGGTGAGACGGTGCCGGCGCGCCGTGGAGCAACGAGGCGTCTGGCCGTAGGGGCGGGTGTCGCGGGCGGCGGGCCGCTGACTGACCGGCGCGGCGGGTTGGCGCCGGGCCCCGCCGGGGGAGGTTGCTCAGCGGGTGGCGGCGGCGAGGGCGGCGAGGGCGGTCTCGATCCGCTCGCTCAAGGCGGCTTTGCCGCCGAGCACGACAATCCGCTTCGGTTGGAGCCGCGTCAACTCATAGGCCGTCGCCGCCGGGATGCTGAACGGCTCCACCAAGAGCACGGGGCCGTCCTCAAACGCCCCAGCCGCCCCTCCCGCCAGTGCGTCGGGGAAGTTGAGACCCGTCGCCAAGAACACCGCGGCGACACCCGGCTCGAACACAGCCCTCGAGATCCCCGCCGCAGTCGAGTATCGGCGGGCGCCCGCAAGACGGGTCACCTCCCCCTCCGTGTATGCGGCCAGGGCCTCTTGCACGGCCTGCGACACGACGCCCGTCCCGCCCAACACCACGACGCGCTCCGGCTTCAGCCGCCTCAACTCATCGGCCGTGGCCGACGGGAGCTTGTCCCTCCGGGTGAGGAGGATCGGCCCTCCCAGCTTCGCCGCGGCCGGGCCCCCGGTGAGAGCGTCGGGGAAGTCCTCGCCGGTGGCCACGAACGCCACCGGCGCGCCGGGCTGGAAGTGCCTGGCGGAGATCGCCGCGGCGGTGGAGTATCGGTCGGATCCGGCCTGCCGCGTGGTCGTCGCATGCTTCCGCAACGTCGACTCGACCGCCGGTGAGACCACGCCCGCGCCGCCGAGCACGACGATGCGTTTCGGCTTGAGCCGCTTCAGCTCGGTCAAGGTCGCCCTTGCGATCACGTCCTTCGTCACCAACAGGACAGGGCCGGCGCCGCCCGAAGCCGCGCTCCCCGCCAACGCGTCCGGGAAGCTCGCGCCCGTGGCCACATAGACCACGTCAACCCCGGCAGGGAACGTCTCCCTCGAGATGTCGACAGCCGTGCCCAACCGGTCCTTGCCCTCATACCTCGGAGGGCTGTCCTCCCGGACCCGCCTCAGACCGGCGCACCAAGACAGGTCGGTCTCACCCTCAGCCAACGAGATCATCTCAGTCCGGCCCAACAACAGATCAGCATCGGAGTCGACCTCGTCGTCGCCGCCCGAGTCCCTCGAAGTGAACACATACCCGGCGGGCAGGGTGAACTCAATCACGTAGTCGGCCGTAACCAGGCCCGTGAACGAGTAGGCGCCCGACGCGTCCGTCGACGTCGAGCCCGCTTCGGATGCGTACCGGCGCAGAGTCACCTTCACCCCCTTCAGACCCGGCTCGCCCGGGCCCTTCACCCCGTCCCGGTCGGTGTCCACCCACACCAGACCGCCGAGTGTGCCCACCGGCGGCGGAGGCTGCGTCGTCGTGGTCGTCGTGGACGTGGTCGTCGTGGACGTGGTGGATGTGGTCGTCGTGGTGGTCGTCGTGGACGTGGTCGTCGTGGTGGTCGTCGTGGACGTGGTCGTCGTGGTGGTCGTCGTAGTGGTCGGAGGCGGCGCGGACGGCCGATAGCCGAAGTCGAAGGCCAGATTGTCGGCCCCGCCCACCGACACGTCCGCCTCCTTCGACATCGCCGCGGGCGGCTGATGACCGGTCAGGACCCTGTTGGCGTCGGTCACTCGGACCGTCCACTCCCCCGCCGTCACCTTGAAGCTGTAGTAGCCGCTCGAGTAGGTCGTGGCCGTGCCCCGCTCGTCGCCGTCGGAGTCGACCAGCGCCAAGGTGACGTTCTTGATGCCGGGCTCGGACCGGTCTTTGGCGCCGTCCCCGTCGTGGTCCTCCCAGACAAGATCGCCGATCGTGATCAACCGGTAGCCGAAGTCGAAGGCCAGATTGTCGGCCCCGCCCACCGACACGTCCGCCTCCTTCGACATCGCCGCGGGCGCCGGATGACCGGTCAGCGCCCCGTTGGCGTCGGTCACTCGGACCGTCCACTCCCCCGCCGTCACCTTGAAGTAGTAGTAGCCGCTCGAGTTGGTCGTGGCCGTGCCCCGCTCGTCGCCGTCGGAGTCGACCAAGGCCACGGTGACGTTCTTGATGCCGGGCTCGGTCGGGTCTCTCGCGCCGTCCCCGTCGCGGTCCTCCCAGACAAGACCGCCGATCATGATCAACCGGTAGCCGAAGTCGAAGTCCCGATTGTCGGCGCCGCCCACGAACACGTCCGCCACCTTCGACGTCGCCGCGGGCGGCTGATGACCGGCCAGGGCCCTGTTGTCGTCGGCCACTCGGACCGTCCACTCCCCCGCCGTCACCTTGAAGTAGTAGTAGCCGCTCGAGTAGGTCGTGGCCGTGCCCCGCTCGTCGCCGTCGGAGTCGACCAAAACCAGGGTGACGTTCTTGATGCCGGGCTCGGTCGGGTCTCTCGCGCCGTCCCCGTCGCGGTCCTCCCAGACAAGACCGCCGATCGTGATCAACCGGTAGCCGAAGTCGAAGTCCCGGTTGTCGGCGCCGCCCACGAACACGTCCGCCTCCTTCGATGTCGCCGCGGGCGGCTGATGACCAGCCACGACCCCGTTGGCGTCGGTCACTCGGACCGTCCACTCCCCCGCCGTCACCTCGAAGCTGTAAGCGCCGTGCTCGTCGGTCGTGGCCGTGCCCCGTTCGTCGCCGTCGGAGTCGACCAGCGCCAAGGTGACGTTCTCGATGCCGGGCTCGGTCGGGTCTTTCGCGCCGTCCCCGTCGCGGTCCTCCCAGACAAGATCGCCGATCGTGATCAACCGGTAGCCGAAGTCGAAGGCCAGGTTGTCGGCGCCGCCCACCGACACGTCCGCCTCCTTCGATGTCGCCGCGCGCGCCCGATGACCGGTCAGGACCCCGTTGGCGTCGGCCAATCGGACCGTCCACTCCCCCGCCGTCACCTCGAAGCCGTAAGCGCCGTCCGAGTTGGTCGTGGCCGTGCCTCGTTCGTCGCCGTCGGAGTCGACCAGCGCCAAGGTGACGTTTTCGATGCCGGGCTCGGTCGGGTCTTTCGCGCCGTCCCCGTCGCGGTCCTCCCAGACAAGATCGCCGATCGTGATCAACCGGTAACCGAAGTCGAAGCCCAAGTTGATGAGTGTGCTGCCATGCGCCACCGTCGCGGTTCTCCATGTCGCCGCGCGCGCCCGATGACCGGTCAGGACCCCGTTGGCGTCGGTCAATCGGACCGTCCACTCCCCGGCCGTCACCTTGAAGCTGTAGGCGCCGTGCTCGTCGGTCGTGGCCGTGCCTCGTTCGTCGCCGTCGGAGTCGACCAGCGCCAGGGTGACGTTTTCGATGCCGGGCTCGTCCGAGTCTTTCGCGCCGTCCCCGTCGCGGTCCTCCCAGACAAGGTCTCCGATCATGATCTCATCAGCCTCGTAGGCGCCGATGTCACAAGCCGCGTCCTGAGGCCGGGCGACGCCCCGCCCGTCCTTGTCCGGGCACGCCGCCTCATGAGCGGCGCCAAGCAGCGGGCTGGCCGAACCGATCGCCGAAGTCAACACATTCCCCATCCCGTCGTTGGGCCCAACAGGGGCAACCCCGCCATTGTCGGCCAGCCTTCTCAAACCCGACTCGACGTTCTCCAACGCAAAGCCGCACGACCCGTCGGACGACGCGTTACCCTTGTTGCTCGTCAACGCAGAGCCGAACCTGCACTGCCTCCCGCTATTCTCGGCGACCACGGAGTTGGCGATAGACACGTCCACCGACCCGACCGTGACGACCCCGCCGCCCGCGCCGGGATCGTCGGCAGGCTCCGCAGCGCCGTTGCCGGCGATTGTGCTGTTGACGATCGACAACGTCGGCTCAAGACCGGTGGTCAAGTGGTCGGCATGCCCCCCAACAACGGTAACGCCTCCCGCGCCGCCGTTCCTCGCGATAGTCGAGTTGACGATCTCCGTCTGTGTCGTCGCGGTCAATCCCGTCTGGTGATACGAATTCTGCCAGTCGCCCGCAGCCGCGACAACACCACCGCTCCCGCCAACGTAGCCACGGTCGAAATAGCGTCCCGACCACATCCCGGAGATCGTGCTGTCGACGATCCTGAGACGACCACACCGGTTGACCACACCTTTGCCGTTGCCATATACGACAGAGTTGACGATCTCCATTGCCGTATCTTCGTCCGCCGTCGGGTCACAGGCCCGCATGCTTACGCCGACGTCACTGCCTCCGATGACCGAATCCTCGATACGGACAACACCAACACGACCCGAGCCAAACGCGCGACGGAAATATATGCCATCGGCTCCTGCCTGGTCGATATGGAGGCCCTTCAAGTTGACCGTGTATGACGACTTCAACGCACTGCTCGCAGGGTCAGTGATCTGCACTGCACCCGACCCAAGAGGGCGGACAAACCGCATATCCGCCAGGGTCACCGCCGTGACGGCGGCGGTCTCCGGCGACGCTGGCTTCGTCAACATCAGCGCGAAGCCGTGGTGCGAGAGCGTCGTCCCGGCAGGATTGCCCGTGATAGTCACATTTGACGCCACCACGGCCACACTCGACGCACTGATCCAACCGGGAACCGCAATGTTGATTTTGTCGTCCCCCGAGCCTGCCAAACACCCGTCAACCGCCGTGTCGGTCTCAGCAGCCTTCAGCGCCTCGGCCAGTGAGCATCTCCCATCACCCGTGCGACGATCGTCTATGTACCCGAAACCATAGTATCCGAAGCCAGTGCCGTCCAGCGTGTTCACGTTGATCACATGGTCGCCGGCCTGCGCCGACGGCTCGTAGCCGAAGTCGAAGCTCGGGTTGACGGTGCCGTCCACGGCCACCGGCAACGTCAAAGACGACGGCGTGGTGGCCTGATGACCCGCCAAGGCGCCGCCGGTCTTGGTCACCCGGACCGTCCACTCCCCGCGAACCACCACAAAGGAGTAGGCGCCGCGCGCGTTGGCCGTCGCCGTGCCCGCTGGATCACCATCGGCGTCGACCAGCTCCAAGGTGACGCCCGGCATCGGCTTCTCGTCGGCGTCTCTCACGCTGTCCCCGTCGGC
>Ga0209788_1000074_pt1 | contig 27262 bp, 21 predicted proteins | sample WorMetLIZISLAND1_2_FD_187415 | JGI IMG/M metagenome (GOLD analysis project Ga0209788, IMG submission 187415) | Marine gutless worms symbiont microbial communities from Max Planck institute for Marine Microbiology, Germany - Olavius clavatus LIZARD... ...
TGCGCTGGAGGGTGCCCGGTGAGGTCCCAAGGCCGGCCAGCTCATTGAGCACCTCGGCGGTGCGCTGGTAGGGCAACAACTGGTATTGGGTCATGTAGACCGCAAAGGCTGATACGCCCGGTCCGTACGCCCGGTCCGTATTGTACCGGGGCCTCAATCCCTGCAGGAAACGTGCTGCGTTGCGCGCGCCCACAGGCACCGGTTCCGCCGACAATGCGGTACCGATGTACCTTACGCTGGATCTCCACTCGACCACTTCCGGAGCATCGCCATTGTTCGCGAAACCCGAAATGGGGTCCGTCCGATTTCGGGTGCAAAAAAATTAGGCGACGGCCATGGCCCTCGGCGGCCTACGTTCGTCCTGTGTCCGTCCCGGCGCGCACTCCGCGCGACACCAAGACTCCCACAATGACTGGACGCCGTGTCGCATGGCCTGGCCTTGCGTCTCCGCCGGCGCTCACGCGCCGCACTCGACGAAACGCACGACCCTACGTCTACGCGGGGGTCGTCGCTCTCCGCTCGTCGCTTACGCTCCCTCGCTTTCCTGGGCTCCTCCAACGCTTGCGAGTCTCGTCGACCATGTCCACGGCAACCCATGTCCACGGCAACCCGATCGTCGGTGAGCTTCTCCATCACCTGGTGGTGGAGGATGGCGGTGTTGGTCTTTCGAGCACGCACACGCGCAACCCAAGCTCCCCGTCCCCGCCGGCCTTGCCCTTGCTGATCCACTCGGTGTGGATCTCGAAGATCGAGAAGACTTTCTCCTCGTGGGGAATCGTCTAGCCCAACAAGACGCGGCGGCGGGTCTGGTCGATCTGGCGCTCGGCGTGGGCCAGGTAGATGTCGAGGTCGGCCAGCGACGCGGGGAGTACGCCTCCACGGATTCCAGCGTGACGTCGCCCCGGCCGTGGTGGCACGCAACATTCAACACCTTGGCGCAATACGTTACCAGCAGGAGCGCAAACGTAAAAAGCGAACACGAGGTCCCTACAAAAAAGCCGCCTGAGCTCAGCTCTTCCACTACCGCCAAGTCGGTCCACGGGATCGGTCCGCCTGAAATCCGTGGCCAGGGCGATTTGTTCTCAAGTTCATGCAAAACCACGACGACATCCTTAGAGACTACTGCTGCAAGGGGATTTCTAGACAGCCTCTTAAGAATTCGGTGAAATAGGCCGTTGTTCTAGCGAGCTACTCGGTCAATGACAACCCAATGATGAGTTTTCTGTCTGGCACGAGCTATATATACGGGTGCCTTGAAAATTCCAGAGATGGGATTTTTCAAAGTGCTAAGTCGAAGGTTTCCTGATTGTCACAGGGTTTCACTGGCTGCGAGTGAAAGGATATCGTGTCTTATCTTCACCGCAATCCGATTCGGGGTGCCGGGGTCGTCCTGTTGCTCGCGGGCGTTTCCGCCGTCCATGCCGGCCAGGATTGGAATTGTGTCAGAGGATCGGATGGCACGGGCTGGCTATGCACGGGGCGTGGTGGAGCAACGGTCCCGACCCAGGTCCTCAGGGTAACCCCTTCGCGGATGTCTACCTCAGCGCCCATCCGGGCGGCCGATTTCGAAGCCGAGTCCCGGCCCCGGATCGAGCCGATCCGGGCGACAGCTCGCAGCGAGCTCGATGATGGAGCATTGACTACAGCCGAGAGGACCGCCGCCGGACTCCATGTGCAAACGGCCGTGACCTCGGTACCGGCCTTGCCTGTCGTTCCCGATATCTCGGCCGAGGTTTCCTCGGCTCGGGCGATGGCCGCGGTGGCCGAAGAACGCCGGCCGGTGAAGGAGACGACCGCCGTTGCGGGCGGTACTCTCCCCAGTCGCGGAGATGGACCGGGGTCCCGTGGTCGGACATCCGGTCCCCGAGCCACCAGTATCGCTGCCGACCCCGGGGACGATCTCGATCGTTCGGTCCGGGTCGACCGGACCACCGCCGACGGTCCGCTCCACGAGGGGCTCGAGTGGGGCTATTGCGGTCTCCGCCCGGCTCGGCTCGGACCGGCGGTGTCACCGCCGCAACCGACCACGGAGGCCCCATTGCTGTTGAGCGCCGATGCCTTCGACTATGATCGCGAGCTCGATCTCTTGTGGTTGAGCGGGGATGTTCGAGGGACCCAGGGCAACCGGTTCTTAGCGGCGGACAAGCTTGTTTACGATCGTAATACCTCAGACCTAGTGGCCGAAGGGGACCTCTTCCTGACCGATCCCGGTGTCCGGATCATCGCCGACCGGGCGCAGCTGAACTTGGCCTCGGACCGCGGTCGCCTGTCCTCCGTGCGCTACCGGCTCACGGGGAAGATCAATGCCCGCGGCCGTGCCGACCAAGCGGAGTTGGTTCGTTCGGGGTTGGTCCGGTATCGGAATATTGCCTATTCCACCTGCCGACCGGGACAGCGGGCTTGGTCCCTCGACGCCGCCGAGTTGGAGCTGGATCGGACCAGGGGGCAGGGGGTGGCGCGCGACGCTAAGCTGCGGGGGCTCGGTCTCCCGGTCTTCTACGCGCCTTATCTCTCGTTTCCGATCGACAATCGGCGCAAAAGCGGCGTCCTGGTGCCGGCGGTCGGTAACTCGGAAAACAACGGTATCGATATCACCATCCCCTATTACTGGAATATCGCCCCTGCTATGGATGCGACCCTTTCCACCCGCTATCTGAGTAAACGTGGTCCGCTGTTCGAGACCGAATTCAGGTTTCTATCGCCGCGCCAGAGGGTGAAATTTTCCGGCGAGGTCCTGCTCCAGGATAAGCAGCTCGCCGATCGGGGCGCGCGCTGGGCATTACACATGGAGCAAAAGGGTTCTTTCGGGAGCCGCTGGTCGACCGCCCTCGACTACAACGCCGTCTCCGACAGCCAGTATTTCGAGGATTTCGGGAGCCGGCTGGAGCAGACCAGTCGCCGCAATATCGAACGTCGGGGCGATCTGATCTATTTCGGTGACGGTTGGTACTTACGCACGCGGCTACAGGGATTCCAAACGCTGGATGAGACCCTCGCCCCCGAGGCCCGACCTTACGCCCGCTTACCCCAGGTGCTCTTTGCGACCGATGCGCACCATCCTATCGGTCCCGGAATCGAGCTGGGTGCCAGCGGTGAGTATGATTACTTTCATCACGAGACCAATGTATACGGGCACCGCGTCGCCCTACAGCCCTTTGCCCGTTGGCCCCTGCACGAGCGCTACGGACATCTGATCCCGCAGATCAACCTCTATCTGGCCGCCTACGCTCTGGAGAACCAACAACCGGGTCGCGCTACCCACCCGGCGTACGCGATCCCGAGCTTCAATCTGGATACCCAGCTGGTGTTCGAGCGTCCGATAAAGTGGTTTGGTCGGGAATCGCTGCAAACAATGGAGCCACGGCTCTTTTATCTGTACACCCCCTTCCGGGATCAGGACGATATCCCCACTTTCGACAGCACGGAGCTGAGCTTCCGCTACAACAGCTTATTTCGATTGAACCGGTTCTCGGGGCGAGACCGCATCGGCGATGCCAACCAACTCACGCTCGGCCTGACGTCACGGACCTTTGCCCGAGACTCGGGACGGGAATTATTACGAGCCAGCATCGGCCGAATTCTGTATTTTCGTGACCGGGAGGTCCGAATCTCCGGTCTGCCCGAGGTGGCGAGCGGCTCCTCGATCGCGGGTCTCCTGAAAGTCAACTTCCGGCACGACTGGACCGGTCGCGCGAGCTTCGAATACGATCCGCAACGGACACGCGGCCAATTGCGCCGGCAAACCCTGGAGCTGCGCCACCGGGGCGCGGATAATCGGCTGTTCAACTTGGCTTATCGGTATGCCCGCGATGCCGGCGGGGCGACTCGATACAAGGATACCGACCTGTCGTTCAGTCTCCCGGTTGATCCTAGATTCCGATTCGTCGGCCGTTGGAACTATTCTTTGCTCAACAATCAAACGGTGGAGGCCTTCGCCGGCCTCGAGTACGGGCGCTGCTGCTGGCGTGTGCGGCTGATAGGCCATCATCTGAAGAACGAGCCGGACAACGAGGGTACTACGAGCTTCATGATCCAGATGGAGCTGGCGGGGCTCGGCTCGATCGGGCAACGAGTGGACAAATTTCTCGAGCGCGATATCTATGGTTATTCCGTGGACTAGAAACCTTGGAAAATGGCCGAGCAGCTCGGATTTTTCAAGCTGCTCCGGAATTGCCAGCGGGCGAGGCATACTCCTGCGAACACTGTCGACCCTATTGATTTTTGCCCTAGTGCCGACCGCTCCGACGCTCGGGATCGAAGAGCTGAACTCCATCGTAGCCGTGGTCGACGGCGATGTGATTGTCGCCAGTGAGCTCGCGCACCGAGTCGCCTTGGTGACTCCCGAGATCCGGGCTCGGGGAACCAAGCTCCCGCCGCGTTCGGACTTGGAGCGCCAAGTCCTCGAACGCATGATCTTGGAACGTCTTCAGCTCCGGAGGGCCCGGGAGGTGGGTATCGTGATCGACGATTCCATGCTGACCGAGACCCTCACCAAGATCGCTGCCCGTCATGACCTGATGTTGGAGGGGCTGCGCGCCGCGCTCGAGTCCGAAGGCATAGACTACGAGAATTTCACCGCAGACACGCGCCTCAAGCTGATCACGACCCGCCTCCAGGCCCGCGAGGTGGTCGACAAGATCCGGGTGACGGAGCAGGAGATCGACCGTTTGCTGGAGCGGGAAGCCGACCGCCTGATCGAGCGCCGCGAGGTGAAGCTGTCTCATATCCTGGTTGCGGCTTCCGAAGAGGCCTCTGCCACGGCGGTCGCAAAGGCTGCGGCCAAGGCCAAAGACCTAGTCAGGCGCCTGCGTGGCAGTGCCGATTTCGCGCAGTTGGCGATGCGTTTCTCCGATGGGCGGCGGGCCCTGGAAGGCGGCGATCTCGGTTGGTTTTCCATGGGCCAAGTCCCGTCATTGGCACAGGATGCGGCCCGCTCGCTGGCCAAGGGGCAATTCACCAAGCCGATACGTAGTCCGAGCGGTTATCACATCATCAAGCTAACCGACTTCAAAGGGGTGGGGCCTCGAATCGTCGACCAAACCAAGGTCCGCCACATCCTGATCCGCACCAACGAGGTCGTATCCGATGAGGATGCCAGGACCCGCCTGGAACGGCTGCGGACCCGTATCCTTGGGGGTGACGACTTCATGGCCCTCGCCCGTTCCCACTCCGACGACACGGGCTCCGCACTCAAAGGCGGTGATCTGGGCTGGATCGGCCCGGGCGATACGGTACCCGAGTTCGAACGGGCCATAAATGCTCTGGCACCGAGCCAAGTGAGTAAGCCGTTCAAGAGCACCTTCGGTTGGCACATCGTTCAGGTTACCGGGCGCCGCGCCCAGGACACGACGGACACCGCCATGCGGCTCAAGGCCCGCAAGGCGATCCGAGAACGCAAGGCCGACGAGGCCATCGAGCTGTGGCTGCGCCAGTTGCGCGACGAGGCCTTCGTGGAGATCCGCCTTCCCGGAGAGGGGAGTAAAGGCTTTAGGTGACAGGGTGCGGGGGCAGTAGGGGCGATTCATGAATCGCCCCTACTGCAAAAACAACAAGATTATAGCGCTACTGGATTTTTCTAAGGTGCCCTAAATTCCGCAGCCAATGGGGCAACCCTTGCGGTTGCCCATTCCCGGTAACGACAAGATCAGAACACTACCAAAAATTCAAGGTGGCCGTGCGGTGCAGGGATGCATCGCCATTGCTCGAGCAATGAAACGAAGCGAAAACCGCGCTTTCGCTTCGCGTAAGGGAAAACTCCAGGGATGGAATTTTCCCGCTCTAAAGAAGGAAACCTTGAAAAATCCCAGTTTTTCAAGGTGATTAGTTGGTATCCAGTCCGAGGTAATCCCAAGCCCGGTACCCGAGACCGATGGCTTCGGGCGGGGGTGTATCATCCAGCAAGCGGTCGGCCTCTCGGTTCAAGGCTAACACCCGTTCGGTATCGGCCGCGAGCCGGTCTTTACCCAGGTGCTTGTAGGCGGCGATCAGGACCTCCAGGGCATCCTCGACGGCGCTGGTGCGCTGGTAGTGTTTCAAGGCGTACTTGCAGCGTTTGGCGGCCGCCACATAGGCCTGACGCTTCATGTAGTAACGCGCGACATGGACCTCGTTCTTGGCTAGGTTATTGCGTAGAAAGATCATGCGTTGGCGGGCATCGGAGGCATATTTGCTCTCCGGGAACAAGCGCACCAGCTCGGAGAAATCCTGAAAGGCGTCCAATGCGGAACCCGGGTCGCGCTGGGAAGGATCGATCGGGATATAGCGGTCGAGGAAGCCGACACTGCGGTTGTAGTTGATAATGCCCTTGAGGTAATAGGCATAGTCGACGTAAGGATTCTTCGGATAGAGCTTGATGAAGCGATCGGCCGCGGCGAGTGCCGTTTCAGGCTCATCGGCCCGGTAATGGGTGTAGGCTACCTCAAGTTGGGACTGAGCGGCATAGCGCCCGAACGGATAGCGAGCCTCCAGCATTTCATAATACTCGATGGCTCGGGCATAGTTACCTACGGCGAGCTCGGCGGCTGCCTCGGAATAGAGTTTGGCTGCGCTCCAGTCCTTGGTTCTATCCTCCTGGCTCGGTAGCCAGCTGCAGGCCGCAAGGGTGAGCACAAACGCGCAGACAAGTACCGATCGCATCGGGTCATACTGCAATGGGTTCAGGTAAAATGTCCAAATTATACCGAAACACCGGATCTTCGGCTCTCTTGCGTTTGGTGTGGGTAGCACCATTTTTCCCATCGCGTAGGGTAGTCCGCTCCAAGCCTACTCTGTGCCTTTCTTTTCGCCTGTAGGCTCGGACCCGTCGCCAGGCCAAACGTCGGCGGTTTTCGTCATGGCCCCGTTGTCGTTGTTTACCCTTGCGCTCGGCCTTCCGGCTCCCTAGGAGGTCGTTGACGTGGCCTTCGATCCCCAATCGGGCCGGATCGATTTCCACCGCGCCTTCGCCCCGGGAACACGATGTTCTTGTCCGCAGTGTGGGGCGGAACACCCGCCGGTCCACGACACGCTCGAGCGCGACTGGCGTCACCTGAACTGCTTTCAATTCCAAGCCTCCATCCACGCCAAGGTGCCCCGTGTGCGCTGCGGGACCTGCGCCAAGACTACCCCCAGGTCGTGGCGCCCTGGGCGTGCCCCAACAGCGGCTTCAGCCTACGGATGGAGGTCTTACTGGTCACCCTCTGTAAGACGATGGCGGTCTCTCAGGTCGCTTAATTGCCTGGCGTCAGCGACAGGCGCGTCTGGCGCACCCTCGATCATTACGTCGATCAGGCGCACGCTCAAGAGGACTTCTCGACCGTCACCTCGGTTGGTCTCGACGAGACCGCCTCGCGGCGTGGACACAATGCCCAGCGTGTGCTCTATGCCTGCGAAGGGCGAAAAGCCCGGGTCGTGGCCCAGTTTGCCGATGCGCTCGAGGCTCATGGTACCTGTGCCGGGAACAGCTGCGCGGTCTGTATGGATATGTCGGCAAGCTACCAGGCTGGCGTGTGTGAGCATCTGCCCTGGGCGGCGATCACCTTCGATGAGTTTCACGCCATTCAGCTCGTCAACAGGGCGGTTGACGCAGTGCGTCGCCAAGAAGTCAAAAGGGCCCCGGAGCGGCGGCGTACACGCTATATCTGGCTCAAGGACAAGCACGCTTGGAGTAACCGCCAGAAAGCCCAGTTTGCGGAACTCAAGCGCCGAAACCTCACGACACCCGGAGCGTCGCCATTGTTCGCGGAACCTGAAATGGGGTCCGTCCGATGTCGGGTGCACAAAATTAGGCGACGGCCATGGCCTTCGGCGGCCCGCGTTCGTCCTGCGACCGTCCCGGCGCGCACTCCGCGCGGCACCAGGACTCCCGCAATGACTAGACGCCGTATCGCATGGCTTGGCCTTTCGTCTCCGCCGGCGCTCACGCGCCGCACTCCGGCGAAACGCCCGACCCTACGCTTACGCGGGGGTCGGGCGTCGCGCTCCGCTCGTCGCTTACGCTCCCTCGCTTTCCTGTGCTCCTCCACCGTGGCTTCCGGATCCAGGAGACGTTACGCGAGCTCTGCCACAGCGCTCAGAGCACGGCGCAAGCCGAGTCGCTCCCCGACAGATGGTACAGCTGGACGCGCCGTTGCCACCTGGAACCGATCAAAGCGGTGGCCAAGACGCTTAAGAAGCACTGGCCAAGCCTCCTCAACGCGTTCGATTCCAGGCTCACCAACGGCCGTGTCGAGGCGGTCAATTTGCTCATCCAGGCCGCCAAGGCCAAGGCCCGCGGCTACGGGACCACCAGACACCTGATCACCATCGCTTACCTCGTAGCGGGCAAGCTGACCCAGCTGCCAACTTCTCCGTTCGTCGTCAAGTCGGGGCTTCCCCTCACGACTTGAGCCAAGTCACTATGACCCGCTACCCACACCAAACGTAAGAGAGCCAACTTTCTTCTCTTAAAGACAGCTTCATTCTAGAGTGCAAGATACCGATCGAACAGCTCCCGTGGAACATCGCCTGCGCATCGGTTCGGGGCTGGCGGGGCGTCGGCTCGACCAAGTCCTGGCCGAGCTGGTGCCTGAATATTCCCGCAGCCATCTGCAACAGCTGATCGACCAGGGGTTGGTGCTGGTGGACGGAAGGACTCGCCGGCGACGTGATAAGGTGCAGGGCGGTGAGGAGGTGTGTCTGCGGTTGGTGTCGGAGTCCCGCAACCTGTGTGTCGCCCAACCGATAGCCTTGGATATCCTGTTCGAAGACGACCAGCTCTTGGTGATCGACAAGCCGGCGGGTCTGGTGGTCCATCCTGCCGCCGGGCATCGGGATGGTACCTTGCAAAATGCCCTGTTGCACCATCGGCCACGGCTGGACAGGGCCCCGCGGGCCGGCATCGTACATCGACTCGATAAGGATACCAGCGGACTCCTGGTGGTCGCCAAGACACTCCCGGCCCACAAGTCCTTAGTGGAACAGCTGCAGCAACGCAGCCTCTACCGGGAGTATCGAGCCCTGGTCCAAGGGGTTCCGGTCGCGGGCGGGACCGTTGATGCCCCCATCGGTCGCGATCCGATCCAACGCACCAAGATGGCCGTGGTTCCGAGGGGGCGTCCGGCCGTGACCCACTATCGGGTGCAAGAGCGGTTCGACGCCCATACATTACTCTCCGTACGGCTAGGGACCGGTCGTACCCATCAGATCCGGGTCCATATGCGTCATATCCGTCACCCCTTGGTAGGCGACCGGACCTACGGCTGTCGCCCCCGCTTTCCTCGCGGTGCGGACGCGCCCCTGATTTCGGCCTTGCAGGAATTCCCGCGCCAAGCACTCCACGCCACTGCGCTCGGATGCGAGCATCCACGCACGGGGGAAACCATGTACTGGGAGCGACCTATGCCCGAGGACCTGTGCGAGCTACTGCGATTGTTGCGGGGACCCGGTGGCCATGGACTGAGTTGAGCCGGACTGGCCCGCCCCGCCGCAGGTGCGGGCCCTCTGCATAACCCGTAACGGGGGGGGCAGCACCGAACCTTTTGCCGGCCTGAATCTGGCCGACCATGTGGGGGATGAGCCGTCCGCAGTAGCGCAAAACCGTGCCCGACTGTGCGACCGCCCCGTTTTGCCCGCGGAGCCCCATTGGTTGCGGCAGGTCCATGGCTGCACCGTGGCCGATGCGGAGAGAGAGCCCGGGGGCTAGCAGGCGGATGCCGTGATCGCCGCCTGCCCGGGGCGGGTGTGTGCCGTGCTGACCGCGGATTGTCTTCCCCTGTTGCTGTGCGATGCGGCCGGGACCTGCGTGGCCGCGATCCATGCCGACTGGCGGGGGCTGGCGGCAGGCGTCGTCGAGGCCGCTGTCGCCCGTCTCGCGGTGCCGCCCCACGAGATCTTGTGTTGGTTGGGGCCGGCCATCGGCCCGCAGGTCTTCGAGGTCGGGGCCGAAGTTCGGACACGCTTCTTCGCTCAGGGGGAGAAGGGCACCCGAGCCGCGTTCGTGCCGGTTCCGGGGCATAAATGGCTGGCGGATCTGCCTGCCCTAAGCCCGCGAGCGTCTGCGTGCTTGCGGTGTCGATCGGGTTTGGAGCGGCGGGCTCTGTACCTACTCCGACCCTGAACACTTCTACTCCTATCGGCGCGACGGTGTCACCGGGCGCATGGCGAGCCTGATTTAGATCGATCCGGGTCATGAGGAATCGGGGTCATGAGGGCTTTGACCTTTTATTTGGCAACAACAAGATTAGAACACTACCGATCCACGGTGCGCTTGTGGGAGCCATTCTCTCGACGTTGACGACTAACGAGGTGGAACTTGACGGACTGGAGCATGTTGACTTTGGTCGGGACGGACAGACCCGGCATCGTGGCGCGGGTTACGCGCGCTATTTTCGAGACCGGAGGCAGCCTCGGCGAGGCTTCGATGATCCGTCTCGGCGGCAACTTCACCATCATGATGATGGTCGCTACGGATGGCCCCTGGGCCGAGCTGGAAGCGGCCGTGTCGGCGGTAGCCGCGGAACTGGGATTGCAGTTCCACAGGGATCCCCTGGATAGGGGTCTGCATCGCCACCAAGTACCTAATGTCCAGGTCCGGGTGACCGGCGCGGACCGAGCCGGGATCGTCGCCCAGGTCACGGGTACCTTGGCGGATGCGGGATTCGACATCCTGGCCTTGGAATCGGATGTGGCCGGCGGTGCGGCGCATCCGATTTACATCATGAATATCCAAGGTTACTCCGATCGGACCATCGAGTCGCTCCGCGTAGCGGCGGCGGGGCTGGAGCAAGCGGGAATGGGAATCACTGTGGATATAGCGTCCCTGGAGACCCTGATCGGGTAATACGCGAATGGCGATACTCGATGTTTTGACCGTTCCCGACGCGCGCTTGCGCCAAGTATCCCAGCCGGTGACGATGTTCGACGACGAGCTACGAAGCTTCATCGATGATCTGGAAGAGACCCGATATGCCGGGCCGGCCGCGGTCGGTATCGCGGCACCCCAGGTCGGGCGATTCCAGCGCATTGTTATCCTGGATGTTACGGGAAAAAAGAATACCCCGAATCACGGCCACCTGTGCCTAGTCAATCCCGAGATTACCGCTTGGGATGGCTTCGAGATCGGCCGCGAAGGCTGTCTCTCGGTCCCGGATTACACTGGGAATGTCGTGCGTGCTACCCGGCTGTGTCTGGTCGCCCAGGACCCTACGGGTGCCGCGTTGGAGCTCGATATGGTCGGGTTCGAGGCGCGGGCGGCCCAGCACGAGATGGATCACCTGGACGGCAAGCTGTTTCTCGACCGTTTGGTCAGTCGTCACACGGACCTGTTTCTCCGTAAGGGGGTCTTGAAGAATTCGGGGTCTTCATGAGATTTCCGGCTCACGGGTGCTAGTGTAGGCGCCGGCTTGCCGGCACTGAGGTAGGGTCCCCGTAGGCATAGAGCCCTTACCGCCTGATGCAAGGCACGACGAGGAGGAATAAGCCGCCGCCCCTTATTGCGACGAGTCGCAACACCGCTATCGGGTGCGAGAGACGCGCATCGCGGCGGAAAATCCATATGTGACGGATATCATTATGAGTGCTTCCATGAGAGAGCGTCTGGTCCCCTTGCTCATAGCGGGCCTCCTGGCCTTGCCGGTCGGACTACCGGTTGCCAAACCCCAAGAGGTACTGGTTTCGGACCTAGTGCCCACCCACCGCCAACAAAGGACCACACTGGCCGTCAACCAAGCGTTGGAGCATTTCCATTACCGTGAAATAACTTTGGATGATGAGTTTGCCGAGCGGATCTTCGAGAAGTACATCCAAGCCCTGGATCCCAACCGTTCCTTTTTCCTGCAGCGGGATTTCGACCGTTTCAAGCGCAACGCCCGGCGCTTGGACAATGATTTGGCGCGCGGTAGGTTGGATGTCGCTTTCGAGATCTTCCGCCTCTATCGTCAGCGTGTCGATGAGCGAGTCAGGTTTGCCCTGTTCCTGTTGGATACCGGGTTCGACTTCGGCCGCACGGAGAGCTACCGCTTCGATCGCTCCGAGGCGGAACGCGCCGGGAGTCACGCCGATCTCGACGAGATCTGGCGCAAACGGGTCAAGAACGATTGGCTCGGATTGCGCCTCTCCAAGAAGGAAGAAGACAAGATTCCGGAGCTGCTGCGCGAACGCTACCAGGGACTGGCGCGACGGGTCCGACAGCTCGACAGCGACCAAGTCTTCCAGATTTTCGTCAACGCCTATACCCAAAGTTTGGAGCCTCATACCAGCTACATGTCGCCGAGCATCGCGGAGAACTTCGATATCAGCATGCGGCTCTCCCTCGAAGGCATCGGTGCCGTGTTGCGCGAGGAGAACGGGTACACGGTGGTGCAACGCACCATCCCCGGGGGACCGGCCCGGCAGAGCGGGTTGATTCATAGCGGCGACTATATCGTCGGCGTGGCCCAGGGGCAGGACGGTGTGATGGAGGACGTGATCGGCTGGCGGCTGCAGAATGTGGTGGAAAAGATCCGTGGTCCCAAGGGCTCGGTGGTCCGGCTTCAAATCCAGCCCAAGGCTACCCGATCGGCCGGCACGACGCACGAGATTTCCATCGTACGCAACCGGATTAAGCTCGAAGATCAGGCCGCCAAGAGCGCTCTGATCCATGATCTGGACAATGCCCCGGGGATGCGCATCGGGGTGATTGAGATCCCGGCTTTTTACCGCGATTTCCAATCCGCATCCCAGGGCGACCGATCATTTCGCAGCACGACACGGGACGTTCATGCCCTGATCCGGGGGCTCAAGCGCCAAGGTATCAGCGGTATTGTGGTGGACTTGCGTGGCAACGGCGGCGGCTCCCTGACCGAGGCCACGGCGTTGACCGGGCTCTTCATCGATCGGGGGCCGATTGTTCAGGTGAGGGATTCCTTCGGTGACGTCGAGATCGAGAAGGACCCGACTCCGGGCGTCGTCTATCAGGGACCACTGGCGGTGCTCGTCGACCACAACAGTGCCTCCGCCTCCGAGATCTTCGCCGGTGCCCTGCAGGACTATGGTCGCGGGATCGTCATCGGCGAGCCGACGTTCGGTAAGGGGACCGTCCAAACCCTGATCGATCTCAACCGTTTCGTAGCCGGTGACCGCGGCAAGCTCGGGCGCCTGCGCCTCACGATGGCGGAGTTCTTCCGTATCAGCGGCGGCAGCACGCAGCTGCGTGGCGTGGAGCCCGACATTTCATTCCCGACGGCGCGGGGTTTCGGCGACCACGGTGAGCGGGCTCTGGATAATCCCTTGCCATGGGCGGAAATCGCCCCGGCCAATTATGTGCGGGTCGCCCGGATCGCAGGAATCGAGACGCTCCGACGTCGCTCCGAGCAGCGTATTCGCCGTGATTCGGGATTCGAGATGCTGATCGCGCGGGAACGGGTGCTCAGAGAGTTGGACGACCAGACAATCGTGTCACTCCGCGAGCGGGATCGGCGTATCGAATCGAAACGACGCAAGCGGATACTCGAAGATCAACGCGATGCGTTTTTGCGGGCACAGGGTATGGAGCCGGTGGACGAAGACGCTGAGGACGTGAATCAGAATGCCTTGGAGAAACAGCGAAAGGTCATCGCACGAATTCAAGTCAGGGAGGCGGCCCACATACTTGCCGACACCATTCGCTTAGGCACCTCCGGCAGATCACGCGCGGCGATGCGTGATTGATGGGTACCTTGAAAAACTGGTAATGCTAGGAGGCGTTCTCAATTAGAGATAACACTATGGTTTTAATTGATAATCAAGATTGCTCGTCGCATCCGATTGGATGCAGTGAGAAATTTTTAATTGTCTAGAAAAACATACGGTTAAGGTCAACCCAGCCATTTTTCAAAGTCCGTCAGTGCTTGGGAAATGGGAGCGGAGCGGAAACTGCGTTTTCGCTCCGCTCCTTGCATACCTATGGCCCGGTGATGACAATCCCGGCTTCTCTATACCATACCTGAAAACACTGATGGCCGGACGGTGATGACTCTTGATTGGGATCGGTTTTTGCTCGTGTAACCATTCCCCGAGGAGATGCGCCCAGCAGAAGATGATCGTTAACAAGGCCAGAAGCCTTTCAATACGATCCAACCTGGTCAGACGGGTTGCTTCAAAATCGAATCCTTGGCTCTTCGAGGTCTTGAATAAGGTTTTGATCTCCCAACGCCGTTTATCGTCGCCCAGGATGGCGGTGACCCCGAGAGGCATCCGGACTGAGAATGATGAGGGATTCACCACTCATCAAGCGCGTTCCCGTGACCGAGAGCTTCTGACCCCAAACACCCGTTGTCCCCTCAGTTGGATGACTTCGCCGCGTGCCAAGTTACGAAAGAAATTGCGAGCCGGTGCCGCGCAATTCCGGAGCGTCGCCATTGTTCGCGAAACCCGAAATGGGGTCCGTCTGATTTCGGGTGCAAAAAATTAGGCGACGGCCATGGCCTTCGGCGGCCCGCGTTCCTCCTGCGTCCATCCCGGCGCGCACTCCGCGCGGCACCAGGACTCCCGCAATGACTGGACGCCGTGTCGCATGGCCGAGCCTTTCGTCTCCGCCGGCGCTCACGCGCCGCACTCCGACGAAACGCTCGGCCCTACGCCTTCGCGGGGGTCATCGCACTCCGCTCGTCGCTTACGCTCCCTCGCTTTCCTGGGCTCCTCCGCGGAATTCCGAGGCCGCCATCGCACCATCACTACGGGGGGCCTTGAATTTTCAATCGGACTACAAATCTTGTCGTTGCCGAATCAAGGGAACCTTGAAAGTGGGATTTTTCACGGTACTGACTACACTGGACACAACAAAATTAAAACACTACCGAACCACAAGTACCCTCGACCTCGGTGCGCAGGTGAATTTGCGGTGGGGTGATTAGCAGGCCTGTGGGTTAGCTCCTCAAGTGGTTGCTGCGGTAATTGTAACCTCCAACCTATCACTCGGGGCAACCATCCCTCAACTTATCCCAAAATATCAACAAGCTTAAGAGGCTTCCTTTTTAGACAGTCTCTATCTGGCCAACACCCTAAGTCATCTGCTGTAAGGGGGGTTCTAGACAGCTTCTAAGTCAGTGCCATTCGGCTCTGATCCCTCATGTCCCGCCGATTTCTTCTGCTCCGGACTCGACCAGGACCAGGAGTACCACCGCCATGGCGGCGATGCCTTCACCACGGCCGGTGAAGCCCATCCCTTCCGTGGTGGTCGCCTTGATATTGACCCGCTCTATCGGACAGCACAGGTCCTCGGCCAGGACTCGGGCCATAGCCGCTCTGTAGGGCGCGAGCTTGGGGCGCTGGGCGATGATCGTCAGGTCCGCATTGCCCAAGCTTGACCCTCGTTGGTGTAGGGTGGCTACCACACGCCGCAGCAGGATGCGGCTGTCGATGCCGGCGTATTGGACCTTGTCGTCGGGAAAGTAGCGGCCGATGTCTCCCAAGGCGGCGGCGCCCAGCAGAGCGTCGATCAGGGCGTGGATGACCACATCGCCGTCCGAATGGGCGGCGAGCCCTTGATCGTGCTCGATCCGGACTCCGCCCAGGATCAGGGGCCGCCCGGACACGAAACGATGGGCGTCCATACCTTGTCCGATCCGTATCGGCATCAGTTCCGACGCCCCTGTTGTCGGAGGTGAAAATCTGCCAACGGTAGGTCCTCCGGGTGTGTGATCTTGATATTGTCGGCATGGCCTTCGACTAGCACGGGCGCGAGCCCCAGAAGCTCCACGGCATTGGCGTCGTCCGTGACCAGTTGACCCCGGTCCAGGGCCGTACGCAGGGCCCGATGCAGCAGGCTAAGACGGAACATCTGGGGGGTGAAGGCGTGCCAGAGGTCGTCCCGGGGGACGGTACGGCGTATCTCGCCACTCTCCGCGGCCTGCTTCATGGTATCCCGTGCGGGTATCCCGAGGAGACCGCCCACCGGGTGGTCCGGCAAGGTGGCCAATAAGCGATCCAGGTCTTCCCTGCGCAGACAGGGCCTAGCCGCGTCATGCACCAGGACCCAATCCGTTGCCGGGGCCTCCCGGACCAGAAGCTCGAGGGCGTTGAGCACCGAATGACAGCGCTCGGTCCCCCCGTCTACGCGCCGGACCCGAGGGTGGTCGGCACCTGTGGTGTGGGGCCAAAATCGGTCCTCCGGGTCCAGGGCGACGCAGACGCCCGCGATGCGTGGGGAATCCAAGAACAGGCGCAGGGACCAATCGATGACGGGACGGCCGGCCAAGCTCAGGTATTGCTTGGGAATCTCTGTCCCCATCCGGCGTCCGACACCGGCCGCGGGGATGACCGCCCAGTATTCAGGTCCCATCGAGGCCATTCGAGTTGGAAGCTTGAAAGGGTGCGGCTTTTTTGAAACGACACCGGGCGTCGCAAATCCGAGCGTCGAGGCCGGAGCGTCGAGTTGGCCGAGCGCGAACCTCAGCCGAGTGTTATTCGGCCCATTTGTGTCCATTCGCGTTCATTTGCGGCAAAAAAGAAGATATCGAGTAAGCTCAATGGCGGGCACAGCTCTCTTTATGGTCGGGTGAACCTTTGTTTCCAGGCTTTTCCGCGCCGTTTCAGAAGAGCCGCACCCACTCTTGAAAGAAGGATTGAGCCGCGGGGATCGACCTACCCGATCCCCGCCCGCACCCAGTCTGTAACCAGTGCCAAGGCCCCGGGCAGGCCCGCCGGGTCGTCGCCGCCGGCCTGCGCCATGTCCGCACGGCCACCGCCTCGGCCGCCGACCTGCGCCGCCGCCGTCCGGACCAGCTCGCCGGCCCGTAGGCGGTCCGTCAGGTCGTCGGTAATCCCCGCAACCAAGCTTACCTTGCCGCCGCTCTCGGCGGCCAGGAGCACCACCGCCGAGCCTAACCGACCCTTGAGCTGGTCCAGGGCCTCCCGCAGGCCTTTCGCATCCATCCTTTCGAGCTTGGCCGCTAGCACCTTGACGCCGGCGACGTCCACCGCCTGCGCAGCTAGGTCTCGGCCCGCGCTGCTCACCAGCTTGGCCTTGAGCTCGCCGAGCTCTTTTTCCAGCCGTTTGGAGTGTTCCAGGAGCTGCACCACCTTGGTGTCCACATCCTCGCGGGTGCCTTTGACCAGATGTGCGAGCCGTAACAACCGTGCCTCATCCGCCTCCACCCGATCCAAGGCGCCTTCGCCGCTGATCGCCTCAATACGGCGCACCCCGGAGGCGATACCGCCCTCGGCGAGGATCTTGAAAAGGCCGATGTCGCCCAGGGCACGTACATGGGTACCGCCACACAGCTCCAGAGAGAAATTCCCCATGCGCAGCACCCGCACCTGCTCGGCGTATTTCTCGCCGAACAGGGCCATGGCGCCATCGGCCTTGGCCTCGTCCAGGGATAGGATGCGGGTCTCCACCGGGTGGTTCTCGCGGATTACTTGGTTGACCAAGCGCTCGATGCGCAGGATTTGCTCACGGGCGACCGGCTCGAAGTGAGAGAAATCGAACCGCAAACGGTCGGGGCCCACCAGCGAGCCCTTCTGCTGCACATGGTCCCCCAGGACCTTGCGTAGGGCGGCGTGGAGCAGATGGGTCGCGGAATGGTTGCTCGCGATCAGTCGGCGTCGCTGGGCATCCACCCGGGCCTCCACCCGATCGCCGACCCGGAGTATTCCCACTTCGATGTAAACCTTGTGGCCGATGACATCGGCGCTTTGCTTACGGGTGTCCAGGACGGAAACGCGCAGGTCGGTATGGGCCAGCTCGCCGGTATCGCCCATTTGACCGCCGGCCTCAGCATAGAAGGGGGTGGCCTCGAGTACGACCAGACCTTCTTGCCCGGCGGTGAGGCTATCCGGAGATTCGCCATCGCGGTAGATAGCGATGACCTGGGTCCGGTCGGCAAGCCGTTCATAGCCGGTGAAGTCGGTTGCGCCTTCCAGCTCCGGGGCTGCGTCCTCGATCGCGCCGAACCGACTGGCCGCTCGGGCGCGTTCCTTTTGTTCCGCCATCGCATGCTCGAAGCCTTCCATGTCCAGGCCCAGACCCCGCTCTCGGGCCACATCGGCGGTGAGATCGACGGGGAAGCCGTAGGTATCGTAGAGCTTGAATACGGTTGCGCCGGCAATGCGGTCGCCCCGGATCCCGGCGATGGCCTGCTCCAGGATGCGCATGCCTTGCTCCAAGGTCTCGGCAAAGCGCTCTTCCTCGGCCCGGAGTATCCGCTCCACCTGCGCCTGGGCGGCGACCAACTCCGGGTAAGCGGTGCCCATCCAGTCTACCAGGGGGGCCACCAGACGGTGGAAGAAGGGCTTGTCGCAACCAAGCCGATGGCTGTGGCGGACCGCGCGTCGCACGATGCGGCGCAGGACATAGCCTCGTCCTTCGTTGCTCGGGGTGATGCCGTCACCGACTAGGAAGCTGGCGGAGCGGATATGGTCGGCGATGACCCGCAGGGATTTGTGCCTATGGTCCGTACAGCCGGTCAGCTCCGCCGCGGCCTCGATCAGGGCGCGGAAGAGGTCGATCTCATAGTTGTCGTGGGTCCCTTGCATGACCGCCGCCAAGCGTTCGAGGCCCATGCCGGTGTCTACCGAGGGCCGCGGCAGGGGGGTGAGCCGGCCCTGGGCATCGCGGTCGTACTGCATGAATACCAAGTTCCAGATCTCCACGAAGCGATCCCCGTCCGCATCTGGGGTCCCGGGGGGGCCGCCGGGTACCCCCGGGCCATGGTCGTAGAAGACTTCGGAGCAAGGACCGCAGGGACCGGTCTCGCCCATGGACCAGAAGTTGTCCTGCTTGCCGCAAAGGGCGAGGCGTTCGGCAGGTACGCCGATGAGATCCTGCCAGATCTCTTCGGCCTCTTGGTCTTCCCGATAAACAGTGATCCACAGCCGCTCCTGGGGCAAGGCCAGCACTCGGGTGAGGAAGTCCCAGGCGAATTGGATGGCCTCCGACTTGAAGTAGTCGCCGAAGCTGAAGTTGCCCAGCATCTCGAAGAAGGTGTGGTGACGCGCCGTGTAGCCCACGTTTTCCAGATCATTGTGCTTGCCCCCGGCACGCACGCAACGCTGGGAGCTGACGGCACGGGTATAGGGCCGTTGCTCTCGGCCCAGGAATATGTCCTTGAACTGGACCATGCCCGCGTTGGTGAACAGCAGCGTGGGATCGTTGGCGGGTATCAGCGGACTACCGGCTAGGATCCGGTGTCCACGCTCGGCGAAGTAGTGGAGGAAACCGGCTCGAAGCTCTGTGCTGCTGTTCATGGGGTCGACTCGTTTTCAGCCGCTCGGAGGTATTTTGAATTTCCTGGGGCCTTAAAGAATGGCATCCCGGCGATTTTTCAAATCGCGGGGCGAAGATGCTGTTTTCGTCTCGCTCCCGACCTTACGAGCACTTGTGTGCTCGAGGGCTGACGGGACCTTGCCAGCTCGCACGAGCACCTCGAATTTTTCAAGGTGCCCTCAATTGCCCGTCGATAGAGTGAGTGCCGGAGGTCTTCTTTGGTTCCCCCTCTCTCCCTGGGGGATAAGGGCTTTTGGCCACCGGAATTCCGATGGGTGCAGCTCTTATGGAATGACGCGGAGAAACCTAGCAACAAAGGCTTAGAGAGGTGTTAGCGAGAAGATATTGAAGACAGGGCCTCGTTTTGGGTATGAAACTGAACGGATGAAACTTTTGCCCCATACCCAAGGAGGCCCCATCAATGAAATTTTACACGATTACGGTCGCCGCGATCGAGCATTACGCGGAAGCCCTAGCGCACTTTGAACAACTGCTCGGTAGGCTCACGCATGAGGCAACCCAGCGGGTAACCCACGGTGAATTGGAGGCTATGGTGCAAACCGAAGGGAGCGAGTTGTTGCGTCGGATGATCCAGGGGTATTTCGACCAGCGGGGTGCCGAGGAGCCCATCCACGCGCGCATGGTGGGATTGAGATGGGATCGTGAGGACCCATCGGGGTGAAAGCGGCAAAAAGAAATATTTGGAATTATACCGTTACCGACTTGAGCGGCGGTACGCTAAGGTGCCAGCTCCTCCCGCGAAATTGCGGGCTGAGAACAACGACGCATGTCCACAGGTATATTCGTCTTCTCGAGCTCGCCATTTCCGTCTATGTGCTCGTGGCCATCATCAAGAAGCGGCTGAAAATCGATGTCAGTTTCTACACAACTCTACAAATTCTGAGCCTCATCATCTTCGAGTAAATTAAATTAAACCAACCGACTATCGACTATGTTCCCGGCATAGGCGCCGTGAGCCTCGAGCGCATCGGCAAACTGGGCCACGACCCGGGCTTTTCGCCCTTCGCAGGCATAGAGCACACGCTGGGCATCGAGATCGTGAAACAAGCTGATGTCATTGTGTCCACGTTGCGAGGCGGTCTCATCGAGACCAACCGAGGTGACGGTCGAGAAGTCCTCCTGAGCGTGTGCCTGATCGACGTAATGATCGAGGGCGCGCCAGACGCGCCCGTCGCTGACACTAGGCAATTGAGCGACCTGAGAGACCGCCATCGCCTTACAGAGGGTGACCAGTAAGGCCTCCATCCGTAGGCTGAAGCCGCTGTTGGGACGCGCCCAGGGCACCACGACCTGGGTAGTCTTGGCGCAGGTCCCGCAGCGCACACGGGGCACTTTGGCGTGGATGCAGGCTTGGAATTGAAAGCAGTTCAGGTGACGCCAGTCGCGCTCGAGCGTGTCGTGGACCGGCGGGTGTTCCGCCCCACACTGCGGACAAGAACAACGTGTCCCCGGAGCGAAGGCGCGGTGGAAATCGATCCGGCCCGATTGGGGGTCGAAAGCCACGTCAACGACCTCCCAGGGAGCCGGAAGGCTGAGCGCAAGGGTAAACAACGACAACGGGTCCATGACGAAAATCTCCAACGTTTGGCCTGGCGACGGGTCCGAGCCTACAGGCGAAAAGAAGGGCACATACCCACACCAAACGCAAGAGAGCCATTTTTGTAACTATTCCGCTACTCCAAATTGGGGCATTGGAGGGCGGCCCTGGAAGGTCAGGACGAGCGAGTTGAACATATCGTTGGATTTACTCGCCGTTGCTGGCGGGCAGCGTCTCAAGGTCCTGGTCCTGGACCTCGCCGACAGGGCATTGGCTTGGCCTAACAGCGTGATCATATCGGTTGCCCACGGCTGGCTCGGGGACCTCTCAGCGATGGCGATCAGCTGGCGCAGATGATGGGCCTTGCAGAAGGCATGCAGACATTGATAGCGCTCGTAGGCTGACCGGTGGTGATGCCCCAGTACGCCCACGAGGAAGGGCCCCGGTGAGATTGTCAGGCCGGCCCGCTCATTGAGCACCTCGGTGGTGCGCTGGTAGGGCCGCAGCGGATATGGAGTCATGTACACCGCAAAGGCCGACCCGCCCGGTCCGTATTGCACCGGAGCCTCGATCCCCACAGGAAACGTGCTGCGTTGCGCGCGCCCGCAGGCACAAGTCCCGCTGACAATGCGGTACTCGATGACCTCACGTTGGATCACCACCTCGACCACTTGGCGTCGCTCTGCGAGCCCCGTAGTGGCGATCCCGGTGCCGCCGCGCCCGCCCGCACAGGTCCCCGGCAGCGGGATGATCACGTACTGATCGGGGTCATCGACCAGGGAGCGGGTGACACCGCATCGGCCCGGTTGTCCACCGGGCTTGCGCCCGCTGGGTTGGCACCGCGAACGCGGTGGTGGCTTCTTGAACGGTGAGTCCGAGGATGGTGGTCGGCTGGAGTTGTGGCTATCCTTAGCCAGACGTGCTTCGAGTTCCTGAATGCGCTCATGCATCTGCTCAATTCTCATCTATGCCATGCTGACGCAGGGGCAAGAATATGTTGAACGAGGCCTGGAGGAATTCGAGGCTCACCGCCGGTGATCGGCTACTACGCTCCATCCCGCGTAAAGCCAAGTATCTCGGCCTTACAGTCCGTGAGGCCACTTGACGTGGATGAATAAATCCAACTTCATGTTTGATGAGAGTCGTACCCAAAGCATTTCGCGCTGCTCCGGATCTTCATGTACTTACGTGCTCGAAGGCCGGCAGGATACCCTGGCTTCACCCGGTCACCTTGAATTTTTCAAGGTGACCTTATGTTACGGATGTGCCGAGGGATTCGGTGATTGGCAATGCGGGAAGGACGCGGTCACGGATCAGGTCCGCCAGCTCCGTCAGCCAGGGATAGGCCGGGGCGACCTCGAGCACATAGCCCAGGGTCCGGGGTATGTCCGCCAAGTAGCCGGGTTTGCCGTCCCGGATGTTCAGGCGCGCAAAGATGCCACTGGCTTTGAGGTGACGCTGGACCCCCATGAGGTCGAACCAAGTCATGAACCGGGCCTCTTCCTCCGGACGTAGGATCCCGGATTGTACGGCCAACATCGCGTAACCCCCTGCCCAGTCTTCCACGCGCTCCCGCGGCCAAGCGATATAGCAGTCTCGCAGCAGGGAGACCGGATCATAGGTTACGGGCCCTAGCACCGCGTCTTGAAAATCCAGGATTCCCGGCGACGGCGGGGCCGTGACCATCAGGTTCCGCGAGTGGAAATCCCGATGCACGCAGACCTGGGGTTGCGCTAGGACCTGCTTCACCAGGAAGTCGAAGACCGACTCCAGCATGGCCCGCTCCGCATCCGTGAGCCTCCATCCCAGCTGGTGGATCAGCAACCAATCGCGGAACAGGGCCAGCTCCCGGCGCAGAAAAGGTCCATCGTAGCGGGGCAGTCCGGCGGTGGATACGCAGGCTTGGATAACCGCCAGGGCCGCTAAGGCGTCCCCGTAGAGTCGGTCCACGGTCCCTCGGCTCAGGGCATCGAGATAGTGGCATGTCCCCAGATCGTCCAGGAGCAAGAGACCTTGGTCGGGCTCCTGAGCATGGACCCGAGGGGTGTTCAAGCCCAATGATCGCAGCTGTTCGGCGATGCGCACGAAGCGCTCGATATCCGCCGCCACCGGGGGGGCGTCCATGAGGATATAGCTCAGGGTGTCCCAATGAATCCGCCAATAGCGGCGGTCGCCGGCATCGCTCGCGACCGGCTCCGACCGGCACTTTCCTCCCCAGATGCGTTCGACCCAAGCCGTCAATAGAGCCTGCCGTTCCTGCATCTTTGCCTCTCATCCGGGGGCCTGCACCAACTCGGCCGACTGCGGCTGTCTGCAGGGGACCTCGAATATTTCAAGATACCCTCGATCCCCGCTTGCGTTGCGGCATGGCCCGGTGCTCGGAGTTCAGCGCTCGACGCACCGGCGGGCCTTCCGGATAGAGCAAGGGGGCCAGCTCTTCGAGTGCTTGCCGGTAGACTTGGCGTTTGAAGTAGACGACCTCGCGTAGGGGTGGCCAATATCGCACCCAGCACTAGGTATCGAACTCGGGCTTGTTGCCCGTGTCCAGGCAAAAGACATCCTTGCCGCAGTCTACCCTAAGAACCATACCTGCTTCTGACCGATGCAGAGGGGAGCGCAGTGGTAGCGGATAAAACGCTCGGGGAGGTGATAGCGTAACCAGCGTTTGGTGCTTCCGAGCGGGGTCACATGGTGGAGCTACAGGCCGACCTCTTCCTGTAGCTCGTGGAACATCGTCTGGGTAGGGGGCTCCTTCGATTTGCTTCCACCCTGGGGAAACTACCACGCATTCTAACCTGCGCGCCGCCCCAAAACAGCTGGCGCTCGGGATTGGTCAGTATGATACCGACGTTGGGTCTGAATCCGTCCGGGTCGATCAAGGCGACTTCTCGTAAAATGGGGAGACCTTGGAAAATTCCATCCCTGGAATTTTCTACGATTCCCACTAGTGTCCCAACGTTATGACCGGCAATGTCAGGATCACCCATACATTAAATGAGAAATATTTGAAATTATGCCGGTTACCGACTTGAGCGGCGGTACGCTAAGGTGCCAGCCTCTCCCGCGAAATTGCGGGCTGAGAACAACGACGCATGTCCACAGGTATATTCGTCTTCTCGAGCTCGCCATTTCCGTCTATGTGCTCGTGGCCATTATCAAGAAGCGGCTGAAAATCGATACTATTCAGGACCTCTTGCCAAGCAGCAGGCTACGCGCGTACCCATGGAACCATGCCTGAACAGCATGCCCTAACCCATTCTCCGGAAAGCCCCGACGACGAGCTTAAGCGGCTGCATGAACGGGTGGCGGAGCAGGCTGCGATCATTGAGGGGCAAACTGCGACCATTGAGCAAGATGCATGAGAGCATTCAGGAACTCGAAGCACGTCTGGCTAAGGATAGCCACAACTCCAGCCGGCCACCATCCTCAGACTGTCCGTTCAAGAAGCCACCACCACGTTCGCGGTGCCAACCCGGCGGGCGCAAGCCCGGTGGACAACCGGGCCGATGCGGTGTCACCCGCTCCCTGGTCGAGGCCCCCGATCAGTACGTGATCATCCCGCTGCCGGGGACCTGTGCGGGTGGGCGCGGCGGCACCGGGATCGCCACTACGGGGCTCGCAGAGCGACGCCAAGTGGTCGAGGTGGTGATCCAACGTGAGGTCATCGAGTACCGCATTGTCAGCGGGACTTGTGCCTGCGGGCGCGTGCAACGCAGCACGTTTCCCGCGGGGATCGAGGCCCCGGTGCAATACGGACCGGGCGGGTCGGCCTTTGCGGTGTACATGACTCCATATCCGCTGCGGTCCTACCAGCGCACCGCCGAGGTGCTCAATGAGCGGGCCGGCCTGACGATCTCACCGGGGACCCTCCAGCGCACCGTACGGGTGGTCGCCGCTCGCCTGGAGGCGCCAGTCACCGCGATTCGCGACGCACTCGTCGCCGCGCCGGTGGCCCATGCCGATGAAACCAGCCGGCGCGTGAACGGCAACCTGTACCGGCTACACGTACTCAGCACCAACCGGCTTACGGCCTGCTGCCCTCATCCCAAACGCGGGGCCGAGGCCCTGGATGCATTCGGCCTTTTGTCCCAATTCGTGGGCATACTGGGGCATCACCACCGGTCAGCCTACGAGCGCTACCAATGTCTGCATGCCTTCTGCAAGGCCCATCATCTGCGCCAGCTGATCGCCATCGCTGAGAGGTCCCCGAGCCGGCCGTGGGCAACCGATATGATCACGCTGTTAGGCCAAGCCAATGCCCTGTCGGTGAGGTCCAGGACCAGGACCTTGAGACGCTGCCCGACAGCAACGGTGAGCACTTGCGGACCCGCTACGACACCATCCTCAGCACAGCCGAAGCCGGCAATCCTCCCCGTCCCTGCCGTCCCGGCACCCGCGGGCGGATCAAACAATCCCCGGCCGGCAACCTCATTCGGCGACTGCGCGAGCACCGCAACGAGGTCCTGCGCTTCCTCACCGACCTGCGCGTTCCCGGCGACAACAACCCGGCCGAACGCGACCTGCGAATGCCCAAACTCCAACAGAAAGTCTCCGGTTGTTTCCGCTCCGATACCGGCGGAGATGCCTTTGCCATCACCCGCTCCTGCCTTTCGACCCGACGCAAACAGTCCGACGATATTTTTAACTCGCTCGTCCTGACCTTCCAGGGCCGCCCCCCAATGTCCCAATTGGAGTAGCTGAATAGTTACCATTTGCGTTCATTGGTGGCAAAAAAGAGCTTCCGATGGATAAACCGAACCCATGTTATCGGTATTTGGGTACAGCTGTACTAGGTACCGAGTGCCATCGATTTTTCAAGCTGCCCCGGAGATCTCCCGGTCCTCGGGAGGTGCTCTTTGCCGACGATTTCGAGCTCGGGTAGGGGAAATATGAATTTTCCACCCCGGGCAAGAAAGTCCGCCTCTCTGGCGATGAACTCCTCGCGAAAGTGCCATGGGAGCACCAGAAAGTAGTCTGGCCTAGCCGCCCTGGCCTCAGCCTCGGAGATGATGGGGCGGGTGCCCGGTGTCCGGCGTCCCCATTTCTCGGAGTTTCTTTCGGCAGCGGCCGTGATCCGGGTGGCACCCAGGCCGAAGAATTGTAGTAGGACATTGCCCTTGGTCGAGGCGCCGTAGAGGTATATCGACCGGCCCTTGGCCTTTTCAGCCCTTAGCCACTCGCATAGCTCCCGTCTGATATCGAGGATTCTCCGCACGAACCCGCGGTAGGGCCGCCAAGTATCGAGACTTTCGTCTTGCTCTTTGCGGAAGGCTCAGTCTATTTGCCCGTGGTTCGCCCTGTGTGGCGAGTCCCGGTGGGCGGCGGTTACTCTGAAGCTGCCACCGTTCATGGTTCCGAATTCGATGGCGAGGATTTCGAGGCGGTGTCGCTCGAGCATCCGGCGGATCTGATCAAGCCCATAGTATTCCAGGTGCGCATGACAGATAGTCCGGAGCGTCGCCATTGTTCGCGAAACCCGAAATGGGGTCCGTCCGATTTCGGGTGCACAAAATTAGGCGACGGCCATGGCCTTCGGCGGCCCGCGTTCGTCCTGCGTCCGTCCCGGCGCGCACTCCGCGCGGCACCAGGACTCCCGCAATGACTGGACGCCGTGTCGCATGGCCCGGCCTTTCGTCTCCGCCGGCGCTCACGCGCCGCACTCCGACGAAACGCACGACCCTACGCCTTCGCGGGGGGCGTCGCACTCCGCTCGTCGCTTACGCTCCCTCGCTTTCCTGGGCTCCTCCGACGAAGCCAGTACCGGGGCTCCGCTTTTGCTCCCCTTCTCCCCAACCCCTCTCCTGCCAGGGGAGAGGGGCTTATAGCGGCCGATGGATCGGCTTGGTGGAGTCGAGTGTGTGCCAAAACCAGCTTTATCCGGGGTTGGTATGGCGACGAAGCATAAGGTGTCTTGGAAGATTCGAGGTGTCCTATTATGTGGTTTTTGCGCTCAACGGAAAATGCTCCGGATGCTCGATTATTTTCTGAGAGACTGCCTTTTTCAGTCTCTCAGCTACACTGTTGGTTTCTTGGTTTCGGGCTCAGCGACGAAGGCAAAGCTCGGCGTGATGCCCCAGAAACGAATCCGGTTGAGGCAGTGATCGGAGGTATATTGGGTACCGTGATCCATCCGCAAAGACAACCCCCGACCGGCTTGTGCAGCGGTACGGCCGAAGTAGGCCTTCAGGCCCATGGCGATCGGTTCCCGGACGGCAAAGCGACTGCCGACCTGAACCACGTGGTGACCGACGCAGCCGGCATCCCAGTGGTCCACGGCGGTGAACCCCCACACCCAGCCATCCTCGACGGTTTCGACGCGAATACCATCGGTACCCCAGAGCTGGTTAGGTCGTTGCGTGACGAGGCGGCCGGTATGTGCCCGTGCGGTCCTCGGACAGATGCCATGGTACATCCCCTGAATCGCGTTCTTGACGTTACCGAGCATGGTGTTGACCCAGGTAAAGGCTTCGTGGTTGACGCTGGCCGGACCGCCGCCGGTGACGATGGCCTCGTGTGTACATCCG
>Ga0209788_1000075_pt1 | contig 27167 bp, 27 predicted proteins | sample WorMetLIZISLAND1_2_FD_187415 | JGI IMG/M metagenome (GOLD analysis project Ga0209788, IMG submission 187415) | Marine gutless worms symbiont microbial communities from Max Planck institute for Marine Microbiology, Germany - Olavius clavatus LIZARD... ...
TGTTCGGGATCATCGTCATTACCGCCACACAGCTTTTTCGTTTGCTGGTATAGCGCCGCCCGTGGATCGAAAAAAAGAGGTTTTCAATGGCCGTCTTGTAAGCCGACGGGAGGAGTGTTCTCAAAAAGGGCAAATTTAGACCATTTGCCTGCTATGATCGTCGAATGGGTACGCTTTAATCAATTTTCAAAGATCATGGCACACCCCTTGGGGGTTCAAGCAACATTTACATGAACGTTTTGAAATTGGTTCGCCTGACTGACGTTTGACACTTACCCCTTGGATTTCAAGCCTTGAACCTCGTAACTCGTTGGAATTACACAACCCGGGCCGCATTTGAGCTTCGAGAAGTAGTGCCACAGGATGACCTGAAAGGTAAAGCTCATGCCGCCGCCTCGGACTTCCTATCGAGCAACCGGCCCTTACGGAACGACCAAGCCTGCGCGGACCATGAAATACGCCCAATTCCCCATTAGGGTAAACATGTACCCGAACCTTCACCTTTACGTAATGATACCGCATTGGATCAGACGGAACCTGAAGCTTGAGCCTCTCAAACGAACGTCCATGACCGCCAGCGGCCACAACAGACGATGAAAAGTCCGTTTTTGAGCCTTGAAGAGAAGGCTTTTCATATAAATCTTCTCTTTTGCCATCCGTTGTAAGCCTCCATAAACCGCATGATCCTGATCTCCTGTAATAGCTCTGTTTATCTCATGGAATCACCTCCGTGATCCCATCTTACCAACCGGACAGTTTATGTGTTCTTACTCAGGACAATTTATGTGCTCCCAACATCGACCAACCAGCCGTTGCCCAAAAAAGAGGCATTTGCTACAGTTTCAAATAGAGATGTAAAAACGGTGAAGATTCTGACGGTACGCTAAAACGGGTTCAAATAGAGAAACTGCCATGAAAAAAATCGCCTTTGCCGGAACTGACGGCCGAACGTTGCTGTGGGCCTTTGTCACCTCCACATCCACCAGCGATATCCATTCGGAAGCTTACGGGGGCGTTGTGGTGCGGGGGACGCCGGCCATGCCGGCCCTGGTTGGCCGGCTCAACTGGCCGGTTGAGTTTGTCCCTACAGCCAGTAACCGCGTCGACGACTACGCAGCAGCAATTATCGATGCGCTGACGCAAAATCGGATCGATTACGTGGTACCCATGCCCGAAGGGTTGCTCTTCGGCGGCTTGGTGGACAAGGTGACTGATGCCGGGTTTGGCGACCGCATCCTGGGGCTTTCCAAGGCCGGAGCCTTTATTGAGGGCGACAAGCTGGCCTGTAAAAAACTCTGCCTGGAGGCGGGCATCGCCGTGGCCGATAATTGGGCCGAGATGGACGCCCGCGATTATAAAACCGTTTTGCAGTTCTGCTTGGATTATATCGACCGCTTTGGCGGGGCCGTCTTAAAATATCCTTACAGCGCAGGCGGTAAAGGTGCGCGGGTGATCCGGACACCCTGGCAGATCCGCGAGGTGTACGAAACCCTCATGGCCGATTACAAGGCCAACTACAAAAAGGTCTTTCGCAAAAACCGCTGGCCGCTGCTCATCGAATCGCTCATGGCGGGAATGGAGATCAGCTTTACCCTGCTGGTGGACGAAAACGGCAGCTATCAGATTCTGCCCACGGCCATGGATTATCCGGAACGGTTTGCCGCGCCCCCCGGCCCGGATAACCCCATCACCGGCGGCACCGGCGCGGTATCGCCCCACCCCGTGGAGACCCCGGAGCTGATGAATATGGCCGGCAGAACCATTGCCGAACCGTTGATTGCCATCATGCAAAAAAAAGGCATTTTACGGCCATCGATTCTCTATCCCGGCTGCTTTGTCTCTTTTAATGAACGGGGTGAGCCCACCCGCATCCGGGTCAGTGAAATCAACATCCGCCCCGGAGAGCCCGAGGCCCAGCCCGTGGCCCGGCGGCTGCGAAATTTAGGACCGCTGATTGCCGCCGCCATGGAGGGGCGTTTGGATGAAGTGCCGCCGGAAGTGAGGGAGCAGCAGGTGGCTGTGTGTATCGCCCTGATGACCGGCCCCGGAGGTCCCGACGGCCAAAAGGGCTACCCCTGGTCATGCACCCGCGGCGAGGTGGTGGAGATGGATCTCAAGTATCTTAAACGAAAAGGCATCCAGCTCATCCCGTCGGCCATGGATTTTGTGGAAAGTGATGCGGTCTATAAATCCGACGGCACCCGCGTGGCTTTTATCAACGCCAACGCCACCAATAAAGAGGGCGCTTTGCGGGGGGAAGTGGCCGGCCGTTTGACCAATAAACTGCTTGCCGCATACAATAATGGTAAGGTGCGGGTCATCCCGAGAGAAGATGCCGACGGCAACCGCCTGGCCTTACGGGAGGATATTGGGCGCTGTTTTGCCTTGGCGGAGAAGATATTTGCCAAAACCTAGAGCCACATTGCACTGAAAGGGGCTTTGATGAAATTTGTACATATTTGGTAAGACTTTTCATATAAAAGCATGGCAAGAGTGATGACATCCACTCAAATAACAAATGGAGATCCAAAAATTATCGGCCGAAAAGCCGTCTGGGGCTGGGCTTTATACGATTGGGCCAACTCAGCTTTTGCCACCACGGTGATGGCTGGCTTTTTCCCGATCTTTTTCAAGACCTTCTGGAGTCACGGGGTCCACGCCAACCTCAGCACGGCCCGCCTGGGCTTTGCCAATGCTATTGCCGGGTTGATCGTGGCGCTGATGGCGCCGGTTCTGGGTGCCATTGCCGACGCCGGGTCGGCCCGCAAGAAGTTCCTCATCTTTTTTGCCTACCAGGGTGCGCTCATGGCCGCCGCGCTCTTTTGGATTCCCCGGGGCGGGTGGCAGTGGGCGGCCGCTGTTTATGTGTTGGGCGTCATCGGCTTTTCGGGCGCCAATATTTTTTACGATGCCCTCTTGCCGTTGGTGTCCGGTGAGGACCGCATCGACTATGTGTCGGGGTTTGGCTACGCCCTGGGCTATTTAGGCGGCGGTTTGCTCTTTCTCATCAACGTGATCATGACCGTAAAGCCCCACCTCTTTGGCTTGGCGGATGCCGCCCAGGCGGTACGCTACAGCTTTTTGTCCGTTGCCGTGTGGTGGGGCGGTTTTACCGTTTTGACGATTTTATGGCTGCCGAAAGAAAAGAGCACTTCCACCGGCCAAGGCGTGTTACGAACTATCAGGCAGAGCCTTAACGGACTAATGGCTACCTTGAAAACGGTCGGCCGGATGAAAACAGTGCTCTTGTTTTTACTGGCCTACTGGTTTTATATCGACGGCGTACACACCATCATCCGCATGGCCGTAGACTACGGCATCTCCCTGGGGTTTGAAACCAACAATCTTATCACCGCGCTGCTGATGGTGCAGTTTATCGGCTTTCCCGCGGCCCTTTTATTCGGCAAGCTGGGTCAGCGCTGGGGGGCGCGCAAAGGCATCTTTTTGGGGCTTTGGATCTATCTCGGAGTCACCTTATGGGCCACCCGCATCGACGCCCGCCATGAGTTCTACATCCTGGCCGCCATGATCGGGCTGGTCCAGGGCGGTGTCCAGGCCTTGAGCCGCTCGTTTTACACCCGGCTGATTCCCCAAAACCGCAGCGCCGAGTTTTTCGGATTTTACAACATGTTGGGGAAATTCGCCGTCATTATCGGCCCGGCGCTGATGGGCATCGCGGGTCTTTGGGCCCGTAGTATCATGCTGCCATCATCACCGACCCCCCAACAGTTGGAAACCATCGGTCAATTGGCCTCTCGCTGGAGTATCGCCTCGGTGGCGCTTCTGTTTTTAATCGGCGGGGTTTTGTTCTATTTCGTGGATGAAAGAAAGGGCCGGCATGAAGTGAATTCTCAACCGCCTGAAGGCGAGGGTTTTTCTCCCATTCCCCGAATGGGATAATTATCAACCCGGCAGGCTTTTTTTCAAGCTATGCAAATATGATCTGCTTGATTGCACCTTCATGCCATCCTTTAGAGTGATTTCAAGCCTTCCCGAGCCAATCGATTTGTAGCTTTTCACATATCGCAGCGATATGATGGAAGACCTGTGCGCTCTCGCAAACACGGCGGGATCGATTTTGCTTTCCAGTTCCCGAAGTGTAAAATTGATAATGCTGTCTTTCCCGACAGAGCGCAGATAGCAAAACTTATCTTCGGCAAAAAACATCACAACGTCCTTTTCCTCCACAATACGCCATTTATTCCCGTATTTCAACGCAAACCGTTTGGTATAATCCGTCAGGGGATTTTCATGTAAGGCCCTTGCGCCGGCATTTTGCGCGGCTTGTTGAAATGCGTTTTCAAATGATTTGAGTTTTGAAACCATTTTTTCAAGATGCGACAGCCTGATCGGTTTGAGGAGGTAATCGATGGCAAGACTGTCAAAAGCCCTGAGCGCATACTGATCGTAAGCGGTGACAAAGATGATCACCGGCAGTTTTTCGTCCGGAATTTGCTGGACCATTTCAAAACCGTTCAAGCCGGGCATCTGGATATCCAGAAAAAGCAGGTCGGGTTTATACAATTCCATGAGTTCCAGGCATTGAAAGGGATTTGCAGCTTCCGCAACGAGTTGTATGGTTGGTATCCGGGACAGCAGTTTTTTCAGCCTGTGCCTTGCCAACTCCTCATCATCCACCAGTATCGCTTCATATTTCGACATGTTTCACATCTGCCGCGTCTTTTATTATGATCGTACTCACCGCCCCATGTCCCGATATATCCAGGCTGAAATCCGCTTTTTCTCCATACAGGATATGCAGCCTTTTTCTGATGTTTTCGATTCCCGTTTTTTCGCTTTCGTAATGGCTTGACGATGTTGGGTAATCATCGTTTGTATTCAGCGCGTCTTCCACCTTTATTGTCAGGTCGCCGTTCATAATGATGTCGATTTTAATTCTTCCGCCAAACACCGCGGTTTTTATACCATGTTTGATGGCATTCTCAATCAGGGGCTCTATGATGAGACACGGGATACGAATATTTTCACTTCCCTCGGAAATATCGATTGAAAACTCGATTTTCTCCTTTAGTCTTACGGATTCAATATTCAAGTAGTTTTTTACCAGATTGATCTCTTCGCCCAGCGTCCACCACACTTTCTTGCTTGCACCAAGAATACCGCGGTAAAGGTCGGCCATTTCAATGGTCAATTCCTCGGCAAGCTCCGGGTCCTCGGTGATCAGAACGGAGAGGCTGTTGAGTGTGTTGAAAAGGAAATGGGGATTGAGTTGGGCCTGGAGCGCCTTGAGTTCAGCCTGAAAACGCAAGGTTTCCTCCTTTAAAAGCTTTGATCTTTCCTCGATCAAAAATCGCATAAGAATCGCAAGGCCCACGAGCACCAAGAGTATTTCAATAAACGTGGCGGCCAGTATGCTTAAGCCGATTGCATCTCTCTTTTTATAAAAAGGATCTAATGACAATCTTGCATTGATGCTTCCAAGTCCTTTTTCGTTTACGATCAGGGGAACCATGATGTTGAGAGATCTTTGCGCGTGGAAATCAAACGGTTCGTCATCCATCGGGATTTCATCGTCATCTTCCTCATTTCCCTCGCCAATGGAAATGACGGGTTTTCCATGTTTGAGCGATGCAAGAAGGTCCCTGTGTTCATCCTCCGAGGCGTCCTCGATATTGCTCCTGATGTTGCTGGCGACAATTTTCGATTTTTTCCCGTCCAACAGGATGATATTCAGTTCAATGTCAAAATCCCGGGCGGCGACAAACCGATCAATTCTCTTCTGCAGTTCCAGCGTATCGGCGGCCTCGGCATGGGATGCGATTCCGGCTTCCAGGGCATACGCCAGCAAAAGCCCTTCCTGTTGAAGCTCAAGGGTTGTAAAGGTCTCGAATTGTTCCAAATTATACATCGCAAGCAAGGCATTCGCCGCAACCACCAACAAGACGATTAAAATCACATAACGCAATCGGAACAAAACAATCTTCATGTCATTCCTCTTTTTAAAAGAATATATACCACGCGGGGGTGGGAATAAAGAATTTTCCACCGGACGGCACAGATGCAGGGACGGATGCCATTCATCCCCTTTTTTGTGACGCTTATCTTCCTAACGCTTGATTCCGAAGGCATTTGGGATAGATTTTACAAACACATGCATATTGGTCCTTTAACACATGGGAGGTTATATGAAATCGGGAAAAATCATTAAAATCGCACTTTTTACTCTATTCGTCATGACCGCATTATCTCTTACGGCCCTCTCCGCTGACCTCGAGAAATTTGAATTCGGCGTACGGGGGAATATCGTTACAGTTGATGGGGGTGAGCCAACAAACGACATGAACGGCGGGGGTATCATGGGCCGTTATCGTATCGCTGACCATTGGCTGGTGGGTGTAAGTCTGGATCATTATGCGGAATTCGACGTGGAAGAACCGGCGACCATCGTTGGCGTGTACCAAGACAAATCCGTGGAACCCATCGATGCGACGGGAGACGCCGTTACGATTTCGTCCTGGATCGAAAGGCGGTTTGCCGAGAACCCGGAAGGCGGTTTGTCATGGTTCGTGACAGGAGGTTTGGGGATAAGTTTCATCGAAGTCGATAATGCGAAGGGTGCCACTGTCGGCGGAGGGCGGTTCGAAATCGAAACGAATCCCGGAACGGATTTCATCTTTTCCGCTACCGCCGGACCGCGCTATACGCTTTTAAAACGCTGGACCGTCGAACTGGGCGCGAGGCTCGATCATCATATTGCGGAATGGGAGTATATGGATAAGGTATCGGGGAGGAAGGGAACCGTGGACGACCATACTGCCTTTGGCGGATACCTTGGTATCAATTACCGGTTTTGATGTATCCGGTTCCAACACGCTGAGAAGTGAATTTTCAACAGCCTAAAAGCGAGGGGGGTTTTTCCCATGCCCCGAACGGGACAATAAATGGTCATCTGCAATATCGTCAAAGACCAGTTCCGGATCGGCATCGTCCAATTCTTACCGGCATCCCGGATCTCCAAATACAGCAACTGTAGCAGGCGCTCCTGATTGGGAAAAGCGCCCTTGGTCTTTGTCAATTTTCGAAACCGGCGATGCACCGCGCTTTCCTCGGCGCGACAACGCCGCAAATGAGAGGCTTTGAAAACGCCCTGGCCGGAAGCGCGAAACTATCACTGCACGGCGCGTTGAGAGCGGCGTAATTCGCCAAACTGATCGTGTTTCAAGGTCCTGCTCCATTTGCATTGTTAGCCGCTCCCATATCATTCATTGATTATGTATGCTTCATTCTCTTTCTCAAAATTTGCGTTTCTTACAACAACTGTTTGAGAATTGATATTCAGCTTTCCTTCATATTCACGAATGGATGTTTTGGGGACGTATAGTAAAAAAAATTCATGTCCTTCCGGAACCAGCGTATCTTCTTCCCGCAGCTCAAAACTACTACCTGTCCTTGTCTTTGCAGAAGCAGTTGTGCCCAAGTTTAATGTATGATATTCAGCCCCGACCTTAAAGCTAATAAACTCCTCAAATTGTACCGCATGCGGGAATAAAGTCTGCTTAATCTTAACTAATGTGTAGTTTTCACTGTGTTGTTTTTCTTGATAAGCGCTTATCCGGTTTTTTGCCGTTTCATTTTTTCTCCTAACATAATTTGTAACTTGAAGTTTCAAGTCAGTTATCTCGTGAGAGTCTTTGGGTGTAACAATGTATTGCAACAGTGACAGGGGATGTTTCCCGTCAAAGATTCGTTCCAATAAAGCCTCTCTATTGTTTACGGCTAGATAATACAATGGCAAAGAAGCAACCTGGTAATACTCATAGGCTTTATCAAAATCCATTAAAATCATATAGGATTTACTTTCAGTATATGCCGCTTTGGCAACTGCAATTTTATCGTTCTTAATCTCAGGATTATTAGCAACTGCCAAGAATAAATGCTCTACAAAACTTGCAGTTCCTTCGGTTACGGCTGTGACTAAATTTCCGTCAATATCACCGGGATATTTTTCCACTGCTTGCAGAAAAAAGAATAATGCTTCGCGATCGCCTTCTTTATTAACGCCCTCTACTTTTTCTCTTAACCGTTTATCTGCTGCTCTCATGAGATAACGAGCCTCAATATTTTCCGGGTAAATTGTGCCTCGTGGAATTGTATGCCCAGTATCAATATTCATGACTGGCTCTTTCCCATAAAAGTGATATCCTTCATGAATGAGTATTTGAAATGTTTCTCGTGCATTACCTTGCTGGATGAAGATTGTGTCAACATTATTAAACGCGCCCTTTGCAAAAAATGAATTGATAAATTCCTCCGGAAATATGTTTTTGTCAACAACCTTGCTTTTTCCAGATAGATCAGCATTCCAAACCACAGCATTGTTGTGCTTTTCGCTGAGGAGAACAACCTGTTTGTCATCCATAGCGTAACCGCCAAAATATGGCATTCTATATCCTTTGATATTCTCTAACATTGCAAACGTCTTACGGAATTCCAGCGGAATTTCGATCCCAGTTTTTTGCGTAGAGCGCACTGTTGAGCAGCCCCCTGCCAAACAGGCGATAACGATAGTGCTCACGAGATACGCGACAGATGTTGTAACAATTCTTCTATTCAGTTTCATTTCCCTTCTAATTTTAATATGCTTCATCCTGTCCATATCAGTAGTTCCATTCCAATTGCAGGCATTTCTTTTTGTAGCCCAGCGTCCTTTCGCTTTTTGTCCCCTGCTTTCGTTATCACGGCTTTTTTTGAGGGTCATCTCCAATTTCGCCGGGGGAAAAAGCCTGGATCATCTTCAATGAAGGTTATTTCCCCGTGATTCTCGCGCTGCAAAGCACGCGTTTGGCTGCGAGTGGGGAGCGCCATCGTTCATTCACCCTTTTCAATTGCCGCCACCGCCGTATCAATGGCCTGATTCAGATTCTCCGGCTGACTGCCCCCGGCCTGGGCCATGTCGGGGCGCCCGCCGCCGCCGCCGCCCACTTTCCCTGCGGCCACCTTGACGAGGTTTCCGGCGTGGTACTGTTGGGTTAAATCTTTGGTTACCTTGACAATCAGCAGTGCCTTACCATCGGACTCGGCTCCCAATAAGACAATCCCCGACCCCAAGCGGTCGGAAAAGCGGTCGGCCAGGTCACGCAGCGCCGCGGGTGAATCGATCTGCACGACCCGGGCGGTCACCTTGACGCCGTTGATCTCCCGGGTCTGACCCGCCTCGTTATCGGCCGACTTGACGGCCAGTTCCGCCTTGACGTTTTCCAGCTTTTTCCCGGCGGCCTTCAGATCATCCAATAATTTTTCCACCCGGGCCGGAACCTCCTCAGGCGCCACCTTGAGCTGCTGCGACGCACCTGTCAGCAAGCTTTCGATATTTTGGACGTGGGTCAACGCCACATTGCCGGTCAGGGCTTCAATGCGCCGTACCCCCGCAGCCACACTCATCTCCGCTACAATTTTAAAAAGACCGATGGTTCCCGTTGAAGAGGTGTGGGTTCCACCGCAAAGCTCTCTGGAGTAATCTTCCAAAGAGACAACCCTGACCCGGTCACCGTACTTTTCCTCAAACAGCGCCGTGGCGCCGCTTTTAAAGGCCTCTTCGGCATCCATTACCGCTACATTCACCGCCATGTCTTTGCGGATCTGCTGATTGACAATGGCTTCGATACGCTCCAAATCCTGTGGCGCCACCCTGGAAAAATGAGTAAAGTCAAAACGCAGCCGCTCCGGTGATACCAGTGATCCCGCCTGTTTGACATGACTGCCCAAAACGGTCTGCAACGCCTTGTGCAGCAAATGGGTGGCTGTGTGATTACAGGCCGTGGCCGCCCGGCGGTCCTCATCCACCGTCAGGGTCACTGTATCGTTGACAGTCAGCTTACCCGCATCAATCCGACCTTTGTGGATAATGAGGCCGGTGGGATCTTTGATGGTATCGGTGACGGTGAGCTGCAGCCCACCGGCCGTAATGGCGCCCGTATCGCCCACCTGGCCGCCCGCCTCGCCGTAAAAGGGGGTTTTATCAGCCACCACTTCCACCACCGCCCCCTCTGAAGCGCTCTCAACCGCTTGACCCTCCACCACCAAGGCTAAAACCTTTCCCTCATCGTACAAGGTAGTGTAACCGCTGAACGCCGGTTTGACACCCCTGGCCGAAAGCGCTTTAAAAGCCTCGCCGGCCGATGAAAAGGTTTTCACTTTGCGTGAACGGGCTTTCTGCTCGGCCATATGGTTTTTAAAGCCGTCCAGATCAAGGTTCATCTGCTCATCACGGACCACATCCTGCACAATATCAGCCGGGAATCCAAAAGTGTCGTAAAGTTTAAAGATCAGATCGCCGGGCACCTCATTTTTCCCCTGGGCCCGAATCTCGGCCAGTTCGTCATTTAAAAGCCGCAGCCCTTTGTCCAGGGTTGCCGTAAAACGGCGCTCCTCGTTTTCAATGACATTGGTGATAAAGGCGGCTGACTCGCCCAATTCCGGATAGGCCCCGGCCATGATATCAAACACGACGGCGGCGGTTTTATGCAAAAAGGGTTGGTTTAGGCCAATATTGCGGCCGTAGCGAACAGCCCGGCGCATGATCCGCCGCAGTACATATCCCCGGCCTTCGTTGGACGGCAGCACACCGTCGCCGATCAAAAAGGCCGCCGCACGGCTGTGATCGGCAATGACTTTCATCGCCACATCGGTGACGGCGATGCTGCCATACGCCTGACCGGAAAGTTCCTCGGCAGCCCGCACGATGGGCATAATCAGATCGGTTTCAAAAGTGCTGGGGGTGTCTTGCTTCACCGACGCCATCCGCTCCAGCCCCAAACCGGTGTCGATACTCGGTTTCGGCAGCAGGGTCAATGTGCCGTCTTCGTCCCGATTGTACTGCATGAACACCAAATTCCAGACTTCCAGATAACGGTCACACTCGCAACCCAACTTACAGCCGGGCTTGCCGCAGCCGTGTTCCCGTCCCCGGTCCAGGTGCAACTCACTGCAGGGTCCGCAGGGGCCGGTATCACCCATGGCCCAGAAATTATCCTCTTCACCAAACCGGACAATACGTTCATTGGGGAGCCCGATGTTGTTATGCCAAAGGTCATAGGCCTCATCATCATCCAGATAAATGGAGGCCCACAGTTTGTCGGCAGGCAGGCCGTAGCCAATGGTCAGCAGGTCCCAGGCGAACTCCACCGCCTTTTCCTTGAAATAATCGCCAAAAGAGAAGTTGCCCAACATCTCGAAAAAGGTGTGGTGCCGCGCCGTGTAACCCACATTTTCCAGATCGTTGTGCTTGCCGCCGGCCCGCACACATTTTTGGGAGGTGGCTGCCCGGGTATAGGCCCGCTTTTCCTCACCCAAAAAAGTGCGTTTAAACTGAACCATCCCGGCGTTGGTAAAGAGCAGGGTCGGGTCGTCCCGGGGCACCAAAGAGGCGCTCCGGACAATCTGATGCTGCTGTTTGGCGAAAAAGTGTAAAAAGGTTTGGCGAACTTCATTTCCATTCATGGCGGCTCTCAAATCCTATGGTTACAGATCGGAAACTCCGGCCTTGTTATTATCACAGCAGATCCAACTATCCTTTTTCGGCGACCTTTTCCTGCGGTGGACCGTTGTCGTCGGCAATGCCCAGTTTTTGACGCACCTGTTGCAAGACCGCGTTGTACACATCGTCATGATCGGCCAAAAACTTTTTGGCATTGGCCCGCCCCTGGCCAATTCTTTCACCATCGTAGGAATACCAGGCGCCGCTCTTTTCGATGAGGTCATAGTTGACGCCCATGTCCAACAGGTCGCCCGTGCGGGAGATCCCTTCTCCGTACATGATATCAAACTCGGCATCCTTAAAGGGCGGGGCCATTTTGTTTTTCACCACCCGCACCCGGGTCCGGTTGCCCACAATCTCCTGACCGTCCTTGATGGGGCCGATGCGCCGGATATCGAGCCGCAGGGAGGAATAGAATTTCAGTGCGTTACCGCCGGTGGTGGTTTCGGGATTGCCGAACATCACCCCGATCTTCATGCGGATCTGGTTGATAAAAATCATGGCCGTGCGGGTTTTACCGATGGTGGCCGTCAGTTTGCGCAGGGCCTGGGACATCAACCGTGCCTGCAGCCCCATGTGGGCATCGCCCATTTCACCCTCGATTTCAGCTCTTGGGACCAAGGCTGCTACGGAATCGATGACGATAGTATCAATGGCGCCGCTTCGCACCAGCATCTCGGCAATCTCCAGGGCCTGTTCACCGGTATCGGGCTGGGACACCAGCAACTCATCACAATTGACCCCCAATTTACGGGCATAAGCAATGTCCAGGGCGTGCTCGGCATCGATAAAAGCGGCGATGCCCCCTTTGCGCTGGGCTTCGGCCACGGCATGAAGCGCCAAGGTGGTTTTTCCGGATGACTCCGGCCCGTATATTTCAATCACCCGTCCCCGAGGCAATCCGCCAATCCCCAACGCCTGATCCAGGGCCAGGGAACCGCTGGGAATGACCGGAACCTTGATAATCGGTTGATCGCCCAATTTCATGATGGAACCCTTGCCAAACTGACGTTCGATTTGGCCCACCGCCGTGGTGACCGCCTTCTGCCGCTGATTTAGATCATTCACAATGCCCCCCTTGTATTCAACACCGAATTTTAAGTTATCCCGTTCAATTTCAAATAACCCTCATGGGGTCAAATTTTCGGTTTTCAATCGGGTGTAAACCGCCCCTTGAGGTTTTAATGTGCTTTTAAACAGATGAAACCGGTCCACCTCGAAAGGGAGCGGCCCTTTTTGACCGATGACCTCAAAGGCCGCTACCGTTTTCTGAGGCGCAACTTTATGCCGAAACCGGCCCACGGTCAAATGGGGCCGAAACACGCGCCGATCCTTTTTTTCAAAACCTGCGTCAGACTCGGCCAACGCCCCATCCAGTGCTTTTTTCAGATCGGTGAGCGAGATAATATCCCCTTTTAACCCCACCCACAACACGCGGGGATGATTGAGCCGCGGGAAAACGCCGCACCCGGCGACCTCTAACCGCATGGGCCGATGGCCGTTTGCCGCTGTATGCATTGCCGCTGCAATGGCTTCAACCTTTTGCGGGGCGGTATCCCCTAAAAACGTGATTGTCAAATGGACATTGTCGGGGGCCACCCACCGCACCGGCAGGTCGTGGTGTCTCAATTCCCGCTGCAGTGCCGTCAACAATTGACGAACTGCTTCGGGCAACGCTACCGCTATAAAAAGCCGACACGTTTTTACTTGAACGGATCTATTTCCCAAGGGCTTTGACGTCATCCAGCTTTCGGGTGATGTTGTTTTTGATCCAAGCAGCGTCCCACCACTCAATGGGATTAACAAACACCCCGTTGACCAGCATGGAAAAATGGAGATGGTCGCCGCCGGCCATACCTGTAGCGCCGGTTTGGCCCAAAAGAGCCCTTTTTTTCACAAGGGTCCCCACCATCGCATGGATGCGGCTCAAATGGGAGTAAAGGCTAAAGAGCCCGAACCCGTGATCAACAATCACCGTTTGACCGTAAATGCCCAACATGTCGGCAAAGACCACTTTACCGTTGTTGGCGGCCAGTACCTTATCCAAACCCACGCCAGCCAGATCAATTCCCAAATGAACCTGCTGATCAACCGTTTTGCCCTGGTATTGATAATCCCGATGATCGGCAAACCCGGCCATACGCTGGGCGTTAGGCATACGGGCAAAGGCGCCTTTCCAATGAAATCGGGCATCACTGGTTTGGGTGATTTCTCTAATGGTCTCGGCATTGGCGCGGCGCATCTCACCGTTGATTTTGAGGAACTTGGCCAAAAGCGGGTTGGCGGCATCTTGTACCGACAGCTTGAATTCCGGCATCTTGCGTTCCAAAAAAGCGTCGCTGAGCCTGATGGTGTCCCGGCGAAAATTTTTTGGTTTCAAATATTTGGGAATTCGGCTTTGGGATACATTTCCGGCAGCATCAGTGCCTTGAATAAAGATCGGCGTATCAGGTTTTTGATCGTAGGCCAGGGCAAAGAGCGCCAAATGGATATCCGGGTCTTTAAAATAGCCCCCATAACCCGGGTAAAAATGGTCACCTACCTGAACACCGGAAACCGGGCAAGGTTCCGACAAGCGGTAGATCGCGAGCCCGGCGCCGCCCTGGTTGACATTATGCATGCGGGTCAATACGGTAATACCCGGCGCTTTGACATCAATCGTGACGGGCAGTTCCAAACGCGTTTTATTACCTCTGAAAAATCCCCGCCAAGCGTAATCACGAGCCGTGACCGTTAATATCGCATCCCCCTCTTTAAATCCAAGGTCCGTGGGTGCTGTCTCGGGTTGAAGAATCACATTTTTCTCACCTCCGCCCCACAAGCGGGTTCCCGGGAACTTTTCCTCCAGAAGCACGCTTTTTTGATCCCCTTGCGCCAGCGTGACGGTCACACGGCCAACCCCCGACCGGGTGTCAGTGATGGTCAACGGCAACGGCTGGTTCTCCCCCAGTGCTTTGTAGGGTAAGTCCAGCGCAATGACCGGCTTTTCACCTTCCATCTGAAAAAAGAGTCCCACTCCGGCCAGGATCACCAGCAGGACAACCAAAGGATAAAATAGACGTTTGAAAAAAGGCATGTTGAAAGTACCCGATATGATTTTCACATTCCCGATTGCGTCGAATAAGCACGACAAAGTTAACAGGAAGTCCCCTGGCAATCAACCTTAGATTTGGGTAAAATGTTATCATCGACAGCCCCTGGAAGCCATCGGAGATGCTATCTGTCTTGACAATCAGGCAAATTCGGCGCAAAATTTGCATATGAACAGAATCAGATCCAAAAGTGGTAGCAATTTATGAAAACAGCCATCCTGGGAGATATTCAGATTGGCGCCAATAAGCCGTTTACGCTGATTGCCGGGCCGTGTGTCATCGAAAGCGAGGCGATGGTGCAAGAGACTGCCGCCTTTTTAAAAACGCTGACGGATACGCTTCAAATCCCCTTTATCTTCAAGTCCTCTTTTGACAAGGCCAATCGTACCTCCATTTCCTCATTTCGCGGACCCGGTCTTGAAAAGGGGCTCCGGATTTTAAACGATCTGAAACAGTCGTTGAATCTCAAAGTGACCTCCGATGTTCACTCGCCTGAACAGGTTCCGCCGGCCGCCGAAGTATTGGATTTGATTCAAACCCCGGCCTTTTTATGCCGTCAGACCGACTTTATTGTTTCCGCCGCCGAGGCCCACGTACCCCTCAACATCAAAAAAGGGCCGTTTCTAGCCCCCCGGGAGATGGGAAATGTGATCCAAAAGGCGCTTTCCACAGGTAACGAGAATATTTTGGTGACCGAGCGGGGCACCATGTTCGGTTACAACAACCTGGTGGTTGATTTCACGGGCATTCCCACCATGCAGCAATTGGGAATTCCCGTGGTGTTTGACGCCACCCACAGCGTACAACGGCCGGGCGGAAAAGGGATCCAATCAGGCGGCGATCGGGCCTTGGCGCCCACCATGGCCAAAGCCGCCGTGGCGGCCGGAGTCGACGCTCTCTTTATGGAGGTTCACCCGGACCCTGATAAGGCCCTTTGCGACGGCCCCAACTCGTTGGCCCTCAAGACCGTGGAGCCGCTATTAAAAGAACTTTTGGGCATCAGTCGGGCCATTGGCCGCCCGGTGACGGGATAAAATCGATGCAATTTCCTACTTCCACAGCCAAAGGCATGCTGGCTTCGATCAAGGTACTGATCCTGGACGTTGATGGTGTGTTGACAGACGGTCAAATCATCTACCATGATGACGGCCATGAAATTAAGATCTTTCATGTCCGCGATGGCTTAGGGTTACGGCTATTGCAACACGCCGGCATTGATGTGGCCATTGCCACGGGCCGGAGTACACCCGCGCTGCAGCATCGCTGCAAAAATTTAGGCGTCAAATTGATCTTTGACGGTTTGCGTCAAAAATCAACGGTTCTAAAGCATATCAGCAAAGCCACCGGAGCGACACCCCGGGAGATGCTGTTTATGGGCGATGACCTGCCCGACTTACGCCTCATGGCCCGTGTCGGCGTGGCCGTGGCCGTGGCCGACGCCCATGCAAAAGTCCTTCAGGCGGCGGACATCGTCACCGTGGCGTCCGGCGGTCGGGGGGCTGTGCGGGAGGTGTGCGAAGCGCTGTTAAAGGCACGGGGCGTTTGGGAGACGCTGGTGGACAACTTAGCCCATGAAAGATTGTGATCATGGCGGCGAACGCTTATCATCGGTATAAAGGCGTTTTACTTTGGCTCATTGTGGGTATTTTGGGAGGGATTGCTGTCACCACCATTATTCTCATGCAGCGCCGGGAGATCGTGGAGGATGTAAAAACCATCAAAGAGGAATTTAATCCTCAAGCAGATGCCACGCTGGGTAAAATTGAACAGGTCTCTACAAAAAATGGACGGACGGAATGGCGGCTCATCGCTGATTCAGCGGAAATGGTGGAGGCTTCCAACCGCCTGAAGTTAAAAAAAATATTTGTCACTTTCTATGTAAAGGACGGTGGTGAAGTCTATCTGACCGCCAAGCATGGACTGGTGGACACTTCCACAAACGACATTGAAGTGACCGGCAACGTTGTGGTACAAAACGAAATTTACCAAATGACCACCGAACAGTTACGTTATCGTGATCAGGAACGCTTGTTGACGTCGGATTCACCCGTTAACCTGACAGATGGAGCGTCCGCTTTGGCGGCGGACGGCATGCAATATGATTTGGAAAAAAACCGCGCGCGCTTCACGGGAAATGTCGCAGGGCTTTTTAGCAAAGAGTTCCTCTTGCAATAGCCTTACCCGTGGGATGGCCTGGATTTCGGCGCTGATGATGGGCCTTTATCTGTTGTCCGGTGCTGTGATGGCTGATGAGCAGCCGCTCTACAGTGACCCCCAAAAGGATGAGGAGCGCATCCGCGTAACGGCCAACGAGTTGGAGTCCGATACCATCAAGAACATCTCCGTTTTTAAAGGTGATGTGCGCGTCGTCCAGGGGAACACAGTGATCACCTGCCAGAAATTGACCATCTATCACGGAGAAACGGCGCCGCAAGGCGGCAGAGGCTCCATCGAGAGCGTCATCGCCACCGGCGCCGTCAAGATCATCATGGAGAACCGTATCGGCCTGGCAGACCAGGCGGAGTACAGCATGAAAACCGGCGATATTGTTTTAACCGGAGAGCCGGCCAAGGTAACCACGGGCAACAACTCCGTGGCCGGTAAAAAAATCACCATCAATCGCAATGACAGTCGGATGACCGTTGAACGCGGTTCCTCTCAACGGGTTGAGGCGGTTCTCTATCCCGATGAAAACCGGGGCGAATGATGGCGGTTCTCTCTCTTTCCAAATTGTGTAAAACCTATAGCGGCCGCCAGGTGGTCAAAGATGTCGACATGACGGTTGAAAGCGGCCAGGTGGTGGGACTTTTAGGTCCCAACGGCGCGGGCAAAACCACCACCTTTTATATGACAGTGGGTATTATCCGGCCCGATAACGGCAAGGTGTTTTTCAACGAAGAGGATATTACCCGCTACCCCATGCATATCCGTGCCCGTAAAGGGGTTGGGTATCTTCCCCAGGAGACCTCGATATTCCGCAAATTAACCGTAAGGGAGAATATCCTGGCGATTTTGGAGACGTTACCACTGAAAAAGGATGAGCGCTTGCAGCGCACCCAATCCTTGCTCACGGAGCTGGGGATCGCCCGTTTGGGCAACCAGAAAGCGGCGTTGCTTTCGGGCGGTGAAAAGCGCCGACTGGAAATATCGCGCGCCCTGGCAACCAACCCGGCCTTTATGCTTCTGGACGAACCCTTTGCCGGGGTGGACCCGCTGGCCGTCAATGACATCAAGGAGATCATCGAACATTTGCGCGATCGTAACATCGGTATTCTCATTTCCGACCATAATGTCCGCGAAACACTTCAGGTATGCGATACCGCCTATATTTTAAGCAACGGGGTGGTCATTGAATCGGGTCCGCCCCAAACCATCGCCGCTAGTGAGATGGCTCGGCGGATCTATTTGGGTGATGAATTCAGCCTTTAACCGGCGGCCTCTGATATCAATCAACGTATGGCAACAAACATGGTAAATTAAACAATGGAACTCCGGCAGCAACTCAAACTCTCCCAGCACCTCGTCATGACGCCGCAACTGCAATTGGCTATCCGCCTCTTGCAAATGTCCAGGATAGAGCTGCTGGAGACCATTCAACAGGAAATTGAGCAAAATCCGGCCCTGGAAGAGGCCGGCGACGAAAGCGATGCGGCGACAACCGCTGCTGAAACCGAACCGGAAGGACCTGATACAAACGATACCGCTCTAAAAGAGGTGGCCATCAATGAAAAAATACCCGATGAGATTGATTGGCAAAACTTTGACGAGTACAATCCCCATGGCCGAATGGGCGCCAACTTCGAAAAAAAGCGCGAGACGGTGGGGTTTGAAAATTTCACCTCCAGCGAAGAGACCCTACAGGATCACCTTTTATGGCAGATGGTAACGCTGGATCTCTCCGATGCCGAAAAACTCATCGGGAGTTTAATTATTGGTAATTTAAACGCCGACGGCTATTTAAAAACGTCTGTTAAAGACCTTTCCCAAGCAGCCGATACGGACCACGCATTGGTTGAAAAGGTGTTGCGGTTGTTACAATCCTGCGATCCGGCCGGTATCTGCGCAAGGGATCTGAAAGAGTGCTTGCGCCTGCAAACTGAGCGGTCAGGGATCGATAACGCCCTGGTGATTGATATCATTGAAAATCATCTGGGCCTCTTGGAGAGTCGTAAAACCCCGCAAATTTGCCGACTGGCCCGGGTGAGCAAAGCTGCGGTCAAAGAGGCCATCGGCATTATCCAGGGATTGGAGCCTAAACCGGGCCGATCTTTTGCGGATAACACACCCGGGCACATTACCCCGGATATCTATCTCTATAAAATTGATGGAGAATTTGTCATTGTACTCAACGATTCCGGGCTGCCCCGGTTACGAATCAGCTCCCTTTACCACAATCGGCAACTGGAACAGCGCCGCTCCACTCATCAGGAAAAGGCCTATATTCAAGACAAGATCCGCTCGGCCACCTGGCTGATCCGCAGCATCCATCAACGCCAAAAAACCATCTATAAAGTGATGGAAAGCATCGTCAAATTTCAACGCGCTTTTTTCGAAAAGGGCGTCGCCCATCTAAAACCGCTGGTGTTACGGGATGTCGCCGATGATATCGACATGCATGAATCAACGGTAAGTCGGGTCACAACCAATAAATATGCCCATACTCCCCAAGGGATTTTTGAGCTGAAATACTTTTTTTCCAGTGCTATCAGCCAGATGCACGGCGAAGCGCTCTCATCGGTCAGCGTCAAAGACAAGGTCCGTGCGATTATCGAAAGTGAAGACCCGCAAAAGCCTTACAGCGATCAAAAAATTGCCTCTATGCTGCAAAAAGCGAACATTACAATTGCCCGCCGTACCGTTGCAAAGTACCGTGAAATGCTAAATATATTACCATCGAGCAAGCGTAAACCCATTATGTAAGGAGCTATTACATGCAAACTTCCGTGACCTTTAAAAACATCGATCCCTCGGACCATTTAACCCAATATGTTACCAATAAACTAAACCGTTTTGATAAATTATTGGATAACCCCGCTTCCGCGAATGTGATGTTAGCCGTTGAAAAATTTCGGCATATTGCCGAAATCAATATCAATGGCGACCGGCTCAATATTGTCGGTAAAGAGGAAACTGGAGACATGTATTCAGCCATTGATTTGGTGTTGGATAAAATCGATATTCAAATCAAAAAACAGCGTGACAAAGTCAAAGGCCGTAAAAATCAGCGTAGACCCGATTTTGACCACTACCCCGATGACGATGTCGCCTCTGCTGGAATTGCGCCGCAAATTATGATGAAATCCATTGAATATAAACCCATGGATGTGGATGAGGCCGCCATGCAGATGGAGCTGACCGATAATGTTTTTATGGTCTTTACCAACGCCCGGAACGAGCAGGTAAATGTCCTCTATCGCCGTTCCGACGGCAATTTCGGGCTGATCCAACCCAACGGATAGTTCCTTCTCTAATCCCAGAAAGGATACCGACGTCCATGCAGATATTGGATGTGCTTTCCGATGAATCCATTCAGACCACCCTTGCCGCCACAGAAAAACTGGGCGTGCTGGAAGAGTTAACCCTTCCCATGGCCCGGACCGCACGGTTGGAACATCGGGCGATCGTGGGAGTGCTTTTGGAAAGGGAGCAGTTGGGCAGTACCGGCATTGGCGGTGGCGTCGGGATTCCCCATGGAAAGCTGGCCGAGCTGGAAAAGCCGCTCCTTGGATTCGGCCTTAGCCAAGCGGGTGTTGAATTTGACGCCATTGATCAAATGCCGGTACACCTGTTTTTCACCTTATTAACACCATCCAATGCCACCGGGACCCACTTGGGATTACTGGCCCGGATTTCCCGTCTGTTAAAAGATGAAACGGTCAAAAAGCGTCTGCTGCAAGCCGATTCACCCGCCGCGGTAAGGTCCATTATCGCCGCCCATGATGTTGAAGATTGATCCGGCTGTATGGAATTTATCATCCTCACAGGTCTTTCCGGCTCCGGGAAAAGCACGGTTCTGGCCACCCTGGAAGATTCCGGATTTTACTGTGTCGACAATATGCCGGTCACTCTTTTACCCAAATTTTTAGAGCTAAGCACCATCAAGGAACCCTCCAAAAGTCGACGGTACGCCTTTGGCATGGATCTGCGCGGAAGTGACTTTCTAAGCGATTATGAAAAAATTTTCACCCTGTTGGAAACGAACGGGTACCACTTTAAAATCTATTTTTTAACCGCCGACCCCGAGGTCATCGTAAGACGCTACACGGAAACACGGCGACACCACCCGCTGGCCGAAGGACGTAATTTGATGGAAAGCATTACCGCTGAAATAGAAATGCTGGAACAGTTACGCGACCAGGCGGACCTAATCATTGATACCACCCATGACACGCTACATGACCTTAAACGCCGGATGAAAGCCTTGATTGGTCAAGAGGTCGCCTTGATGCCGATGCAGATTCATGTCATTTCATTCGGGTTTAAACACGGCACCCCTCATGATGCCGACTTGATGATCGATGTCCGTTTTTTACAAAACCCCTATTTTGTTCCCAGGCTGAAGGCCCAAAACGGCACACAGAACGCAGTCAGCCGATTTGTTCAGTCCGATCCCCATTACACACCTTTTTTGGAAAAATATACAGGTCTTGTTTGTGAGTTGATTCCGCTGTATGAAAGAGAGGGAAAGGCCTATCTGACCATCGCCATTGGCTGCACCGGCGGAGTTCATCGATCCGTTGTGGTCGCTGAAGAGATCCACCGGAACATTGAAGCTTGTGGTTATCAGGCCAAACTGACCCATCGGGATATTAACCGGCTGTGATAAATTGAGATCGTTTACCGGGCTGTACCCGGTTGGCGGCTGTAAGCAGGCTTGATTTGAAAGACAGCTTGCAAAATGTTGGCGGGGCTGGTATGTCTGAGATAGAGAAAACTGGTCGTCTGGCGGGTTTGGTGGCCGTATCTGTAGCGCGTTGTGCAGTTTCGTTTCAGTGTCAGGTTGCAAACCAGAACAGAGGTGTTGAAAACGGGCGAAATGGAGTGCGGCAACGTCTTTTGGAGGCTTTTGCCGCATAATTCGGAATGATTGGTATTGTCATAGTCACCCATGAAAAATTTGGCGAGGTGCTCATTGATGCCGCCTCCTATATTCTGGGTTCGCGTCCCGAAGCCGTTGCAGCAGTGGCCATTGATCCGGAACAAAACGCCGAGACCTTGCGCAAACGGATCGCCAACGGGCTAAAAGCCGTTAACCGCAACAAGGGGATTCTTATTTTAACCGACATGTTTGGCGGCACCCCTTCCAACATGAGCTATTCATTCTTGGAAGAGGGGCGTATAGAAGTGCTGACCGGTGTTAACCTGCCCATTTTGATCAAGGCGCTTACCGCACGTGAAAAGAGTCAACTCAACACCCTGGCAACGGAGCTGCAGCAATATGGAAGGGAAAGCATCGCCTTGGCGTCATCTATTCTAAAGGGGAATAAACGCGGCGTCACCAAGATGGGAAAGCAAATGAAAACAACATAGGAGTCGATATGAGTACAAAAGTGGGCGTTAACGGGTTTGGGCGAATCGGGCGGACTATTTTTCGGGCGGCCCTAAAACACCCCGATGTAGAAATTGTAGGGATCAACGACCTGACCGATATCCGGACCATGGCCCATCTTTTACAATATGATTCGGTCCATGGCCGGTTGGATGAGGTGGTGGAAATTGGTGAAAACCAATTGATTGTGGGTGGTGTTGCCATCCCCTATATGTCGGTCCGCGACCCCGCCAAGCTCAATTGGGGAGAGATCGGCGCAGATGTAGTGACGGAATGCACCGGGGTTTTCAGGGATCACGAAAGCGCCTCCAAGCATCTGGCCGCGGGCGCGCGGAAAGTGCTTATATCAGCGCCCGCCAAAGATCCCGATGTCACTATGGTCATGGGCGTCAACTCCTCTCTTTACGACCCTCAGCGGCATCATATCATTTCCAACGCATCATGCACCACCAACTGTCTGGCGCCGGTGGCCAAGGTGCTCATGGAGCGCTTTGGAATCATCCATGGCCTGATGACCACCATTCACGCCTACACGAGCAGCCAGCAGTTGTTGGACTTTCCCCATAAGGATCTACGCCGGGCGCGTGCGGCGGCCGTCTCCATGCTCCCCACCACCACAGGCGCGGCCCGCGCAGTGGCGCTGGTGCTGCCTGAACTGGAAGGTAAGCTGAACGGCTTGGCCATACGGGTGCCGACACCAAATGTCTCCCTCGTTGATCTGGTGGTCAATGTGGAAAAAGAGGGGCTGACCCAATCCGATGTGAACAGCGTCTTAAAAGAGGCGTCGGAAACGAATTTGTCCGGTGTCATGGGGTACAGTGAAGAACCTCTGGTATCCATTGATTATAATGGATGTTCACTCTCATCCAACGTGGATGCGCCCAGCACCTATGTGGTGGGTAACATGATCAAGATCCTCTCCTGGTACGACAATGAGATGGGCTATTCATCCCGTATGGTGGATGTGGCGGCCATGATCGGCAGCCAACTCCAGTAACGCAAAGAGAATTACAAATGTCTCGAATCCCCCTGATTGCCGGTAACTGGAAGATGAACAAAACCCCCGACGAAGCGGTCAAAAGCGCCCAGGCACTGGTGGCGCTGACCGCTGAGGCCGAAGGGGTTGAAGCGATGATCGCCCCGCCCTTTACCGCCTTGACTGCCGTTGCGGCGGCATTGGCTGACTCGCCCATCCATTTGGGCGCCCAAAACCTCTATTGGGAGGCAGCGGGCGCCTATACGGGTGAGATTGCCCCTACTATGTTAACCGCCGCCGGGTGCAGCCATGTCATTATCGGCCACTCGGAACGACGTCAATATTTCAATGAAACCGACGCCACGGTCAATAAAAGGGTTCAGGCAGCCGTGGAAAACGGCCTGGTTCCTGTGGTCTGTATCGGCGAAACATTGGAAGAGCGTCAATCCGACAGCACCCAACTGGTTTTAGGGGATCAATTGAAATCCGGTTTGGCCGATCTTTCCGCTCAAAAACTGGCCGGCCTGATTGTGGCCTATGAGCCCATCTGGGCCATCGGAACCGGTCAGGCGGCCACTCCGGACACGGCCCAGGCAACCCATCAGTTTATCCGCGGTTTCCTGCAAAAAAGTTTCGGCGGCAAGCTTGCCAATTTAGTCAAAATCCTGTATGGGGGGAGCGTCAATGTCGATAACATCAAAGCGTTGATGGCCAAACCCGATATTGATGGCGCGTTGGTAGGAGGCGCCAGCCTGGCGGCGGAAACGTTCAGCCGGCTGGTCTGTTTTAACCTGGACGGCAACTGAAAACGCTTCGTTCAGGCAACATATCTAAAAGTGTAGCGATTTATGACTCCAATTTTCGTGATCATCCACACCGTGGTCTGCATTGCGTTGATCATGATTGTCTTATTACAAACGGGTAAAGGCGCGGATATGGGCGCAGCCTTTGGGGGCGGGTCCAGCCAGACCTTATTCGGCAATACCGGCGCCACCTTTTTGGGTAAATTGACAACCGGGGTGGCCATTGTTTTTATGCTCACATCGCTCTCGTTAGCCTATTTTTCCAGCCGCCAAACGGGCAGCTCGGTGATGTCGGAGGTCAAACCGCCCGCCGCCGTTGAGCAAACCGCACCGGCTGCCGGCGATGAAGCGGCCACGCCCGCGCCGGAAACAGGCGCCGAGCCGCCTGGTGAAGCACCCGCAGCGGAACCCGCCAGGGAATAATCATTTTGTGCCGAAGTGGTGGAATTTGGTAGACACGCTATCTTGAGGGGGTAGTGACCTACAGTCGTGCGGGTTCAAATCCCGCCTTCGGCACCATTCATCCTTAATAATATCAACAGGTTAGCTTCCTGAAAATGGTCACTAAACAATTTAAAGCTCGGAGAGGATTTGCGCCAGCGCCTCATTGGCCTGCTGGTTTACTTCAAATTCGTCTTTATACCGCGCCTTGGAGTAGATATGGAGAGGAATTACGATACGTTTGTATGGGATGTAATTATAGATCAGGCGCAATCCCCGCGAAGCGGAAAGCCGGTAAGACGGGAGGCCGATCCGCATCTTTACAACCTCTTTGTCGCCAAACCCCCTGACCCGGTCTCCCATGCCGGGGTTTTTTCCAAGGCGACGCAATGCGCGCTCTATATCTTCACTGCTTTTGGGGTACTCTTTTTTGATGAGCCGCCGAAGGGCCTTTCCGAAAACCGGCGAGATATAAACAGCGGCTTCCGGCATCAGGGGTCAAGACTCTACTTCCATGGAAAGCGCCGCTTTTTCCGCAAGCAGGTCAATATTTCGCGCAAAGCGGGCATCAGAAGCCAACTGGCAGTCATCAAGAAGATCCTGCCACATGATGATCGTCTCCTCGGCAAGCCATAAAGAGAGCTTCATGTCCAAATATGGCGCCGCCCTCATGACGGTGCAGGCCTCCTTGATGTTATAAATGGTGTCCTTGGTCAAAGAGCCAAATGTATCCTCACCAAGTCCTTCAAAGAAAAACCGCCCATAGTGCCGTTCGCGTCTGCGAATGGCGAAAATAGAGATGCGACTTGTTGCGTATGCCTGCAAAAGCAGCCGATGAATTGTTATTCTCTGGGACAGGCCCATGGTCACGCCAAGTGCTTTTTGCGCCGCCTCGAACCGCCCTTTAAACCGCCGGAAAGATTTCGGAAGCCTGTATATGAAACCATCGGTAACCATAATCACTCCTCACCGTTACAGCCAATATATCGCCCCGGGGATGTTCGTGTCAATAACAAAAGAAACTTGCAAAAATAGGAGGGCTTCGTGGAGCGGCTATTTGTTCCCGCCGGTTTTGTTCAGGGCTTTCTCCCTCTCAATTTCAAGGATAATTTCCTTGAGTTTGCGCTTGGTGGTTTGGAGTACCTTTTTTCGCCAGGATATTTGGTTTTAGCGTAGATATAGACGGGAACAAGAATGTCCTCGCCGAAAGGGTCGTAAAAATAGATCAACCGCAATCCTTTCCGGGCGGAAAGGCGATAAGACGGAAGGCCAATGCGGATTTTCCAAAGACCAATCCCTCCAAATCCACGGATGAGGGTGCCGCTATAAGGGTCATTCACGACACGCTTGATGGCCTCGTCAATATCATTGATGCTGTTTGGGTACGTCTTTTTAATAAGCGTGCTGAATGTCCTCTCAAAAGCGGGAAAAATGCGGATAGAAGTGTGGCCGCCCAACCGGGATCAGCCGATCTTGTCGTGCAGCGTCAGTACAAGTTCATGAAGCTCGGTGTCGGTAGCCATTACGCATTCTTCAAGGACATCTTCCCAGTCTATGGCTATTGCCTCAACAAGCCGGAGCAGGTACTTATAACCAAGCCGCTTGTCTCGCTTCAATCCTTCGGCAATCTTTTTACTGTTATCTATAATTCGCCTGGAGGTATTGACGATGGCGTCACGGGAGCCGCTGCCAATTTCATCTTCCCATTTGTCGTCAAGACATTCTTGTATGACCCTTACAGCCTTGCGACTCTCGAAATAAACATAGACCATATAGATGGCGCCCAGGGTGCGGCAATAAAAAGACCGGCATCCCCTATCTTCGATTTTATTCGTGGACTTTTTGAGCGTGGAATAAAACTCATTGGCAGTATTGTAAGCAGTCATGGCTCACCTCTGAAATTAACCTTTACTCTTTATGTAGTACCAGATGGTACGCTTGTCAATATGGGCATTAAGGGTAAAAGAGGTGTAGCCGAAGCTCTTGCGCCACGTGCGGTATGGACTGATGTGAGTGACACACTTGGTGATTCATATTCTGGCACAGTTGAACCTGATGCCTATATTGCAAGGTAATCGCCTAACAAAGGGTTCCACTGGACAGTAAAAAGCGCCGCTGCTCGTTCCTCGCTATGCTTTTTGCTGCCAGTAAACCCAAGCGTTATTTTTGCCACGCTGAAGGTTTTTTGATGTTTGAGTCCGGTATTGGGTCAGGTAGCTGTGATTTAGCGAGTACACCTTGCCGTATTCGCTTGTTAAAATCGGCGTACTGCATTCATTCTCCTGATGGATGTGTATTGCTTGGTATGTAAGTTCTCATAAGTATAGGACATAAAAAAGCAGGGGCCACCGAAATGGCCCCGCGCCCAGGGTCGAAACCGCTGGGGTAGTTTGCTTGTACGATTTACAATAGATAGATCAACAATATATGTCAACCCCAAATCCGCGATTGATAAGGGATTTATAACGAAAAAGATTGAAAAACCTCGTTGATTCAGGTAGATAGAAGGTAATTCATCAACACACAACCTTCACCAACGAGGTGAACACAATGATAAGACAAACCGTACTGCCTTTCAAGCTTGAAAAAACAAACGATCTGATTACCCCCCATGCGGGACTGGCCCTTTTGGGTGAATTTGCCATTGGTTTGGGTCTGTTGAAAAAGCTGGATCGACATCTTCCAAAACCCGGCAGCGGCGCAGGCTATGACCCCGGCAAACATCTGTTCTAGCTGATGCTCATGCAAAACGGCGGTGGCAGGAGCCTGGAAGATGTACGGCAAATCAGAAAGGATACCGGCCTTCGTG
>Ga0209788_1000076_pt1 | contig 26979 bp, 30 predicted proteins | sample WorMetLIZISLAND1_2_FD_187415 | JGI IMG/M metagenome (GOLD analysis project Ga0209788, IMG submission 187415) | Marine gutless worms symbiont microbial communities from Max Planck institute for Marine Microbiology, Germany - Olavius clavatus LIZARD... ...
GTTCCAAAGGAGCTTGCACGATGGGCGCCACGATGGCTTACCAAGACCTGGAAAATCTGCCGGAGCGGTTCATCGGAGAACTTTTCGATGGACGGCTCCACGCGCAGTCGCGTCCCGCCGCACCGCACGTACACGCGCACTCGACCCTGGGTGTGGCGCTAGGCCCGTTTCACAGTGGTCTTGGTGGACCTGGTGGGTGGGTAATCTACGATGAGCCGGAAATTCATTTCGTGCTGGATATCGACGTTGCCGTACCGGATTTGGCGGGCTGGCGGCGGGAGCGGATGCTGAAGTTCCCGACCAGCCATAAATTCGAGATCGTTCCGGATTGGATTTGCGAGATCTTGTCGCCGTCAACTCGGAGCATCGACCGGGAAATCAAGATGCCGCTGTACGCGCGGCATGGCGTATTGTTTCTCTGGTTGGTCGAGCCGATCGAGCAGGTCCTGGAAGCCTACCGGCTAGCGGATGGCGAATGGCGGGAAATCGGCCACTACACGGACACGATCCAAGCCGCCATACCGCCCTTCGACGCGGTGCCGATCAACTTGGGTAGTTTGTGGATGCCAACCGGTTAACGTGACGTTTTTCTCAACAATAAGGAACATCTACGGAGTAAGGCAACAATGGAAATGGATATAGGGCTAATATTCATAGCGATATTATTTCTAATACCACTTTGGAGAATTTTTAAACGTGCCGGACTCAACAAGTGGTTATCCTTGCTAGTCTTGATTCCGTTTATAGGTCTTCTCATCGCGCTCATCGTGCTTGCAGCATCAACCTGGAACGTGAAACCTACAACGGAGGATTGATTATGGACACGGGTGAAATCATCATCTGGATTCTAATGCTTCTCATGTGGGTAGTTTTAATCTTTCTAATCCCTCTATTGGTTTACCGACCAATCGCATGCAAAGCAGGATTTTCTGGATGGTGGGCATTGCTGGCTGTGATTCCAATCGTAAATATACTTCTACTCTGGGTACTGGCTTTTATCAAATGGCCTGCAGAAAAAGCACCATTGCCTGCTGTAGATCTGCCTGTTGCGTCGTCAAGTCTTGACCATCCGTGCTCATACGGGCATAGCCCAACAGCGCGGGCACAAAATCAGCGGTGCCCACATCCAAAGCGTCTTTCATAGGGAGTGCCGCATATTTCCCGCGCAAGTTAACGCATTATGCATCTATAACTTGCAATACGGCTAGCGAACGGACTGCCGGGTTGGTTTCTAGTTGCGCTCGTAATAAGGCCCAATCATTACATGATGAGGTGTACCAATGGCCGCTAAGCGAATCCTGATGTTGGTAGGTGACTTTGTGGAAGATTACGAGGTCATGGTGCCCTTCCAAATGCTCCGGATGGTAGGCCACGAGTGCGACGCCGTCTGTCCCAACAAACAGCCCGGAGACAGCGTGCGCACGGCGGTGCATGACTTCGAGGGCGATCAGACCTACAGCGAAAAGCCCGGCCATAACTTTGCCATCAACGCCGATTTCGCCACCGTCGAACCCGCTAACTACGACGCCTTGGTTATCCCCGGTGGGCGCGCCCCGGAGTACCTGCGTCTGAACGCCCGCCTGATCGAAATCGTGCGCCAATTCGCGGAGGCGGAAAAACCCATTGCCGCTATCTGCCACGGCCCACAGATCCTGGTCGCTGCCGGGGTGCTGGAAGGTAAGCAGGTTACCGCCTACCCAGCGCTCAAACCCGACATCGAGCAAGCCGGAGGCCGCTGGTGCGAGAGCGGCGAAACCTTCTCCAACGTTTGTGTAGATGGCCCCCTGGTGACGGCACCGGCCTGGCCGGCCAACTCGGAATGGATCCGCAGATTTTTGGAGGTGTTGGGGACACGCGTCGAGCCTTGATGACGCGCTAACCATAGCCCCACATGTTCCGAAGGAATCGCCATCCGCGCTCCGCTCGACAAGATCACGCGGAGCCTGACCGGCCCGGTGACCATGGCGATCTCGCTGCTCTGGCATCGTGGTGGCCGGCGGGATGCTGATCTTCGGCGGCGAGCTGGGCGAGTTCGTGCGCCACCTGATCATGCTGGTGCTGACGCTTGTCAGCCTGTTCGCGTCTCCCGCCCTGCTCGCGTTCCTGGGCTTCGGGCTTGGGTCTGCAGGTTGAGATGGATGTTGGAACCTCTCGCAAGCGCCTCTGAGCGGCCCTGAGCGGCTCTCTGAGGCGCTTTTCTGCCTTCCCCCTTACCTTTTCCTCACCCGCCTCCCATAACGGCCTCTACGGGCTTCTATGGGCCTTCTTGCCTTGATGAGGTTGGAAGTATTCCCTTGGTGAGACAGGGTGACATTCCCTCGGAGCCGACACTCACAGTGTTTACGCGCGAGCGTAACGGAAGTCACCCCGGAGGGGCCGTAAGGAGCGAAGCGACTGAAGGACGGCGGAGCCGTTGACGAAGTGAGCACGCGCGTATTCTCCAGGTCGGCTTCGAGGGAGCGTATGGATTTTTGGCTTGGCGCGTGAGCTCCTGAGGAGCTTGTAGAGCAGTTTTGCGTTCTTTGCTGTTCCGGTCTATTCCGGACAGTCTGTATCTGGCCGGTGCTGTGCCACGAATCGTGGAGTTTGGCGCGGTTGTGGAGGGTTTTTCACAGTTTGGGCCGGTTAACTATCGGAGAACTATAGGTACTACTATAGGATTGTCCCTCCAAGTAGCCGTGGATTTCCCCTCCAAGTAGCCGTGGATTTCCCCTCCAAGTAGCCGTGGATAACTTTCCTTATCCGCTGACTTCTTCACACCACGATCATGCGCGCAGAAACCGGGGGTGGGCTGTGTCTTAGGGTCAAGCCCTCATGGTTTACCTCAACCTTGGCCTTCGGGTAGCACAGAAGAACCTGAGACAACGCGGTACGGAATTTCTGTTTGAAATGATCCATCCTCCCGAAGTCCACCCCGAACTGCCCCTTGACGGCCGCCCACGAAACGAACTGTGGTTTCCTATGAGGTATCCGGTGCAGGCGTTGAGCCAGCCAAGCGTAGATGTCGAGCGCCATGGCCGAGTGCGCCAGGGCGGCCAGCGCACGCTCGTCGAGTGGCACGGCGTGCTTCTGAAGGCTGTCGAAGTACCGTTGATTCAGGTGAAGGATCGGACTCCAACGCACTCTGTTGCTGTCATTTTTTGTTAGCCACAATTCGATCACGTCCACGAACTGATTGTTGATTTGCACGGTGTGGTCGTTCGCCGTCATGGCCATGCGGATGGCGGCAACGGATAGGCGCGCGAGCTGCTCCTTGAATGCACGGATTTGGTAACCGTTCGGTCCCGATTTCCCCCGCTTGGTCGGGTCCTGAAGACGCCGGACAAAGGCCGTCAGACTGCGCTCGACTTCGATTTCGGGAGAGCCGGTCCTGAGCGCCTCGGCGTTCAGGTGAGCTAGGATCAAGCGTGCCTTGGGTCCGAACGGCAGGCCCAACTTGACCCACCGGTTGGTTTCCTGGTTACGAGTTATCCCTGCTTCGACACACAGCGCAATGTCGCCTTGCTCCCGCTCCCAAACCCTCACCTCGTCGCCAGGGTTTCGGTACGGCATGCCGGTTTGGCATAACACGGTGTGCTGGTAGGCGATCTGCTCCAAGGTCTCGGTTGCAATGGAGACGCTGTTCTCCAGGCTGCGTTTCTCCACCAGGGTTAAATGCCGTGGTTTTGTATCTTTTGTGTCTTTCATCGACTACTCCCATCTTGTCTGGCGACAAGGTGTGTTCTTAGGAAGGGATGTTGTGGATTCCGAAATCCCTGAACGACTGATCGGTCTGTATATCCAAGATCTGCGGCTAAGCCGTGGGTGGACGTTGAATGAATTGGCAATGAGAGCAGGATCAAACAGATCTTCTATATCTCGTCTTGAACGCGGTGAACAGGGAATTTCTGTGGCCTCCCTGTGTAAGTTAGCGAAGGCATTTGGCATAACACCGAACACGATTTTAATAAAATCCGGGTATATGGATAAAGTACTGAGTTAAGGCTTATATAAGTATAAAAATTTTTAATTGTAATTTCTCTAATTAGAGATTTAGTTTTCTCTAATTAGAGATTTATACCCCCCCCAAAAAAAGATGACTCCTGGAGACCTCAAGCGAGAGAAACGTGACTACCTGCTCGGCGGTCTCCGCACCAAGCTGGGACCGGCCGTGTTACAGGCGCTGGAGGACCCGGCGGTCACGGAGGTGATGCTCAATCCGGACGGTGTGCTCTGGGAGGAACGGCGCGGTGAGATGAACCGGATCGGGGCTATGGACACGGCCGGCGCCGAGGCCGTGCTGCGGAGCGTGGCGAACCTGCTGGAAACGGTGATCACGCCGGAGCAGCCGATCCTGGAAGGCGAGCTGCCGCTCGACGGCTCGCGCTTCGAGGGTCTGCTTCATCCCGTGGTGCCGGCCGCCGCGTTCACGATCCGCAAGCGCGCGTCGCTGATCTTCACCCTGGCCGATTACGAGCGGGAAGGGCTGCTCACGCCGGAGCAGCGGCTGAAGCTGGAGCGAGCCATCACGGCGCAGGACAACATCCTGGTGGTGGGCGGCACGGGGACCGGGAAGACCACCTTCGCGAACGCGCTCATCGAGGGCATGACGCGGCTGTGCCCCGGCGACCGGCTGGTGATCATCGAGGACACGGCGGAGATCCAGTGCGCGGCGGAGAATTCCCTGCTGCTGCACACCACGCCGACCGTCGGCATGCTCCGGCTGCTGCGCGCCACCCTGCGATTGCGTCCCGACCGGATTCTCGTCGGGGAGGTCCGGGGCGCGGAGGCGCTCGCGCTGCTGAAAGCCTGGAACACCGGGCATCCCGGCGGGATTGCGACCGTCCACGCGGACAGCGCCTAGGCCGGGCTGATTCGACTGGAGCAGCTGGTGGCCGAAGCCGGCATGGATGCGGTCGCGGGGCTGATCGCGCCGTTGATCGCCGAAGCCGTGGACGTGGTGGTCGCCATGGAGCGGCATGGCGGCCAACGGCGTGTCCGGGAACTGGTCGGTCCGGCGGACGCCATGAGCGTGATTACGACTGCCAACCGCTGTGAATTAAGAACCTCATCGCGGAAACAGGGAGGTCTTAGGGGACTCATCGCGAAAGCGCCGGCTGGGGATGCCCCCCTGGAAGCCCCCCCTGGCCGAATTGCGAGAAATCCGAAGATCGAGCGCTTCCGGGAAGCCTTCGGAGCTCGACCGATCCTTCCGCAGCCTGAGAAGAAACGTGAACCAGGAGACCGAACCGATGATACGGCCGACCTTTGCGCAGCTCACCCTGCTCGCCCTCGTAATCGTCCTGTTCACCGCGCCCGACTGGGCGCTCGCGGCGGATGCGGGCATGCCTTGGGAAGCTCCGCTCGACAAGATCACGCGGAGCCTGACCGGCCCGGTGGCCATGGCGATCTCGCTGCTCGGCATCGTGGTGGCCGGCGGGATGCTGATCTTCGGCGGCGAGCTGGGCGAGTTCGTGCGCCGCCTGATCATGCTGGTGCTGGTGATCGCGCTGATCGTCACCGCCGCCTCGTTCCTGTCGACGCTGTTCGGCGTCAATGCCCATGGGGCCACGTCCGGCTAAGGGGCCGGTGTGGAACCGCGCAAGATCCCGATTCATCGGGCGCTGCACCGGCCGAGCCTGCTGGCGGGGTGCGAGCGGGAATTGCTGTTGGGCACGGGGCTGGTGGCGGGCGTGCTGATTCTGGTCGCGCTCGACCTGACGGCAGCCATCGTGGGCTTCCTGCTCTGGGTCGCCGTGGTCTCGGGCCTGCGCCGCATGGCCAAGGCCGATCCGGTCATGAGCCGGGTCTATCTGCGCGCGGTGCGGTACCGGGAGTACTACCCGGCCGCCGCGACGCCGTTCGCCCCCTCGGCTGACCCCGGTCGGCGCTGATGTTGCGCCTGAGCCGCTACCGGTCCAGGGACCCTGGCGCTGCCCGATCTGTTGAATTGGGCCATGGCGATCGACGACGGCGTGGTGCTGAACAAGGATGGTTCCCTGTTGGCGGGCTTTTCGTATCGCGGCCAGGACCTGGCGACGATACCGCTGGAGGAGGCCAAGCATATCTCCGCCGTGGTCAATGCGGCGCTGTTGCGGCTGGGCAACGAGTGGATGCTCCACGGCGACGCCACGCGGCTCCCGGCGCCGGACTACCCGGCCGCCGCCGCAAGCCACTTTCCGGATCCGGTCTCCCGGGCGATCGACGAGGAACGCCGCCGGCAATTCCAGCATGGGCGCTATTACGAAAGCTGGTACACCCTGTATTTCACCTATCTGCCGCCGGCACAGCGGCAACAGCGCTTCGAGGCGCTGTTCCTGCGCCCGGGCGGGGGCGGCCCAGGGAGCGCCGCCGACGGGGAAATCACCCAGGTCGGGCTCCAGAGCCTGCGCTACTTCGAGGCCACGCTCGAAGAGGTGATGGAGCGCCTGACCAGCGTCCTGGACATCGAGCGGCTGCGGACCATTCGCTTCCGAAACGCGGACGGGCGCACCGTCACGCGCGATCCGCTGCTGGGTGGCCTGCACCAGGACCTGACCGGTTTGGCGCATCCGATCAATGCTCCGGCCTGCCCCGTCTATCTCGATGCGCTGATCGGTCGGCACGAGCTCTGGACCGGCACCGCGCCGAAGCTGGAAGAGCGCTACATCCAGGTCGTCGGCGTCGATGGCTTTCCCCAGGAGTCCTATCCAGGGATTCTCACGGCGCTCGACCAGGCCCGGATTCCCTACCGCTGGAGCACGCGCTTTCTGTTCCTGGATCCCGTCGACGCGCGCCAGCGGCGGCGCGCCTACCGGCGTAAATGGCAGCAGAAGGTCCGTGGGTTCGGGGAGCAGATCTTCCGCAACCGGCCGGCCAACGCCGGCGCCATCGACCAGGACGCGCTCCTGATGGTGGGGGAGACCGACGAGGCGCTCTCGCAGGCGTCCAGCCAGTTCGTCCAGTACGGCCATTACACCTCCGTGGTGGTGCTGATGGATGAGGACTACGAACGGGTCATCAGCGCCGCGAAGACGATTCGCCGCCTGCTGAACAATCTTGGCTTCGCCGGCCGGATCGAGACGGTCAACGCCACGGACGCCTGGCTCGGGAGCTTGCCGGGCCATGCGCACCCGAACCTGCGGCGGCCGCTGCTGCACACGCTGAATCTGGCGGACCTGCTACCGCTGTCGGCGGTGTGGGCCGGGGAAGCGCACGCGCCCTGCCCACTGTATCCGCCCGCGAGCCCGCCGCTGCTGCAAGTGGCCACCGATGGCAGCACGCCGTTTCGGCTCAATCTCCATGTGAGCGATGTGGGACACACGCTGCTCCTGGGACCGACCGGAGCGGGAAAATCCACGGCGCTTGCCTTGCTGACGGCGCAGTTTCTGCGCTACCCGGCGGCCTCGGTCTACGTCTTCGACAAAGGCAACTCGCTGGAGGCGGTGACCCGCGCCGTCGGCGGCCAGCATTATCGGATCGGGGGTAAAGACCTATGCTTCGCCCCGTTGGCGCAGCTCGCCGCCCCCGGCGAGCTGGGCTGGGCGGAGGAATGGCTCGGTGGCTTGTTGCGGCTGCAAGGCGTGGACTTGCAGCCGCAACACCGCAATGAGCTGCACCGCGCCCTGGCGGCCTTGAGCCGGGGCGCGATGCGGACGCTCACGGCGTTGCAGGAGGATCTCCAGGACGCGAAATTGGCCCACGCCCTGGAGGAGTACACGCGCTCCGGAGCGCTGGGGGCGCTCCTGGATTCCGATACGGATGATTTGAACCTGTCCCGCTGGGCGTGCTTCGAGCTGGAGGCGCTCATGGAGCGCGAGGACCGCACGCGGCTGCCGGTCCTGCTCTACCTGTTCCACGCCGTCGAACGCCGGCTGCGAGGCCAGCCGGCCCTGATCGTTCTAGACGAGGCGTGGCTGATGCTGGGCCACGCAGTCTTCCGGGACCGGATCCGCCAGTGGCTGAAGACCTTGCGCAAGAAAAATTGCGCGGTGGTCCTGGCCACCCAAAGCCTGTCGGACTTGTCCGGATCGGGAATCCTCGATGTTCTGATCGAAAGCTGCCCGACCCGCATCTTTTTAGCCAACGCCGCGGCGGCGAACCCGGAGAACGCCGCCCTGTACCAGCGGTTCGGCTGCAACGCGCAGGAAATTCGGCTCATCGGCCAGATGCTCCCCAAACGGTAGTATCTGATCAAGCAGGGCCGGAACAGCCGGCAGTTCGATCTGGTGCTCGGCCCGCTGGCGTTGTCGTTTTGCGGGATCTCCCGGCGCGGCGATCTGGCGCGCATTCGGGAGCTGCAAAGCATCCATGGTGAGAGCTGGCCATCCAGCTGGCTCGAAGAACGAGGACTCGAAGCATGAATCGAAACATCACGCACGCCGCCGCGCTCGGGGCGCTGGCCGCCGCCCTGGCCCTGCCGCCGGGACCGGCCGGGGCCGCCGCGAGCAAGGGCTGGGTGAAGAGCACCGCGCGTTCGATCGTCCTGAGCTACCTGGCGCCGGCGGCGTCGGAGATCACGGCGCTGCAAAACCTGATGGCGACCCAGGCCATCGAGCAGGGCGTGCGGGGGCAGCTCGACGAGCTGCGGCGCTATCACGAGCTGGCGCAACGCGGATTGAGCCGGAGCCACCGCTCTCAGGCCATCGAGGCGATCCGCGAGCTCGCCAGGATCGTGCAAGGCGGGCAGGCGCTGGCCTATTCCAACGCGGACATCGCCACCGCGTTCCGGGAGCAGTACCGGACGTTCGAGGAGCATCTGGCGCGCCTGCGGGGTCGCCGCCATGCGGACCTGGCGCAACGCTTCCGGGACTGGGCGGAGACCAACCAGGACTCCATCCTCGGCGCGTTGCGGGCGGCGAACCTGCAAGGACTGCAATTCGAGGACGAGGCCAAGACGATGCGGATGGTCGAGGACAAGATGCAACAGTCCGAGGGCCAGCGGCAGCTGTTGCAGGCCGCTTCCGAGATCGCCGCGATGCAGGTCGGGCAGCTGCAAAAGCTGCGGCAGCTGAGCGCTTCGAGCATCCAGCTCCAGGCGGCCTTCCTCGGCGGCCAGGCCGACCGGCGGATCGAAAAGGACGCGGCGATCCGGCGCGCCATGGGTTCCGACGAGAACCCCTTCGACCCGAACATTCCGCCGGCAACCCGGTGGTGGATGGAGCGATGACCCGCGTCCGGTGGCTCTGTCTGCTGCTCACGTTCCTCGGCGGCCTCGCGCTCGCCGCGGCGGCGGACGCCGGCATCACGGATACCGTGCGGGATCTTCAGACAGAGATGGAGCAGCAAACGGCCCGCTGGACCGGGCAGTTGAAGGAGATCGTCGTCGAGCTGGTGCGGTACATCCTCTACGTCGGCTTCTTCCTGGCGCTCATCCTGAACGCCGATGTTTGGTCAAAAGCGTTAATCAACGGCTTCCTGTGGGCCGGTAACCACGTCACGAGCGGCGGCGCGAAAAGCGTCGATCCGGTCGCGATTCTTGGACGCGGATTTTTTCTCGGCAAGGAGATCTTCCAGGCCGGCGGCTGGCTGAACTTCCTGGCCTATATGCTGCTGGCACTCATGATCGTTACCGTCTACGCGATCATCGCCGCCTATGTTTTCCTGGTCTACGCGGAGATGTACATCGTCACCGCCGCCGGCGTGCTGTTGCTCGGCTTCGCCGGCGGCATGGGGTGGACGGACGACTACGCGCGGCGCTACCTGACCTATTGCCTCAGCGTCGGGGCCAAGCTCTACGTGATGCTGCTGGTCGTTGGCCTCGGCGAGGGCTGCATCTCCGATTGGGCGCTGGCTGGCGATCGGGACAAAGGAGAGCTCGACGTCGTGCTTTCGATCGTCGGCGTGCTGATCATCATGATGCTGCTGGTGAAGATGATCCCGGACATGGTGCAGGGAATCATCAACGGCTCCACGATCGGCAGCGGTCCGCCGGTCACCGCCATGGGGGTGATGGCGGGCGCCGCGTCGGGCGCGGCGGCGGTCGGCAGCGGCTACATGGCGGTGAAAGAAGCATCCAATCTGGCGAGCAGTCAGCTCGGGTCGCTTGGCCCCTATACGCCGCCGGGCTCGAAAATGGCGCAAACCCTGACGAACCTCGGCCAGGCCGCGGGGCAAACCCTCGGCGGGCGCATGCTCGGCGATCCCGGCGCGAAAGGCTCGATCGCCGGTGGGATGGCGCGGAATCTCCATGCCAAGAACCTGGGCGACACCTTGGATCCTGGGGGGAGGGATCCCGGAAAGTCCGCGATTCCCACGATCAGCATGGATCCCTTCTCGGCCGGGTCGGCGCAACAAGCGTATGGACAGATGGCCGCCGGATATATGGGGAGTGGATCGTCCTCCGGGCCGGCCGGAGCGGGCGCGAAAGCGGAGGTCCGTACCGACCCCCTTGAGCAAATGGCCGCCGGATACATGGGCGGAGATTCCTATGCCTCGGGCTTCGAGGGGGCGGTAAAGACTTCCTGGACGGGTGGTCTTGACGATATTGCGAGTAGCGCAGTTTGACCGAGGGGCAGGCGTATGAGCGATTCACGGCACTCTCCTTATCTGGACGCGCGCCGGGAATGGAACGAGCGGTACGGGAGCTACATCGCGGCGGCCCGGAGCTGGCGGCGCGCGGCGTTCGGATCGCTCGCGATCGCCGGGCTCTGCGCCGGCGGCCTGGTCTACGTCGGCGGGACCCACGAATGGGTTCCCTATGTCGTCGAGGTGCGGGAAGGCGCGGTCGCGAACGTGCAGTCGCTGCGTCCGGCCGAGCGGACAGGTCCGCTCGATCGCCGGCTGGTTCGCGCCCAGCTCGCGCAGTTCATCCAGGATATTCGCGCGGTCAGCATCGACGACGCGGTGCAACGGCAGGCGATCAAGCGCACGTTCGCGCATGTGAGTCCGGAGCATGCCGCGCATACCAGCCTGAAGGCGCATTTCAGCGCCCACAGCCCCCTGAAACGCGCGCAGGAGGAGACGGTCACGGTCGAGATCGCGCAGGTCCTGCCGCTGACGGCGGGCACGTGGCGGATCGAATGGACCGAGCGGGCCTGGTCCCGGTCCGGCGAGGCGCTCCCGGCGACCCACTGGATCGGCACCGCGGTGGTGGTGCGCGGCGCGGTCGATGAGCACCTGGTGTTTCTGAATCCACTGGGCCTGTTCGTCAAGGAGTTCACCTGGGCGCAGGATTTCACCGCCAATTCTTGAGGTCTCGGCCATGCCAACCTGGAAACGACTCGCCGCGGTCTTCGCGGTTTTCGCGGTCTTATTCAGCCTCCCCGTCCTGTCCGCGGCCACGCCGTTGACGGCGAAGGAGCAAAGCGCGCTGCGGCGCGCGAAGGACTGGAAGTCCGCCAGGCAGTACCCGATGACGCCGGTCAGCCGGTTCTGGTGTGCGCGCCGTTGGAGCTGTGCATCGTCCGGCTCGAAGCCGGCGAGCGGGTGGCGGAAGGCGGCGTCCACGTCGGCGACGCGGCGCGCTGGCTCGTCACGCTGGCGGTCGGCGGCGCGGACCGGACCCATCTCATCGTCAAGCCGGTCGAAGCGGGGCTCAAGACCAGCCTCGCCGTGGTGACGGACCGCCGCACCTACTACATCCGCCTGAAATCGCACGCGACGCGGCACATGCCCGAGATCGCCTTCCGCTACCCGGAGCAGCTGGAGGAAGCCTGGCGGGCGTACCACGCGCAGTCGCGCCGGGAGCAACAGCGCCGCACGCTGCCGAGCGGGCAGGACATCGCGGACTTGGACTTCGAATACCGCGTGAGCGGCTGCGATTGCGCATGGAAGCCATTGCGCGTCTTCAACAACGGGGAGCAGACCGTGATCCAGATGCCGGCCGGCATTCGGCACGGCGAGTATCCGGCGCTCATCGTGGTGGGAAGCGGCGGTGAGAATCAGCTGGTGAACTATCGCGTCCGCAATCGGCGTTACATCGTGGACACGGTGTTCGACAAGGCGTTCCTGGTGCTCGGCACGGGTCCGCGGCAGGAGCGCGTGGTCATCGAGGCCGAACCGGACGCACCGGCCGGATCGACCCGGCGGGGGTGAAGATGAAGTCGGCAATCGCCTCCCTGGCCGGCAGCGTCGCGTTGCTCGGCTGCTTTCATACGGGTCCGACGCTCAAGCCGGATGCCGAGCATGTCACCCTGGGCGCGGACGAGGCGGCGCGCATGGCCCGGGCCATTGCTGCGACGACCGAGCGCAAATACACCCCGGGCGGCACGGTGTTCCGGTTACGAACGGATGGCGCGCTCCACCGCAGCCTGGATCGCCGGCTCCGCGGGCTCGGCTATGCGATGCAAGGTCAGCCGGGAAAGCCATCGGCCAAGGACGCGGCGCGGCCGGCCACCCCCATTCGGCTGGCGCTGGACGCGCTCGGACCCACTCACTACCGGGTCAGCGCGTGGATCGGCGAGGCGGACTCTACGCACTTCCTGTTCCTGAAGACCCGGGAAGGCCCGCAGCTCGAAAGCGTCACGCAAGGCCGGCTCCGATGAGCGCCACGCCGCAGGATCCGGGAGCCAGCGCGCCGGAGCGGAGCCTGTTCGTGACGAAAGCGCCGATCTTGCTGGCGCTCGGGCTGGGTTGCCTGGTCCTGGCCTTCCTCGTGTATGCGGTCTGGTCCCGGCAGCAGTCGGCGGTCCTGCCGGATGCGGGCGAGACGGTCACCGCCGAGCAATCGCGGGAAAGCCTGGAGGCCGCTGAACGGTTCCTGGCGAAGGACGCGCGTCGGCGCGCGCCGCGAGAGCCGGCGCCGGTGCCGCCCGAGCGTGTTGCCGAGCCCGCCGTGGACTTGTCGGCGGAGGAGCGCGAACGCGACCGGCGGCGCGCCGAACGGGTCCAGCAGGCGCGGCAGGCCGGCACCGGGATCGACACTTCGCAGCTGTATCAGCGGGAGCGGGCGGCCAGGCGCGATCCGGCCGCCACCGGCCGTGCGGGCCAGCCGTTTCCAGCGCCCCTGGCCGGGCCGGGGCGCAACCGCGACGAGATCGATCCGAATCTTCGGAGGCGCAAGGACGCGTTCGTGAAAACGACCCGGACGTTCGGCTACAGCACGGAAGGCGTCACGGCTCCGCTCTCGCCGTATGAGCTCCGGGTCGGCCATCTGATCCCGTCGGTGCTCATCGGAGGCATCGACAGCGACCTGCCGGGACTCGTGGTGGGACAGGTCCGGCGTCCGGTGCGGGATACGGCGACGGGACGCCACGTGCTGATCCCCGCCGGGACGCGCGTGATCGGCCAATACGACTCCCATGTGGCCTTCGGCCAACAGCGGGTGTTGGTCGGCTGGCACCGGTTGCAGTTTCCCAATGGCGCGACCATGGCGCTCGGCAGCATGCCGGGAACCGATCCGGCCGGGATGGCCGGGTTCCATGACCAAGTCGATAACCACTATTTCCGGACCTTCGCCAGCGCCACGTTGATCTCGATCCTGGGCGCCGGGGCGCAGCTTGCCATGCCGGACCGCAAGAAAACGCGAGAGCCGGTGACGACAACGGGGGACATCATCGCCGAGCAGCTGGCCTCGCAGTGGAATCAGGTCGGCCAGGAAATATTGCGCCGAAACCTGAACGTCCAGCCCACGCTGACCATTCGTCCCGGCTACCGGTTCAACATCGTCGTCGAGAAGGACCTCATCTTCGAGGCGCCCTACCGAGGGTAAGGTCTATCTTCTTTCCAGCCGAGGAATGCCAATGACCGTCACGAACCTGGCCGCGGAAGACATCGCGTACATTAAGGAGCATCTCGGGGAGTGGCTCGCCGAGAAGTCCCTGGGAAAGCCGCCGGCGGTCTACGAGATCGAGCTGCGCGAGCGCCTGGTGCGCATCGAGGAGGAGCTCAAGCACCAGCGCGAGCTGATCAAGACCATCCTGGAGCAGATGGACAAGCGCTTCGAGGCCATTGATCGGCGCTTCGATGAACTGATGCGACAGATCAACCGCTTCATGGCGTGGTCGTTCGCCACCACCTTGACCGTCGGTGGCCTCGTCATCGCGGCGCTCAAGCTCTGACCGTAGTTCCGTTGCCAACCATGATGCGAGAGACCGCATGAGACTTTACATCGCCGAGAAAAAGGAAGTCGCCACCGCCCTGGCGGAGGCGATCGGAAATCCGACCCTGACGGGCGGCCCCGCGTACCTGGTCGGGCACGACCGGATCACCTGGCTGCGGGGGCACCTGTTGCGGCTTACGGACCCGGATGAGCACGACGAGAAACTGAAAACCTGGTCGCTCGACGACTTGCCGATGAGCTGGCCGATCAGCTACCGGCCGGTCGGAGACCGGCCGGGGCAGGGGCAGCTGGACGCTGTCATTGCCTTCATCAAGCAGGCGGACGAATTGGTCAACGTGGGCGACCCGGACCCGGAAGGCCAGCGCCTGGTCGATGAGGTCATCGAATACGCCGGCGCGCAAGGGAAGCCGGCTTACCGGCTGCTGATCAACGACAACAGCGACGCTGCCATCCGCCGTAGCTTGGAGCGGCCGGAGGACAACGCGCAATACCGCGGCCTGTCGCTGGCGGCCCTGGCCCGCTCGGTCTGCGATCAGCGGTATGGCTACAACCTCACGCGGGCCTACACCCTGCTGGGGCGGCAGCAAGGCTATGAGGGCGTGCTCTCGGTGGGCCGGGTGCAAACGCCGATTTTGGGCTTGGTCGTGCGCCGCGACCGGGCGCACGAGGCGCATGAGAAAAAGGCGTTCTACAACCTGTTCGCCCAAATCCGCATTGAAAAAGCTGGCGCTGCGCTAACCGCCAGAGCGCGGTACCAACCGCCTGAAGATGCCCCCACGGATGGGCAGGGAAGAATTGTCGATGTAGGGTTCTTGAAGGCCATCGCGTCGTCCATCGCGGGGCAAGCGGCAACGGTCAAGGAGGTGGAGATCAAGGAAACCGAGGAGCTGCCGCCCTTGCCGCACAACCTGCTGTCACTCCAGGCGGAAGCCGCCGGGACGTTCGGGTACAAGCCGGGCAAGGTGTTGGAGACCACCCAGGGGCTCCGGGACCGGCACAAGGCGATCACCTACAACCGCAGTGATTGCCGCTATCTGAACGATGAGCGCTACGAGGAAGCACCGGGGTTGTTGCCGCGTCTCGCCCTGCTCTATCCGGAGACCGACCTGGACGCGCCGCGAAAAAGCCGGGCCTTCGATTCCTCCAGGGTGACGGTGCACCACGCCATCATCCCGACCGCGAACGTGCCGGACTGGGAAACGCTCTCCGGAGATGCCGCGTCGTGGCACATCTACGACCTGATCGCACGCGCCTACATCGCCCAGTTTCACCCCCCGGCGAAGTTACGCACGACGACCGTCCGGTTCCAGGTGGACGCGCACCGGTTTCGCGCCACGGAGACGGTGATCGTTGCGCCCGGCTGGCGGGCGGTCTGTTCGGCAGAAACCGCAGCCGGCGAGGAGCCGGAGGCCAGCACCGGGCTGGAGAAGCTCGCAGCGCGGGATGCGGGAACCGTGGATGGGCAGGAGGTTAAGAAGGAGTTCACCAGGCCGCCCGCGCGCTACACGATGAAGACCTTGCTGAGGGACCTGACGCGCGTGTCCAAGTATGTGGAGGACCCGGCGATCCGCAAGCTGCTGCTGGAGAAGGACGCCGGCAAGGAAGACGAGCAGGGGGGGATCGGGACCCCGGCCACGCGGGACCAGCATTTGGAGACGCTGTTCACGCGCGGCTATGTCGAGGAGAAGGCCAAAAAGCTTGTCTCGACCAAACTCGGCCGGGACTTCCACGACGCCCTGCCGGAATTCGCCACGCGGCCGGACATGACCGCGCTTTGGCATGCCGAGCAAAAACGCATCGAATCCAACGAGCTCGGCTATGAGGAGTTCGTCGAGAGCGTCGAGCAGACGATTGCGCGGGAGGTCCAGCGCGTGACGGCGGAAGGGCTCGCGCTGCGCATCGATGCCGCGCCGTGCCCACGCTGCCAGGCCGGGGCACTGCGGCGTCGACAGGGCCGCAACGGGGCCTTTTGGGGATGCAGCCGATATCCGGACTGTAAGGCAGCCTATCCGGAGGGGAAAGACGGCAAGCCGGATTTGTCCGGGGGCGTCGCCGTCTCCACGGAGCATCGTTGCCCGAAATGCGACCAGGGCCTGATTCGCCGGGAGGCGAAGAACGGCGGCAAGCCGGGAGCCGGGAAAGGCCGGAGGAAAGGAGCGGAGAAGCGGTACTGGTGGGGGTGCAGCGGGTTCCCCGCCTGCGACTATCGGGCCTTCGACGAGGGAGGCCGACCAAAATCCGCCTCTGTTTCGGATGCGGTGACCGCGCGCTTGCCACCGGGTAAATAGCGATACACCGTCGCTGGGCTAACGTCCATCCGCCGCGCGGCCTCGACGACCGAGATGCCCTCGGTCTTCAGCAGCTGACGCAACCTCCTCAAATCTTCCGGCTGGAACGCGCGTTGCCGGCCGGGAACCCTCCCCTGCTCGCGCGCCGCCTTCTGCCCGGCCACGATCCGCTGCCTGGAAATCGAGCGCTCGAACCGGGCCAGGCTGGCGAAGACACGGAAGATCAGCTGGCCGTCATCCGTCGTAGTGTCGAGATCATCCATCAAGGAACGGAATCCAATCCCTCGTCTCTCCAGGTTCTGGACCGTCCCGTACAGCCGCTTGAACGACCAAGCCAGCTGGTCGAGCTGCCACACGACCAGGGTGTCGCCCTGGCGCAAGTAATCGAGCGCCGCCTGGAGCTGTGGCCGGGCGCGCTCGTCCTCAGCGGCATTTTCCTCGAAAACACGCTCGCATCCGGCGGCTTCGAGCGCGTCGAGCGGCGCGGTCGTGGGTTCCCGCGTCTCGACGCGGGCGTAGCCGATTAGCATCTATAAAAAATACTTATATTTTCGTATTATTAACTCTATATTAAGAGAGTATATTTTTAATGATCGAGGACGCCCGTCAAGGGCGCGGTCGAATCCTGGATGCTTTGGCGCGGGGAGGCGGGTGATCGGCGGGAAGAAAAAACCTCCGCTTTGGTTGAAAGCGGAGGTATGCGGCTTTCAAGAAATTTTCATTTAATCAATTGTTTGATTATTTTTTCAGTTTAGGGAATTTACAATACACACGCTATCTGTATAATTAGATATAAAATCGTAGTATGGAAAATCGAATATGAACCGGAAATCGGCTGGCCATATCCCTTGGAACAAGGGCCGAAGCATCGGTCAAATGCGTCCCTTGAGCCGCGAGCAGGTCCAGACTATCCGGCGGCTTCTGGAAACCGAGGACAACCCACGAGACCTGGCGCTGTTCTCCACCGCCATCGATACGATGCTGCGCGGGGTGGACTTGCTCGCTCTCACCGTTGCCGACGTGACCGACCACGAAGGGCGGATCCGTGATGAGTTCATGGCCCGCCAGCAGAAGACCGGCAAAGGAACCCTGGTGTCCCTCACGCCCGACACCCGGAAGGCGCTCGCCCGGTGGATCGCGGCGAGCCGCAAGCTACCCTGGGCACCGCTGTTCACCCGGCTCCGCGGCGACCCGGACCAGGCGATCTCAACCTGGCAATACCGCATGCTGGTGAAAAAGTGGGTGGGCTATGCCCGCCTGGACCCCGCGATTTACAGCTCACACAGCCTGCGCCGGACGAAAGCTGCATTCATCTACGAGCAGACTCGCAATGTGGAGGCCGTGCGCGAGCTCCTGGGGCAAAGCACGGTCTCGGCAACCTCGGCCTATCTCAACGTCGGCAAGCGCCGCGCGCTTGAAATCGCCAAGCAGCTTGAGATGTGAGCTCCGTCTGGTCCGGATAAGCTCGGCCGATTTTTCGCGCGCGTGCGGACCCTTTGGGTACCGAGAAAGGGTTTTCTAAAACGCGTTTTAGCGAATGGGTTTCTTCGTGCACCGAGTCTAATTGAGTCCCGTTAAGTAATTGATTATAAATCAAAAATTTTCCTATTCAAGGCCGCCTGGAAATTTGCCAAAATGGTAAATTGGATGGATCCTAGCGGACATTCCGTCTCCTTCTCCCATCAAAGACTTAAAGACTTGAGTCAAGCTCCGGGGAGGGGGTGGGCGGGTTCTGCGGCGGCCGCGGTGGCTCGGGATCCGGGATGCGGTCACTCTGCGTCGGCGGCGGAATGGCCGCTCGCTCGGAGAACACCTCATCCTGGAAGTACAGGATCTGGCGGCCATAGATCGGGGCCTGCCCGGCGACGAAGATCAGCATGTGTCCGGTTTCCGTAATCTTCCCCTTGGCGTCCTTCACCATCCCCGGCAGGCGCATCACCTCATCGGGGGTGATCAGTGGTCTCTGGACCTCTTGTACGGCTTCCTTCCCATGTCCATAGAGCGTCCCTTTACGGATCCCTGCGGCACGCTTCATCACGGTGGTCGTCCCGGCCATGCGGCTCAGGATCTCGGCGGTTTCAAGCTTGTTCGGCGCATAGGCGATCCGGATGTGGCAGTTCCCGGTCAGGCCCTCCTCCCGTCCGTAGGCGCTGAAGATCTGCTGGAGATCCTGCACGATCAGGTAAGCCTTGAGACCGTATCCGGCCATGTAGGCCAGGGCCTCCTCGACAACGGTGAGCCGTTTCAAGCTCGCGAACTCGTCGATCAACAGCAGCAGGCGGTACGTGTAGTGCGCCACGCTTCTGCCCCCTGAGAAGTCCATCTTCTCCGTCAATCGCCGCACGATCTGCGTGAGCACCAGGCGGATCAGCGGCCGGAGCCGGTCGGCGTCCGAGGGCCGGACGACCAGGTAAAGCGTGACCGGAGACTCCAGGTTTATGAGGTCGGAGATCCGGAAGTCCGATTGCGCGGTGTTTTTGGCGACGAGCGGATCCCGGTACAGGGAGAGGAAGCTGAGGGCGGTCGAGACGACGCCGGAGCGCTCGTTCTCGCTCTTGTTGAGCAGGCTCCTGGCTTCCTGGGCGACTACCGGGTGCGGCTCCCCATCCCGGTGCGGGAAGTCCATCATGAGCTCCAGGACTTCCTGCTGTTCCCGGCTCGGGTCGGAAAGGAGTCTCTCGACGTCGGCCAGGCTCGCGGTGCGGTTTGCTTCCACCCGGATCGCATAGCGGCAATGGAGGATGGCTCCGGTCAGCAGCGCATAGCTGGTCTTGGCCCAGTGGTCGGACAGGCCCTTCCCGTCGGGATCGACAAGCATGGTGGCGATGTTCTGGGCGTCGCTTACCTCCTGGGCCGCCCCGATTCGGATCTCGGCCAGCGGATTGAAGGCCGTGCCGTCCTCGGCAGTCGGGTCGAAGCGCAGCACCTTGTTGCCGGCTTCCCGCTGGCGCCAGCCGGCGGTGAGCGCCCAGTTCTCGCCCTTGATGTCGTAGACGATGGCACTCTCGCGCCAGGACAAGAGGGTGGGGAGCACCAGGCCAACGCCCTTGCCGCTGCGGGTCGGCGCGAACGCGAGGACGTGCTCTGGGCCAGAGTGCCGAAGATAGCGCACGGGGCCGTTCCGCCGTTCCTTCCAGCCCCCGACGTAGACGCCCGTATTGCCTTCGGTGGGCAGCAACCCGCTGGCGCGCACCTCCTTTGGCGTGGCCCAATGCGCCGAGCCGTGGAGCCCCTCGATGGCGTTGGGTCGCTTTCTCATCAACAGCGCGGCGTACAGACCGAGGAGCAGTGCGCTGCCACCGGTCCAGATGGAGAAGCCCTCCTGCAGGAGCCCGTACCTCAAGCCCCAGTCAATCCACTGGAATGGCCAATGCAAGCCGGGGGCTCCCTCATAGCGCAGCACGAACCAGTAGGTGGTCAGCAGGCTCATCCCGAGCAACAAGCCGGCCACAATGAGGCTTCTACCGAGAATGGCCTGGATCGTGACCGCTTTCTCTTGGGGGCCTTCGGTGGTCATGCGATGGGTCTCTTCTCGCGGCCTTGTCCTTCATTGACTGGAGCTCTTCTCGCTGGCGCCGGTCGAGTTTCTTGGAGAGCTCGACTTTCTGACCCGCGGAGAGCATCCAGTCTTTTTCGATCGCTTGCCGTTGCTTGTCGTATTTCTCATTGATCCGGTCGAGCGCGCTTTCCTTCCTTTCTTGCTTCCGTTCGGCGTTTTCATTTCTCGACAAGGATTGAAGCAGCTCGCGCTTCTGCCGCCGTGAGAGCATCCAATCCTGCCGGATCTCCTTTCTTTTACGCCTGGATTCCTCTTTCTGCGCTCTCTTTTCCTCCAGAATCTTTTGCTTCAAACGGTTGGTCTTATTCAGCTTCGTCTGCAGCGTGATCCGCTGCTGTGGGCTCAGCATTCGATCGTTTTTGATCTTCTCCTATTGCTTCTTATAGAAGATCGCCGCCTGTTCGATCTCTCTTTCCGAATCGAAAGGTTTGAGCTTGTTCTTATCGTAGCTTCCGAGTTTGAGATCCCTGTCCGGGTTGGCTTGATATTTTCCGATCTTCTGCTCCAATTGTGGCCGGCTGAATTCCTTTCCGAGCCTGCTCGCCTTCATATCGATCGCGCGATCATCGGAAACGATAACCAGACCGGCTCCTTTCGGCTCTATCGATAGCCCGTATTTTCGGAAGGACTGATGAAGATCGTTCCACGATTCAGCCTTTCCAAGCGCATCCCTCAGTTGATCTCCATGTTCGTGCAACCAGACATTGAATGACTCCTTTTCGGAATGCGCTTCCATGGTCCGTATCCGTTCGGGTTTCTGCTTTTGTTTCCAACCCTCCCGATCGATTCGATTGTCTCTGTACAAGCCATGTTTTATCTCCAGTCGTCTGCACGCCTCATCCAGCCTGTAATAATCTCGGATCAATTCCACATTGCGGTGGGTTTCTGGGTGAATCTTGTTGACCGCCACGTGCAGGTGCAGATTGTCCGTATCCCCATGTACACAGCTGATTCGCTGGTGAGCGCCGAGCCCGACCGATTGACAAAGCTCATCCTCGATATTCTCCAATTGCTCGACTGTCGGTTTCTCGCCGCAGGGAAACGACACGACAAGATGAAACGTCTTATCGGCTTGAGACCGGGTGTTCCGCTGCTGCTTGGCCTCGATCTCCTTGATGGCGAGCGCCGGATCCTCGAACCCGCAATTGGTGACTCGCGTATAGATCAGCGGCTCTTCTTCACCCCGGAGAAGATAGCCGACCAGAGCCCTGAAGCTGGAGTTATTTTTTTCGTCACCTTTTTTGCGATCATGGCTTAACTTTGAACCCGAATATATATTCATTCTGGCAGGTAACGAAAATGCCCAGATTAAAACAAATAAAAGTGCGGGTGACCGATATTGAGTTCTCGTTAATCAAAGGCGTTGCCGATCTCTATGATCTTCCGGTTTCTACCTTTGTGAGAAACAAGATGCTTGGGATTAAATCTCCAACTCGCACGGAGGCGCAGATCATCGATCGGCTGGCCACGCTCAATGGCGATTTGGGGCGCGTCGGTGGATTATTGAAGCTGTGGCTATCGCGGGAGATTCCAACGGATGAATCCGTGAACGCTCAGGCGCTACTCCATCGGCTCGGCGAGCTGCGGAACGACATCGCGGAAGCTGTCAAGCGATTGTAGCGTGCCTGCTTGAGCCTTGAGGCGAATGAGGACAGCCCCCTTTGAGCCCGATAGAGGCGAATAGGGCAGGATACGTTCGGACCCCGAACGCCTATCCAACCCCTCCCATGCGCGGAGGATTGCAGCCCCTCGCTGAACGCGAGGACCGAAGGGCGGCCGACCGGAGGCGGCAATTCTAATTCAAAATCGAATCGTTACTCATCGGCGAGGATTTCTCTCCGGGTGGCTCTTTATAAGGGACCGTACCTTGTTCCGTATCCGGGTTTGTTGGAAGATCAAGTGTGCACTATCCAACGACCGGGAACAGCTTGATGGTTATTAGATTACACCCGGTCTTTTCATGCAAATTAAATCGGCATTTTTTTCTCATGAACGGACGATCTCCGAACCGCCTTTCTCCGAGCCCGGAATTGAGATCGGTAATCACGGCGGAATGTGGCCCGTTTCCGCCGTGATTACCGATCTCAATTCCGGGCTCGGAGAAAGGCGGTTCGGAGATCACGCCCAAAAGGGCATTATATGCGGCATAAGGAATAACGGATTTCTATTTCTTTTCAAATCACATAAACCATTCGGTTCATTTGAATTGAGAGCACCATATCGTGGCTCTCAATTCAAATAAATTCTTTACTCAAGAGATGAATTATGTTTTTATAAAACCTAAGTATGCGCCATGTGATTAGTGGAGTCCGTGACATGACCGACATCTCCCTCACCCAGATCGAAGCCGACAAACTAATTGGGATGAAGAAGAGGTCAGAAAATTTCGATCCTGTGAACCTTACTGGCTTGGGTGGGCACGTCCAGGTCCCGTTGGTTTCATTCGACTTTAAGGAGAAGTTCGTTCTCGATTCTCGTCGTAGTCACATCGATCTTCAAAGAGGAAAAAATCAGATGCGAGGCCGACAAGTGATCATGCTTGTAAGACTCAACTACGGCGGTGCCCCTCACCGGAATCCTGATGGAGAGGAAATTAGGCTGTCCACACTTGCATATCTATCGCGAGAGTTATGCTGACAAGTGGGCGTACCAATTGCCAGAAGGCCAATTCTCCGATCTCTCCGATCACTGGCAAACACTTCATGATTTCATGACCTATTGTCAGGTTGATCAGCCTCCAAACTTTCAGAGGGGGATCTTCTCATGATCGAAGAAGTGACAACACTGGTCGAATGCTATCGCTCATGGCTGAAGGACAAAACAGCTTTGCGTGAGATTAATGGCCATATCGAGATCACAACCCCGTTTCTCGACCGCCATAACGATTTCATACAAATATATGCGCGCCGCGAGAACGACGGTTTCCTTTTGACTGACGACGGCTACACAATCGACGACCTATCGATGTCCGGCTGTTTGCTTTCTCGCCGCGTGCGCCGGCCGGACACCGAATCCGGTCCTGATTTCCCAGTACGGAGATGAACGGAAATCACGCAAAGCGCTTGGACTCGAAATGAATGATATCCAAGGCGAAATTCAGCGTTTGTTACCCGAGAAAGATAAAACAGCAAAAAACGTGGCCCTTGGTGTCGCCGGCTGGTTCTTGCTTGTGCCGTGGTTCTTCATGGACTTTAAAAACGCGGAAGCGCAAGAGTATAAAGCCTACCGCCAACGGTATAACCACCTCTCCCGCATCGCGCAGGTCAAGAATTGCCGGTTAACCACGATCGATCTGCCGTCTATCCAGCAGATGAGGGAGGAACATGAAAAGCAACGTAGGAATCAAGGGGAAGAATCATGAGTAGAGAATTCGGTCAAAGAAGCACCGGAACCGGCATGGTTCCTGGGATTGTCGCCTGCGTCTTGGCGATCCTTGGAATCTTCACGGTTGGCATTGTGTTTGTGCCGTTGGCCGCGGTCACGGCGCTGGTCGGGACGATCATTGCCGCGAAGAACGCGCACTGGGGCGGCGCCGGAGTCAATATACTGGCTTGGGTTTTGACGCTTGTCAGCCTGTTCGCGTCTCCCGCCCTGCTCGCGTTCCTGGGCTTCGGGCTTGGGTCTGCAGGTTGAGATGGATGTTGGAACCTCTCGCAAGCGCCTCTGAGCGGCCCTGAGCGGCTCCCTGAAGTGATTGCCTGCCTTTCCCCCTGCCCCCCTTCCCCTCACCCGCCCCATAACGGCCTCTACGGGCTTCTATGGGCCTTCTTGCCTTGATGAGGTTGGAAGTATTCCTTTGGTGAGACAGAGCGACATTCCCTCGGAGCCGACACTTACAGGTTTACGAGCGGGTGTAACGGAAGTCACCCCGGAGGGGCTGTAAGGAGTCGAAGCGACTGAAGGACGGCGGAGCCGTTGACGAAGTGAGCACGCGCGTATTCTTCAGGTCGGCTCACGAGGGAGCGTGATGGATTTTTCTGCGGCTCCTTTCTTGTCAGGAGGGCTAGTGGCCGGCTGAGTGCTGGGCCACGAATCGTGGAGTTCGGCGCGGTTGCGGAGGGTTCACCACAGTTCGGGCTGGCTAACTATCGGGGAGCTATCGGTATACCTATCGGATTGTCCCGGTAAGTACCCGTGGATAACTTCATTGATCACTAGGTTTTCACACCACGATCATGCGCGCGGAAACCGGCGGTGAACTATGTCTTAGGGTCAGGCCCTCATGGTTTACCTCAACCTTGGCCTTCGGGTAGCAGGTGAGGACTTGGCGTAAGACAAGACGAAATGTTTCCCTGAAATGGTCCATCCGCCTGAACCCAACCCCGAACTGTCCCTTAACGGCCGTCCACGAGACGAACTGTGGTTTCCCATGAGGTATCCGGTGCAAGCGTTGGGCTAGCCAGGCGTAGATGTCGAGCGCCAGGGCCGAGTGCGCCAGGTCGGCCAGCGCACGCTCGTCGAGTGGCACGGCGTGCTTCTGAAGGCTGTCGAAGTACTTTTGATTCAGATGAAGGGTCGGACTCCAACGCACTCTGTTACTGTCATTTTTTGTTAGCCACAATTCGATCACGTCCACGAACTGACTGTTGATTTGCACTGTGTGGTCGTTCGCCGTCATGGCCATGCGGATGACGGCAACGGATAGACGCGCGAGCTGCTCCTTGAACGCACGAATTTCGTAACCGTTCGGTCCCGATTTCCCCCGTTTGGTCGGGTCTTGAAGGCGTCGGACGAAAGCGGTCAGACTGCGCTCGACTTCGATTTCGGGAGAGCCGGTCCTGAGCGCCTCGGCGTTCAGGTGAGCCAGGATCAAGCGCGCCTTGGGGCCGAACGGTAGGCCGATTTTGGCGTACCGTTCGGTACTGGGATCGATGGCATATCCTGCCTCGATGTGTAAGAGAATCGCGCCCTGCTTACGCTCCCAAACTCTCACCTCGTCACCAGGGTTTCGGTACGGCATGCCGGTTTGGCAGAGCACGGTGTGCTGGTAGGCGATCTGCTCCAGGGTCTCGGTTGCAATGGAGACGCTGTTCTCCAGGCTGCGTTTCTCTACCAGGGTTAAATGCCGTGGTTTTATGTCTTTTGTATCTTGCATCGACTACTCCCTTCTTGTGTTTTCTTTATTTGGAGATAATTGTGAATCCAGAACAGATTTTTGGTCAATTTAACGTCGTGACAGAGGTCTCGATGGAACCGCAACCCGCAGAGAAGGGCGCCTTGATCCTCTCAGGCGTTCTGAGAGATATTTCTTCGTCACACCCAGTCTTCGACTGAATCCCTAAAATGGAACACCATTGAAAACCGAGTAGAATAAGCCTATCAACACACCAACCCCATCACGAGACGCCGCCCCCGCTCATCGCATTACGAACTGTTGTTAATCAATGGATTATAGAAATATCCCTTACCTAAAAACGCAAAATTACGCCCGATAGGAAACCGCCCAAGAGTGGCATCTGTTGGTCTCCGGGCTGTCCCTGGGCAGGATGGCATATGACCTTCAGATCCCCTGAGAGGCTCAGAGATCCGTTTGTAGCGAATATCCCCCTTCCGCAACCCTTTTCCCCGCAAGTCCCGTAACCACGCTGATTCCGAAGACATCGTCATGAATATCCTTTATGTCCTTGCGTTCATAGGAACCGTCTGCGCGATAATGATCGCCCCGTTCTTAATTGCGTATCCCATTTATCGGCGCATGAAGAAAAAAGGAGAGATTTCTTCAAAGAAAAAAGAAGATATTTTTCAGGTCACTTTTTCGAAGATGCCGAATCTGAAACCCATCCCTATTCCTACGAAGGCATACAAAAAACACGTGAGGCGGCATGCGGTCTGGCTCCGTGAGAGCAGGCGCTGGCAGCTGAGCGACAATTGGACTTATGAGTTGGAAGATGGCACCCGGATTATTCTTCCGCAAGGCTTCGAGTTCGATGGGGCATCGATTCCCAGACCCTTTTGGGTATTACTCAGCCCCATCGGGCTGCTGTTGATTCCGGGGTTGATTCACGATTACGGGTACAAATACGACCAATTATGGCAGATCGACGCAAACAATCAGGTAGTACCTTATGAAAAAGATAGGGGGAAAAAGTTCTGGGACAAGCTATTTCTCGATACCGGGAATCTTGTAAATGGCATCCGCGTAGCCAACTGGGTAGCCTGGCTGGCCGTTACCTGGTTCGGTCATTCCACTTGGAAGAACCATCGCGAAAAGCACTGCTCTCCGAATGAACCGAAATTATGAGGGAATTTGAGTCGTGTTCGGGTCTTTCTCAATTAGAAAGAACACTACGGTTTTAATTGAAGTGCACGACGTCCATGCCTTCCTCAAGGAAGCACAGAATGCCCCAATTGGAGTAGCTGAATAGTTACCTTGCGGTTTTGTCTGGCCGATGTCCGAAAGCTTGCGTGCCTCGAATCGACAGAGAGTGACGTGGGCGGGCTTGTTGTTGCCAACATCTGGCCTAGCCCTGGACCGAAGCCCCGAAGTTTGACCACCTGTCTTCAATCCAAGAAAAGGTAACCTAAAGATGTGCAAAGCAAAAAAAACTCTTCGCGCCCTGGGCTATACGGCCCCTGTCGCGCTCACCCTCGCCTTGGCGGCTCCCATCGCTATGGGTCATCCGTCTTTGAACGTCGGCCTATGGTCGGCAAAGGAGGCAAACATGGCTTGGACTACCACGGATGGTAAATATTGGCAAAGCAAGACCGGGCCCACCAATTTTGCCCCTTGCCCTCTGCTCCCTGCCCCCTGTGTGAAGGCCTCGCCGAAAGAAGTTACCGTGCGCCTCATGTTCGATGTCGATAAGTTCATGGTTCCGGACAATGCCTTCAACCAGGGAGAGGTCGCCAAGATCGATCAATACATCAAGCAGTTGAAGGCGACCCCGGAGAAAGAGCTGATCACCGTGGTGGGTCACACCGATGCCAGTGGCTCCGATAAGTACAATTTCGATCTGGGGCTCAAGCGTGCCAAGGCCGTTCGTGATTACATCATTTCCCGGGGTTATCCTGCCGACAGCGTGGCACCCCCCGAGTCCCGAGGTGAAAGCGAGCCGCTTCCTGGCTTCGACCCGTTGTCGGTCGAGCAACGCCGTGTGACCCTCACTAAGACCGAAAAGACCGAGCTTTGAATCCGGTCTGCGTGTGCGGCCCTATGCGGAGCTCTAAAGCAT
>Ga0209788_1000077_pt1 | contig 26907 bp, 28 predicted proteins | sample WorMetLIZISLAND1_2_FD_187415 | JGI IMG/M metagenome (GOLD analysis project Ga0209788, IMG submission 187415) | Marine gutless worms symbiont microbial communities from Max Planck institute for Marine Microbiology, Germany - Olavius clavatus LIZARD... ...
TAAGCTGGAAGGCGTAAACAACAAAATCAAGGTGATTAAGCGTAAAGCCTATGGATTTCACGATGATAGATATTTTTCATTGAAGGTCATACAGGCTTTTTCCTACAACTAATTGGGAGATGAACCACTTATTTCGAGTTTTCTAGTGTAGCAACCCAACGATTGTCATGGCTTATGGCTATAAAATCAACATGTTCCCATGTTACCTCTATGTCTCTAAAATCTTCACCGGTTTCAATGTCCCAAACTTTAATTATTGGAAAAAATTCACCATCAAGATTAGTTGTACATGAGATAAGAAACCGACCATCCAAGCTGAAATCAAGAAAATCGACTACTTCAGGATGGCCTTTTAGCGTAGATGTCAATCTACCCGTTGAGATGCTCCAGATATTGATATTTCCATTTCCATGTCCAGACGCAATAAACGACCCGTCAGGGGTGAATGCCAATGCGGCTGCATATGAATTACTGTGTAATTGAGCTATTTTTCCCCCCGAGATAGTATCCGATATTGCAATATCTAGATCCTCAGTAATTGCAAACAAGCTACCATCAGGGCTAAAAATATAATCTTCGTAAAAAGATAAAGGATCAATTCCCACCGACACAAAGACCCGTTCCTTCCCAAAAGACTGAAGGGCTGCCCCTTGCCTTGAAACAGAACGAGATAGTATTTCAAGAGTTATCTCTAAAAGGCTGTCTGTCTGCTTTACAACTCCAGAACCGACATATTTTTGAAGAGGGTAAGGTGTCCCATCATCATTTCTTTTTTTGGTCATAAAAGTCCCTTTCCATTGAGTCTTAACTCTATCGGCAAAAAAAAGACTGGCAAAAGTTGTAAAGAGATCGAGCATGCCCGACAACCTGTCACAGGACGAATAAAGTTGTTTGGTGAGTGCCTTAGCCGGAGGTGGTGTGGCCGAAGGCCCACCGCCTCCGAAACGCTTGATGGATTGTTTTTCACGGGAACCATGTTTATTTCAGCAATGGAAAAGTTGCGGAGGGGTGACACACCCTTCCGGCATAGGGCGTTGCCCCTGCGGTTGTCCGTCGCCGCCCCAACCACCCCGCCCGGCACTCAGTACCTGGGTGCCGGGCACCCCTCCTTGAAAAAGGAGGGGAGTTTTCTCTTGTTCCCAAGCCCCGGAATATACAGAATACCGAACCACCGCCTTTAGGCGGTTGAGAACTCACTTTACAATCTCGATTAGTTCCACTTCAAAGATCAATGTTTCACCCGGGCCGATGGCCGGGCCGGCGCCCTGAACGCCGTAAGCCAGATCCGAGGGAATAAAAAGCCTGGATTTACCGCCCTCTTTCATCAGTTGCAGTCCCTCCGTCCATCCTTTGATCACTTGACCAACGCCAAAAATGGCCGGTTCGCCCCGTTTGTAACTGCTGTCGAACTCCTGTCCGTTGAGCAGCGTACCTTTGTAATGCACCTTTACCTTGTCATCAGCCGTCGGCGTTGCGCCGGTACCGGCCCTCAGTTCTTTATACTGTAGCCCGCTGGCTGTGGTTTCAACTCCCTCTTTTTTGGCGTTCTCCCTCAAAAATGCGGCCCCTTCCTCTTTTTTTTGTGCGGCCACCTTTTTCAGACTGATTTGTTGTAACTCCATCATGGCTGCCTGGGCTTCTTCCATGGTCATTTTCGGCTCTTTGCCTTCAAGGGCGTCCTGCAGCCCCTGTAAGATCAGGGCGGGATCCACGGCATAACCCCGTGTTTTAAAATCACTGCCCATCTTCAAGCCCAGGCCGTAACTAAAACGCTCTTCCAGGGTAACCGGTTTGTTGTCTCCCGCAATGGCCGTTGCTGCGATACCTGTTGCCAGAAGGACGATGATCTTCATCAATATTGCCAAACGCATTGGGTTTCCTTTCTAAAAAGCTTATAATTATGGCACTGTAAAAATGCTCGTTTTATATTTTTAAGCGTTTAAAGATCGATTCCGGGATACTGCAAATAATGATTTTGATTATCCGCCAGAACCAGGGGGTGTAAATAAAATTTGGTTTGCGATCCATGGCTTTACGGATGTCACGAGCGATTTGTTCCGGGACGGCCACAAGGAATGAGTCGGGATTGATGACGCCTTTCGTCATCTTGGTGTCAACGAAACCGGGCTTTATGGTGAGTACATGTACGCCCTTTCCGAAAAGCCGGTTGCGTAAACCGGCGGTGTAAGCAGTCAGGCCGGCCTTGGAGGCGCCGTAAATATAGTTGGTGGCACGGCCCCTGTCACCGGCAACAGAGGAAATAACAGCAATGGCGCCGCTTCCCCTCTCGGCAAAGTCAGATGCTACCAATTCCAGCATGCAAACAGCGGAGGTAAGATTGACATCGATAGTGTTCCTGGCCTTACTGTAATCGGACTGACATTCCGCTTGATTGGCCATGTATCCATAGCACAGTATAACCCGGGTGGGTTCACCGGCCTCTGTATTGCACATCTGTCGCCAGAACTCCTGATGACGATCGAAGCTCAGCGCATCGAAAACAACGCTGCCGACCTGAACGGAATGTCTGATTTTCAGATCTTTTGCCATGGTCTCCAATTGTTCCCTGTCCCGGGCCGCCAGCACAATATTGTCCCCGCATGAAGCGAACTCTTGGGCCAGAGCGCGGGCGATGTCTGATGTGGCGCCTAAAATTACAGTGGTTTCATTCATATAACCTCCATAAGCCCCAATCGTCTGGCCTGGTCTGATACGATTTGCTGTTGAGGATCGACCTCGGACTTGATGCCCTTGAATTGAGGCAACTGCGGGTACATGGCTGAAAAGTTTTTTTTGCTTGTAAGCGTATCCTTGGCCAGATAAAGACGACCCCCGTTATAAATTAGAATTTTGTCCAAATCGGCTGCCAATTGCCGCAGACGATCCCCCGTGTTTGGCAGATCCAGCGCAAGGGTGTAGCCTTGATCCAGGAACGATAGAATACCCTCGCGGCCGGCGCCACAGGATTTAAAGATGGCCAAAAATGAGGCAAAACCGGCTGCTGTGATTCGCTCCAAAATCTGTTGGTAGCCAATTTCGGCCGTGTCTCGAGGCAGAAAGGCCTGGTATTGGATAAACCCATTTTTGCCGTAAATTCGATTCCAGTTTGATACGTTATCCAAAGGATAGAAGAAAGAATCATAGTCGATCAGCTCGGTTCTATCATTATTTTTGGCATAATAGAGCCGGTTAAAGGCTTTTACAGTGAGCGGATGTAATACCCAGCTTGGGAAATCGAAGAAAAGCGTCTTGTGGCGTTTTCGCGCAATTCTAAAGGGATTTTGGCGGTAGCGAACCGGCACAATGTCTTCAGCAGCATCGTTGCCAAACATGCATATGCTGCGGCCCATACGGGCGCCTCTGCTCACACAATCAATCCAGGCGACAGCGTGGCGGAACTTGCCGGCATTTTCCGCAAAAATGGAAAAAGTTTCGTTCAAATCCTTTGCGCGTTTGTAAGTAACCTCAACCCACGCGCTTTTCACAGATTTTAACTGGATTGTGGCTTGCAGGATAATCCCGGTGAGACCCATACCACCAATGGTTGCTCGGAATAGGGGATGGTTTTGTGTGCGCGAGCAGGTTTGTATCTGTCCACCGGGCAGCAACAAATCAAAGGACCGAACGAAGGCGCCCCAAGAGCCATCCATGTGATGATTTTTGCCGTGTACGTCAGCGGCGATTGCGCCCCCCACACTCACAAACTTAGTGCCGGGGGTGGTGGGCAGAAACCAACCGCGAGGCAAGAATACGGCAATAATTTCAGCGAGAGAAACACCTGCTTCGCAAGTGAGCATGCCGCTCTGATCGTCGAAATCCAGAAAATGGTTGCGCTGGCTTTGATGCAGGACACTGCCGCCGGCGTTGACTGCCGAGTCTCCGTAAGAGCGCCCGAACCCACGGGCGATGTATGTTTCATTAGAGGCGCTGATCCAACGTTGTAAATTCGCCCTGCTGTTCAGGTAATAGGCAGTACACTGACGCTTCTCATAGTTTCCCCAGCCACAGAGGTATTCCACTACCGACACAAAACACTCCTTTCAAATAGAAACAATCGCTATTACGAGAATTACCAGTATGCAGGAAAGGCTAACGGGATCCCTCACGGCATCGATCAATGGGTCGTGGTGAAGCAGTCCACGGTGCGCCTTTATCCAGAAACGCAAAAGCCAGTACAATACCACCGGGCAAACCAGCCACAGGACGTTCGGATGTGAATACATCTGCGCCACCTTCTCGCTGCCAATGTAAAGAGCCAGCATCAGCACGGAGCTATAGGCTGACGCGATGCCCATTTGCTGGATCATGGGGAGATCTTTTTGTGTGTACCCGCGCCTCGAATTCAACCCGTCCCCCTCGGGTGGGTTCTTGTATAATTCGATACCCCGCTTGGCAAAAGCGATTGATGTGAACATAAAGGCGCTTACGCCCAAGAGCCAATTTGATACCGGTACACCAGCAGCCCAGCCGCCGGCGATGATGCGCAAAGTATAGAACGATGCCAGCATAAAAACATCCACCAAGACCTTTCGCTTTAACCGGAAAGAATAGATCGTGGTTAATATTATGTATCCGGATAGCCCGGCCCGGAAAAGCGGCGGCAAATACAAAGCGGCAAGCGCTGCCACAAAAAACAGCACTGCAATCATTATGGGGCCGTATTTGACGGGCAATGAACCGGAGGCAAAAGGCCGATTGCGTTTTTCGGAATGCATTCGGTCTGCCTCGATATCTACCAGATCGTTAATGATGTAAGTGGCAGAAGCTGCTGCGCTGAAGGCAATGAAGCCCAGACCAGCATGCAGTAACGATGCAACGTCAAAAGAGTGTGCCAAGAGCAGTGGCAGAAACAACAAGCAATTCTTGATGTAGTGATGAGGTCGGAGAGTCGCTATGGCGGATTTCGCCAAGTTGCGTTGTTGGTCAAAGATAACCACCTCCTTTCCGAATTTCCAGATGCGCCCTTTCATGTTATCACTCGGCCCAGCGGCATGGATTTGTGCAGCCCCACCTCATAATAATTAAGGTATCATTTTTGCCGTTTTGCTATCGGTTTACCCCCAATAGATCTTTTTAGGATATCATTGATCGGTTACTTATGCAATTGGCCGATTGGCAACGAACAGCAAGATCATAATGCGGCCCAATGAATTAAAAAGCCTTTGACAACCGATTTGGGCCGGTGGTATAGATGCGAGCGAGAGATGTTGAGGTGATCCCCATATATTTTTTATTGTTGCGGGCAAGCCAACCTTTTTTTACGGCATGCCCGGTTGAAACAGGCATCGGCTTTTTCCGGATGGATACGCCTGATATGGGCTTTAAAGTTTTTACTATCTATTTTGACAGGTAAATTTTGAAGGGGATGTGCCTATGATAAATATCGACGGGTCGCTTTTGATTCAAATCATCAACTTTCTGTTGCTGATCTGGATCCTGAATACGGTGCTTTACAAACCGATTCGGAGCATTTTACAAAAGCGCAAGGAAACGGTTGACGGGCTCTCCGGCGGCATCAAAAGATTTGAGGATGATACCGCGAAACATGACACCGCCTACCATACCGGCATCCGGGACGCCCGGGCAGAGGGGATGAAGGAGAAAGAGGCAATTGTCGAGACGGCCCGGGAGGAAGAGCGGGCCATCATTGATAAAATCGACGCCAAAGCCCAGGCGGAATTGGCCCAGGTGAAAGAAAAAATTGCGAATGAGGCCAACACGGTCCGGCAAGACCTTGAGAAAGAGGTGGAGGGTTTTGCCGATGCCATCGGTCAAAAGATTTTGGGCAGGGAGGTGTCCTAATGAGTTCACACTTTGCCCTAAAACGGGTTGGCCTGATCATCGTACCCTTCTTTTTATTGATTGCCGCATTCGCTTTTATGTTAAATGGTCCAGTGTCGGCCGCTTCAACAGAAGACTCCCACGTCCCGGCGGGCACCCACGCAACAACGGATACGGCTCACGGCGAGGCGGAAGGCCATGGTGAAGCAGGCGATCACGGGGCCGGCTGGGTGGCAACAGACACCTATCGGGTAATGAACTTTGCGGTTTTGTTCATCGCCCTTTTTTTGTTGTTGCGAAAACTGGCGGCCAATTTCCTTTCGGGCCGGATGGATGGTATTAAAACGGAACTGAGCGAACTGGAGGCGAAAAAGGTGGCCGCCGAAAAAGAGCTTTCCGTTTACCAGGACAAACTGGCTAAATTGGACGATGAAGCCAGGGAGATTATGGCTGAGTATATCCGTCAGGGGGAGGAAGCCAAAACCCGGATTTTACAAGAGGCGGAAGCATCGGCGGACAAGCTGGAACTACAAGCCAAACGCAACATTGAATCAGAGTTCAACCAGGCCAAAGAGACGCTGCATGCGGACATTATGGAGAAGGCGCTGGCCAAAGCCGAGACACTGATCAAATCAAAAATTGGCGCGGATGATCAAACCCGGCTGGTGGATGAATATCTGGAAAAGGTGGTGGAATCGTGAAGAATTTAGCTGTCGCGCGGCGGTATGCCAAGGCGCTGCTCATGATCGGCAAAGAGGACGGCCGGGCGGAAAGTTATAAAGATGAGCTGGACGGAGTGACCCGCCTGATCCAATCCAACCGGGAATTGGAACAGGCCATTACCAATCCCCTCCATGACGCAACTGCACGCAAAAAAGTGTTGAACGCCGTGGTGGAGAAATTGGAGCTTTCCCGGGTGATGAAATCATTTATTACCTTGCTTTTTGATAAAGGCCGCATCGGATTCTTAGACGGAATCAACGCTTTCTATCAGGAGTTGGCTGATGAGCTCAAAGGGGTCGCCCGAGCCACTATTGTTTCGGCCACGGAGCTTTCCGAGGAGGCTGTTGAAAAAATTCGTCAGGGGCTTTCCAGAAGAACCGGCAAAGAGGTGATCCTCGATGTGAAACAGGATCCCGGCCTGATTGGTGGGATTGTGACCCGCATCGGCGATCTGGTGTTGGACGGTAGCGTTAAAACCCAGCTTCTGAATATGCGTGACTCCTTAAAAAAGGGTGAGCGCGCGTAAGGCGGCTGGTAAAACGACAGTTTATATGGATATTTTTTAATATTGAAAAACTTTAACGGGGTGAGGGTGCCGAATGGAACTTAGAGCCGAAGAAATCAGTCAAATTATCAAGGATCAAATTACCGATTACGACAAAAAAGTCGAGCTTTCCGAAACCGGAATCGTCCTGTCGGTAGGTGACGGGATTGCCCGCATTTACGGCCTGGAAAAAGCCATGGCGCTGGAATTGGTGGAATTTCCCGGCCAGATTCTGGGGCTGGTCCTGAACCTGGAAGAAGATAATGTCGGTGTCGCCATTATGGGCGAGGACACGCACATTAAAGAGGGTGACATCGTCAAACGGACCGGTCGCATCGCCGAGGTTCCTGTTGGTGATGCGGTTTTGGGCCGTGTGGTTTCACCGGTGGGTGAACCCCTTGACGGCAAAGGCCTCATTGAGGGTGCTGAAACGGCTCGTGTGGAGATGGTGGCGCCGGGTGTTATCGCCAGAAAAAGTGTGCATGAGCCCTGTTACACCGGCCTCAAGTCTGTCGACGCCATGACACCGGTGGGTAAAGGACAGCGTGAACTGATTATTGGTGACCGTCAGATCGGTAAAACCGCTGTGGCGGTGGACGCCATCCTGGCCCAAAAAGAGACCGATGTGTACTGCATCTATGTGGCCTGCGGGCAGAAAAAATCAACGGTGGCCCAGGTCCATGCGATCTTGGAAAAAGAGGGCGCGATGGAATATACCACCATCGTTTCGGCCTCCGCTTCGGAACCGGCCACATTGCAGTATATTGCACCGTACGCCGGTTGCGCCATGGGCGAATATTTCCGTGATCGCGGCAAACACGCCTTGATCATCTACGACGATTTGTCCAAGCAGGCGGCCGCCTACCGTCAGGTGTCACTGCTGCTTCGCCGTCCGCCGGGACGTGAGGCGTTCCCAGGCGACATTTTTTACAATCACTCCCGTTTGCTGGAACGTTCCGCTAAACTGAGTGATGAGCTGGGCGCCGGTTCATTGACCGCCCTGCCGATTATTGAGACCCAGGCCAGTGACGTTTCGGCCTACATTCCCACCAACGTGATTTCCATTACTGATGGCCAGATCTACCTGGAGCCGGGGCTCTTTTTTGCGGGTGTCCGTCCCTCCATCAACGTTGGTCTGTCGGTCTCACGGGTAGGGGGCGCCGCCCAGACCAAGGCGATGAAACAGGTGGCGGGAACCTTGCGGCTGGACTTGGCCCAGTACCGTGAGCTGGAAGCGTTTGCCGCTTTTGGCAGCGACCTTGATAAAGCCACCCAGCAACAGTTGACCCGTGGGGCGCGTCTGGTGGAAATCCTCAAACAACCCCAGTATCAGCCGCTTTCAATGGCCAAACAAGTGACAATCCTATACGCCGGAACTCGTGGTTTCTTGGATGAGCTGCCGCTGGACGTATTGGCCAAATACGAAGCCGGACTCTACCCGTTCATCGAAGATCGCTATCCTCAAATTTTCTCCCGGCTGGAAGAAAAAGAGGCCATTGATGATGATTTGGACAAGCTGATGACAGAGGCCATTACAGCCTATGGTGATGAATTCAAAGACACCATTAAATAGGTAAGTGCCGTATATTCACTGAGGGCAAGTATAATGGATTTAAACAAACTTGTTACAGCGTTAACAGCATATTATTTTTCGAATGTGTCAATAGATTAAGAGGTTATTGCCTCCGCAGAGTTCATCGTTCCTTGGCAACCTCTCGTTAATGAGATCGGCCGCATCGGGCGGCCCGAATTTCGATGCATGCAATCATTATGAACAGACAAAAGAGGCGTAACGCATATGCCCACTTTGAAAGATGTCGAAAACAAGATCAAGGCGGTCAAAAAGACCAAACAGATCACCAAGGCGATGAACATGGTGGCGGCGTCACGGCTTAGGGGCGCCCAGACCCACATGGAAGCGTTTCGGCCCTATGCGTCCAAGTTTTCCGAAGTTTTGGGAAGTTTGGCGGAAAAATCGGGCGAAGAGAGTAATCCGCTTTTGGCGCCGCGTGAGGAGGTGGCCAATGTTCATATTGTGCTTTGCACCTCGGACCGTGGCTTGTGTGGCGGTTTTAACACCAACCTGATTGAAAAGGCTGAGCTGTTTGCCGCTGCTAAAGCAGCCGGAGGGGCCGAGGTGACCTACTCCTATTTTGGTAAAAAAGGCCGCGACTGGGGCCGTAATCAGGGTAATGCCAAGGTTGATGAATATATTGGGATTGTGGGGGCTTCCTTTGGTTTTAATGTGGCCGGTAATGCCGGCCGAAAGTTGGTGGACGGCTTTTTAGAAGGCCGTTACGACGAAGTCTACATGGTTTACTCCGACTTTGCGGGGATGGCCAAACAGGTCCCCACGGTTCAGCAGATTTTGCCCATCCCGCCCATTGAAGAGGTGGAGGCAAACGGTGAGGCGGCGCCCGGCGACTATCTATCCGAGCATATCTGTGAACCTTCGGCCAATAAACTGCTTGATGATCTGTTGCCGCGTAACATCTATGTGCAGGTGTTTAAAGCGCTGTTAGAAACATCCACGAGTGAACATGCCGCCCGGATGCTGGCCATGGATAACGCCACCAAGGCTTGTAACGATATGATCGAGGAGCTGACATTGATGTATAATAAGGCGCGGCAGGCCTCTATTACGGCGGACCTGATGGATATCGTCGGTGGAGCCGAAGCGCTGAAGGGTTAAGTTGGAGCAACGGACAATCCCGTCGGAACTCAATGAATAATCTTGGGATTTATAGATATAATCATTTTACCACTTTTTATGAACGTGGGAGGAATTGATGAGTGAGAATATCGGTAAGATCACACAGGTAATGGGACCTGTGGTCGATGTGGCGTTCACTGAAGGGAATTTGCCGGCGATTTTGTCGGCGCTGTTTATCACCAACCCGGCCATCAACGACGAAGAGGATAACCTCGTGGTGGAAGTGGCCCAGCATTTGGGCGATAACGTGGTGCGGACCATAGCCATGGACGTTACCGATGGTCTGGTACGGGGCATGCCGGTCAAGGATACCGGCAATCCGATCATGGTTCCGGTGGGTGAAGCGGCTTTGGGACGCGTCATTAACGTAGTGGGACGTCCGGTGGATGGTCTCGGTGAGATCAGCCAGGAAAAGATGATGCCCATTCACCGTGAGGCGCCCAAATTTACCGAACAGGATACATCGGTCCAGGTTCTTGAAACGGGTGTCAAGGTGATCGACCTTCTGGTGCCTTTCCCCCGGGGCGGGAAAATGGGCATGTTCGGCGGTGCAGGTGTTGGAAAAACCGTTATCATGATGGAGATGGTCCATAATATCGCCATGCAGCATGGTGGTATCTCCGTGTTTGCCGGTGTGGGAGAACGGACCCGTGAAGGCAACGATCTCTACCACGAGATGAAGGAGGGTGGCGTTTTACCCAAAGCATCGCTGGTGTACGGACAGATGACCGAGCCTCCCGGCGCGCGCGCCCGGGTGGCCTTGTCGGCCCTGGCCGAAGCGGAATACTTCCGGGATGTAGAAGGTCAGGACGTGCTGATTTTTATTGATAATATTTTCAGGTTTACCCAGGCTGGTTCCGAAGTGTCGGCCCTTTTGGGTCGGATGCCGTCGGCGGTGGGGTATCAACCAACCCTGGCCGTCGACTTGGGCGAGCTGCAAGAGCGCATCACATCCACGGATAAAGGCTCCATTACCGCCGTTCAGTGCGTCTATGTACCCGCCGACGACTTGACCGACCCCGCGCCGGCAACCACCTTTGCCCATCTGGACGGCACCGTGGTGCTTTCACGTCAGATCTCCGAGCTGGGGATCTATCCTGCGGTGGATCCCCTGGATTCAACTTCCCGGATCCTTGATGCCGCTTATATTGGTGATGAGCATTATGACACGGCGCGTCAAGTCCAGCAAATGTTGCAAAAGTATAAAGAACTCCAGGACATTATCGCCATATTGGGAATTGAAGAACTCTCCGATGACGATAAATTGACCGTTTCCCGGGCGCGTAAAATACAGCGTTTTCTCTCCCAGCCGTTCCATGTGGCCGAGGTATTCACGGGCAAACCGGGTACGTATGTGAAGATCGAGGATACGGTCCGTGGTTTTAAAGAGATTTGCGATGGGAAACACGACGACATTCCCGAGCAGGCCTTCTATATGAAGGGTGGTATCGATGAAGTTGTTGAGAGTTCTAAAGAACAGGAAAAAGCGGCTTAATCGGAACGGCTTGAGTCAGTAAATAGCCACAACAAGCTGAAGAAAAGTCCCGCCTGCGCCAAGGCCGTCGTAGGCGATGGGCCCTTTCACGCAAAGGGGTAAGGATGGCTGAAAATATTCGACTCGAAGTGGTCACTCCTGAAAAAGAGGTGGTCAGCGAAGAGGTACAAACTGTAATCGCACCGGGAGTATTGGGGGAATTTGGCGTACTCGTGGGGCACACGCCGTTTCTGACGCCGATTCAAACCGGCGTCATCCGTTATATGGATGCCAACGGTGAAGAACACGCTGTTTTTGTCAGTGGCGGGTTTGCCGAAGCGTTACCGGACAAGGTGACGGTTTTGGCGGAATCGGCTGAGCGACGTAAGGATATTGACACCAACCGCGCCCAAACAGCATTGGAGCGGGCTGAAAAGCGGTTGGCGGAAAAAAATAAAGATGACGAGATCGACTTTGTCCGCGCCAAGGCGGCATTAAGACGCGCCCTGGTGAGAGTTAAGGTGGCGGGCAGCCGCACCTGATCAGTCATCCTTGAAATAGGATGTAACTACCGGAAATAAGTTGATGTTATTGGTGATGAGACCTTTGTATAACTCCCCCTTTTACCCAATTTTGGCGTCAGACTGAAAATGGTATCCTCGACATATTCAATATATTCCTCCGGTTCCATTTTTCGCCTTCCTTGAACGTGAACAAAAATAGATATCCTGCAAAGATCTCAATTTCTGGGCTTTCCGTGTCTTAAGGAACTTTGCCGGATGCTGATTTGGTGGCGATGCAGGGAATCGAACCCCGGACACTACGGATATGAGCCGTATGCTCTAACCATCTGAGCTACATCGCCAAAATCGTGGGGGAGTGCTTTTATCAGCTTGTTCGGCCCCCGTCAAGACTGCTGACGCAAAACGAATCGGGCCGACTTAAAACGATTTACCCTTTCCTGACTTTTGAGCTAGGAGACCGGTTCCGATTTCATGACTTTAACTGAAAACTCCTTTAGGCTCTCATCCAGATCAAAAAAGACCACCATAAAGGGAATCGACGCGCCCGCATCAACAACGGGCGCCGTATCCGTGGCGGTAAGCTTTGCATCAATCGCCTTGGGGTCAAGGGCGATCAAATCAAGATCCGACAAAAACCGTCCGCCCACGACCATTTTCTCGGCGAGTATGGTGTTGGTTTCATCAAACAGGGTTCCTTTTATTTGCACTGCCTGCTGAGGCGTATCATCCCGGTTAGCCAGTTTACCTGAAATCACAAAAAGCCGTCTCCCCTTACTATTGCGAACAATACGGCTGTTAATATTAATAGCTGCGATCATCTTAAAGGGCTCTTTTTTCATCGAATCCAGCGATTGGCTGATATATGGCAAATTGAGACCCTTCAACCAGGGCATTGACACCCCTTTTTTATCCAGCAGAACCAGAGCACCGTACGCTACAGCGGGCAGCAGCAATAATAGGATCATCATGGGTAGACACCCCTTTTTGGCGGGCGCCGTTTCCATTTTAGGGCCAACGCCACGTTCTTTATCAGCCGTTGAGAGTGTTTTGGGCGGCGCTTCATCCGCATCGGCCAGATCGGGATCTTGTTCCGTCTCAAAGGCCAGCGGGGGCTCGGGCCGGGTCTTGGGCGTATCATCGGTTTCGGGAGGCGCCATGTGCGCCTCTGCACGGCCCGCTTTCCGGGAGACTGCATCTTCGCCAGTAATTTTGCTTTCAATGTTTGGTGGCGTCGCTGTCGGTACAGGAGTGGTTTCAACTGCTGCAGGCACAGCATCAGGGATGGTCGGCCCTTGAGCAGGTGGATAGACGGTGAAAATTGCCTTGCACTGGGAACATTGCACTTTTGATCCCGATGGCTTGAGGCGGGTCTCATCCAGCTTATAGTTCCGTAAACAGCTTTGACAGGTGACAATCATAGCAATCCTCGAATATTCGCCATATAAGTCAGAAAATTCTTTATAGACCGGTTTGCGCCAACTGTGCAACCAGTCTTTGCTGCTCTTTGGAAAGTGTTTTGGGGATATCCACCAGGATACGTACGTAAAGATCCCCCCAGCGGCCCTGATGCATGTACGGCAACCCGGTCCCCGCAATCCTCATCCGGGTCTGATGACGGGTGCCCGCCGGAACTTTTAACCGCCTGCTATTACCATCGGGCATCTCGATGGTAACCGATGTTCCTAAAAGCGCCTCGGAAAGCTTGATCAATTGGGTGGTCGTCAGATCATGACCTTCAATGGTAAAATGGGGATGCGGAACCACTTTGGATTTGACGAGCAAATCACCGGCCGGTCCGTCATAGGGGCTTTGTCCCCCTTTACCCTTCACACGCAATTTTTTCCCCGTAATGAATCCTTTGGGAATCTTTACCGACAGATGGACCGTTCTGCCCTCGTGGGTATAGTGGATCGATTTATCCACCCCATTGATGACATCCACCAAAGAAAGCGCCACTTCATAGACCAGGTCCTGTCCCTTGACGGACGCCTGGCGGCCAAACCCGCTTCCGCCGAAATTAAACCGGGCGCTCCGTCCGCCGCCGCCAAAACCGCCACTGAAGCCAAATTCCCGTAAAATTTCGTTGATATCGAAATTGCGGAAAATATCCTCCTCGCTGTAGCGCTGTTGGAAATCGGCCGAACCATAGGTGTCGTATTGCTTGCGCTTTTCCGGATCACTTAATACGGCATAGGCTTCGCTGATTTTCTTGAACTTGTCTTCAGCCGCCTTGTCGCCTTTGGTGTGATCAGGATGGTACTTCATGGCCTTTTTGCGATAGGCTTTTTTGATTTCCGCCGCGCCGGCCTTTTTATCCACCCCTAAAATTTTATAGTATTCCGTGGCTCCCATTCGGGTGACCAACTCCTTTTTCCTGTTTGTGGAAGAGAGGTATTATTTGTTTTATTTTAACAGGTTAAGTATAACTCAGGAGACACCACTGTCAATATTCAAAGAGAGCTTCTTTTCTGTTCGCAAGCGGTCGTGATGCATCTTGATGGCGACCATCAGCACCGATATGGCCGCAGGTGTCATCCCGTCAATACGGGAAGCTTGACCCAAGGAGGTTGGAGAAATATCCGTCAATTTTTGTCTCAACTCATTGGAAAGCCCTTGCAAGGACAAGTAGTCCATATCTTTTGGAATCAGAAAATGTTCCAAGGCTTTAAACTTTTCAACCTCCCTGTTTTGGCGCTGGAAATAACCTTCATATTTTAACTCGATTTCCACTTGGCGGATCACCTCAGCCGACGGCGGTGCCGGCGCCGGCGCCAATGTAGCCACCGCATCGTAATCGAGCTGCGACCGTTTGAGCAGCCGGTCCAAAGGGACCCCGGTTTCAAGGCGTGGTGTCTTTTTCGCCTCCAGGTAAGCATTGACTTCGGGTGTCGGCTTGATGACGGTTTTACGAACGCGGGTAAGTTCTCTTTCAATGGCAGCCTGGTAATCTTCCATGGCGGCAATCTTTTCTTTGGGAACCAAGCCCATCTCGAAACCGATACGCATCAGGCGCAAATCGGCATTATCCTCCCGCAAAAAAAGACGGTATTCGGCCCGGGAGGTAAACATCCGGTAAGGCTCCTTGGTGCCCCGGGTCACCAGATCGTCCACCATCACTCCCATATAAGCCTGGGAGCGATCCGGAACAAAGGCGGGCCGGTTTTGCAGTTTGCAGGCAGCGTTGATCCCCGCCCACAGCCCCTGGGCCGCCGCCTCTTCATAGCCGGAGGTGCCGTTAACCTGACCGGCCAGGTAGAGTCCTGCCACGGCTTTGGTCTCCAGGGTCGGTTTTAGCTGGGCCGGATTGATGTAGTCATATTCCACGGCATAAGCGGGCCGCATGATTTCTGCTACTTCCAGTCCTTTGACCGACCGCACCACCTGCATCTGAATATCCAGCGGCAAACTGTTACCCAAACCACCGGCATAAATTTCCCGGGAATCCACCCCTTCAAATTCCAGGATGATCTGGTGGCTGTCGTGATGCCCAAAGCGCACCATCTTATCTTCAAACGACGGGCAGTAACGGGCCGACACGCCGGAAATGGCGCCGCCGTAAAGGGCCGACTTTTTTAAGTTTTCCCGAACAATGCGGTGAGTGGTTTGATTGGTGCGGCCGATATAACTAGGCCACTGCAACGGATGAATCCGGCCTGAAGAAAAGGAAAACGGCCTGGGTTCGGCATCCCCTTTCCGGGGTTCAAACTGATCAAAATCGATGGAATCGCGGTGCAGCCGAGGCGGCGTACCGGTTTTCATCCGCCCCATCGCAAACCCTTGTTTTAAAAGGCTTCGGGCCAATCCATAGGCGGCAAACTCTCCCGCCCGTCCCGCTTCAATGGAGCGCAGACCCACATGGACCCGACCACTTAAAAAGGTGCCCGCGGCCAAAATGACCACCGGAGCAACATAACCAAAGCCGGTATGATCGATCACCCCGGTCACGCGTCCATTTTCCACCACCAGCTCTTCCACCAGCGCCTGCTTGAGATGCAGCCGGGGGGCCTCCTCCAGCACTTTCTTCATTGCCCCGTGGTAGCGCTGTTTGTCGTTCTGGGTGCGGGTGGAGTGAACCGCAGGCCCTTTTTTGGTATTGAGGGTTTTATAGGAGATGGCCGTCTGATCAGTGATTCGCGCCATTTCACCACCCAGAGCGTCAATCTCTTTTACCAACTGCCCCTTGGCCATCCCGCCGATGGAGGGGCTGCACGGCATAGCGGCAACCTTGTCCAGATCAATGGCAAAGAGCAAGACTTCATGCCCCATACGCGCACACGCCAAGGCCGCTTCGCATCCGGCGTGACCGGCGCCCGCAACAATGATGTCGTAGGTGGTTGTACTCATGCGGGAAAGGTAACGCAGATGAACCGAAAAAGCCAGTTTTGGAAAACCGGCCGTCAATATCGGGTTTGTTAGTTGATTTTTAATAGCAAACCCGGATTTGATCACCAACGCTTCTATCCGGTCGATATAGGCCTCCACCGGCAATTTGTCCGGTACCGGCGCCAACGCTTCAATGGGAAATGGTGCGGTCTCCCCTTTGGGGATAGTGGCGTATACTTTCTTTCCTTTGGGATAGGAATCGATAATACCCTGAAAGGGCCGGCGGCCTTTTTCAATAACGACAAAATCGAGGCCGTGCTTCTTCGCCCGGATGGCGCCGGCAATACCGCCCGGTCCCGCACCGACAATCCCGATATCGTATATTTTCATGGTGTTCATTCATTTAAATATAGACTACAATCGTTGGTTATCAATATGTATGGCTAAGAATCAGGGGGTCAAGAAAAAAGTGAGCGTCACCAAACGGGAACGATACTATAGCCTAAGCGCCGATCTGCGCAAACGGTTCGGCTGCCGGGTGCAAAAGATCACCGTGGACGCAGGGCTCACCTGCCCCAACCGTGACGGCGCCGTGGGGGCGGGCGGTTGCATCTACTGCAATGCCGACGGTTCCGGTTCCGGTGCTTTTGCCAAGGGGGTGTCGATCAAAGAGCAGATTGAGATCGGTAAAAAGGCCATGATCCGGCGCTACAAAGCCAAAAAGTTTTTAGTCTATTTTCAATCCTACTCCAACACTTACGCGCCCGCCGACCATTTGGCCCACATCTACCATGAGGCCCTGACCATTGACGGCGTGGTGGGACTCTGTATCGGCACCCGGCCCGATTGTGTTTCCGAACCGGTTTTGGATCTATTGGCTAATCTTTCCCGAGAGTATCTGGTTTGGCTGGAATATGGTCTCCAAAGCGCCCATGATCAAACCCTTGCCGTCATCAACCGCGGCCACGATTGCGCCACGTTTAAAAGGGCGGTGCAAGAATCCCAAAAGCGCTCAATTAGGACCTGCGCCCACATAATTTTGGGCCTGCCCGGTGAAAACAGGGCCATGATCGGCCAAACCGCCCAATTTTTGGCAAATCTCGATATCGACGGTATCAAGTTGCATCTGCTTTACGTTGTCAAAGGCACGCCCCTGGAACATCTCTATAACCAGGGCCAACACCGCTGCCTAACCCGAAAAGAATATGTGGATTGGACCTGTGATGTGCTGGAGCGGCTGCCGAAAACAGCGGTGATCCACCGCCTCACCGGCGATCCGCACCCCGATGAACTGGTGGCGCCTAAATGGTCTTTGGATAAACGGGGCACCCTCGCCGCCATCGAGCAGCGGCTGGAGGAGCGCGATACCCGGCAGGGGGGACTGGCAGAATGATTCCATTTTCAACGATCCCGGATATTAGGCGTTTACAACGCCATCAGGAAGACCGATAGCGTTGTGCAATAGGATAACGCCGGCCATACCCAAAGGCTTTGGAGGTGACCCGCAATCCCGGCGCCGCCTGATGACGTTTGTATTCGTTACGGTCCACCCGCCGGATCACATCTTCGATGAGTTGCCGCTCAATTCCCAGCTCAACAATATCGGCGATCTCCTTGTGCTCTTCCACGTAGGCTTTTAAAATAGTGTCCAGCACATCATAGGGCGGCAGGTCGTCCTGATCCGTCTGATCCGGCGCGAGCTCCGCCGAAGGGGGTTTGGCGATAATCCGCGGCGGGATATATCCATACTGCTCATTGACCTTGCGACACAGTTCATACACAAGGGTTTTAGGTACATCTGAAATCACGGCCAGCCCGCCGTTCATATCGCCGTAAAGCGTGCAGTAACCAACGGCCAGCTCCGATTTATTACCCGTGGAAAGCACCAGGCTGCCTTTTTTGTTGGAGTGGGCCATTAAAATGGTGCCGCGAATCCGCGCCTGGATATTCTGTTCAGTGACGCCGGGTGTACCTGGCACAAAGTCGGGAGACACTTTGTGAGTAAACGCCTCAAAGATCGGGTCAATGGGAATAATTTCCAAATCCGCCTTCAGGTTGTTCGCCAACGCCCGGGTATCTTCGTAATTTTCCTGTGACGTATAGCCCGACGGCATAAAGATCAGTGACACATTTTCCGCGCCTATGGCCATCACCGCGATGCAGGCGGTCAGGGCCGAGTCGATGCCGCCGCTGAGTCCGATTACCACCTTTTGAAAACCACACTTATACAGATAATCCCCGGTTCCGGTCACCAGTGCCTTGATGACCGACTCGGTATCCGTGGGGGCGATGGACCGCATCGTTCCCACCGCCCGGGTGCCAGGGGCAACATCCACCACAACCAAATCTTCCTCAAAATCCTTTGCCTGGGCGATCAACCGGCCCTGGGCGTCAAAGGCCATACCGGCGCCATCAAACAAGAGACTGTCATTGCCACCCACCTGATTGGCGTAGAGCAACGGCACGTTATATTTTGAGGCAATGCCTCCAAAAAGCCGGCGCCGCAACCGGATCTTGCCCATGTGAAACGGTGAAGCGGAAAGGTTGATCAGGAAATCGACCCCTTGTTCCGCCAGATGGGCGCCCGGATGGGTGTGGTAACGCTGATCCGGGAAAACATCCTCATCGTTCCATAGATCTTCGCAAATGGTGATCCCCAACCGTCGACCCTTATATTCAATAGGCCTTGTAGGCTCACCCGGCTCATAAAAACGGTGTTCATCAAACACATCATAGGTGGGTAAGAGCTGTTTATACACTTTGGTCAGGATTTTGCCATTTTCAAGCAGCGCCGCAGCGTTGTGCAGCGGTTTGCCGCCCGGCTTGGCACTTTTATCGACATACCCCACCAACACGCCGATCCCCTCAATGGAATTGATCAGATCATCCAGGGCCGCGAGGTTGGCTTTTACAAAACCCTTTTTTTCTAACAGATCCTTGGGCGGATAGCCGCAAACAGCCAATTCGGAAAAAATCACGAGGTCGCATCCTTTTTCCAGGGCGTTGCGGGCTGCGTCACGGATACGTTGACAGTTATAGGTAAAATCCCCTACAACCGGATTGACCTGTGCCAGGGCTATTTTCATAAGAATATGGTATGCTAAAGTTTAAACGGATCACCCCCGGCGAAAGCCGGTGGTTTCGTCCAGTCGGTCGAACAATCATGCGGGCACCACGTCGGCTGCAACGAACTTGTTGGCCGGCATTTCACGTGCGCGCTCTTATCGCGTGCACTTCCACAGCTTTCGTTTTCCCCGCCTCCGTACCCTCAGCGATTGTAAACTCAAAAAGGATGTTGCGGTTGGGTAATGCAGAAGTATCTACAGTATCCGGCAGTTCCGAATCGTGGCAGAATACGTTTCGGTACGGCGAGTTCGGATCGCGAGTGTCCGTGCGCCATAGCTCAGCCTCAACGGTGGTCAGGTAGCGAATCCAGCCAAAGCCCTTGGAAGCGTCATGGGCATAAAATACGCCCCTTGCGAATCCATTTATTTCGCCCCATTTGTGCCGGGTAGCGCCGTTTCGTGTGATCGGCAACAGCCCTGGAACCAGGTATCCCGACATGTACAAATCCGCTTCTCGCCGAAGGTCAGCGGAGACGTTGTCAAACGCAATTACTTCCACCCGGCACCCTTTGTTTTGCAGCGCCTTTACAACCTGCACGAAATCCCCGTCACCGGTTGCCAAAACGACGCGCTCGAGGGTTGCTGATTGCAGGAGGGTATCAACAGCCAAATCAAGATCCACGTTTGCCTTGCCGATTTTCGCACCACTCTCATCGGTGTACCATTTCGTTTCCTTCCGAATAACCTTGTACCCTACATCGCGCAAGGCTGAGTGGAACCGAAACTGACCAAGTTTGTATTCCGTGTCGGTCTCGGCTCTGGCAGCGTCGTAACTGACATACGCATTCAGGCGGACGGCTTCCGCGGCATCTCTACAGGCAAAAGCACGGAGCACTTCGTAACGCATTCCAAAGCCGCCGTTCATGGCAAGGTTAGTGGCATCTACGTAAACGCCGATCTTCATTGTTTACCCCTTTCGCAAAAACTGTCGGAAGTCGTCAGGCTGGCTAACGTTAAGCTCACCGGCGGCAATGGCGCGCAACGGAATTGCCGTCCGGTGCAGCGCTTTGTTATGTGCTTATTTTGTAAATTCCCATACATCTTGAATAAGAAAATTATCGAAAGTTTTAATATGATCTTTGAGTATATCTTCAGTTGTCATATTGGGCCTTATATCGAAATAATAAACCCCATCCAAAGGATTCAATTTGATCGTGTAGCCGTTGAAATGCCCCGGCAAAAATGTTGCGTTGATGCCATACTTGCCTTCTTTTCCTTTCCTCTGAACATCATTTAGAAAAATGGCAAAGTGCGGTGTTTGAGTATCAGTCAATCTATTGTAAAGAAATTTATCAATAAATATTTTGTCAATTCGGTCTTTACTTGATGTTTTAACTGAACCGATTGCCTTGGTGACATCATCAACCTTTACAATCAAATCGTGTTGATAATTCATTTTAAATGCTTCAGTACCATCAATTTTTACAGGAACGGAAATAGTACCGTCAGTAACCTCAACACCTACTTCAGCAATAATCAACCTGATAAAACGCTCAAACAAGTCTCCATTTATTTTTCTGGCAGTATTTGATTTATTTGCTGGTAAAGCATCCAAGACAGCGCCTATTGATTGCTGACATGTATAAATATAATCATTCAATAATTTGCGATTGACGTTCTGTTTTGCCTCTTTGCTCCGAATGTTTTCCAAAAGAGTTGTGAACTTGTCTCTGCTTGCTTCAAAGTCTTCGTATGAAAACATCAGGTTGCTATTGATGGGCCTGGTTACATTGTAAGTTCCATCTTTCTTGTACTGGAAGAATCTATAATGATTTTCATTTCGCGAGACAATCACCGCCTGTAAATTTGTTTTTATGAACTCCAAATACTCCAAGCAAAAATCCGTATAGTCAGATATAGACTGGAACTTATCTTTGTTGGTTGCTGTGTTGATAATTTTCTTCAAAGTCATCGGATGGAATTCCTTCTGTTTTCTGTAGCTCTGTCTTGTGCAATCCATTCATCCTTGGTTTTGCGGGGGACATTTTCTAATCGCTCGATTGCCCATTCATTATACTCATTTGAAAGATCACACCCTAACCATCTCCGTCCTAGCTGTTCAGCTACAACAAGAGTTGTTCCTGAGCCAGAGAATGGATCAATAACCAATTCTTTGGGATTGGAAGATGCCAATACAAGTTTTCGCAACAATTCTTCAGGTTTTTGAGTTGGATGCGGTGTTTTCTCCCCCATACCATTGCAGGTTGTTGGAACTTCAAGAATGTCTTTTGGCTTTGCTCCTTGTGGATGCGGTGTCCAAACATCTTTTCTCTTTCCTCCGTTTCCATACTGACTTGTCTCAGCTTGTGGATGAGAAGGATATTTTAGTGTGTGTTTCCCATATGGAATTCGCACATCGTCGATATTCATTGTAAACTTTTTACTTTTCCTTAGGTGAAGTATGCTTTCATGTGACCGCCCCCAGTCTTTTCCAAGATTTGCCTTATTTTTGTAATACCAAACTATCCACTTGCACCCCTTGAAGTACTTCATAGATGGGTGTTTCAAATCCGCTAAAATCTCAGAAAAACCACAAATATAGAGAGTTCCCGTTGTTTTCAAAACACGGGATGCCTCGCTAATCCATTGCATTGACCAGTCAATGTATTTTTCTTGGCTTTCAAATTTATCCCAATCAGCTTTCTTGATGTTATACGGTGGATCAGCAAAAATAAGGTCAACAGTTGCGCTTGGCAGGGATTTAAGCCATTCAATACTGTCTCCTTCATACAAAATATTGTCATTTTGCCTGTAAACAGGGTGGAAGGGCACAGAATTTCGCGCCTGCAATCGTTCTCCACGCATTGGCACTTCAAACAGCCCTGATTGCAATATTTCTGGTTTCAATTTTTTAACAGGCATTTATTGTCCTTGTATCTTCAACACATAACGTTTAAGCTAAGTGCTTGCGTTAGCAGTCCGCTTTAGCGATTGGTTATAATTTGACACTCGGCGTTCATCCTGATAACATTTGCTTTCCCACCTTAGCAGAAGACCCTGATGAAGACAGCCCGTGGCTTTCTTATGAGTTCGAGGTAAATCTTCATTCGGTTCTATGGAACAACATAGGAGGTATTTACATTTTTGCAAAATGGGTTCATCCGTGGCAGTGGTATCCACTATACGTTGGGCAATGCGACAGTTTTCAAGGGAGAATCCCCTTGCACGAACGATGGGGAGAGGCATTGTCGTTAGGGGGAACTCACGTCCACTCAATGGCCGTTCCAGACCCACTCCTACGCGGCGAGATTGAGGCTGAATTGATTTTATGAATATCAGCCACAGATGGATAGGCTTGCTTCCATTCTGTATTGTAGCGATTCCGGCGCAATTCTCATCAGCCCATTTTTCAGCATCTTTTTTGTATAAAAAGGACGCTATAGGGACTTTCATATTCTTTTGAATTACATGATAGTGTTTTTTTCCATCTGCCTGTACTGCCATAATTTACCTTCCTTTCAAATTATAGCAGTGTTAATAAACGTAACTATTTTCTGCGATACCTTTTTCTATATACGGAAATTATTTCTGCATATCAATACATGAAACAGGGCTTGCGTGAAAAATAGCCTTGGTTTTTGCCATGCTACCATTTACGAGATTCAACTTCTGCATACATATATACCACAAGGTTGATATGGAAAACAAGCCCGGGTTCCCAAATCCACCGCCTGAATGTGTATGGTCTCCATTATTAATGCCACCCCTTCGGGGTTCTGAATGTTTGTATGGCTGTTGCTATAAAAATGTCAGCCCTTCGGGCTTATTTGTGGTTCATCTCCAAATATACATAATTTTCCGGTAAAATTTCATGCAAAATTTGGATTGAACTTTCCGCCTCAACTGTGTGTGCCTATTCACCGGCTATCGGATGTAGGTTATAAACCCTTTTTGCTGCAATTGTCGGGATGGTTGACGGGTTTGGAATAGTTTCGCATAATAGCGCCACTGTAAACTCAACCACAGCCTGGTACAAAAGGAGGGTGCATGTCATTGCAACCCGGACTCGAATTTACCCACCGCTATATCATTCCGGCCGACAAAACCGTTCCGGCCCTCTATCCTGAGGCGTCGGAACTTACCATCATGCCGGAAGTGTTTGCCACAGGTTTTATGGTGGGGCTGATGGAATGGAGCTGTATTCTAGCCATCAAACCCTGTCTGGATTGGCCCAGCGAACAATCCGTGGGTATCGGCATCAATGTCAGTCACCTTGCAGCCACCCCGCCGGGATTTGAAGTGGCTGTTAAAGTAAAATTGGCGGCGATTGAAGGCAAAAAGCTCTCTTTTGCCATCGAGGCCCACGACGGTGTGGATCTCATCTCCCAAGGCACCCATGAGCGCTTTATCATTGATAAAGCCAAATTTGAGGCCAAGCTGGCCGATAAACGGCAGCGCCAAAAGCGTTGATCACCATACCGTGGAACGAATGTGATCCATTTTCTCGCCATCGGTGCGCTGCTGGGTCTATCCGCCGGGCTGTCGCCGGGTCCACTGTTGACCCTGGTCATTACCGAAACAATGCAGCACGGTATCCGCGCCGGGGCCAAGGTGGCCGTGGCGCCGGTTATCACCGATGTTCCCATCATCCTGCTTACTTTCTGGGTTTTAAAACAGTTTACCCATCTGCATCTTTTTTTGGGCGCCATCGCCCTTATGGGCGGCGGAGTGGTTTTTAAAATGGGGTTCGACTGCCTGCGTCAACCGGCCCTGGACTTAAAAAAAACGGAGCTGCAATCCAACTCGTTGACCAGGGGAATAGTAACCAATACCCTAAATCCCCAACCTTATCTATTCTGGCTGACCGTAGGTGCGGCGATCTTTGCTGATGCGGCGGCTGAGGGCAACACGGCGGTAGCGTCATTTCTCGGGAGCTTTTATTTGCTGCTGGTGGGGTCAAAAATGACGTTGGCGTTTATTATTGGTAGATCGAGACACTTTTTATCCGGTGGGCTTTATCTTTTTACGTTGCGCTGCTTAGGGTGTTGCCTGATCTTTTTCGCCCTGACACTTTTTTATAACGGTCTGCTCCGGCTGCTAAACAGCGTCGCATAAGCGGCTCTATTCATATTTCTTTCGTGCCTTGCAATATTGACTTGCCATGACCGCCCTGTTATTTCCAACCGTAAAACTATGACCAATTACAATGACAACTGAAAGGAATCCATTCAATGGAGAGAACTCTATCGATTATCAAACCCGATGGTGTTGACCGTGGACTGATGGGTGAAGTGATCAAACGGCTGGAAGAAAATGGATTAAAAATTATCGCCATGAAGATGATCCACATGACCGATCCCGAAGCCCGGGGGTTTTATGCCGTCCACAAGGGGCGGCCCTTTTTTAACAGCCTGGTGGAATTCATGACCTCCGGTCCGTGCGTCGTGATGGTTTTGGAGGCGGAGAGCGCCATCCAGCGCTACCGGGATCTAATGGGCGCCACCAATAAAGACGAGGCTGCCGAAGGTACCATCCGCCGTGAGTTCGCTACTGATATCGAGAAAAATGTGGTCCACGGCTCCGACGCAAAAGAGACTGCCGCCACTGAAATCACATATTTTTTCAGCCAGTTGGATATAGTTACGTAAAGTATCAATGCCGATTCCGGAATCCACCACCGTTGTTTTAAAAGAACCCCGCTTTCCTGAAAATATCGGAGCGGTGGCCCGCGCCATGCACAACATGGGATTTTCGCGATTGGTGGTGGTCAATCCCGACTACTGGATGAACAAGATCCGCGCCTTTGGCAGCCATATGAAACTGCGGGCCCGGGAGGTGAGCATCATCCGGGGGATCTGCCGCCAAATTGACTGGTATGGTGAAAAGCGGTATCGTGACGGGGTTCGCGACGACAAACGACTCACGGATGCCAGGTTGTTAGGCAAGTACCCTTACCGGGTTTGCCGCTGCGTATAGTTTGTTTATTCTGAGAACCTTATTTATGGCTGTGGTTGATGTTGTGATCTGCACAAACATTAGAGAGTGCCAGTATATGGCTGTAGAAAAACCAGGTTCAATACGTTCCTTGATTTGGGCATAATCGTCAGGGAATGATTTGCGCCTGTGGTGCTGAAAAACGGAGACAACGGACTGTTTCGGAAGCTGCCCAAGAATTCCTGATATGTCCCCATAGCTGATGTGTTTCTCATTCCGTGATTTCTCAGGTTCAAACCCGTTGTCGGGGTCAAGCAAAAGAACCTGGTTTTCGGCATTTTTCAAGTTCGAGAAATAGACTTGTCGATTTCGAAAATGTTCTCCTGAATTATGGAGATTTATTCTGTATGAATTACCGGTTCTCGCAGGAAGGCTATTGATCGTTTCAAGAGACCGACTTTCTCTGAGATCATGACAGAACTCGATGACTTCATCTCGTGCCGGAAACAGAGTCGGGTGAGACTTTCCGTCATTTCCACCGTCGTCCGGTGTCATCATGAGTGCGATATTGAGTAGCGGGTAGTTCAGGGAAGAAGTAAGAAAGTCGTGATAGTCCCACTTGAAACTGTCCTTCGAATCCCCCAGATATTGCAACTTCATAGTTCTTCTTCCTGCCTAACGATCATCATAGCCGACTGGAAAAAGCTGCATAGTGAAACGGCGCGGCTTTTCACAGTCCGCTGTTAATGCGGTTGTGAGCCACTCTATTTGTCAAATAGTCTTAACTGATTGGCATAATTGGCGATTCTGCTTTCTGCCAACCTTACATATTCAGAATCAATATCATACCCAATATAGTTACGCTTATCTTTGATAGCTGAAAGACAGGCTGTTCCACTTCCGACAAAAGGGTCTAAAACAACATCGTTTTTGAAAGTATATAACTGAATCAGCCTATGAGGCAATTCTTCCGGGAATGGAGCAGGGTGTCCAATTTGTCTGGCTGAAACGGCAGGAAATGACCATACGCTCTTTGTCCATTCGAGAAATTCTTTCTTTTGAATTGTGTTTTCCCTGTTCTCTCTCTGCCTTGAAAATGTTTCTTTAGAAAAAACTAAAATATATTCATGAATATCCCTTAAAACAGGATTTGCGGCTGAAAGCCAACTTCCCCAGGCCGTTGAAGGGCTTGCGCTTGAAGCCTTGTTCCATATTATTTCACCACGCATGAAATAACCAATTTCCTGCATGCCTTCAATAATGTAACTATGGAGCGGTATGTACGGCTTTCTGCCAAGATTGGCAATATTGACACAGGCGCGTCCACCAGGAACCAAAACACGATACGTTTCTCGCCAAACAGTATTTAATAGCTTTAAATATTCGTTCAAACTCAAATCATCATCATACTCCTTGGAGACATTGTATGGAGGAGAAGTAACCATTAAATGAACACTATTGTCCGGCAACTCATCCATTCTCTCACTGGATTTACAGAAAATTTTGTTGATATTCTTTTCAGGAATTTTGCTCTCAATATATTTTATTTTTTTCCCATTGCGCAAGCCGTCATACAACCTGCTTTCATAAAATTTGGTGGAGTCATGGTTGATACGCCCTGGGGTGCCGAATGCGCTTGTCTCAGTACCGGATCGCCTTTGTTTATATGCTCCATTTGCCATTTTATTTCCTTGTAAGTGAACCAATTTCAAAACGTTCATGTAAATGTTGCTTGAACCCCCAAGGGGTGTGCCATGATCTTTGAAAATTGATTAAAGCGTACCCATTCGACGATCATAGCGGGCAAATGGTCTAAATTTGCCGTT
>Ga0209788_1000078_pt1 | contig 26859 bp, 30 predicted proteins | sample WorMetLIZISLAND1_2_FD_187415 | JGI IMG/M metagenome (GOLD analysis project Ga0209788, IMG submission 187415) | Marine gutless worms symbiont microbial communities from Max Planck institute for Marine Microbiology, Germany - Olavius clavatus LIZARD... ...
ACTGGCCAGCCAGTTCCACCGACTGGTCCGAGCCTACAGGCGAAAAAGAGGGCACAGAGTGTGCTTGAAAAGGGCTATCCTACGCGACAAGAAATACGGCGCTACCCACACCAAACGCAAGAGAGCCTGAGACGTTCCTCGCTGCGCACGGGAATCTTCGTTCTCCACCGCACCCACACTCCGTGACACCGCATCGGGGATCCCAGTGACCAACCGGTCCACCGCCTCTTGCAACTGGCGTCCGTCGGGTTGGGTAGGTCTTTGGCTGCCATGTAGGCGGCGATGCCGGCCATCGGGTCGCCGGATCCAGGGCGCGCAGGCTATGGGCGATCCGGTCGAGGTCGAAAGGCTTCAGGTAGAGGGTGCGGGTTTGCTCCTTACCGCCCAGGGCATGCCGGAACTCTGTACTGTCGAGAAAAAAGTTGGGGCACCCGGTGACGACGAGCTTGGCCTCCGGGTAGTTCGGACCCCAGAGGGAACGGAAGTGGCTGATCCGGGTCTCGGTATTTCCTCTCTGATCGATCTCGTCGAATCCTTCGAAGATCAAGAGCAGGCGTCCCGCCCTATGCAGATGCAACAGGGCCTGGGTCTTAATGCCGTAATGGTGGGTCCAGGTTGCCAAGAGCTCTTCCGGCGTCAGGCTACGTAGGTTCTTGCCCCGCAGCTTGATCAGAATCGGGCCCCGGACATCCGGGTGCTGGTCGAGCCGCTCGATGAGCCGATAGCAGAGCATCAATGAGGCGGTGCTCTTGCCCTGCCCGTACCCGCCCAACAGGGGTAATTGGGGCTCGGTATCGTTCCCGAGCCAGTCATGGATGAAGTCCTCCAGGATAAGCTCCCGGTCTTGGGCCTCATCTTCCGAACGATAGCCTGAAGGTGTGTAGGTGTCCTTCAGGGTCAAGCTACTATCCATCAACCTAGCCCGCTCGACCCGGTCACAGATGTCGTCGAAATAGTTCGAGAAATCCACCAGATCGGCCAGCAGCTCCGCTTCACTGGTGTATCTCAGGCGATAATCTTCATCTTCAGGGGGCCCCCGTGGGGCGGGGTCGTTCTGTTTCGCCGCCACGATCAGCTCGATCTCGGTGCGTCCTTGGTTGCTCGCGACCCGGCGGGCATAGTCCGCCAATGGGGACAGGTCTTGCGGGGTTTGCGGATAACAGGCCAGCACCGCCAGGGCACCTGTATGCTTCTCTTCCCCCAGCCAGCATTGGTGCGCCGGGTCGTATTCGCCGTCGAACCGATAGCCGCGGTTGCGTAGCTGCCACAATTGGCGGGCCCGTTCGTGCCAGATCAGGGATTCGGGCCTCTCCAGGATCTTGGGTTGGGAGTCGGTGGTCTCTTGGTAAGGCTCCAGTTGCTTCCGGACTTCGGACTTGCGGCTGAGCAGCCGGGCAATGTCTTGCCGTACCCTGGCGGTCTTGCGGCTCTGCTCCTGCTGGGCCCGGCTCTTGCGGCCGGTCCAGGAGGTGAAGACCCGGATGTAGGCATAGATCAGGCCGCCGAATACAACCATGAACGGGGGCAAGGGTGGCGGTGCGGATTGAGCGGTCAGTCCCAGGAAGTCGAGTAGTACGAACAGCAGGCCACCGAGCGGAGATGTATCGAGCGACAGACTAGTCAGGAAAGATGCCCCGAAGGCCGAAAGCGCGGAAAAGCCGAAGAAGGCGAAGCGTTCCCGAGTATAGTGATCCCGCTTCCATTAAACATAAAATGTGGGTGGAAAAGGAAACCACCGCGTAGCGGCTGCATCCTTGACAGGCTGGGTGGGCGCAACACAATGCGGGCAAAAGGGGATCGGGACACCCGGCGGATCAAGCCTAATGTCCTGCTGTTGCTGAGTTCGCCGTGATGCGTGGCCTCGTAGCCCAAATGCCCCGATCCCCTCATGCATACCCCTCTTCTGCGCCTATCCTGCCTGCCTGTCAAGGATGGTTTTCTTTTCCATCCTACCCACACAATCCGTAAGAGAGCCGAAAAATTCAAGGTCCCCTAATACATGAGTGTGGAGGTATTTCTGTTTCTGTGAATCTTAGAAACAACAAAGTGGTAAGATTACCAACCGGAGTTTTCCGTTACTCCCACCTGTTGCGAAAGGACCGCTTTTCGGAGCCTGGGCACGCTTACATGGTCACCACGGTGACAGAAGGGCGCGCTCGGCTGTTCATCGACTGGCGAATCGGCCGTGCGGTTGCGCGTGAGTTGGTCGACGCGCCAGTGGAGACACTTGCCTGGGTGTTGATACCCGATCATCTGCATTGGCTTTTCGTTTTAGGCGATGAGGGTCTCGCCGTCGTGGTTCGCACGATGAAATCACGTTCGGCTCGGGCGGTGAACCATCTATTGGCTCATGAAGGTTCCATGTGGCAGAAGGGTTACCATGACCATGCCATTCGCCGTGAGGAGGATCTGTGCAAGCTTGCTCGATACATGGTGGCCAATCCTCTGCGTGCCGGCTTGGTGGAGAAGATCAGGGGCATCCCCTTTGGGATGCTGTTTGGTTGTAGATGGAGGGTTCCCTCAATTAGGTAGCACGGGCAGGCCCGTGTCTACCGCATGGTATCGGGTGTAGGCACTGGCTTGCCGGCGCTAAGGTGAGGTCCCCGTAGGTGTGGAACTCTTATCGCGTGATGTCGGATGCGGTGCGGGCAGGCTTGCGCCTACCGCTTGGTGCCAGATTCAGCGCGGGCAAACCCGCGCCTACCGTGTGGTGCCGGATTCAGTGCGGGCAAACCCGCGCCTACCGTGTGGTGCCGGATTCAGTGCGGGCAAGCCCGTGTCTGCCGGGACAGGCGCGAAGGGTGCAAGCCGCTTATTTCTTGCGTTCGTTGAAAAGAGGTTTGTGGGGGCTTACCCTGCGATTGGTCGCCGGTGGCCGGGAGCCGGCTGGTTCGCCATTGGGATCGAATTGCCCGGTCCCCAGGAGCCGGGGCTTTAGCTTTTGCTCCCCCTCTCCCCAACCCCTCTCCCGCCAGGGGAGAGGGGCTTATAGCAGTAGCCGACGGATCGGCTTGGTGGAGTCGAGTGTGTGCCAAGACCAGCAGGATATCGGCCTATGGATACCATCCGCATCCGCGGTGCCCGCACCCATAACCTGAAGAATCTGGATCTGGATCTGCCGCGGGACCGACTGATCGTGCTCACAGGTCTGTCCGGGTCCGGTAAGTCTTCCCTGGCCTTCGATACCATTTATGCGGAAGGTCAACGCCGCTATGTGGAGTCGCTGTCCGCCTACGCCCGCCAGTTTTTGTCCATGATGGATAAGCCGGACCTGGATCATATCGAGGGTCTGTCGCCGGCGATCTCGATCGAGCAAAAGACCACTTCCCATAATCCCCGCTCTACCGTCGGCACCATCACCGAGATCTACGATTATCTGCGCCTGCTCTTCGCCCGGGTCGGTAATCCCCATTGCCCCCACCATGGGATATCTCTCCGGGCCCAGACCGTGAGCCAGATGGTGGACCAAGTGCTGGCTCTGCCGGAGGGCGAGAAGCTGATGTTGCTGGCCCCGGTGGTGTCGGAGCGTAAGGGGGAGTACCAGCGCCTGCTCGGGGAGTTCCATGCCCAGGGTTTTATCCGCGCCCGTATCGATGGCGAGCTGTTCGAGCTCGATGAGTCCCCGGAGCTAGACCCCAAACGCAAGCACAGTATCGAGGTGGTGGTGGACCGTTTCCGGGTCCGGCCGGACTTGGCGTTGCGGCTCGCCGAGTCCTTCGAGACAGCGTTGGGCCTTTCCGATGGCTTAGCGCGGGTGGCCTGGATGGAAACCCCGGACCGGGAGGAGCTCCTGTTCTCCGCCGCCTTCGCCTGTCCCCTGTGCAGCTATAGTGTGGCGGAGCTGGAGCCGCGCCTGTTCTCGTTCAATAATCCGGCCGGGGCCTGCCCCGCTTGCGATGGCCTGGGGGGCAAGCAGTTCTTCGATCCGGCCAAGGTGGTGGCCCAGCCGCAGCTGAGTCTGGCCGGGGGGGCGGTCCGGGGCTGGGATCGACGCAATGCCTATTATTTCCGGATGATCCAGGCCCTGGGTGATCATTATGGCTTCGATGTGGAGACGCCCTGGCTGGACTTGCCGGAGTCGGCGCATCAGGGGGTGCTCTATGGCTCCGGGCAGGAGAAGATCCGATTCTCCCTGCCCCGGGAGCGTGGGCCGGGCCGGCTGCGGTCTTTCGAGGGGATTATCCGCACGATGGAACGGCGCTATCGGGAGACGAATTCGGACCCGGTGCGCGAGGAACTTGCCCGCTATCTCTCTCAACAGCCCTGTCCCGACTGTGGCGGCTCTCGTCTCAATGAGGCCGCGCGTCATGTGCTAGTGGCCGATCACAATCTGCCGCAGCTGACCACCCGGCCCGTGGGCGAGTCTCTGGGCTTCTTCGAGTCCTTGGTCCTGCCCGGTCGACACGGCGAGATCGGGGCCAAGATCCTCAAGGAGATCGCCCAACGTTTGCGGTTTCTGGTGGATGTGGGCCTGGACTATCTGTCCCTGGAGCGCAGCGCGGATTCCTTGTCCGGCGGCGAGGCCCAGCGCATCCGACTCGCCAGTCAGATCGGCGCCGGCCTAGTGGGGGTCATGTATATCCTGGATGAGCCTTCCATCGGCCTACATCAACGGGACAATGCCCGTCTGCTGCGGACTCTCACCCATCTGCGGGACCTGGGCAATACGGTGATCGTGGTCGAGCACGACGAGGAGGCCATCCGCAGCGCCGATCTGGTGGTGGACTTAGGTCCCGGCGCCGGCGTCCACGGCGGCGGGATCGTCGCCCAGGGTACCAGCGATCAGGTGGCCGCCAATCCCGATTCCCTGACCGGCCGGTATCTGTGCGGTGATCTGCGCATCGAGATCCCGGCCGACCGTACCCCGGTGGAGCCAGAGCGCCAACTGCGGGTGCGGGGGGCCCAGGGCCACAACCTGAAGGGGATCGATGCGGCCATCCCGGTGGGGACCCTGTGTTGTATCACCGGGGTCTCGGGCTCCGGCAAGTCCACCCTCATCAACGATACTCTGTACCCGGCCGTTGCCCGCCAGCTCAACGGTGCTGGTTTGACCCCGGCGCCCCACGACGTGATCGAGGGGCTGGAGTATTTCGATAAGGTGGTGGGTATCGATCAGAGTCCCATCGGTCGCACGCCGCGCTCCAATCCAGCTACCTACACCGGCTTGTTCAGCCCGGTGCGGGAGCTGTTCGCCGCCGTGCCCGAGTCCCGTTCCCGCGGCTATACCCTCGGCCGGTTCAGCTTCAATATCAAGGGCGGGCGCTGCGAGGTCTGCCGGGGAGATGGGTTGATCCGGGTGGAAATGCATTTTTTGCCCGATGTCTATGTCCGGTGCGACGCCTGCCAGGGCCGGCGCTACAATCGCGAGACCCTGGAGATCCGCTATAAGGGTAAGACCATCGATCAGGTCCTGGACCTCACGGTGGAGGATGCCACGGTGTTCTTCTCCACCGTGCCGGCGATCGCACGCAAGCTCCGGACCTTGATGGATGTGGGGCTGGCCTATATCCGCCTCGGCCAGAGTGCGACTACTCTGTCCGGGGGCGAGGCCCAGCGGGTCAAGCTCTCGCGGGAGCTTGGCAAGCGCGATACCGGCCGTACTCTCTATATCCTGGACGAGCCCACGACCGGGCTGCATTTCCATGATGTCAAGCAGCTCCTGGAGGTGCTCCGCCGCCTGCGCGACCGCGGCAATACGGTGGTGATCATCGAGCACAACCTGGATGTGATTAAGACCGCGGATTGGATCATCGACCTGGGGCCCGAAGGGGGGGACAAGGGCGGCGAGGTCGTCGTCACCGGCACCCCCGAGCAGGTGGCCGCAAGCCGAGACTCCCATACCGGACGCTTCCTCGATCCCCATTTAGCACGGGGGTGGTAGCCGAGTTCCGGCGGCTATAGGCCCCTCTCCCCTGGCGGGAAAGGGGTTGGGGAGAGGGGGATCAAAAGCGGATCCTCGATACCTGCTCCACTCGGTGAGCATTCGATATTGGGTGATCGTGGGATGATCCCGCCGCAGAGCAAAGGTCCGGTAGGAAGCTTATCGTTTGTCTGCGCTATGAATTGACCACCGATTTTTGAAGGTACCCCTGCGGGGACATCGCGAGCGATGAATACCCGGATGAAGGACCCTCTCTATCTCTTCGGCTTGGTACCTTCGGATACCGCGATCGTTCCGGCGGGCACCGGGGTCGATGACCGGTATCCGTTGGAGTTGCTGGAGCTGGGGGGCTCACCGCGGTCGTCAGCCCTGTCTCGCGACAGGACTTCGTCGGTTCCGAGGCCCAGGACCGGCTGCGGAACCTCGCCTGGGTGGGGCCGCGGGCCCTGCGTCACCAAGGCTGCGCAAAGCCGCCGAGTCGGAGCTGGACAGCACCCTGGGCAGCGCGTGCCGGTGGTTGTACGAGCAGTTGAGTGAGACGGCCGCCGAGGCCTGCAGGGTCCGGCTCCAAACGCGGGAGCAGAGTGGGCTTACCCAGGAGATGGAGGCAAACTGGGCTTTCCTCGTCGCCCACTCCGAGTTGGAGAGGTTCAGGCAGCAGGTGGATGCGCTATCGGGCGAGGGGAATTTGGGCGGTTTGCTGCTGCGAATGAGCGGGCCCTGGCCGCCCTACAGCTTTGCACCTCGGCTCGATGGGGGGGAGTGATGGGCAAGACGCCGTGTGCCTGGGTCCGACTGGGTCGCTCGGATCTCATCCCGTTATTCCGGCAGGGATCACCGCAGTCCGGATGCCGGGGAGGGCAAAGATACCGGAGGCCCGGACGATCGGGGTCAGCAATCATCGGCCTACTATCCGTGCCGCCATTGCCATCGGTAAGATATTGTTTCACCGGAATATCCCGGAGAACCCGGCGCAGCGGTTCTTCCGTACTGTCTGCCATGACGTCTGCAATATGGATACGGTGAAGGTGACCCGAGAGGGGAAATCCTTGATGCCCGAAATCGTGGACGAAATCATTGATCGGGTGTGCCGTGGGCTTGTTTACCGGCCGAAAGGGAACAGCCGAAATCGGTCCTCGGTTACTACCGGCAAGGGGTGAATTCTTATGCCTTTGGATAACAAGAATCGCAGTCTCAGGGGATTGGCGAATCTCCGTACCATGGCGGGGCGTACGACCCACTTCTCCAAGAGCTATAAGGTTTACCTGCGGGTTGCTATCTTGGGGATCGGAAAAGTCCACCGTAGTGTCGAGCGTACTCACGTGTTGCAACGCGGGCAGATTCTGAATCAACGCTTCCGCGAGATCGATGATGAGAAACGCCAGCTGTCCGAGGTCATGAGTACGCGGGACGCTACTCTGAAGGAGCTACGCCCGGCTCACCAAGAGTGGCTTGCGGCTATGCGTCAGACTGCAAGCCGCACCACCAAAGAGGCCAAAAAAAGGCCGGTACTTTGCCACAGCTCTAGATTACCGAGGCCGAGAAGCAGCGCCGGCGCGAGACCGAAGCTGCTCGCAAGCATAAACCTAGGCGGCAACGGTCTTTAGGGCAGGGATTCCGATTGCAGTATTGAGGGGAGCTTGAAAGATTCGAGGCTTCCACAAGCTTGCCTAGCCTCCGCTCTTTAGCCCATCTCCCAGCGATGTGGCTTCGCGTAGGATAGCCCGAGCAGGACCCATGCCCAGTTCGAGATCGATGGGCGCACAAAGGTACCTTTACGCAATTACTGCCGCCGACGCCCTGGATGGGTTCGAGGAAATCTCAAGTTCTTTCGGGGCTTGCTCTGGAGATCGGGACCGGGCCGGCTTTATGTTGGTCATCACCCCCACGGACTTGGCCTTCGGAGGAGAGCCGGGGCCTAGTCGATGCCTGCAAGACGGCGGGACTGGGGCTCCGGCATCTGTTCATCAACCTGTTGACACCGCGTATGGCCTGTCCTTTCTGCACCGCCCAGGTGGAACGAGATAGGGCTTGGGTCTCGGCGTTCGAGGCCGATTTTCCCGCTTTTTCCACTGTGCCTCGGACCCGAGTCTACCGCGGCGATGCCCCGCACGGTCTGCAGACCGTGGCGACCCTCGGTGCGGGTCTGTATGCCGGAAGAAGATAACGATATCTCATAGTCCCTATAACCGGCTGTCCGAGGATTCGAAGAATGGCCCATTACGATTCCTATGCCGGCTAGGAGCCAATCGCCCTTTCGAAGATGCTGAATCGGATCCTGAACAAGGGAGTCATCGTCACCGGCGAGGTGAAGATCTCGGTGGTGAATGTGGATTTGATCTACCTGAACCTCCGGGTTCTGGTATTTTCCGTGGACGCCGCGCTACGCAACCTCGAAGCTGGCCCGGTGGCATCCCTATGAGCGGTATTGACAAAATGCGGGCTAGGAACGACTTCGCGCGCGTCATGCAGTCCGTGACTGCTGATCGATGAACCGCGGCCTGTCGAGGGCGCAGCCCCGCGCATCGATATATCCGGTGAAGACGTCAAGAACGGGGTCGGTCGGCTAGTATTGGTGCTGGTGCGCCTGTTGCATGAGCTCTTGGAGCATCAGGCCATCCGGCGCATGGATTCCGGGACCCTCACCGACGATGAGATCGAGCGATTGGGTTTGGCCCTGATGAAGCAGACCGAAGAGATCGAGCGGCTACGCAAGGAGTTCGGATTGGAAGAAGAGGACCTGAACATCGATTTGGGACCGCTGGGCAAGTTGCTGTAGATGTGCCCCCTATACGAACGATGAGACGACCCGCCTCGCACGCCAACTACCGAGGAGCCGACATGGTGCAACAGAGCGGACTGAAGCACGCGATCGAGACCAACAATTTGGCCGATGTATTCGAACGTGTGCTCGACAAGGGGATGGTCACCGCCGGTGACATCAAGATCAAGCTGGTGGACATTGAGCCGTTGACCATCCAGCTACGGCTGATCATTTGCTCAGTGGGCAAGGCCAAGGACATCGGTATGGATTGGTGGACCCAGAATAGTGCCTTTCGCGAACTCGTAAATTCGGCCTCCGTTACGACCGGACTCGAGCAACGGATCGATCGGCTCAAGGCCCGGTTAGCCGCAAGGTTCGACTTGGAGTCTTGAGATAAGGGCACCTTGGATTTTCGATGGTGCTCGATTTGTAGCGATGAGCTTCCTGATGAGCCTTTACTCTTCCTTGGTGGGCGATTGCGAGAACACCCTATATCGGATAATGTTCTAGCTTTATCGTGCCCAGTGTAGCCGGTACCGTGGAATGATCCCACTTTCAAATCCTTTTCATAGGAGGAGCACAGGAAAGCGGGAGCGTACGCGACGAGCGGAGTGCGACGCCCCCCGCGTAGGCGTAGGGTTGAAAGCCAGGCCATGCAACACGGCGTCCAGTCATTGTGGGAGTCCGGGCGCCGCGCGGAGTGTGCGCCGGGACGAACGCGGGCCGCCGAATGCCATGGCCGTCGCCTAATTTTTTGCACCCGAAATCGGACGGACCCCATTTCGGGTTGCGCGAACAATGGCGACGCTCCGAATCGATCCTTGGTCTTTCCCTGAAAACAGAACATACAGGGTGGGCTATGCCCACCATTGAGCTTGCTCGATATTTTCCGGTGGGCGCAGCCTGCCCCCTACGGGATCCCCGCCGGTACGGTAAACCTAGCCATGGAGCTTTTCGAATCCACGGTGTTGCCTGGATCGCTAGGCCTCAGGGCGAGGCGGTGTGGAATGGACGGTGCACAAGTTCCACAAGGTGTCCGAAAAACCGGCCTCGACTCTCGGATTTTGGACATCCGGTGTTGTTTCCAAAGAGCCGCACCCTTTTTCAATGTGCCCTTTCGTGAGAACCGGTACCAAGTCGATGCACTATGCCTGGTTGCTTCTCCTGCTAGCTTTCACCATCGGCCCATCCATCGGCCAAACCGAGCCCCTTCGCGTCTTTGCCAGTGTGCCGCCGATCCGGACCTTTATCGAAAGAATCGGTGGCGAGCACGTGGATGCCCGCGCGATGGTGCGGCCGGGCTACGACTCCCACACCTACGATCCGACGCCGCACCAGATCGGAGCCTTGGCAGAGGCGGTGCTCTATGTCCGCACCGGACTATCGTTCGAGGATGCCTGGATGGATCGTATCCGCTCCGCCAATCCCGCTATGCAGGTGCTCGACACCCGTGCTGGCATCGAACTCCGTGCCCTGGAGACTCACGGACACGATGATGGGAGAGCGAGCCATGGGCACAATGCCGCCACGGATCAGGGCGGTAGCCATAACAGGCTCGAAGAACACCACGAGCACATAGCGGATCCCACCGGAAGTGCCCGCGATTATGAGTCCGATCCCCATGTGTGGACCAGCCCGCTGTTGGTCAAGCACATGGCCGGGATGATCCGCGCCAAGCTTGCCGAGTTGGACCCGGCACACGCGACGGATTACACCCGCAATTACCGGGCGTTCGTTCAGGAGCTCGATAATCTAGACCGGGAGATCCGGGTGTTGCTCGATCCGCTGCCAAACCGCAAGTTCATGGTCTTCCACCCGGCCTGGGGCTACTTCGCCAACACCTATGGCCTGACCCAAATACCGATCGAGCGTGAGGGCAAGGAGCCAGGGGCCCGGGCACTAGCGGCGCTGATCGACCAAGCGAAGCGAGAGAATATCCGGGTTATCTTCGTCCAGCCGCAGCTCGGCAAGCACCGGATCAGGCAGGTGGCGAAGGCGATCGGCGGTAGAGTGACTGCGGTCGATCCCCTGGCCGCCAACTATGGCGACAACCTGCGCGCGGTCGCACGACAGTTTGCCAAGGCGCTACAGCCTTGAATACCGTCATCGATCTCGAGTCCGTCGACTTTGCTTACGGCACCGTACCAACCCTGTCAGCCATCAACTTGCAGGTGGTGGAGGGCGAGTTTTTCGGCATCGTCGGTCCCAATGCCGGCGGCAAAAGCACTTTGCTCAAGCTGATTCTCGGCCTGTTGCAACCGCAGTTCGGCAAGATCCGCGTGCTCGACCGGCCGCCACGATCGGCCAGTCGGATGCTAGGCTATGTCCCGCAGCATCCGAGCTTTCCGCGCGACTTTCCGATCACGGTCGAGCAGGTGGTCCAGCTCGGTCAGCTCGGCGTCGGCCGCTCCGGCGGCTGGAGGGGTGCCTTATGGCCGGGACAGGCATCCCACGCGGACAGACAATCCGCGCATCGGGCATTGGCCGAGGTTGGGGCCGTGGATATTGCCGCGTGCCGGATCGGTAACCTGTCCAGTGGACAATTGCAGCGCATCTTGATGGCCAGGGCATTGGTCAGCGCCCCTCACATCCTGATCCTGGACGAGCCCACGGCCAACATCGACCAGCGCATGGAGAGCGAGATCTTCGATTTACTGAAGGTATTGAACGCGCGCATGACCATCCTGGTGGTCTCGCACGACGTGGCCTTCATCTCGCGTTACGTGAGCCGGGTCGCCTGTGTCAACCGCACTCTGATCTGTCACCACACCGATATGATTGATGGCCATACCATTCAGGACCTCTACGCAGGGCATGTGCGCATGATCGCGCACGGATATTGAGCGATGGAAAATTTCTTCACGGCCCTTGCGAAACACGACTTTCTGCAGACAGCGGTAGCTGCCGCGTTGCTGGCCAGCATCGGATGCGGCCTGATGGGGACCTATGTGGTCGTGAAGCGCATCTCCTTCCTCGCCGGCGGCATTGCCCACTCGGTACTCGGCGGCATGGGGGCCGCCGTATGCTTGGGCTTCGATCCCTTGCACGGTGCCCTGCTGGCCGCTATCTCTGCGGCCCTGCTGATCGGCTGGGTGCGACTGAATTGGCAGACCCAGGAAGACACCCTGATCAGCGCTCTGTGGGCCATCGGCATGGCGGCCGGTGTACTGTTCATCACCAAGGCGCCGGGCTATCAGGCCGACCTGATGGGCTATCTGTTCGGCAATATCCTGCTGGTGTCACACGAGAGCCTATGGTTCATGTTGGCACTCGATATCCTGCTGCTGATTGTCGTCGGAGCCTATCACCATCAGTTCCTCGCCGTGGTCTTCGACGAAGAATTCGCCCGTCTGCGCGGTATCCCGGTAGGGTTCTACTACCTGCTGTTATTGGTGCTGGTCGCGGTGACGGTGGTCCTGCTGATCCGGATCGTCGGCCTGATCCTAGTGCTGGCCTTGTTGACACTGCCCGCCGCAGTGGCTGGACACTATGTGCATTCGCTCGGTCGCATCATGCTTATTGCAACCCTCCTGGGCATCTTGTTGAGCATCAGCGGGCTTGCGTTGTCGTATGGCCCCGACCTGCCGGCCGGGCCAACCATTATTCTGCTGGCCGGGGCGGTCTATGTCGTATCGGCGCTGTTCATTCGAGCGGCCAACCGCCGCAGAGCCGCGCTTGTAGCCGCGAGCCAGGGCGCGAGAAGAAGAGAAGCGGTGGATAACAAGGTGTAGGGACGAGGATGCCCCCTTATTTTTCAAGCGCGTGAACGCTTGAAGAATGGAGCCGAATCGAAATCGCATTCCGACTTGGCATGAGTGTGGGAAGAAGCTTCGGCTTGCGTTGGTCGATTATAAGCACCGATGTGCTTGAGAAATGGTGGTGCGTCCTTGCACCGCACGGGCGCCTCGAATCTTCAAGGCGCCCTTATGCTCAAGTAGCCTCGAAGCCGATATAGGTGTTTTTCTCCTCCCCCTCCGTCCGTTCGATGAAGGTCAGTTTCATGGGGGTGTCGACCTTGATCTCCTCGGGCTTGGTGAGATCCAAGCCAAGGATCTGAGCGCTGATGGCCGGACCCTCGTCCAGGCGCACGATCCCGACACAATAGGGTTTTTTCGCGTCGTAGCCCGCCTCCACCATACGGGTCGGCCCATAGAGAGTTACGGTAAAGGCCTCCAGCTCGCCAGTTCCTTTCATTTCCTCCCACTCCATCTGCTCGCTGTGACAGGAGGAGCATACGGGACGCGGCGGCAAGAACAGCTCGCCGCAAGACTTGCACCGAGTACCCATGAGCTTCTTCTCACCAACATACTCGTAGAAACCGGCCGCATTGTAGAAATCTTTGCTCATGGTTTTATCTCCGTTCGAAAATATTGACGACGCACACCTGACCGCTACCCCCCAGATTGTGGGTCAGGCCGAGGGTCGGCTCCCCCGGTAGCTGGCGTTCGCCCGCCTCGCCACGCAGCTGCTTCCAGATCTCGATGACCTGCCCGACACCCGAGGCACCCACCGGATGGCCTTTGGATTTGAGCCCACCGGAGGTGTTGATGGGACGGTCGCCGTCACGGGCGGTGCGGCCTTCTTCCAGCGCCTTCCAGCCCTGGCCGCGCTCGAAGAATCCCAGGTCTTCGGTGGCGATCACTTGGGTCATGGTGAAGCAATCGTGGACTTCGCAGGCCTGGACGTCTTTGGGCGAGACACCAGCCATCTCGTAGGCAACGCGGCCGGCTTCGGTCGCCGTCTCGATCACGGTCAGGTCGGTACGATCGTGCATGGGCACACCAGAGGCTATACCATTGCCGATGATATGGAGCGCCTTGTCGGTGAAGTTATGGGCCATGTCTTCCGCCACCAGCAACAGGGCCGCGGCACCATCGGAGACCGGGGAGCAATCGAACAGGCGCATGGGCCAGGAGATAACCGGATTGGCCCTCGGATCGCGCAGGAAGGCCATTTCATCGTCCCACTGGGGGATCGGCTTGCCCCTTTTCTTCGCGCTCTTCTGCTTCATCTTGATGAAATCGCCGATACGCTTGCCGAACTGGGCCTTGGCGTTGAGGGCACCATTCTCATGGTTCTGCAGTGCCACCTTCATCATGGTCTCGCTGGTGGCCCCATAGCGGTGCATATAAGCGGTCGCCAGGGCAGCATACAGGCCGGGAAAGGTAAAACCCGCCACGTTCTCGTACAGGTTGTCACTAGCGGTGGCCAGGATCTCGGTGACCTTCTCGGTCGGCTGATCCGTCTCCTTCTCGTAGCCACCGACCAGCACCACGTCCGCGATACCGGAAGCGATGGCCATGACACCCAAACGTAGCGCAGTGCCACCACTGGCGCAGGCGTTCTCGGCACGAATCGCCGGCTTCGGATTCATCCCCACCGCGTTGGCGATAAAGGGGGCGGTGAAACCTTGGCCTTCGAATTGGCTGCTGCTGAAGTTACCGAAATAACATTCGTCGATGTCCTTGGGCTCGAAGCCCTTGTCCACCGACGCCTCCATCTCTTTGAATGCCTCGACGAACAGGTCACGGGTCGTTTTTCCAGGGAAGGCCCCAAAGCTACTCATGCCCGCCCCGACCAGCGCGACACCACGATTGAATCTCTTGGTTGCCATCATCGAATCTCCAGGGTGGTTGATCTACTCGATCTAGTACCGAGTTTTTCGGTCTTTCGCTAAACCGATCATTTCGAAATTCTCCGTCAGGAACATAGGTTGGGGTGACGGAGGAGCCCCAATATCCGCCGTTGTTTCCGGATCTCTTCCCCAGCTCCCGATTGATCTTATCAGCCGTTTTTCCTTTGAAGTGGCGGCGGTGCCAGCCTCACATTTTTTATGTGGTGGAAGATTGCCTCTATTACAATGAATCATCATACTGATGAGGTGCTGGCGGTGGCGGCGGTGGTTCTGATCTTACATTTTTCGGTGGAGGAGGATTCGACTGTTTTTTACTCATTCTCTTTACTCCCAAGTGTTTTCGAGGAATTCAACCCACTTTATGTCTTTGGTATCCACCAAAACGTTTTTGACTCCGGTTATTCTTCTACTTCTCCTCTTATTTCCATGGATCCATGCAGGATCGGCTATTAAGAAAATGTCCTTGTTCCGGTTCCGATGGCCATTCAAGTAGCCATCTATATAATCGCCTCCCATCATCGAAATGTAGGACAATGAATGTCAGGTTATTCAACAATGAGCTAAACCACTCCGACGGATACAATGTTTCCCGCGTTATTATTTATAGCCCCGAGAAGCTTATGTATTTTGTCATTGTTCGCGAAGTAAGAGAAAAGGATGCCGAATAGAATGGCAATCGGGATGGAAGCAATATAGAGATAAGGATTCATTCTACTGCCCGAAGTTCCAGTACTGATCCGTGTGACCAGTATGTATTCTATGATGACCACTAATGCCTGAGATAAACAGCGTTAAAGATTAAAACCTGAACCACACTTTCGAATTGCGAAAGCTTCGGATAAGATGTCAAATTATAGAATATCCAACCTGAGACGAACTCTGGCAACAAAAATTGCCAGGATTAATACTAAAAATCCTTCGAGATGCTCCCCATTTCTTTAATCGTGACTAAAGGTCAAGCTGCGCGTTTCGGGTAGATTTAAAAGAATTCACTTTTCCCGGAGCCGTGGGATGAGGCTTTTCTATTCCATGTTTACTGTAAATATTCGAAGATGATGAGGCTCAGAATCTGTAGAATTGTGTAGAAACTGACATTGATTTTCAGCCGCTTCTTGATAATGGCCACGAGCACATAGACGGAAAATGGCGAGCTCGAGAAGACGAATATACCTGTGGACATGCGTCGTTGTTCTCAGCCCGCAATTTCGCGGGAGCGGCTGGCACCTTAGCGTACCAGCCGCTCAAGTCGGCAACCGGCATAATTCCAAATATTCCTTATTTTAATGAATGGGTGATCCTGACATTACCGGTCATAACGTTGGGACGCTAGTGAGATTTCATGCTAAATCTGAGGGGACTGTGTCATCCTGTCCCTGCCTGTCCCTGACACCCTGAAACCCCAGTAATACTTTCATAGTCTCCCATAGTCTCCGGAGCGTGGGAGCCAGAAGGAAGCATTTTGTCAGGAGTCGTTACTAGATCTTCGGATCCTCCACGATCCTGGCTTATAGGTTCGATATTACTTCCAGGGGGATTATCGAGGTCTAAATTATCCTCTGATTGGTTGAAGGCCATAATTCCTTATCAGCTGATGCACTTTCCTTTGTGGCTGATAACCCCCACAGGTTGGAACATGCTTAATGGGATCGGTTCTATTGAAATCAGCAGGTTAGTTCTTAGAAGCCTCTGAGAAAGTTCCGTTTCCGCAACCAGACAAATGCCGAAGCCCAAAGGATGGGAAACGCAAACAATATAAAAAGAGTAGAAGAATGTGCCAAATCGGATAGCTGCTTCCCCTTTAGCCATATCCGAGAATGAACTGACCCACTCGGATGGAAACGATGTTTTTTGCGTTATACCTTTCTTCTTCACTCTTAATGATCAATGCCTTTCTCCACGTCGGATTTAATAATTCGATCTTCGACCGTCTGCACGCCATAGAGACCATTCTCATCAAAACCCAGGTAGGTTCCCCATTAGTAATGGGAGACTGTCGGCATCAGCCTATCCGAATCCTGTATGAGGTCATCCAAAGTGAATTCGGCAATTCCATGTCCCCGGCGGTAGATCGTCAACACAGCATCATGACCCTGGTAATCGAGGTCAAGCAAATTATTGCCGGGGTATCCGACCACTAGCGCTTCACCATCATTCGATAATGACGCAACCTCGAACCACCCGGGCATACCCCATATCGATCTTCGGACTTCCCGGCGGTTGCAAAATACGATAAACAGGTTGTCCTGTTAATCTTAACTAATCCATGCATGCATAAAATTTGCCGTTTTGTGAATGACTTTCTTGTTTTCCGGCATTACCGAAAGCTGGTCCACAACAGCAACACCATAACACCAACACACTATGATCAGCATTGATGAAAAATGCTTGGTCATAGTAATAAAATACTCTTTAAGAGTGACGGAAGGTGCAATCGGGAATCATCCTGTTGAGTTGTGCCAGAATCGGGCTCAGGTGTCTGGTACGAATTTGGTCGCCGACATTCATGATGCTGTTCGCATCGCCGAGATTGACATGACCTGCAACATATTCGTCATCCACACCCGGAAAGGCCGGAAAGGCCGGAAAGGTATGGCCGTACTCATGCGGAACCGCACGAAAATCTCGGTATTGTCCGGGGCTGTCGGCATTGACATGCACAATAACTTGCTAAGTCCGCACTATCGAGATTGACTTGCATATTTCTGCGATCGACATTGCTAATATAAGTCGTCGGCGTGCTACCGGCGAGAAACTTCCTGACATTGACGGTCCAGTGAGTGTTCTCCATCACCCATCGCACATCGAAATTAATTTTCGACCGTTGGGTTTCTGCGGGCAAACTGCGCAGCTCCCGATGTTCTGAAGCGAATCCGACTACTCCAATAGCGCCGTATTTGGGTATCGACTGCGCGGTGAAAGCGTCGTCTTTCTTGTACGGTCCATACCGGTATCCCAGGTTCGTTTATCCACCGGAGCGTCGCCATTGTTCGCGAAACCCGAAATGGGATCCGTCCGATGTCGGGTGCACAAAATGAGGCGACGGCCATGGCCTTCGGCGGCCCGCGTTCGTCCTGCGTCCGTCCCGGCGCGCACTCCGCGCGGCGCCCGGACTCCCACAAGGACTGGACGCCGTATCGCATGGCCGAGCCTTCGCGGGGTCGTCGCACTCCGCTCGTCGCTTACGCTCCCTCGCTTTCCTGTGCTCCTCCTATGTATCGCCAGCGCTCCTGAAAGAAAATACGCCCTTCATCCACGACGATATCGATTACTCCCTATGGTAGATCTCGGACCATATGTGCCATGATTTCTCCTCGCTCTGCGGGCACCGGTTTGCAAAACCCCATCCTTGGGATGTTTTCTTTCCCTTTCAAGGGATAAGGGAATTGTGCCATCGGCTATCAGGTGCGCTCCCGCAGCCATTTGGCAACACCCGGTGCCAGCATTTTCTGCGCCTTGCCGCCGACATAGATGCCGATATGGCCGGAGGGGATGGCTATCTCCGTATAGTCATCGGTTCCCGCCTTTTCCCCGAGGATCTTCGAGCAGTGTGGCGGCACCAAGTGGTCGGCCGTCGCATAGCAGTTCAGGATCGGCATGGTGAGATTACCCAGGTCGACGATTCGGTCACCGATCATCTTCTCGTTCTTGATCAGCTGGTTGTCTCTCATGAAATCCCGCACGAACTCTCGGTAGGCCTCGCCGGCCGCGTCCGGGCCATCGAACAACCACTTCTCCATGCGCAGAAAGTTCAGCATCGCCTTCTCGTTATCTAGCATGTCCAGCATGTCATGGTACTTACCGAAATTGAGCGCGAAGGGCTTGACCAAGAGAAAGGTGAAGTTGAGAACATCCGCGGGCACATTGCCATAGGCATCGACCATCAGGTCCACATCCACGCCTTTACCCCAATTGAAGAGCAGTCCGACTCCCGGATTCTTTTCGTCCCAGCCGGGATGAAAATCGATGGGCGTCACCGTCAGGACTAGGTTCGCCACCTTGCCCGGGTGCAAGGCCGAATAGCAGGTGGCCAAGGTACCGCCCTGGCAGATCCCGAAGACATTGATTTTGTCGACCCCGTGCCGCTCACGCAGGAAATCGACGCAATTGTCCACATAGCCGTTCACATAGTCGTCCACGGTGAGGTACTTGTCCGCCGGTGCCGGATCACCCCACTCGATCAAGTAAGTATCCAAACCTTCGTTGACTAGGTTGCGTACCAGGGAGCGGTCTTCCTGAAGATCGGCCACTAAGTAGCGGTTGACCAGGGCATAGACGATGAGCAAGGGGGTCTTGAGCAGATCGTCTTGGGTTGGTAGGTAGTGATAGAGCTTGAGCTTGTCTTCCGTGTAGACGGTCTCCTTGGGCGCGGTGCCGATGTCCACATCCTCGTCCTTGAGCTTGCTCAGGAACTCGAGGCCCTTGGTGACCTTGTTATTGAGCTCTTTGATTTCTTTGACGGCATCCTTGGGCTGGATATCAATGGGTAGTGACAGCATGGATCTTCTCCAACGGATAGTGGTTGTGCTCGGAGGTACGCGGCTTAGGGACACCTTAGAAAAATCCCGTCCCTGGAATTTTTCAAGGTGCTCTCAGGTCGTAGGCCGGGTACGTGCCGCCGTCTTCTTGCGGGCCGTTGTTTTCTTCGCCGTCTTTCGGGTTTCCACCGTTTCCACCTGTTTGATCGCATTCCGAGTCGGTGCCGAGGGGGACGGCTCGGTCGACTCATGTACGGCCTTTTGCAACGCCTCGACCTTCTGATCCAACAGTTCGATAGCTTTCTCCGTTTCGGTCTGCCCTCGTTCGGCCTTCTTCAGCACCTTGACCTCCTTGCGCAGCTCGTACAGGGTCTTGTAGGCATCGTCGAGCTCGCTTCGGGTCGGCAGGTTCAGACCCTTCAAGAGCATCTCGACCACCTCTTGCTGCATGAGCTTGAAGGACATGCCGGATGCTGACAATTCACGCTGTGCCTTCAGATATTCCTCGGATGCGTACATCTTGGTGAAGACATCGTCGGCGGATTCGAGCCACAGGCGGTTCAGCTCCCGCACGCTTCGGATCTTCTCGCCTTTTTTGCTCTTTTCCGCCAGGGTCGCCATCACGGTTTCCACCGCCTTCTTCATGGCCCCGGTCGTCAGCTTGTTGAAATCGAGCATTGCCTTGCGCATATTGACGAAGGCATCAAAAGCCCGTAGGACTTTCGCTTGCTGCTCGCGGGTAACGCCGATGCTGGGAATCTCGGCAAAATTGGTAAAAGGCGCGCTCCCGAACCCATCTTGCCCCAGAGTAAGAAAGCGGCCCAGCCCCGCCGATCCTCCCAACATCATCTCCCCGAGATGTCCGCTGCCGGTCGCCGCAATCATCGACGAAACCCAAGGTTTCAGCAGGGGTCCCCACTCGCCCATGTAGGACTGCCACAGGGTCTGGGTGTCCTTGGACAGATCGAGTAAGTCATCAGATGCCCCGGCAACTTGTTGAAACCAGTTGGTCGTAAACCCGGAGAGCGGAGACTGCCAATCCTGCCCGGTAGCCAGCTTGGGAGCAACCAACTGCCAAGCCCGAGTCAACAGCTCCAAGGTGCGCATCATGGAAAACTGGCTCCCGAAGACCTGATGGCCGGCATCCTTTACCACCCCGGTTGGGTCTGCCCAGATCGACATGGATTGCTGAAGCCAGTCCATGGGGTTCATGGAAAATGCCTGGGGCTTGGGTTGCACGCCGGCGGCACGACCGGCAAGGTCTTGCCAGCTGCTCCAGACATTCTTTTGAGCCTCAGTCCAAGCTTTCAACATTTGTTCGGCCTGCTCGGTCCAGTCCGCCATTTGACTCCTCCTGTCGATGGTAATTGGGGATATTCTAACTCGGATGAATTATGGGATCCTCGATAAATCGCCTTCCCGGTAATTCACGGGAACCTTGAAAAATCGCATCCCTGTAATTTGTCAAGTCGCAAAGCGAAGACATTCCGCTTTACTCCCAGCTATCGAGTACTCGATGAGTACTCGAGTGAATGAGAACTGGTGGAAGACCCCATGCCCCGCACGGTCACCTCGAATGTCCCAAGGTACCCAATTATCAACGTGAAGTAAAAACAGCGCACTTCACTTGTTTTTTCAAGCACTTGCGTGCTCGAAAAATGAGGGGAGCGCCCCTATCCCCAATTCGAATAGGGAGAATTCCATCCCTGGAATTCTCCTCCACACGAAGCCGAAATCCGATCTCGACTTGGTTTCATTCTCGATCGATTGCCCGATTAAAAATGGCAGGATATCCGATCTCACACGGTCACCTCGAATTTTTCAAGGTGCCCTTATTCATGTAATGACTTGAGCATCGCTCAATCAGCAACAGCACAGAACGCACACGGATACCATGCAAGAATAGAGGCTCTAAGGCTCGGAATAAAAGGATACTTATACTACAAGTGTCGACCGAGCTGCAACATGACCCGATTGTGCATCCTTATTGCAGAAGATTCGCGATCTGATAGTCTTTAGCCGGCAACCTGCGGGTCCGGAATGGGAGCCCTGAAAATTCCATCTCTGGAATTTTTCAAGTCGCAAAGTTGAGAGCCTTTCGCTGTGCTCCCATTTTTCGAGCACTGACGTTTGAAAATGGCCAGGCATCTTTGTTCGGCAGGGCAACTTGGATTTTTCAAGGTACCCGAGCATCCTCGCCATCATGTGCGCTATTCCCGCAGGGGGCTCATCCACCAAACAAGAATGCTAGGAGGTACGGAATGGAAGTAAAAGGCAGTGTAGTCGTCATCACGGGCGGTGGTACCGGCATCGGTGCCGCCGTGGCAAAAAACCTAGCCGAGGATGGGGCCAAGGTGGTGCTTGCCGGCAGGCGTATCGAACGTCTGGAGCAAACGGTCAAGGAGATCAAGGCCGCGGGGGGTGAAGCGATCGCGGTACAAACCGACGTTACCAAAGAGGAAGATCAAAGCGCACTGATGGACAAGGCGATCGAGATCTTCGGCTCCCTCGACGTCGTGCTGGCGAATGCGGGGCGCTTCGCCGACAGCCTGATGATCAATACCGACAAGAGCACCGGTAAGGTCAAGAACGTCATGACCACCGAGCAGTTCAAGTCGGTCGTCGATACCAACCTCGTCGGTACCTTCCTCACCTTGCGCGAGGCCGCACGACGGATGGCCAACAGTGGTAAGGAAGGTTTACTGCTGATTACCTCCTCGATCAACAGTACCGGCCAGATCGGCCAGCTCAACTACTCTTCCACCAAGGTTGCGCTTACCCTGTGGCCGAAGATCCTGGTGGGCGAGTTCCACTTGAAACACCTCCCGATCCGAGTCGTCGGCGTCTCACCGGGCTACACGGCCACGGAAATCCTCAAAGGTATGAACGAAACGGCTCTGGAGGCGATCCTCAAGGACGTCCACGTGGGCCATCTGGTCGAGCCGGAAGAGCTTGCCAGTACCCTCAAGCACGTCATCACCAACGACTCGATCGACGGCACGACCATCGAGGTTACCGGCGGTCTGGTCTACGGACCGCGGGCGCGCGCCAAGTAGCCTCATCCGTCGCGGGTACCGCGTCCTCATGGCTTCGCGGTACCTGCAGAACGAAGTCATGACACCTCCCGCTCATCGATGGAGCGAGTTCTCCTTTTCGGGGACCTTGGAAAATTCCATCCTTGGAATTTTCCCTCCACGCCAAGTCGAGATTGTGATTGTGACCGGGCTCCATGTTTCAAGTGCTTACCGCACTTGAAACATGGCACCCCCTACTCCCTTACCCCTACCAGTAGCTTTGACGGAGAAGGCCAACATCCCCCTCCTGGGAGGAGCACAGGAAAGCGAGGGAGCGTAAGCGACGAACGGAGTGCGACGACCCCCGCGTAGCCGTAGGGCCGAGCCTTTCGTCGGAGTGCGGCGCGTGAGCGCCGGCGGAGACGAAAGGCCAGGCCATGCGACACGGCGTCCAGTCATTGTGGGAGTCCCGGTGCCGCGCGGTGACCGCGGTGTTGGTCTTCCTGCTGACAAAGGGGGCATTCAACGATTCGAAGGTCCTTGCCTTCGCCCGCCGGGCCGAAGCCGGCGGCTTTCCGATCCTACCGGTCATCCCGAAGCGTGCGGCTTTCAACTTCCGCAGTCTGACCGGAGACCTCGCTTACCTCGGGCATCTCAATGCCGTCGGTTGGGACGAGGGTGACCGACCGGGCGAGCGAGTGTTCACGGCGATTCGACGGCATCTGAGACTGGAGCCATTCCGGCGCGACTGTCGGCTCTTCCTCTTCTAATCGGCGTAGTGACGGTGGCGACGTGGCCCGAGCAGTCCATCAGCACTTTCAGGGGCTTGGCTATGATGCCTTCCTCGATACCGAAGACGAGGCCATCAAGCCCGGTGAAGAAGTCCAACCACGTATCGCGCAGGCGATTCCGGAGCGTGATTTCCTGCTCCTGCTCCTGATCGACTCCCCGGACACCGCGGATTCGGAGTGGGTGAGAGAAGAGGTGACGATCGCCCTGGAGAACCGGGTCGCACTCTTCAGCGTGCGGGTCGATGGCACCGATGGCTTCCCACAGGTTCGGGGGTTATCGAGTATCGAATGGCACGACGATATCGATTCCAATCTCCGCACGCTGGAACGCTATGTCGCCTCGACACTCCTACGCGCCGGTCCTTCGACTGTCGCCTGCGGCAGACGCTCGACAAGCTCGAGCTCATCTTCCCACTGCGGATCCGAGACCGGGGAAAGCGCCGGTTGTTGCTGCGCCTCGGTGAGGGCACGAGTTCGGTCCCTTGCCTGCTGGACTTCGAGGATACGAGCTATGACCTCACAAGGCTCTATCGCCTCGCGCACGGCTGCGTTGCATCAGTCGGAGCAGATCGATCACGGCTTGCTCGTTCATCACGGACGCTGACTACTCTCCGCCGAAGAGCGCGCGGCGGTGGATTGGGCGCGGGGGGCCGAGTCGCTGCAAATTCTGGCGCTGGACCAAGCCGTGAGTTATCTGTCGGGCTTGGCCCAGCCTCCTACCTGAAACGAAGCCCATGCCAAGCTCACCACCCGGTCTCTCGGATATCCCGGTGCTGCTCTCCGCGAGTATCCCGGACGAGATTGCCGGTACCCCCGACGCCCAGCGTATCTACCGTCATCGAGTTCGTGCGCTCGTTGCTCGGGGCGGGTATGCCCCCCAATCTTCGGCGGTCCCAAGGTGCTCGGCGATCGCAAGTCATCCATCAGCTTCTACCAGCTCGAACGCTTTCGCAGGCAGGAACCCCCGGAGACCGCCGACACCGATATCTTCGACGATACCCACTGGCTCGGCGACCCCGACCTCGACCTCGGGGCAGACTTGGTCCAACTGCGCGACCCCATGACTGCTCAGGCCCAGGTCGCCGTCTTCGTCGGGGGCAGATTGTTACAAGCAATTGGCATCAGCTTTACCGGACAGTAGTGAACTGAATCATCCTCTTCTCAAACGCATGGTGGAATTCGCCGATCACATCAAAAAACCCATCCAACTTCCGTACTACCCGCCATATCACAGCAAATACAACCCGCTGGAGTGTTGCTGGGGGATTCTGGAAAAGCACTGGAACGACGCAAAATCGGTGAATACTCATTCCATGCTGGAACGGGCAAAGAGCATGACCTGGAAGAATATCCACCCGGTCGTGAAATTGAGTCGCAAAGTCTACGAAAAAGGAGGTTCCCTCTCCAAAGAGGTCATGCAAGCGGTGGAGGCTCGGTTAGAGCGAAATCCGAAGCAGCCTAAATGGATATCCTCATCCACTCTACCGGCAGGACATGAGATTTCTCGGAAATCACCTTAGCTTAATGCATATACAGACCCATAATAGGAGAGTACCGAAATCTCGTGCCATTCACCATCCTGGGAAACGTTAACCGTTGGCTGGGGACTAGATTCGTTCTTGTCGATCTGCTCCACCCAAGATCCTTGGCTCGGGAAGGAGAGCCACACCCTCTGCTCGTTCCCCGAAAAGTTGATCACAACCATCAGATCCTCGGCCGACTGTTATCGTAGAAATACTCCCAATGGACCGATCGCTCAAACAGGTTACGACCAAGATCTCAATTCGGCATTCCGTAGTTCTCGCCGATTTCCTGTCCCTGCCACAACATTGGAATACCACTTTCGGTGAGCAAGGCGATGGCGTAGGGTTGTACCCGATAGGGTTGTGAACGATCGCCGAGCTTTTTGCCTACGAGATCCTTTATTCCGCTACTGGCAATGCGCGCCAAGAAACGTGGGTTGTCATGAGACTCGATGTACTGAAACGGTGCCACCGGAAACTGGTCACCCTGATTGCGGTATTTGGTGGGGTAGCCAATAAACGCCGGGGCAAGCAAGAATGCAAATTCTCGATCCATGTAGCCCCAAACCGCGGTATCCGCAGCCTTGCCCATCAAGTGATTCTGCCAAGCACAGTTGGAATATGTATCGCGCAGTATCCCCTTCGGATCAGGTAGGTGCTCCGCACACTGGATAATGCGGCTGAAGCCCTGAGAATCTTGGAAACGGGCGATATTCTTGGAGTACTGGTAGGTGTGGTAGACAAGATACGTAGCCGTTGCCAGTAAGACCATCCAACATGCCAAGTATCTAGTCGTAACGAAAACCATCCAAATGATACTCGTCCAGCCAATACTTGTTCAGTGTCAGGAAATAGTCGCGTGCAAACGCTTTATTATAATCGACCCCAGGATCATTGAAGAACTCGCCAGCAAAGTAACCCATCATCGGATTGAGCTTGCCAGTGGCCTTGCACACTAGGCTATAAGCAAACTCGGGGTGGGCATGGGCGTAGACCGCGTCCAGGATAACGGCGATTCCCTTAGCGTAGCAGGCATCTACCAAGATCTTCAGACCTAACCTGATATCATAGCACTCGTCAGGGGGGGAAACCAATGGCGTATAGCCCCACTCCGATTCTTCCTTCACGTTGGTGAACGGCATGAACTCGATAACGTTGATGCCTAACGAAAGCAGGTAGTCCAGTTGCCGCACCACTCCCTCGAAGGTCTCGTTGAATTCGTCCACGTGTAACTCGTAGACCACCATGTCATCAGTTGAAGGGTGTGGCGTTGGGATCCAAGCGAAACACTGAGAGCGTGCCTAATCCGGACTCACGGGCGAATGGATCCGCAGACCAAGTTATCACTGGGTGTGAGTCCCTGAGCAGCTGATAACGGTACAGATACCTACCCGGCTGCCCGATAATGGGTACCCGCTATCGGGCTGACGGTGGCCTTGGCTTCCCATCGGTCGTAGAGCGAGTTGGTCACCCAGGTGAGATTATGTTCCTGCGGCTCGATCTCCCGTACGAACTGATCCTGTTCATGGATGATGCGTACCTTGAGCTGATAGCCTTCAGCCGGTCTGATTTCCGGTAGATAGATCCCAAAATGTACATCCCACTGATTTTCAGCGACCTGCTTCGGATGTGCACCAACTTTCATAAGGTCGATCATGGTTTTTTCTCCCTTTCAATTTTCCCGAATATCACAATCAATCTGATACCTGATTAGCAAAAATTCTCCGTCCGGGTCATGAACTGAGCCACTGCGGAAGGTGGTGTTCTACTTTTGTTGTGTGCCGGTGCAGCGGGCACCATGAAAAATCCCAGGGAGACCGTCCTTACAAGGTTCCCTTTATTCGGCAACGGTAACTATCAGCTGCTCCAATTGGGACATTGGGGGGCGACCCTGGAAGGTGGTCAGGACGAGCGAGTTAAACATATCGTCGGTGTTTGCGGAGAGTTGAGAGGTAGGAGCGGATGATGGCAAAGTCTCCGACGCCGGTATTGGAGCGGAAGCAGCCAGAGACTTTCTGTTTGAGCTTGAGCATGCGAAGGTCACGTTCGGCATGGTTGTTGTCGAAGGGAACGCAGGTCGGTGAGGAAGCGCAGGACCTCGTTGCGGCGCTCGCGTAGCCGCCGAATGAGGTTGCCGGCCGGGGATTGTGTGACCCGCCCGCGGGTGCCGGGACGGCGGGGACGGGGAGGATTGCCGGCTTCGGCTGTGCTGAGGATGGTGTCGTAGCGGGTCCGCAAGTGCTCGCCGTTGCCGGCGGGCAGCGTCTCAAGGTCCTGGTCCTGGACCTCGCCGACAGGGCATTGGCTTGGCCTAACAGCGTGATCATATCGGTTGCCCACGGCCGGCTCGGGGACCTCTCAGCGATGGCGATCAGCTGGCGCAGATGATGGATCTTGCAGAAGGCATGCAGACATTGGTAGTGCTCGTAGGCTGACCGGTGGTGATGCCCCAGTACGCCCACGAATTGGGACAAAAGGCCGAATGCATCCAGGGCCTCGGCCCCGCGTTTGGGATGAGGGAAGCAGGCCGTAAGCCGGTTGGTGCTGAGTACGTGTAGCCGGTACAGGTTGCCGTTCACGCGCCGGCTGGTTTCATCGGCATGGGCCACCGGCGCGGCGACGAGTGCGTCGCGAATCGCGGTGACTGGCGCCTCCAGGCGAGCGGCGACCACCCGTACGGTGCGCTGGAGGGTGCCCGGTGAGATCGCCAGGCCGGCCCGCTCATTGAGCACCTCGGCGGTGCGCTGGTAGGGCTGCAGCGGATATGGAGTCATGT
>Ga0209788_1000079_pt1 | contig 26510 bp, 29 predicted proteins | sample WorMetLIZISLAND1_2_FD_187415 | JGI IMG/M metagenome (GOLD analysis project Ga0209788, IMG submission 187415) | Marine gutless worms symbiont microbial communities from Max Planck institute for Marine Microbiology, Germany - Olavius clavatus LIZARD... ...
TTCGAGGCTCGCCGACGGGATCGGCTACTACGCTCCATCCCGCGTAAGGCCAAGTATCTCGGCCTTACGGTCCGTGAGGACACTTGACGTGGATGAATAAATCTAACTTATAAAACAGTATGTTACGGCATGCTTGATGAGAGCCGCACCCAATAGCGAACGCACCGGTACTCGCGACAACACTGGCAGATTATGGATATTCAAGAATCCCTGTCCGGTCCGGGCGGAATTATCCCCATGGTTAACGCATTCCTCTTTAGCTCCCACTTTTCAAGCACTGACAGGCTCGAAAAATGGCGGGACCTCCCTATCCCGCACGGGCACCTTGCACGGGCACCTTGAATTTTTTAAGGTATCCGCGACGAGCGACAGGGCCGATCAACTTTCTCGATAATCCCGGAATCCGACCGTAAAGAACATCATTCCGCACGCCGCCTAGTCGGGAAAGGCCGACTGCCTCAGCTGCTCCCTCCACGCCTCCGTATTGTTCGCCAGCCTGGAAGAACGGGACATCGAACACATCCACGAGTCTATCGACCAACTCACGATCGATCCCGGAGTGGCTCTGTATCATACCGGGGACGACAGAGATCATATGTTCACCGTTCGCAGTGGAAGCTGCAAGCTGGTCCAATACCTGCCGAACGGGGGGCAGCACACCGTCCGGCTTGCCCGCGCCACCGACGTAGTTCGGACTCGAGGCACTGGTGAAGGACCACTATGAGCACGATGCGATCGCCCTCCGGCAAATGGAAGTCTGCCGCTACCCGAGACGGGTGGTACGCAGCCTGGGCCGGGATAACCCCAGGCTCCACCGCGAGCTCATGACCCGCTGGCAACAGACACTCTCCGAGGCAGCGGCCTAGTTGACGGAGCTGTCTACAGATTCCGCCCGCCAGCGCGTAGCCCGTTTGTTGCTGCGCCTAGTACGCAACCCGGTAAACAGCGCGTGTGAGCTACCGAGCCGAGAGGATATGGGCACCATGCTTGCCATTACCACCGAGACCGTCAGTCGCATCATCGCTGAATACAAGCGCCGCCACCTCATGGTGGAGATAGGACCCAATTGCTTCCGGCTCGATATCCCCAATCTACGGCGGATCTCCGGGAATTGACGATGAACCTTACCGGTATGGAAGCTCGGTAGTATTCGAGATGTAGAGAACCTTAGAAAAATCCCAATCCTTGGAATCTTTCACCCTCCAAGACGGACACAGCGATAAGATCGAGAAGAAATCCATGCAACTTATCGACTTGCAAGCTCAATATCGGCAGCTCAAGGGGCCGATCGACGCCCGTATCCGGCAGGTACTGGACCACGGACGCTATATCCTGGGTCCCGAAGTCGAAGAACTCGAGGAGCGACTTGCCGAGTACGTGGGCATCCGGCACTGCATTGGACTTTCCAGTGGAACGGACGCCCTGCTGGTATCCCTGATGGCCCTGGACATCGGACCGGGCGATGAAGTGATCACGACGCCCTTCACCTTCATCGCGACCGCCGAGGTAATCGCCCTGATCGGTGCAAGGCCAGTTTTCGTCGACATCGATCCGCGTACCTATAACATTGATCCAGACCGGATCGCAGCGGCAATCACCCCGCGCACACGCGCCATCCTTCCGGTCAGCCTATACGGTCAATGCGCCGAGATGGATGCCATCGAGGCCATTGCCCGGCCCCATGGTCTCCCGGTGATCGAAGACGCCGCCCAGAGCTTCGGTGCCCGCTACCGAGACAGACACTCCTGCGCCCTGTCCACCATCGGATGTACCAGCTTTTTCCCTTCCAAACCCCTGGGCGGTTATGGCGATGGGGGGGCCTGCTTCACCGACGATACGACCCTGGCCACCAGGATTCGCCAGCTCTCGGTGCATGGGCAAGACCGCCGCTACCACCACCCTCGGATCGGCATCAACGGGCGACTGGACACGCTACAGGCGGCGGTGCTGTTGGCAAAGCTCGATACCTTCCCGCAAGAGGTCGCGGCCCGCGAGCGGATCGGTAGGCGCTATACGGAGCATCTCGCCAACAGCGTATCCACCCCCTACATCGAGCCCCATAATCGGAGTGTCTACGCCCAATACACGATTCGGGTCCCGGCACGGGACGAGGTTGTCGCACGGCTAAAACAGGCGGGCATCCCCACGGCCATCCACTATCCGCGCCCACTGACCGAGCAACCGGCCTTCGCCGACCCGGATACCGAGATACCGAACGCAACCACTGCCACCGAGCAGGTACTCAGCCTCCCCATGTCGCCCTGGCTGACCAAGGTCGACCAGGATGGGGTAATTGCAGCGGTGCGAGCGATACCCAAGGATATCGTACCGGTGGCCTAGCCGAGATACTCCAGGCCCCGCCTCGAACGCCGCCAACTCCATACATTGACCGAAGCCACGGCTGGAGACAGCTGTGAATGTTGCAGGGATCCAGGCCATACGTATAATATAAATCAATGATTTGGATTATAAACTTCGGTGTGGATTTCCTACTACTATCGACCCTCGGTAACGGATACGGGGTTGAAAAACCCTACAAGCCGGGATTTTTCCCAGCCTTATGCAGGAGTTGGGATCCCCGGGCGGTTTTCAAACACCTCGGTGCTTGAAAGTCGGAAGTACCGCGAAAACCGCGTTTTCGCTTCGCGGCTCGAAAAATTGCAGGGACCGAATTTTTCAAGGTCCATCGAGACACGGAGAATGCCGAATTCCGTGTTGGGCCAAAAGATCACCGGCAATCCGCAACCGAACGCTCGAGTCGAGATGAACATAGCAACTACCGATCGTCACCCAAAGAAGCATCTGATCGCCTTTTGGCTCTCCATGATGCTGGTCTGGGTCCTACTCAATGCCTCCTTATCGGGGCAGGTTCTGCTGGTCGGAGGCCTCGTCGCCACCTTATTGGTATTCATCTTCCCGGCCCATGGCTTCCTGTTCGCCGGCACCCGGTTCACGCCCGAGACGCCGGGGCTCGTTCTGAGATACTTGGGGCTCTTCGCCCGCGAGCTGGTCAAATCCAATCTGGATGTGGCCCGGCGTGTGATCTCGCCACAGCTGCGGATCAATCCGGGAATCGTGGAGATCAAGACCCGTTTGAAGCATCCGACCTACCGGCTGATCCTAGCCAACTCGATCACCTTGACCCCGGGCACCCTTACGGTGGACATGATCGACAACTCCCTGTTCATCCACTGGATCGATGTCACGGGAAAGGACGTGGAGAGCGCGACGCGGGAGATCTCCGCACGCTTCGAGAGCTACCTCATACAGCTAAGCCAAGAGTGAACGCGACCATGGCCGACACCCTGATGACACTGGCGGCAATCTTCACCCTGTTAGGGAGCCTCTTCAGCGTGATCCGATTGGTGCGGGGCCCGACTCCGATCGATCGCATCATTGCCGTCGATGTGCTGACCATCACCGCCATTACCATCATCGTGCTCTTGGCCCACTTCGGGGCCCGCTTCATCTATGTGGATGTGGCCATCGTCTATGGTCTACTCAGCTTCCTGGGGGTATTGGCCGTAGCCCGTTACAGCGAAAAGGGGTTCTAAAATCCATGCAGGTCTATCTGGAGCTACTCGGCGCGCTGCTGGCCCTGGCCGGCTCCCTATTTTTCCTCTTGGGTGGCTTGGGCGTGCTGCGCATGCCGGACAGCTACAATCGGTTGCAAGCCGGTACCAAGGCCTCCACCCTCGGTACCACCCTGGCCTTGGTCGGCGTCGGGTTGTTCCATCCCGACTGGTTGGGCAAGCTGCTGATCCTTGCCTTCTTCGTCATGTTGACATCCCCCATCTCCGCCCATGCCCTGGCACGCGCGGCCCACACCATCAAGGTCCCGTTGAGCGATCGCACGGTAGTGGACAAGCTGGGGGAGCGGGAGACCTCATGATATTCCTCATGATCGGCACGGCGCTCTGCGTCGGCATTATCGTCAGCGCCCTGCTGGCCGTCCACCTAGGCAATACCGTCGGCGCCGCCATCAGTGCCGGTATGGCCAGCCTGTTCGCGGCCATCACCTATGTCGCCCTGGCCGCGCCCGATGTGGCCATGACCGAGGCCGCCATCGGCAGCGGTCTGACCACCATCATCTTCCTCTACAGCATTCGCCGGACCATGGAGCCCCCCGAGAAATGATCAAACGGGTCACCATACTGCTCTCGCTACTGTTGCTAGGGTTCGTTTTCCTGCACATGGTCGTAAATTATGCCCCCCGCACCGCCTTGAACCCTATTTCCGAGCACTATGTGACCGCCGGTCCCGAGGAGCTGGGCGCCGCCAACATCGTCACCGCCGTACTGGTTACCTATCGTGGCCTCGACACCCTGGGCGAGGTGGCTGTGCTTTTCATCTCCGCGGCCGGGGTCGGGCTACTGTTGCGGCGGCGGGTCGGCGCGGCGGAAGAGGAAGAGGGTCCACGTCGTCGGGTGTCCAGTGAGCTGGTGCGGACCGCCGTTCAGTTCCTCCTGCCGCTGATCTTCGTGCTCGGTATTTATGTCTTCATCAACGGCCATCTGACGCCTGGCGGCGGCTTCCAGGGTGGGGCGGTTTTGGCCTCCGGGATCATGCTCCTGTTGCTGGCCGATCCCGATACCTCGTTGAATCACGGCATCGTGCGCCTGTTGGAGTCATTTTCCGGCTTCGGCTATGTGGTAGTGGGGGTCGTGGGCCTAGTGCTCGCGGGTGGTTTTCTCGACAACCGTTTTCTCGATCTCGGCACCTTCGGGGAGCTATTCAGCGCTGGGGCCATGCCGATCATCTATATCCTCATCGGCTTGAAGGTTGGAACTGAACTGAGTGCAGTGTTGGAACGGATGAAGGACTAAGCGATTTCTGTCAAATGAAACACCATCTTGGTGGTCTTTTCGTCCGTCTTCTGTGTTGCGTCAACCGTTACATAGTCCACTAGGCGCCGGTTGCCGCGCCTTGAATACGAACGAAAATCCGATCCAATCCGGTACTCCATTTTCCGGCAATCGCCTAATTCGGGGACCCACTTACGTCGACGCGAAGTATCTTTCAGGTCGGATAACATCCATAAGCTAGTGGTGTTTTAATTCTGTTGTGTTCGGTGTAGTGGGTGCCGTGAAAAATCCCATGTTCAAGGTTTCCTTTATTCGGCAACGACAAGATTGGTAGCCAGATTGAAAATTCAAGGTCCCCCGTAGTGAATGCCGCGACCAAAAGCCCCTCTCCCCTGGCGGGAGAGGGGTTGGGGAGAGGGGGAGTAAACAGGAGGGTCTGGGTACCGGCTCGATTCGGTGGGTGTCGGTATAACCTTGAAGAATTAGTCATGTTATAGCTCGGTTGCTTCCAGGTATCCATAATCCAAAGATATCTCCGACATCGAATCTTAGAACCAACAAGGCAATAACAACACCCTTTTTCTGGCTTTGTTATTTCTAGGATTCGATAGAGAGAGATTCCCTCACATTAAGCATACCCGGAAACAAGAGAGTTATAACACCACCCATAAGCTGGGGAAAGACATCGGGTATTCAGCGTACAGGTGAAGCTGAAAAATTGGCAGAACCGGTTTCTTGCGGACAATGAAAAGGGAGAGGATGTCCTATGCGACGCATTGGTGGATTCCGGGGTAGCGGAGTTGGCCCTTCCGATCGAGATCATAAGCCAACTCAAGCTGGAAGAGTTGGATAAAGTACGGGTTTACACGGCCGATGGAGGAGAGCACGAATACCGGGTATTCGGAATCGTTGAAATCGAAGTTGAGGGCCGTACCGGCCATGTCCGTGCAATCGAGCTTCCTCATGGTGCCGAGCCGCTGCTGGGTGCGGTTCCGCTTAACAGAACAGAGATAGAGTGGGATATCTCCCCATTGCAGAAAAAATTGCTTTCAAACCTACGTTCTCCCGAAAAACCACTTTTGCCCTTATGTTGAACAATGCTTTTGTTCGTCCGCATGCTCCCGCACCGGAGAAGCTATGCCACAGTCTTTAGCAACTTTCAAGCTCAGTGCCACGCGGTATTGGGCGCCTGAGCCAAGCTGTTGGCTGCTAGAAGTTTCGAGTATTGGCAATGTGGTGCAAGGCAAAGAAGTCGGTAGCCTGCGGGAAAGGTTATCTGGGTTATGAGTACGACTGATACATCGGCAGTGGCTCGTCAGGTTTAGCCATCATAATTTCAGCTGTGGCTATAACCGTTTCCTTTGGCATGGGGCAAACGAAGCCACCCTCCGATCAGGCATATGGTAAAGAAGCCTATGTGATCCTGGTGTGCATGGAGAATTTACTCAGGCAAGCCGACAACACAAATGAGCAAGCGGATTTTGACTACAAAAATCTGTCTACGATTTTCGACCAACAGGCCTGGATTGTAGTGGAGAACTCGAATCTGTCCCCAGAAGAAATTGAACGTTTATACAATGATGCTGTGACCACAGCTCGCAGTTCTACATATTTTGCAGACTGCGTCCAAAAGGTATTTTTAGATAACTAGACAGCTTTACAGGAAGCTGGTTTGTGGTTGCATCTCGGCCTTCTTTTGAAGAAATGCAGAAGGCCTACCCCAAAGGCATCGCTGCCAAAGTCAAGGAATCGATCGGCGGTAAGATGGATGCAATTTGGATCACTAATACATGCGTTATCCGGGATCTCACGGGCCTTGAATTACTCCGGTGCACAACATCGAATTAACCGTACGCCTACGATGAGCACGATAAACGGTTCCGATAAGCTTTGGTATGGTTTCCGTGTTCGTAAATTCATTACATACTTCACCAAAAAGTACGGCAAGCCTGAAGTCGTTCTGGAAAACGGTAGCTATGAGCAAGACATTGCGCGCGGGGAAGGTGGCCGGGCCATCCCAGTTAGGCAGAAGATGCATACACTTGTGGACATGCGTCGTTGTTCTCAACCCGCAATTTCGCGGGAGAGGCTGGCACCTTAGCGTACCGCAGCTCAGGTCGGTAACCGGCATAATTCCAAATATTCCTTTTCTAATGTATGGATGATCCTGAATTGCTGGTCATAACGTTGGGACACTAGTGCTCTTGCTGGTCTTTTCGTCCGTCTTCCGTGTTGCGTCAACCGTTACATAGCCCACTAGGCACCGGTTGCCGTGCCTTGAATACGAATCAAAATCCAGCCCAATCCGGTACACTATTTTCCGGCAATCGCCTTATCTTGGGACTTGTCTTATGCACAATTACCTCAAATAAGGAATCCAAAGTACATTTCTGGCGATTGCCGTAGTGGTCTGGTTCCAAGTAAGATAATTTGCTGCTCGTTCCCACGCTCTGGAGACTGTAAAAGTATTACTGGATTTTTAGAGTTCCAGGGACAAGGGAACATAATCCCCTTATTTACCCTAAAAATATTCCTCCTCAGCCCCACATGGCGCAGAATTTAGCGTGGAATATGACAATTTCATCCCACCACTTCCAGGAAAACCAAATACTTTCACAGCCTCTTTTCCCTTCAGGGTGGCCACACGCGATTGGCCAAAGCGGCCAAAGACGGCGGCATACTCAGTGTCCACATCTATCCCAATGCATTGCTCAAGTTAGCAGGTAACGGCATGCCCCCCATAGATGGCGTATCCCTCCCCACTATCGTGCTGGCCTCCGGCTTCATCGTGGTATTGATCGGCCTCTGGGGCATGATGACCCGGAAGAACATCATTCAGATCATCATCGGCTTCTCCCTGACCGACACGGGCATCCATATGCTGATGGTCGCCGTCGGTTATCTGAACGGCCGCACGGCACCCATCCTCGATGCCGCCGTTGACCGTTCCCAGGCCGCCACGACCCTAGTGGACCCGATCCCCTCCGCCTTGGTGCTGACGGCCATCGTCATCGGGCTGGGGATCACCGCGCTCATGCTCTCCTATGCCATCCGGATCCATAAGCAGAACCGCTCCCTGTCTATCGACGATTGCAGCGAGCTGAAGGGCTGAACCCCATGGTCGATCCCCTCTACATCTATATCCTGTCCCTGGGCAGCGCCTTCCTGCTCTCCCTCTTTTATCAGCTACACCACAAGCTCGGGGCCTTCGTATTTCTGGCGACGCTAGCCAGCATCACGGTCATCTCCGGCCTGGGATTCGTCGCCCTGACCGGCGGCGCACCCACCGTCGAGATCCTGACTGCCGGATTGGAGCCGCCGCTCTCCATCAATCTGCGGTTCGGCCTGCACGAGGCCTTTCTCTCCCTGGCGGTCAACCTAGTCGGCATCCTCGGCGGCTGGTATCTGTTGCGACGGCTTCAGGAGCACGTGCAGGCATTGATCCTGTTCCTCATGGTCATCATGGGCATCAACGGCATGATCATGACCCGGGACCTCTTCAACCTGTTCGTATTCATCGAGATCACCGCGATCGGCACCTACGCCTTGATCGGGCTGGAGCAAGACCGCAAGACCCTGACCGCCGGCTTCAAATACGTCATGGCGGGCGGCCTAGCCTCCTCCCTGTTCCTGATCGGGACCATCCTGGTCTATCACCTAGCCGGCACCCTGAATATCGACGGCCTGATCGCCGCCCGCGGCCTGCTGGATACTCCGCTGGGGACCCCGGCCTTGGTATTCCTGATCGCCGCGGTCATCATCGAGCTCAAACCCTTCCCGGCCAACGGCTGGGGCCTGGACGTCTACCAGACGGCACCCAGCGGCATCGGTGCTCTCCTCTCGGCGGGGGTAGCGACCGGTGCCCTGGCGGCACTCTACAAGCTGGTGCCCCTGCTGCCGGCGGACCAATCGACCGTAATCGTCTCCGCCGGGCTGGCGACCTTCCTGTGCTCGAACCTGATCGGGCTCAAACAGGAGAACGCCAAGCGGCTGCTGGGCTACTCCTCCATCGCCCAGCTAGGCCTGCTGATAGCCGCCATCGCCTACCTGCAACACAAGGGCCATGGGGCGCTGATCCCCCTGGTGGTCGGCGGTCTGTTCATCAACCACCTTCTAGCCAAGGCCGGGCTCTTCTGGCTGGCGGGCCTCCTCGGCAAAGAGCGGTGGCGGGATTGGATCACACCGGCCGGGCGACCCTGGCTGCTGTTCCTGTTCGGCACCCTGATCTTCGCCCTGGTAGGCTTTCCACCCTTTCCGGGCTTCTGGGCCAAGTGGGAGCTGGTTATGCGGCTGGCCGCCGACGGCTTCTATGCTTGGCTAGTGGTCATTCTGGTCGGCTCCCTGCTGGAGGCAGTCTATCTGTTGCGCTGGTTCGGCATCCCGCTCGCCGGCCGGGAGCGCCCGGAGGCCCGCTTCGAGCTGTCCGGCTTGGTCCCGCCGGCCGCCTTCGTGACCCTGCTCTATGGCAGCGGCTGGTATTGGTCGGAGTGGATGGGAGAGCCGGCCCTGTACACTTGGCTGCCGGTCGTCGCCGGTGGTCTGCTGTTCCGGTTCGACTGCCTACCCAGTCGGTTCGTCGGCCTGACCGCCTTGGGGATCCTGGGCACCTTCACCTACTATGTACTGCCCCAGCTCGAAGGGCTCGCTTGGCTGTTCGGGCTGATCTTTCTCCCCGGCGGCCTCCTGCTGATCTTCGCTTCCCTCTACCGTAAGGATGCACGGCTGGGCTTCTACCCTCTGGTCACCATCCTGCTGATGTCCCTGGGGCTCCTACTCCGGACCCAAACCAGCCTGGGCTTCTTCTACGCCTGGGAGCTTATGACCCTGAGCTCCTACCTGCTCATCACCTTGGGGCGGGAATCCACCCCGTCGGCCTTGAGCTACGTGCTCTTCTCCCTCGCCTCGGCCTACTCGATTCTGGCCGCCCTCGCCCTGGGCTACGGTGCCTCCGGCTCGCTGCTGCTCGCCGGGCTGCAACAAGCGGAGGCACTGGGGCCCATCGTCTTCACCCTGCTGGCCTTGGGCTTCGTCATCAAGACCGGTGGCTTCGGCTTCCACGTCTGGCTGCCCGGTGCCTATACCGAGGCGGAAGACGACTTCACGGCCATGATCTCCGCGATCGTCAGCAAAGCAGGGATCTTCGGATTCCTGGTGGCCGCGATCCACCTCGGCGAGCAGACGATCGGCGGCTTGGATATCAATACCGCCTATCTCCTGTGCTGGCTGGGCCTGCTCACGGCGGTATTCGGTGCCTTGACGGCCGTGCTCCAGGAAGACGTCAAACGACTATTGGCCTATTCGAGCATGGGGCAGGTAGGCTATATCGTCGCCGGCGTCGCCATGATGAGCCACCTGGGTTGGGTAACGGCCGTCTATCTCTCCGTCAACCACTTCCTGTATAAGGGCCTGTTGTTCCTCGCAGTCGCCGGCGTCATCTACCGCACCGGCACCCGCGCCATGTATCGAATGGGCGGCATAATCGGTCGCATGCCGGTCACCTTCTTCTGCGCCCTGATCGCCATCATCGCCATGTCCGGTGTGCCCCCCCTGACCGGCTTCGGCGGCAAGTGGCTGCTATACAACGGGCTGATCGAGAAACACTGGTATCTGCAAGCAGGCTTGGCCTTCTTTTCCAGCGCCCTGGCCTGCCTGTACATGTTCCGGCTGCTGCATGCCATCTTTCTCGGGCAGCCCAAGCTCAAGCACCGGGACGTCCGGGAGGCCCCCAAGTGGCTATTGCTGCCGCAGCTGATCCTGGCCGGGGTCATCCTCGGGTTCTCCCTGTTTCCCCAATATCTGGTACAGCCCATCTCGGAAGCGGTGGCCCCCTACCATGCGACAAGCCTGCAATGGGCCGGCAACCAAGTCACCACCACCACGGGGCATTGGAACGGCTTCCTGATCATGATGATCGTCGGGGCGGTGTTTTTAATCCCCCTCGTCTGGATACTGCTCTCCTCGACCCGGGTGCAACGGGTCAAGCAATTCAACATCGCCTATGCGGCGGAACGGCCGGATCGCCCCGAGACCACCCACTTCGCCTACAACTTCTATCCCTACATCGAAAAGAGCCTGGGCAGACTGGTACGGCCGCGGGCTACCCGGTTCTGGAATGGCGTCTGCGAATGGACCCATTCCTTCGCCGCCGTTCTGCGAAGCCTCTATACGGGCCATGCGCAGACCTACGTGCAATACATCGTTCTCTATCTGGTCGCCCTCGCGTTTCTGATGGGAGGGATCTAGGCTATGTCCGAATGGTTGGTCAAGGGCGGCTACGCCGCCATCTCAGTAACGGTCGCCGCCGTCTACGGCATCCTGCTCAGTGGGATCATCGCCCGCACCCTGGCCCGGGTCCAGGGGCGAATCGGCATTCCAGTCTGGCAGGGATTCATCGACATCTTCAAGCACGCGGCTAAGCGCACCGCCGTCAGCCACGGCCTCATGTTCTACCTGGGGCCTGTATTCCGCATCGCCGGCGGCATCGGCACCCTGCTCTTCATCCCCATGCTGTACGGCAGCGAGGTCTTCGGCAACTTCCATTTCGCCGGCGACGTCATCCTCGTCATCTACTTCATCCTGTTCGGTGCCCTGGGAATGGCCCTGGGGGCCAGTGAATCGGGACACCCCTACAGCGCCATCGGGGTCGGCCGTGGGCTGGCCCAATTCGCCGCCTTCGAGGTTCCCTTCGCCTTGGCGGTCATCGCCTTGGCCATTCAATACGACACCCTCTCCGTCCATGAAATGGTTGGGGCCCAGCAGGGCGGCGTCACCAATTGGACCCTGTTCACCAACCCCCTGGCCACCACCGCGGCCATGCTCTCCCTCCTCGGCTCCACCGGCTATTCTCCCTTCGACGTGGTGGGTTCGCCGCAGGAGATCCCCATTGGACCCAGGACTGAGTTCCAGAGCGACTTCATCAGCCTGATGCAACTCAATCGGGCTATCTTCGCTGCTGCCAAGCTAGTCCTCTACATGGACCTCTTCTTCGGCGGCGCGACCAACCTCATCGAGCTCATGATCAAGACCTGGGCCATCTACATGGTGCCCATCTTCGTCGGCACCGCGTTTCCTAGATACCGCATCGACCAATCCATTCGCTTCTTTCTGCGCTGGCCGACATTGATCGGAATCGCGGCGGTGGTTTTGGCGGATTATTGGTATGGTGGGTATTGATTGATCGTAATGAATCAAATCAGACTTACGAAGTAATTGTTCAGACTTCCCTCTTGATTTCGGCTCGATTCGGATGTAACCCTTTGATTTCCAGTTTTCAGGGTCGGAATTTAGAGGGGGGTCTGAACAGTTACCACCCTATCGTGGGCTGTTAAAGAATCGAGTTAAGCCTATCAGATGTCGACTGTACTCAGGGTTGGCCCATACAGGTTCTCTTTCTACGCTGGTAACCGTGGCGAACCGGCGCATATTCATGTGGAACGCGATGTAAAAGTTGCGAAATTTTGGCTGAGCCCGATAAGGTTACAATGCAGCGGAAGGTTCAATCGGGCTGAAATCCGCCGAATTCGCGCACTCGTACAGACACATCGCGCCCTATTGTTGGAGAGTTGGGATGACTATTTTGGCCGCATCAAATTGATGCGCCGAGTGCCAAAAAGGTTTCAGTTACTGACGATACGCTGAGTGTCAATCTGCCCGATGGCAGAACAATTTCCGTTCCGGTCGAATGGTTCCCTCGTCTTGTTCATGCCACGGAGGATGAAGTGGAGATTGATTGGAGATGGACAGGGAATTCATTGGGAAGACATCGATGAAGATATCAACCTAGAAGGTCTATTGGCCGGTAAATCACCCGGTGAAAGCCAGGCCTCTTTTAGAAAATGGCTAAATCGTAGGTTGGGGTAAGGCATGAACCTTAACGAATCGATTACCTCGGATGCAAGTATTGGCTCATTCCTACGCTCCAGCGTGGGCATGAGTTGGGCCGCTCCTGCAGGCGAGTATCTCAACGCTGGAGCAAGCGTGGGAGCTAGATGATATCCACGTCAACAAAAAACTACCTACGTCGGAGAGCGGAAGCCATACTCATGCAACAGCTAGGCTCAGCTATGGTACCGACGATTACACTACCGAACGTCATGGATGGCTCGATGCGTTTTCTTTGGATGATATTGTTCAGGATATCGAGAAAAATAGGAATAAGACAGCGTCGACATCGACTCAACAATAAACCTGTATATTCTTAAGCAGGTCCCGTGTGATCCTATACCAAGGAGAAGTTATCCTCTATTGTAGGCCAGAGAAATTTTACATCTGCTCGCCGAGGAGGGAGTTGAGGGAAGTCCGGAAGAAGCCGAGCCGTCGGTTGGCCGTGTTCGATCAAGCCCGCAGCCTTCCCCGAATCTCGAGTAGAGGTATCACGCATCATGAACCTCCAATTGCACCCGAACATCCGCACCACGCCAGCCATTCGTCTGGAATTACAGACCCCACCCTAGTACCCGGTTTTGACTGATGTTGCAAGTTCATGGCCTCTGCTAGCCTTTAGCCTTCATGCTTCAGGGTAGGAACCAGCAATATCATTAGAAATTATGCCGATATCAGATTTCAGGACGATATCCTCAGATTCCGTATGCCTGAAAGCAGACGGCCTCCCTGGGGATTTTTCGGCTCTCTTGCGTTTGGTGTGGGTAGCGGGCCATAGTGATCTGACTCAAGTCGTGAAGGGAAGCCCCGACTTGACGACGAACGGAGAAATCGGCAGCCGGGTCAACTTACCCGCCACAAGGTAAAGGATGGTAATCAGGTGCCTGGTGGTCCCGTAGCCGCGGGCCCTGACTTTGGCGGCCTGGATGAGCGAATTGACCGCCTCGACACGGCCGTTGGTGAGCCTGGAATCGAACGCATTGAGGAGGCTTAGCCAGTGCTTCTTAAGCGTCTTGGCCACCGCCTTGATCGGCTCCGGGCGGCAATGGCGCGCCCAGCTGTACCATCTGTCGGGGAGCGGCTCGGCCTGCGCCGCGCTCTGAGCGCTGTGGAAGAGCTCGCGTAACGTCTCCTGGAACCGGAAGCCACGGTGTGTCTTGAGGTTTCGGCTCTTGAGATCCGCGAATTGGGCTATTTGCCAATTACTCCATGCCGGCTTGTCCTTGAGCCAGATATAGCGGGTGCGCCGCCGCTCCGGGGCCCTTTTGACTTCTTGGCGACGTACTGCGTCAACCGCCCTGTTGACGAGCTGAATGACGTGAAACTCATCGAAGATGATCGCCGTCCAGGGCAGATGCTCACACACGCCAACCTGGTAGCTTGCCGACATATCCATACAGAGGAGGAGCCCAGGAAAGCGAGGGAGCGTAAGCGACGAGCGGAGTGCGACGACCCCCGCGTAGCCGTAGGGCCGAGCCTTTTCGTCTCCGCCGGCGCTCACGCGCCGCACTCCGACGAAAGGCTCGGCCATGCGACACGGCGTCCAGTCCTTGTGGGAGTCCTGGTGCCGCGCGGAGTGCGCGCCGGGACGGACGCAGGACGAATGCGGGCCGCCGAAGGCCATGGCCGTCGCCTCATTTTGTGCACCCGACATCGGACGGACCCCATTTTGGGTTTCGCGAACAATGGCGACGCTCCGGCCAACGATTATCTGTCCACTTAGTATGGTAGTAATTAACGAGCTTGTAGGGAGGGAAGTCTTTTGGCAGATCCCGCCAGGGATAACCTATTTTATCCAAATAAAAAAATGGCATTTAGGAGTTCGCGAAGATCACGTTTTCGTGGGCGTCCGATGGTATAGGATTCCAATTCGCTGATGATGGGCTCAAGGATTTCCCCTTCTTCGTCGGTGAGGTCACTCGGGTACCTGACAGCCGACTGAATCTTTTCTTCAGTCATAGAAAACTCCGGGATGACATCGCATAAAACCACAAAATGTACATATTTTATAATTTAAAAATCAATATGTTACTTCCTAGATAGCCTCTTAGCTTCGGATAGAGGGGACATGACTGCATTGGGCTAACACAAGGTTCCTGGGCTACCGAATGATAATCACTGCAGAAACAAACTGTTGGTAGGTAAGCAAGCCGGGAAGGTCGGGTGGTCTCCCCGACTCTTTGGAGTGCGCCGGCTTAAGCACCTGTTGGCAACAAATAGAACTGTCCGGTTTCGTAGCACATAAACTGTCCGCTTTGGATCCTGCAGCGGACCTACGCGACAACCTGTAGCTGTAGCGGCATCGACTGACCTTGGGCATCATAGCGAGCCAAACAACGCGGTCCGTGGAACACGGCGAGGTGGCCATCGGGCTAGCAATGCCCCCGCACCTTGACCTTCCTGTAATGCATCCGGTGGCGGTCCTTGGGGACCTGCAAGGCCATCCCCTCGAAGGCCACGCAGTTGTCTTTGCCGACGACACGCTCGAAGGTCTCACACAGAAAGTCATCCAGCCTGCCGCCGATCCAGGGCACGAAGGCCGGTCCCTCCTCCAGCGCTGGCGGCACGAACTCGGCATTGAAGGCCGGTCGATAGACTTCATCGAGGTAGCGGTTAGCCGCTGTCATGTCGCGGATGCCGGCGACTAGGCGCATCGAGTAATGCTCGTTGGTGGCATCGTCCATGGTTACGACCCAATCCCACTTCACTTCCGGTACCCAGTCGTGGGTGCTCGCGTCCTGGTGCAGCATCATGCCCGGCCAAGCCGCGCGGGTGCGCCGCTTGCGGTGCTTGCCTCGCCCAGGTGCCTTCTGTACCACACCGGCCTCTTGCAGCCGGTTCTTGACCCAGGTGTAGCTGTGCTTGCCCCCGTCGCGTTGGTACCAAGCGTGGAAAGGCTTGACGTTCCAGCCCGCATGTCGTCGATGGTCCGGACAGTTTATTTGCTCTCTACACAAAGTTCGCTGCACCTAGCCGGCATCCGGTTTCTTCGGCATAATAATTAATTTTTCCTCAATGGTAACGACGATAACTACGATGGTTACGATCACGGCTCGGGTGGGCCCTTGCCGCCAACACGGCTGTCCCGGTCGAGATAGGCCGATGAGATAGACGGGTCGGTGTCATGCCCCATCAAGAGTTTCGTTGCATCAAACGTCTGCCGCCCTATGTCTTCAACATCGTCAATCAGTTGAAGGCCGAAGCACGTGCCCGGGGAGAGGACATCATTGATTTCGGCATGGGCAACCCGGATCAACCCACGCCGCCGCATATCGTCACCAAGCTGGTAGAGGCCTCCCAGCGCAAGGATACGCATCGTTACTCGGTCTCGCGCGGCATCCCGCGCCTGCGTCTCGCCATCTGCAATTGGTATCGTGAACGCTATAACGTGCCTCTGGACATGGACAGTCAAGCGATCGTGACCATCGGCTCCAAGGAGGGCCTAGCCCACTTGGCCCTGGCAACCATGGAGCCCGGTGATACGGTGCTGGTACCCAATCCCGCCTATCCCATCCATCCCTATGGTTTCATCATCGCCGGAGCGGATGTGCGGCATGTCCCCATGACACCGGAGGTGGACTTCTTCGATGAACTCCGCAAGGCTCTTCAGGACTCCTGGCCCAAGCCGAAGATGCTGGTCCTCAACTTTCCGGGTAATCCCACCACCCATTGCGTGGAACTCGGCTATTTTGAGGAGGTGATCGCCATCGCCCGTGAGTATGGAATTTGGATGGTCCACGATCTGGCCTATGCAGATATCGTCTTCGACGGTTATCGGGCCCCCTCGATCCTCCAGGTACCGGGTGCCGAGGAGGTAGCGGTGGAGTTCTTCTCGCTGTCGAAGAGCTACAACATGCCCGGCTGGCGGGTCGGCTTCATGTGCGGTAACCGGGAGTTGGTCGCCGCCCTGGCGCGGATCAAATCTTACCTGGACTATGGCACCTTCACGCCGATTCAGGTGGCAGCCATCACCGCGTTGGAAGGTCCCCAGGACTGTGTGGCCGAGATCCGAAACCGCTACCAACGTCGGCGGGATGTGTTGTGCGACGGGTTGACAGCGGCGGGGTGGCCAATCGAGAAGCCCAAGGCCACCATGTTCGTGTGGGCGCCGATCCCCGAGCCATACCGGGCGTTGGGCTCGCTGGAATTTTCCAAAAAGCTGCTGCGGGAGGCCAAGGTGGCGGTCTCGCCCGGGATCGGCTTCGGGCAGCACGGAGACAATCATGTACGTTTCGGCCTGATCGAGAACGAGCATCGCACCCGACAGGCTATCCGTGGCATCCGAAGTATGCTGCGACGCGATCGCGATGCCCACGGTCATCGACCCGCATGAGGTTAATGGGTACCTTTGAAAGATTCAAGATGCCCGACAGCGGATACCGACGATGCAACCCCAAACCAAGCCGATGCTTTACGAGCTTCTCGAAGGTTTGTCCGAAAGCTTGACCGGGGAGATCCTGAACGGACAGATCCATACCCAACCGCGGCCCTCCGGACCACACGGACTTGCCGGCTATATGTTGGGCGGCGTTGGGCGGCGAGTTATTCGGCCCTTTCCATAAGGGCCGTGGAGATCCGGGTGGTTGGTGGATCTTCATCAAGCTGGAGGTCCATTTCATACATGATGTGGAGGTTGTGGTGCCGGATCTGGCCGGCTGGCGACGCGAGCGTATGCCAGTACCCCCGACGGGCCATCGCTTCAAGGTGGCCCCCGATTGGGTATGCGAGATCCTCTCCCCTTCTACGGAAGGCAAGGATCGCAGGCTTAAGCTGCCGCTGTACGCACGCTACGGTGTACCCTATGTTTGGTTGATCGATCCGGTCGAGCAGAGGCTGGAGGCCTACCGGCTCAATGCTGGCACTTGGCTCGAGATCGGCCGCTACGCCGCTGCCGATCGGGTTTCCGTACCACCGTTCGACGCAGCATCCATCGAGTTGGGCAGCCTGTGGATGCCGGCTCGGCTTTAAGAGGTCGCCTAATAATTAATCTATTTGGTTTTAATATAGACACGCCCGTAGGGTGGGCTGTACCCACCGATCAGACGTAGTATTTGGTGGGCACAACCCACCCTACAGGTTAGTTAGTTTTTAGGCAGTTTCTAAGGGTACCTTGGAAGGCTCGGGGTGTCCGTGTGAGACGGGGATGACCCGCCAGCTTTCAAATATGTATGTCCTTGAAAGATCTTAGAAAAGAGAACTACTTCCGCTTTGCGACTTGCAAAGATTGCAGAGAGACCATTCTTCAAAGTCCCCTCTGATTTTCAAGAACATGAGGAAAGGCACATGGAACCGGTGAACATCGGTTTGTTGGGAATGGGTACCGTCGGCGGCGGTACGGTGAGCGTGCTGACGGGCAACGCAAGAGAGATCGCCCGGCGGGCCGGGCGGGAGATCCGCATCGCCCATGCCGCAGCACACCAGTACGACCCCCGGAGCATCCGTGGCCTGGATCGGATCGGACGCCTATCGAAAGAGGCTTCTGCCGTGGTGGAAGACCCCGATATCGATATCGTCATCGAGCTGATCGGGGGCTATTCGCCGGCGAAGGAGTTGGTCCTCCGAGCCATCGAGAAGGGTAAGCATGTGGTCACGGCCAACAAGGCCCTGATCGCCCTGCATGGCAACGAGATCTTTGCCACCGCCCATGAGCGGGGAGTGATGGTGGCCTTCGAGGCCGCCGTGGCCGGTGGCATTCCCATCGTCAAGGCCCTACGCGAGGGCCTGACCGCCAATCATATCGAGTGGATCGCCGGGATTATCAACGGTACCGGCAACTATATCCTCACCGAGATGAGGAGCAAGGGCCGAGACTTTACCGCTGTGTTGGCCGAGGCCCAGGCGTTGGGTTACGCTGAAGCGGATCCAGCCTTCGACATTGAGGGCATCGACGCCGCTCACAAGCTCACCATTCTGGGGTCGCTCGCCTTCGGGATTCCGCTCCGGTTCGACCGCACCTATACCGAAGGCATCTCCGGGATCGAGATCCAAGATATCGCCTATGCAACGGATTTGGGCTACCGGATCAAGCACTTGGGCATCGCGCGCAAGACCGGCCAGGGTATCGAGATGCGGGTGCATCCCACATTGGTCTCCAACCGGCGTTTGATCGCCAATGTGCACGGGGTCATGAACGCCATCCTCATCCAGGGCGATGCGGTGGGACCTAACCTCTATTATGGAGCGGGTGCCGGCGCCATGCCCACGGCCTCCTCGGTGGTGGCGGATGTGGTGGATGTGACACGTGCGCTCACCACCGCCCCTGACAACCGGGTGCCACATCTCGCGTTCCAGCCCGACGAGCTCTCGGACATACCGGTGCTCCCTATGGAGCAGGTCGAAACCGCCTACTACCTACGCATCATCGCCTTGGACCAACCGGGCGTCATGGCCCGTATCGCCGCTATCCTGGGGAACGAGGGCATCAGCATCGAAGCCATTCAACAAAAGGAGCCGGCAGAGGGCGATACCCATGTCAACCTAGTCATGCTCAGTCATCGGGTGCTGGAGGGTCAGATGAACCAAGCCATTGCCCGCATCGAGGCCCTGGAGTCCGTAAAGGGTCGGGTAGTGCGGATTCGGATGGAGAATTTGGCGGGTTAGCGGTCCGATCCCGTGCTCTCCGGACACTGCCGCAACTTGGCCGTCCGCCTCGGTTCGACCCGGTCTGCTGGGGGTTACCGATTGTCTCAGGAGCAACTATATGACTACCGACTTCCAGCCTCATAATGACTTGGAGCGCCAGCTCATGGCTGCGCAGGAGGGGCATATCTCGCCGGAGTCCTTTCTTCGAACCCTACTCGGCTCCGAGGTTTTCATGCCTATTTACGAGCGGCACCAAATCGGCGGCTTCGCGGCCGATACCCAGGCCCAGCCGCTCAAGATTCGGAGTGAGGAAGGCGAAGAGGTACTGGTGCTGTTCACCAGCCCCGACCGCGCCAAGGCCTTCGTGCAGAACTACCCCGGTTATCGTGGAGGCCTAGTCGTTGAGTTCACTTGGCTGTTGGAGAAGCTGGGTATCGGTTATGGCGTCACGCTCAACCCCGGGCAGGAGGTCGGCATCGATTTCGAGGCCCAGGACCTAGCCCAAATCGCAGCCATGGGTAGCAACTGACACACTCTCGGAATCGTTCGGGTCACAAGGGGGGCCCTGATAGAGCGGGAAAATTCCATCCCTGGCTGGTGCATCGCTGGGTGGCGAACAGCGTGGTTTTCGCCATCCTCACATGTTCAACGAGTAGGGGCCGGCGGTGCCTCCATGCACCGCGGGAAACGCCGAATCAATCAGCGCTTCCCTTACACCGATTCGTCGGTATTGCCGGAGTCTATGCCAACTCTGAGAGGCCCCTTCCGGGATGCCGGGGAGGAGCACAGGAAAGCGAGGGAGTGTAAGCGACGAGCGGAGTGCGACGACCCCCGCGTAGCCGTAGGGCCGAGCCTTTCGTCAGAGTGCGGCGCGTGAGCGCCGGCGGAGACGAAAGGCCGGGCCATGCGACACGGCGTCCAGTCATTGCGGGAGTCCTGGTGCCGCGCGGAGTGCGCGCCGGGACGGACGCAGGACGAACGCGGGCCGCCGAAGGCCATGGCCGTCGCCTAATTTTTTGCACCCGAAACCGGACGGATCCCATTTCGGGTTTCGCGAACAATGGCGACGCTCCGGGAATTAGTCCGAAGATCGGCTTTATCAGCCCCGGCTGCCCCAAGGCTACGGTCGACTCGAAGCGCATCCTCACTCGGTTACGCACTGAGGGTTACGGGCTAGTACCCAGCTACCAGGAAGCCGATCTGGTCGTCGTCAACACCTGCGGCTTCATCGAGGCCGCCGTGGACGAATCTCTGGCCGCGATCGACGAGGCCCTGTCCGAGCATGGGCGCGTTATCGTCACCGGTTGCCTGGGTGCTCGCGCCGAGCGGGTGCGGGAGACCTATCCCCGGGTGCTTACCGTGACCGGCCCCCAGGCCTACGCGGAAGTGATGGCGGCGATACACGCCCATCTGCCGCCCCACCGGTCCCCTTCGACGGTCTGTTACCGCCCCCAGGGCATCAAGCTGACGCCGTCCCATTTCGCCTATCTGAAGATCTCCGAGGGTTGCGACCATCACTGTCGTTTCTGCACCATTCCGAGCCTGCGGGGAAAGTTGACCAGCCGCTCCATCGGCGAGGTCCTGCAGGAAACCGAGCAGCTGGTGACCGCAGGGATACGCGAGCTATTGGTCATCTCCCAGGACACAGGTGACTATGGTCGCAACCTGCGCTATCGCACCGACTTCCGGAACGGTCGGCTCCTGCGGACCGATATCGAGACCCTGGTGCAGATACTGGGTGAGCTGCCGGTCTGGGTGCGGCTGCATTAGCTCTATCCTTATCCCCAGGTGGATACCCTGATCTCGGCGATGGCCGTGGACCGCATCCTCCCCTACCTGGATATCCCGCTGCAACACGCAAGCCCGCGGATACTGGAGGCCATGCGCCAGCCTGCCGCCGGCGAGCGAAGGCTGGCGCGGATTGCAGATTGGCGCAAACGCTGTCCGGAGCTGGTGATTCGCAGCACCTTCATCGTCGGCTTTCCGGGCGAGACGGAATCAGATTTCGAGAGCTTGCTCGAGTTTCTGGAGGCGGCAAGACTGGATCGGGTCGGGGAACTCGCCGGTCGCGGGTGTCACGGCCAATGTCCTTCCCAATCAGCTACCGCAGGCGCTTCGGGAAAAACGCTTGGCGCGCTTGATGGCCGTTCAGGCCGCGATCAGCCGCGAGAAGCTGCAAGCGCGCGTCGGCCGACGGCTAACGGTGCTGGTGGACGAGGTGGCTGCGGACTAGGTCATCGCCCGCAGCTATGCGGATGCCCCCGAGATCGACGGTACCGTCATCATACTTGGGCCCTGCAGCCCGGTGACTTTATCGAGGTAGAAGTCACCACGGCCGGGGAGCACGACCTTTGGGCACGTCCCATCGAGGACTGAGAAACTATCTAAAAACCAACCAACCTATAGGGTAGGCTGTGCCCACTCTACGGATGTGTACACTTTAAAATCAATAGGTTACCTATTAGATAGTCTCTGAATGCCTTGGGACACACTCCTCGGCCACTGGCCAGGATACACGGGGGAACCTCGAAAAGCTCCTTGCTTGGAATTTTTCCAGGTGCCCACGATCCAAACCGTTCGCAGCGATCGCGACTCAGAACGCGGTGCCGGACTGACGTCCGAGCTTCTTGAGGATGATGGCCAACGGGCAAAACCCAGTGAAGGCGGATTGGAAGAGGTTGAAGCCCACGAATGCGGTGAACCAAAGCCAATAGGAACTAAACCAGTGGGCCAAGCCGAGGGAGAGCAGAATAAAAAAACCGGCAAAGGCCAGTACGATGCGTTCGATGGTCACGGTTGAATCCTCCGATCTGGAAAAAGTCGATGGGTGTGGCTCTTCTGAAACGACGCGGAGAAACCTGGAAACAAAGGCTCAGCCGACCAGAGGGTGGACTGTGCCTACTCTTGCGCTTACTCGATATTTTCTTTTTGCCGCAAATGAACGCAAACGTACACGGACTCCAAAGACCCAGGACCCAAGACTTTGCCGACTTCATAGGCACACCCGAGAACACACCGAGAGGTGGATTCATCCTCGTCGACTTTTCTTGAATACATTTGCGTTCATTGGCATTTATTTGCGGCTGAATTTCCTCCCCGCAGTCTTTACTCGATATTTTCCGGTAGACCGCAGCCTGCCCCCTAGGCAATCCCCGCCCGTGCGGTCAATATGGCCACGGAGCTTTTCGAATCCACCCGGCGTGTGGATCGCTACCTCTCAGAGGAGCTCGGCTTCTCTTCGTAGGAGCGAACTTGCTCCTACGGCTGGGTATTGATTATTCGATCATCCCATAGCCTGTACTCGAAAACCGAAATTATGCGGATATCAGGTTCCAGGACGAAGGGTGCCGAATCATACCACCCTCGAGAGGCGGAAGCCGAGGTCGTAGCGGCGGTACGACGAGAGCCCCCTGCCGCGGCACGCCGAACGGCAGTAGTCGGCGGCATTTTCGATCCAGGAGCCGCCGCGAACAACACGGTCGGAGCCCGACTCGGGGCCACTCGGGTTCTCACTCGCGGTTACCGGACTTCTATTCGTCTCTTTCCGAGGGCCAGTCGCACGCGGCTCCCGTGCATTGGAAGGCTTTGTGTAGTTGTCCTCCGCGTACCAATCGGCACACCATTCCCCGACATTGCTATGCATGTCATAAAGCCCCCAGGGATTCGGATGCTTCAAAGCAACCGGATGCAGCTTGCCGTTCGAGTTGTCGTCATACTAGGCATGCTCGTCCAAACCGTGCGCTTCATCGCTGAAGTTCCAATGCGTCTCGGTGTCGGCGCGACACGCATACTCCCATTGGGCCTCGGTTGGCAGCCAGTACGGTTTTCCTGTCAGCCTGCCGAGCCATTCGCAATAGGCGCGGGCGTCATGCCACGAAATCCCGACCACCAGTAGATCCAAGGCATCGCGTTCGATACCGTGGCACAGATAGTGCTTTTCGCGGCCGCTGTCCAGGTGATAGTGGCTGCCTTCCTCCAGCCACTCGGGCCGGTAGACTATTCTCGGCCTCACAGAAGCGCTTGTAGTCGCCCCAGGTGACGGGGGTACGGCCGATTGCGAAGGCGTCGAGCCGTACCAAATGGACCGGCTTCTCGTTGTCCGGACCCGACTCGCCGCCCATCCGGAAGGTGCCGCCGGGAAGGTAGACCATCTCCAGGGCCTCAATCTCCTGGCGCCTGCCGTTCTCGGCAACGACGACGAAGCGGTCGCGGAAGGGTTTGTAAGGCTCCGGAGATAACTCCTGCCACCCAGGTTTCACTGAATTCCGCGCTGTCTACAACCCGAGCTGTGTCACCTGACGAGGACTGCGGGGCCGGTTCGGATAGCTCGGGCGGCTCGCTGCCAGGGATAAAAGGATAAGGGTACAGAGGGCCAGTCCTCAAGAGCCGGAAACCGAGGTGGTTGCTGTGGATCGACGGGTACCTCCAGTCGTGGACCGCCGAACGGCAAATGCCGGAATGGCGGTTACAGGCGCCACCGCGAACAACACGGCCAGAGCCTGACTCGGGACCACTCGGATCCTGTTCGGAACCTTCCGAGTAGCGCTTAAACCAGTCCTCGCACCACTCCCAGCAGTTGCCGTGCATGTCGTGCAGTTGCCAAGCATTGGCTAGCTTCTTGTCGACAGGCCAAGTTCCATCTCCGGCATTTCGGATTCTCCTTCCGGAGCTCTCCGGTTCCATACAAGGGCTCTATCGTCTTGCTCTGCCTGGGTCCGATAACCAGTCGCCTCGATAAAGCGCCGGAACTCGCCCACCGTGACCGGGTACTTGCCGATGGCATAATGGCTCAGGGTGACTTCGTGGGCTGGTCGCTCGCCATCCATGCCGACCCCCGGCGGACTGCCCATGCGGAAGGTACCGCCAGGGAGCCAGACCACCTCCGGGCTTTGGGGGCTATTCGCATCACGGAACGGCCAAGGCTTCAATGGGACCCGTTCCAAGGTGTCGAGCAATGTAGACCGCGACTACCTCGTTCCTGATTCGAAGCCCCGCAAGCGATTCGCCGATTCCCAATACTATCGCCCAAGCTATCCCCAGTCGCTGGCAAACCTCGACCGGAATGTCGCTTCCCAGATCGATGACGTCCCGGATCGATGCCAAGCTTGGTGGAGCTTGGTCACTGGCGAAGAGGGGATTACGCAGATAAGCATGGAATTCGCCTCGCGGCCTGACCAACTGATTCCGATTCAGGACCTGGGCCTTATGTAAGACACCGATGGCAGTCCCGCTTTCTTGGTCAGCGATAGCCAACACAGTAGCCGATCCGATGGACCGGCACTCTTTTGGTCTGAACTTTCGTCGCCTCCTTCCCCTGTTCCGCGCTGTGTGGCTCCGCTCCGCGACACATACTGGGTCACGGGCGCAACCTCTCCGGGAATGGACGGCGCATCCAACCGAATGGCCGTACCCAAGGCAACGACATGCCTGGATGACAGAACCTCGACGAGACGTATCAGGGATTCGATCAAGTCCATCCCTCAGTTTACAGCTAGGCCGCAGAGTACCACATCCGTACCCAGCATCCCCCCAAGATCATGACAGTCGTCCAGCCACGGCGAAGGCATCCGAGGTACGCCCGAAGCGCCGGACGTATTCGTCGAGCAGCGCGTCCTGGGCCTGTTTCGACTCGGCAACCAACAGCAGATCGGTGCGCTCCGGGGCCGGGTGTCTTCGAGCCTAGCCGCGAGCCGCTTTGCCTCGGCACCGAAGCGCCCACCCAGGCACCGCAGGCCCTGGAGGCGGACGCAGGCGAAGGGCTCAAACAGGGGCGGGGAGTGGCCACCCCTTTCGGCGGGGAAACCCGGGTCCACGTAGCAGGCGATAAAGTCCTGCGTAGACCCCAATTACTGTCGCACCAATACACTGACACGTTCGAGGATTGATTATTGTAGCTCGAGGGGGTCGGAGGCGTCGATCAACAACTGCCGAACGCCTTGGGGGAAGTCGTAGATGACCTCCAAAGGGTCCGGCTTGGCACTCAGCTGCTGCTCGATCGGCTGCAGCAGTCTTCCCAGAAACAGCTCGGTCAGGATCGAGGGCTAGCTGTCGATGCCGGCCGCCTGTTGCACAACCGCACCACCGGCAGCGTCAAGGGCACGCCAGCGCAGGCCAACGCCAAAGCGCGGGCCGACCCGGAGGCACCGGCCATGAAGCGACGCAGCCACTCGCGGGGTGTCCATGGCGAAGCCGTCGGGCGTGGCGGGCCCGGTGAATCCGAGTCACGCGGGAAGCGGGCACCCCGGACCTGTGTGCCGGCATAGCCAGTTAAGGATACGCGCCCAGGCCGACAGGCTGCAGCCATCGGCACCGATCACCGGCAATATGAGGCCTACGATGGGCGATGCGTCACCACGCTCCGATCCCGAGTCCGTGTCGGGAAGCAGGCGGGCGGCGGCACCCGGGGATGCGGGCGGGGCCGCACGCAGCCGCAGTAGCTCGGCGCAACCCAAGGCGGTGCGCCGCCATTGTTCCGGCGGCATCAGATGCAAGAGAACGACAGGCTGTCGCCGCTGCCAGTGGGTCAACACATCGAGGTGGTAGGGGTAGGCAGCCGGGTCGGGAGAGAAGCCGCGTCGCCACCCGGCGACCGCAAAATCGCTAAAGACCAACACGGCACGCCGCCCGAGCGGATTCTGCAAGACCCGCGGCGAACTTACCAAAGTATGGTGGACGGGTGCTCGTCGAGCACCGCCGCCAGCTCCAAGCGGCGCTCCGGTGCGCCGCGCAGGACAGGTACCGGCAGCCGGAGCTCGGCGAAATTATGGGCCGTGGCCTCCTCTTCCAGCACTTGGCGGATACGTGAGGGGACTCGCTGCAATAGGGAACGCAAGGCGCGACCCAGCCCCAAGGGGTCGGCGAGCAACAGCGGACCCTCCTGGCTCCAAGCATGATTGGAGTCCGGTTGGTCGAGTTGGGGGCGGTCCGGGATATCCCAGAGTAGTGTCAGGCGGCAAGGGACGGGGAGATCCCTGGCGGCCTAGTGGCGACGATGTTCGTACAGCCGGAGCGTCGCCATTGTTCGCGAAACCCGAAATGGGGTCCGTCCGATTTTGGGTGCGAAAAATTAGGCGACGGCCATGGCCTTCGGCGGCCCGCGTTCGTCCTGCGTCCGTCGTTGACCGCTACGAGGACGAGGGTCTGCACGGGTTGATCGACAAGCGCCTGGAGCAGGTCTCGCACCGGCGGGCGTCAGTGGGTGAGGTCATGGCGCTGGTGGAGCGCTACCGTCGACGACATGCG